>Ga0209702_10000098_pt1 | contig 153609 bp, 150 predicted proteins | sample FRY01_FD_187210 | JGI IMG/M metagenome (GOLD analysis project Ga0209702, IMG submission 187210) | Freshwater microbial communities from Lake Fryxell liftoff mats and glacier meltwater in Antarctica - FRY-01 (SPAdes) (version 2) | ecosystem: Environmental > Aquatic > Freshwater > Ice > Glacier...
TATTCCGAAATGATAAGCGGCACAATCATTGGCCGGCGGCGATGCTTCTCGCCTACCCACTTACCGGTAACTCGCCTGACCATTTGTCCGAGTTGGTGGGTGTCAGTAACCCCTTCAGTAAGCGCAGTCTCTAGTGTTTTGCGAATTGCCGGAAGAATCTCGGCGAACACACTTTCTTCTTTACTAAAACCGCGCGCATGGATTTGAGGCCCTGCAATAACTTTTCGGTCAGCGAAGTTAACGGCAGCGACAATCGATAGGAAGCCATCTTCGCCAAGTGTCCTTCGGTCCTTAAGAAGTGACTCGGAAACCTCTCCTACTGTGGAACCTTCAACGTAAACATACCCACATGAGATTGCGCCAACGATTGAAGCGCGACCATCTACCAAATCCACAACTATGCCATCGCCAGCAAGAATTACGCGAGCTTGCGGTATGCCAGTTTTAATTGCAAGATCGGCATTCGCGCGCAAGTGTCGCCACTCCCCATGGATTGGCATGACATTTTTTGGTTTCACAATGTTGTAGCAGTACAACAATTCGCCCGCAGCAGCATGGCCAGAAACGTGAACTAGGGCATTTCCTTTGTGCACTACATGGGCGCCAAGTCGCGTTAAGTCATTAATGATCCGATAAACCGCATTTTCATTTCCTGGAATCAGCGATGATGCAAGGATCACCGTGTCGCCAGTACCGACAGAAATTGCATGATCTTGGTTTGCAATTCTGGCAAGAGCTGCCATCGGTTCACCTTGTGAGCCAGTGCAGATTAAAACTGCTTGGTCATCAGGCAAATTTGCAATTTCATCACTTGAGATTAATGTTCCACCAGGAATAGTTAAGTAACCTAGGTCACTTGCAAGCGCCATATTACGAACCATGGAACGCCCAACAAAAGCAACTTTCCGCTTATTGCTTGTTGCAACATCAATAATTTGTTGTACTCGATGAACGTGCGAAGCAAAAGAAGCAACTATTACCCGTCCAGTCGCGCCACCTATAACTTGTTGAAGTGTAGGAATAATGTCTTTTTCACTTGTGACAAATCCTGGCACTTCGGCATTTGTTGAATCAACTAAAAATAGATCTACGCCAGCATCACCAAGTCTGCCAAACGCATTCAGATCTGTTACCCGACCATCAAGAGGTAATTGATCCATCTTGAAATCACCAGTGATCAAGATAGTTCCTGCAGAAGTTGTTACTGCGACTGCTAAAGCATCGGGAATGGAGTGGTTGACTGCAATGAATTCAACCGAGAAATCTCCATACTTTTGCGTCATGCCTTCTTTGACTGTCAGAGTTTGCGCAGAAATTCGATGCTCTCGTAATTTGCTTTCAACAAAAGCTAAAGTCAGCCGGGAGCCAACGATTGGAATGTCCTGCCTACCCCGCAGTAGATATGGAACTGCGCCAATGTGATCTTCGTGGCCGTGAGTTAAAAGCACTGCCTCAACATCGCCCAATCGATCTTGGATATGCGCGAAATCTGGCAAAATCAAATCCACACCTGGTTGGGTTTCCTCTGGAAACAAAACTCCGCAATCAACAATGAGTAGCTTTCCGCGGTATTCCAGAACCGTCATATTGCGGCCGATATCACCAAGCCCACCCAGAGCAACGACGCGAAATGCGTTGTCAGCTAGTGCGGGTGGTTCTGGCAGTTCTAGTTGTGAAATGCTCACAGACTGAATCCACCTTTTAATAAGTCAGTCCGCAAAACTTTGCGCTGCTCTGGTGTGGCAGGCACAAGCGGCAAGCGCAGGAAGCCACCACCAGTACGACCAAGCAAATCTAAGGCAGCTTTGACCATGATCGCTCCACCAGCACGAGTCATAATGCCTTCAGTAATTGGAACTAGTGATTCATTTATTTTGCGCGCAGTAACTACGTCATTGTTTTGGATGGCTTCCACCATATTCTTGTGGCGATCAGCAACAATGTGTCCCGTAACACTGACAACACCTACGGCGCCAATTGCAAGCAGTGCCAAATTCAAGGGATCATCACCTGAATAATATGCCAAATCAGATTGCGCCATAATTTGTGACGCTGCCCAAATGTCGCTCTTTGCATCTTTATTGGCAAGAATTTTCGGATGTTCACTGAGCTGCAACATTGTGTCATTACTAATGGCAACGCCGGAGCGACCAGGAATGTCGTAAACCATAATTGGTAAATCAGTCGAATCTGCAACAGCGATCATGTGTGCATAAATTCCAGCCTGCGGTGGTTTGTTGTAATAAGGCGTTACAACTAGCAATCCATGCGCCCCAGCTTTTGCTGCATCTTTTGCAAGTAAAACTGAGTGTGCAGTGTCATTTGATCCAGCGCCAGCGATGACGCGGGCACGAATTCCTACTGCATCGATGACAACTTTTAACAATTCAAGTTTTTCGTGTTCATCAGTTGTCGGTGACTCACCCGTCGTACCGTTAATAACTAGTCCATTATTGCCAAGCTCAACTAAGTCATTAGCTAGCTGTGCTGCGGCATCAAGATCAATCATGGTGCCATCAGCATTAAATGGGGTAACCATGGCAGTAAGTACTGTGCCGAAGGCTTCAACTGCTTTCACTCGCAATACCTATCTATTAAGGTGCTACTCGCCCATTTGCAACAAAAGATGCATGGGTTAGTGGCATTAGTCGCTTAAATTCTTCTTCGTATTTCTCGGCAACCATTTCGATTTCGCGCTGCGGAAATGAGGGGAAGTGTGAGCCTTCAACTTTTCTACGCAAGCTAATGAAATTCATCATGGCTCGCGCATTCATGGTTACATATGCCGAAGAATAAATAGTTACTGGTAAAACAATTCGGGCTACCTCGCGGGCAACTCCTGCTTCCAGCATTGCCTCGTAAGACTCATACGCAACTTTGCAAGCCTTTTTAGTTTCCGCAGTAACAAGATCGAATTGCTCCGGCGTACCTTCAACAAACTCATACGCCCCAGCTTTACCAACTTGAATAAGCTTGCGCTGCGAACTTGGCACATAAAACTCAGGTTCAAGTACTTTGTAGCGACCAGATTCTTCGTTGTAGCTAGCCATGCGATGGCGAAAATGTTCACGCCACATAAAAATTGGGGCTTTTACAAAGAAAGTGAAAACCGAGTGTTCAAATGGACTGCCATGGCGATCACGCATCAAGTAATTAATCAGGCCGGCAGAGGCTGCTGAATCAACATCCACATCCACCGCAGACTGATCACCCTTTGTGGACACTCGAGCAGCCCATAAAACATCGGCATCTCCCGCAGAGTGCTTAACTAACTCAACGACTACATCACTACGGAACTTAATCTCATCAGCCACGGCTCAAGGCTATCTTGACGCCTAACAACATTGGACTTTGGCTCGAAGTTTTAGGATTTGACCTGCTGTTAGATTATTGCTACTTTTAGGTTGCATAAATCATTTATGCAACCAGTTGGTTGCATAAATCTACACATAAGGTCTAAAATGAAATTTGTTCGAAAAGCTCCCGTAGTTGCTATTTCTCTAGCGCTGCTAGTTAGCGGTTGCGCTAGCGAGAATGCCGCCCAGCCTCCCCAAACATCCGCAACGAGTACCGAGGATTTTGTGCTTTATTCCGGTCGAAGCGAAGATTTGATTGCCCCACTTTTAGATTTGTTCACTGCCGAAACGGGTGTGGCCGTGACAGCGCGCTATGGCGCATCCGCTGAAATGGCGGCAGCAATACTTGAAGAAGGTGACAACGTAAAAGCAGATGCGTTCCTTTCCCAGGATGCTGGCGCCTTAGGTTCATTAGCCGGTCGAACAAATGTTGTTTCGTTACCAACAGAACTACTTGACCGAGTCTCACCGCTATACCGAGCTACGGATGCCAGTTGGATCGGAATCTCCGGGCGTGCCCGAGTTTTGGCTTACAACCCAGAGTTAGTTACTACTATTCCAACTTCGGTATACGACTTAGCGGATCCCGGCTGGAAAGGTCGCATTGGCATTGCTCCAACAAATGCTTCTTTCCAATCCTTTGTTACGGGCATGCGGGTAACCGAAGGTGAACAAGCAACTGCAGACTTTTTAGCAGCCTTGAAAGAGAATGCTGTTTTCTATGAAGGCAACGGTCAGGTTCTTGACGCTATCGAAGCAGGCGAAGTTGCTGCGGGACTAATCAATCATTATTACTGGTTCCTGAAAGCAGCCGAGGTCGGACGGGGAAATATGAAGTCTAAAACTGCTTGGTTTGCCTCAGGTGATCCTGGCAACTTGGTTAATGTTGCAGGCATAGCAGTTTTATCAGATAACTCTGGTGCTCTTACGTTCGCACAGTGGCTGTTAGGCGATACTGCGCAACAATATTTTCTCACCAAAACTTTTGAGTACTCATTAACATCCGATGTCTCACCTGATGAGTCGCTTCCAACGTTGAGTGAGATCGGTGGTCCAGAGATCGATTTATCCGATCTCTCCTCGCTCAATGTAACTCTGGAAATGCTGGCTAAAGCTGGCTTGATCTGAAATTAAAAACTGCTCAAAGGCCGCCGCTGCAAATCATGGCAGTGGCGGGCTTTGGCGTTGTCATAACTTTGTTACCACTTCTTTATGTCTTGCTTCGAGCTTCACAAATTGGGTACAGCCAACTTGGGAAAATTATATTTTCAGCCAGAACTCTGGAGTTGATAGCGAACTCACTAACTCTCACGATCGCAGTTTCATTAACTGCCTTAATTTTTGGCACTGCGCAAGCTTGGTTATGTGACCGCTCAGATTTACCACGTAAGCGTTTATTCCAAGTTGCGGCCGTGTTGCCACTTGCATTTCCTTCTTATGTTTTAGCATTCTCTTGGCTAGCTCTTACACCGTCGATTGGTGGTTTTTTTGGAGCTTGGTTAGTCCTGAGTATTAGTACTTCGCCATTTGTTTTTCTCGCGGTGACTGCGGCGCTTTCGCGGCATAACAGCTCAAGTGAAGAGGTCGCAAGAACGCTTGGCAAAACACAACTAGAAGTTGCCAGAAGTATCACTTGGCCAGCCATCCGCCCAGCCGTTTTAGGAGCAAGTCTGTTAGTTGCGCTCTACACATTGAGTGATTTTGGCGCTGTGTCATTAATGCGGTACGACGCATTTACCCGGGCAATTTACAACGCATACCGCGCTAGTTTTGACCGTAATACCGCAGCTGCACTGGCATTAGTTCTAATTTTGATCACCTTAGTTATAGTGCGATTTCAACGACAAGTTATGAAAACGCAAGTGACAAAAAGTACTGAGCAGTACCGTCACCTGCGGACGCGACTTGGACCCTGGCGAGCTCCCGCGCAATTTTTGTTAATCGCCTGGTTCTCAGTTGGTGTGATAATTCCGATTTCCAGCATTACCTATTGGATGTTTGTTGGTCAATCAAGTGCGAATAATGGACAAGTTTTCCGGGCGCTACTAAATACGTTGAGTTATGGAATTGCTGGCGGATTGGTTGTGTCATTAATAGGACTTGCAATCGCAATCATTATCGTTCGGTACGGCGCTCGCTACTTAGTTCGAGTCGAACAGTCAATCTACATAACACACGCGCTACCTGGCGTAGTAATTGCACTTGCGTTTGTGTTCTTAGTCAATCAATCGATACCAGCGCTTTATCAAACTAGTATTTTGGTGATACTTGCTTACTTAGCATTATTTTTACCAAACGCCGTAACGGTTCTTAAAGTTCCCATCTCCCAGGTCCCAACAGGAGTTGAAGAAGTGTCACGAACCTTGGGTAGCTCCCCAATGCAGACGATTCGGCGAGTCATAGTGCCTGCCGCGCGGCCAGGAATTCTAAGTGCCGGTGCTTTCGTAGCGCTGACGGTAATCAAAGAACTTCCAGCCACGCTAATTTTACGCCCAACTGGTATTGAAACTTTAGCAACCAGGTTATGGTCAGCAACTTCGATTGGTTCATTCAGTGCCGCAGCACCATACGCAATGTTGCTGATAATTGTTGCAGGCATACCTGCCCTCTTGGTAAATCGAGAGATTAAAACAACGCAAAAACAAAGTAACCTTGAACCAGTGAGCAGGCTTGACCGAGTGCAGATGGGTGAAAGTAATGACTGAAAAACTTTCACTAACCAATGTTGAAAAGTCATTTGGGCAAACTTCCGTACTTAAAGATGTTTCCTTTACAGTTAAGGACGGATCCTTACTGACGATTCTTGGTGCCTCGGGTGGAGGTAAGACGACTCTTTTGCGACTTATTGCTGGATTTGAATCTTTAGATGCTGGTTCTATCGTCATGAATGGACGTGAGGTTTCTTCCAGCGACATGACCGTACCGCCAGAAAAACGCAATGTTGGTTTTGTGCCACAAGAGTCAGCGCTATTTCCACATTTATCAACTAAACGAAACATCGGATACGGCCTAAGCCACTTAAATTCCAAGGCTAAAAAAGAACGAGTTAGCGAACTTCTCGACTTAATTGGCATGAGTGAACTTGGTGAAGCGATGCCTGACAAGCTCTCGGGTGGTCAGCGACAGCGGGTAGCGATTGCTCGCGCCTTGGCGCCAAATCCAGAAATCTTGCTACTTGATGAACCCTTTGCTGCGCTCGATGCACAACTGCGTTCGAGATTGCGCGATGACGTGCGGGCAATCTTAAGTAAGGCCAAAGCAACTGCAATTCTTGTTACGCACGATCAAGAGGAGGCGTTGTCGATTGCTGATCAAGTTGCAATTCTTCGCTCTGGAACTGTGGCGCAGATTGGTAGCCCTAGATCTATCTACTCGCAGCCGATAGATGTCGAACTTGCACAATTTTTAGGTGACGCCGTTGTGGTGTCTGGCGTGATTCAAAATGGAAAAGTAAGCACGAAACTTGGCGATCTAATTCCCATTGTTTCCCATGCTGAGGGAATAGTTGGTCAAGTGGCAATCCGCCCAGAGAATCTTTACCTGCAACCTGATCCAAACGGCTTGGCTACAGTCACAGCGCGACAATACTTTGGTCACGATGCATTGGTCGAAGTCAAGACTGCTGCTGGAATTGTTAAGGCAAGAACTTCAGGCCCGATTTCACCAGAAATTGGGATGCGAGTAACTGTTTGGGTACGTGGTTCCGTTAATTTTTATGCAACGCACTAGTTACCCGAAGTCGCTGGGTTACTGCAATACACACCACAACAACACTTGCTGCAAATAAAGTTTCTACAGTCACAATTTCATTAAGTAACCAAGCGGACCACAACAAAGTCAGAAGCGATTGGATGAGTTGCACTTGTGAGCCCTTTGCCACACCTAACTCAGCAAGCCCTCGGTACCAAGCGAAGAAGCCAAAATACATAGATCCAAATGCAGTAAACAAAAATGCCAGCAAAGACACTGGTGTCACGGTATGGCTATCGCTTCCAAGCCAAAGTGAAATTACGAAATACGGTAGCGAAATTGGCAGAGTCAGCACAACGCACCAAGAAACCACTTGCCAACCTGGCATAACTTTGCTTAACGCTGCTCCTTCAACATAACCAATAGCTGCTGCGACTACAGCACCAAGCAGATACAAATCAGCTTTGAGTGAGGCCCCTTCTTGCCCACCATTAATCCATGCGTAAACAACAAGAGTAAAAGTGCCTACTAACGCCGCAACCCAAAATGTCTTTGGCACATGTTCATGCAAACGTGTAACTGCGAGGATCGCTGTCACAAGAGGTAATCCCGCTGTAATAACAGCCGCATGAGCACTTGTGGTTTCTTGAAGTGCAAGGGTTGTCAGAATTGGCCACCCAACAACGATTCCACCGGCGGTTACAAATAATGGAAATAGTAACTTTCGTTCTGGAAATGACACTTTGGAATACTTAAGGAATGCAACCGCCAGAATCCCCGCAATCGCAGCGCGGCCAAAAGTCAAAGTCCAAGGCGAAAAGCCGGGAAGAGCCAATTTTACCATTGGCAGGGTAAAAGAAAAGATCAGAACTCCGAGAAAAGCAAATGCAAATCCGCGATAGTTCATGGTCATTCCCTTACCTTAGTGCGCTAGGTTTAATTGACTATGGAGTCCACGGCAACGAATTGGTTAACAGTTCGTAAAGAGATTGTTGGCAAAGCAATTAGCATTGGCGCGGCAGTAGCAATGTACGGTGTGTCATTTGGTGCGCTAGGCACGACAACTGGGCTGACAATTCCCCAAACTATGGCGCTTTCTCTATTGATGTTCACTGGCGCTAGTCAATTCACATTGGTAAGTACATTGGCTTCAGGTGGTACCGCATTAACTGCAGTGACTGCTTCGTGGTTAATGGGTACCCGAAATGCTGCTTACTCCATGCGCATGACACCAATTTTAAAAATAAAGGGGCCAGGACGTCTTGTTGCAGTGCAACTAACTATTGATGAAACAACTGCCATGGGGCTCGCTCAAGATGAAACTGCATTTGAAGGTCGAGCGTCACGTTTAGCATTCTGGGCGACGGGACTTTCGGTTTACCTGCTTTGGAATTTAGCCACTTTTATTGGCGCGATAAGTGTTAGCGCAATTGGTGACCCTAAAGCTTTTGGATTGGACGCAGCAATTGCTGCTGGGTTGTTTGCACTTGTTTGGCCCCAGATTAAAAGTCGAATTGAAGTTTCTGTTGCCCTTGGTGGCGCGCTCATCGCGTTAGCGCTCACACCATTTGTCTCCCCCGGCGTTCCAGTTCTGGCGGCAGCGTTAGTTGCCGTAATTCTTGGCTGGGTAACTGGACGCAGGTTGTCTTGATGTGGTTCGCAGTTTTAGCTGGCGCAGCAGGATGTTACGCCCTTAAGTATTTGGGAAGCGCTATCCCAGGTCATGTACTGGAGAAACCTTTAGTCAAGCAAGTCGTTGTGCTGCTGCCAATTGCGTTACTAAGTGCACTTGTTGCAGTCCAAACAATGGCAACAAGTCAGGAACTCGTTGTTGACGCAAGATTGCCAGCTCTGGCAGCCGCGACTTTAGCGCTTCGCTTTAAGTCTCCATTTATTATCGTCGTACTCATCGCTGCGGCAACAGCAGCGGGATTAAGGTACTTCGGGCTTGCAACTTAACTTTGTGGCTTTAGTGTTGCAAGCCAAGTAATCCTTCTAGGCCAAAAGTTAGCCCAGGAATCTTGCCAACTTTACGAATGGCTAAAAGTACTCCGGGCATAAATGACTCTCGGTCGTAAGAATCATGTCTGATGGATAATGACTCACCTGAACCACCAAATAAAACTTCTTGATGTGCAACTACACCCTGTAGTCGAATGCTGTGAACGGGAATTCCAGAAATACTTGCGCCCCGGGCACCCGAAACAACTTCAGTTGAGGCATCTGGCATTGGAGGCAATCCAGTTCTTGCTTGCGCAATTAGTTCAGCAGTTCGCTTTGCTGTGCCACTTGGTGCATCAGCTTTACGTGGATGATGCAGTTCAATTATCTCAGCACTTTCAAAATACGGAGCAGCTAATTGTGCAAATTGCATCATCAGCACAGCCGCAAGTCCAAAATTTGGCGCGATAATAACGTTTGCCTTGCCTTGCTTAAATAATTCATTTACTTTTTCCAAGCGCGCAACATCAAACCCAGTTGTTCCAACAACGGCATGAATATTATTTTTTGCAAGGAAATCTAGATTCCCCATAACAGCATCTGGAGTCGTGAAATCAACCACGACTTGAGCTTTGTTATTAACGAGTTGAGCTAAATCATCAGCCAAGTCAAGCGCGGCGACTAATTCACAATCAGCAGATGCCGTAATTGCTTGACAGACTGCTGCGCCCATACGACCGCTTGCGCCAAGAACGCCGACACGAATGCTTGTCATGATTTACTCCGGTCCAACTACTGCGGTTAGGCGTTCCTGCGACCATAAGTGGTGCGCAAGTGCGTGTACCTCTTCTAGCGTAACTGCCGAGATGCGCTCTAACACCTCAGATACCGAAGGGACATAACCATTATTCATTTCTGAGCGAGCAATCCGGCTCATTCGAGAAGAAGTGTCTTCCAGTCCTAAGACCATTCCCCCACTGACTTGGCCTTTGGCTTTAGCTAACTCCGCTTTTGTTATCCCATTAAGGGCCACTTCGTCCAACACATCCGTAATCACTTGAGTAACTTGTTCTAAGTTCTTGGGACTACAGCCTGCGTAAACCCCAGACATACCCGCATCCTGGAATTGTTGTCCAAATGAATAGACCGTATAAACAAGTCCACGCTTTTCGCGTACTTCTTGAAACAGCCGACTAGACATGCCACCGCCAAGTGCTGCGTTGAATACGGATTGGATGTAGCGCCGTTCATCTGCTCGATCTAACCCTGGGACACCGATGACCAAATTTGCTTGCTCAGTGGTCTTAACAAATTTAACAAATCCACCACTGTGTGAGACTTTAGTTTTAACTTTTGGAGGTACGTAAGGTGTTTCTTCACCAGCTAAATCGAAGCCACCAAGATTAAATGCCTTGCGAAATTGCTTAACAATCGAGGCATGATCAATATTTCCTGCGACTGCAATTACTAGACGATCTGGGGTGTAGTACTTGCGGTAAAAACCATGTATTGATCTGCGAGAAAGAGATGAGATGTTCTCAACGGTACCCAGGATGGACCTTCCTAGCGGTGCATCACCATAAAGTGCTCGCGAAAATTGTTCGTGAACAATGTCAGCTGGGTCATCATCTCGCATCGCAATTTCTTCAAGTACAACCTGGCGCTCCTGATCAACGTCGACGGTCGTGATAGTCGCCGAAGTAATCATGTCCACTAAAACTTCAATTGCTTCGGGCACACTGGTATCGAGCACGCGAGTGTAAAAGCAAGTTACTTCTTTGGATGTGAAAGCGTTCATTTCCCCACCGACTGCATCGATGGTTGAGGAAATGTCTAAGGCACTTCTATTCTTGGTGCCTTTAAATAACAAATGCTCCAAGTAATGCGCAGATCCAGTCTGGGATGCAACTTCGTCACGCGAACCTACATTTACCCAGATGCCAATAGCAGCAGAACGAACTGATGGCATTTGCTCAGTAATAATTCGCAGGCCACCGGGAAGTACCGTGCGCTTTACGAGTCCGCCTTGTTCGGCAGTTAATAATGTGCGAGTGGTCCCTGGGCGTTGTTCATGCCCAAGGACCACTGCGGAATTTCGTGAGGTCACGCTTTAGTCGTCGTCTCCAGCGTCAGCAGAACTATCATCTGAACCTTCAACTACAGGAACAAGTGATAACTTGCCACGTGGATCGATCTCTGCGATTTCGACGTGAACCTTATCGCCAGTTTTCAATACGTCTTCTACATTCTCAACACGCTTGCCACCCGAAAGTTTGCGTAGCTGGCTGATGTGAAGCAGACCGTCTTTACCTGGTGATAGAGATACGAAGGCACCGAAATTAGTTGTCTTAACAACGGTTCCCATGTAGCGCTCGCCAATCTCAGGCATTGTTGGATTTGCAATAGCGTTCACCTGGGTGCGAGCTGCTTCTGCTGCTTCACCGTTAGTTGCGCCAATGTAAACCGTGCCGTCGTCTCCGATGGAAATATCTGCACCAGTTTCTTCTTGAATCTGGTTAATGATCTTTCCCTTTGGCCCAATTACTTCGCCAATCTTGTCGATCGGAATCATAACTGTGATGATGCGCGGTGCGAATGGTGACATTTCATCTGGAACATCAATTGCTTCGAGCATGACGTCCAAGATTGCAAGTCGAGCTTCGCGCGCTTGAGTAAGTGCATCTGCAAGAACCGATGCTGGAATTCCATCAAGCTTGGTGTCTAGTTGCAACGCAGTAATGAAATCCTTAGTACCTGCAACCTTGAAGTCCATGTCACCAAATGCATCTTCGGCGCCAAGAATGTCGGTAAGTGCAACATATTCAGTTTTGCCATCGATTTCATCGGAGATAAGTCCCATTGCAATACCGGCAACTGGTGCCTGAAGCGGAACGCCTGCGTTTAAAAGCGAAAGTGTTGAAGCGCAGACAGAACCCATTGAAGTGGAACCATTTGAACCCAGAGCTTCCGATACCTGACGAATCGCGTAAGGGAAATCCTGCTTTGTAGGCAGCACTGGAACAAGTGCGCGTTCCGCTAGTGCACCGTGACCGATTTCGCGACGCTTAGGGCTTCCAACACGACCAGTTTCACCAACTGAGTAAGGCGGAAAGTTGTAATTGTGCATGTAATGCTTGCGCGTTACTGGCGACAATGTGTCCAACTGCTGTTCCATCTTCATCATGTTCAAAGTTGTAATACCTAGAATCTGAGTTTCGCCACGCTCAAAAAGCGCAGAACCATGAACTCGAGGAATCACATCTACTTCTGCTGACAATGATCTAATGTCACGAAGGCCCCGGCCATCGATTCGAACTTTGTCCTTGATGACGCGCTTACGAACTAATTTCTTAGTTAGTGAGCGAAGTGCTGCGCTTACTTCTTTTTCCCGACCCTGGAAATTTCCACCAACACGTTCGATGGTTAAATCCTTGACTCGATCTAGTTCAGTTTCGCGATCTTGCTTGCCCGCAATAGTCAAAGCTTTGGCAAGTTCATCAGTAACTGCTTTTTCAACAGCCGCAAATACATCTGCTTCGTACTCCAAGAAAACTGGGAAGTCCCCTGTTGGCTTGGCAGCAACGGCTGCAAGTGCTGACTGTGCGCGGCATAACTCTGCGATGAAAGGCTTAGCAGCCTCAAGGCCTTCCGAAACAATGTCTTCCGAAGGTGCCTTTGCGCCACTCTTGATTAATGCGATTGTGTTTACGGTTGCTTCGGCTTCCACCATCATGATTGCAACATCGTTATCAACAACACGTCCCGCTACAACCATGTCAAAGACTGCGTCTTCAAGTTGCGAGTGAGTTGGGAATGCCACCCACTGTCCATTAATTAGTGCAACGCGTACGCCACCAATTGGACCAGAGAATGGTAAGCCTGCAAGTTGCGTAGACATTGATGATGCATTGATAGCAATCACGTCGTAAAGTTCATCTGGGTTAAGTGCCATTACTGTCACTACAACCTGAACTTCATTGCGAAGTCCTTTAACAAATGAAGGACGTAATGGACGGTCAATTAGTCGACACGTAAGAATTGCATCTTCTGTTGGTCGACCTTCACGACGGAAAAATGATCCCGGAATGCGTCCAGCAGCGTACATTCGCTCTTCGACATCCACGGTTAGTGGGAAGAAATCAAATTGATCTTTTGGTGACTTTCCAGCAGTTGTTGCAGAAAGCAACATCGTTTCGTCATCTAAATAAACTGACGCTGTTCCATTTGCCTGGCGTGCCAGACGACCGGTTTCGAACTTTATTGTGCGCTTTCCGAATGACCCATTGTCAATCACAGCAACGCTTGACTGTACTTCGGTTCCCTCCATGGGTAACCTCCCTCTTCATAAAGGGATAACGCTGCACTTCGCACGAGTGAATTGCATTCAAATCACATGTCGATCTTCGATCGAGAAGCGCGGCTCAGTGAGCCGAACTTCACTACCGAGGACCGACCAAACAGTTTGAAGGTGCGTGTTATCCGCGGTTTTCGCTAATTAGCGAGTCTTGCTTTGTGCTTGCCGAATCCACCACTTTGACCGAAATCAATTATTAGTCGAGACAGCTCACTTTTCATTTTTGAAAAGCGCACGAAAACTATCTGCGGATACCGAGCTTTTCGATAATCGCACGGTATCGATTGATGTCTGTCTTGGTTAAGTAATCAAGTAGACGACGACGTTGTCCAACAAGCAGAAGCAATCCGCGACGGCTGTGGTGATCATGTTTGTGGTTTCTTAAATGTCCTGTTAAATCGTTGATGCGCTGAGTCATCAAAGCAATTTGGACTTCAGGGCTTCCGGTATCGCCTGGCTTTGTCCCGTGTTCTGCGATGATGGCCTGCTTTACTGCAGATTCCAATGGCATATATTTTTTCCTCTCGGGCGCGTGATGATCCAAAGATCGTTAAATGTGACACGAGATATGGGGCGCCCGCCCCGCATTCGTCTTGAGTAAAGGGTAACAGCCAATTGGATTATGGCGAAATCCAGCAGTTTTGGCCTACGAGGCGCTCGAAGCGCGGTATTCGCGCAAATCTGCTTCGGCGGTCTCTACGTCATTAGCCATTGCTGCTATCAGCTCTGGAATTCCAGAGAAACTCACCATGTCTCGAATATGTGTCACAAAATCCAAGTCCACATTTTGCCCATAAAGTTCGAGATTATTTCTTCCAATTACATACGCTTCCACGCGCCGCGTAGTTACATCGTCAAAAGTCGGGTTAGTTCCAACGCTGATAGCGCTGTCATGAGGTACTCCCGCAATCCAGAGAACTCCAGAGTAAACGCCATCAGAGGGAATCAATAACCCACCACGCACGTCAATGTTCGCAGTTGGATATCCAATTTCTCGACCGCGATGATCGCCATGCACTACTTCGCCCGAAACTCTATGTGCCCGCCCTAAGAGTTCGCGCGCATGTTCTACGTTGCCGCTGGAAATTGCGCCACGAATTCGAGTAGATGACCAAGCGCTTGAGTCACCCACTAAATCGACAATACGAACTTCAAAACCAAATTTCTTCGACAGCTCTTGCAAAGTTTCAACTGTGCCACTTGCTTTGTAGCCGAACCTGAAATTTCTTCCAACGATTACTACGTGTGCGGTTAACCTGTTCACTAAAATTTCTTCGACAAATTCCTCACTCGACATGTGCGCCATTTCATCGGTGAACTTAAGAGTCTCAACCTGATCAACACCATTTGCAGTAAGTAAGATCGACTTTCGATCAGGCAGCATCAACAGTCCTTTAAAAGACTGGGGGTGTAAAAAGGCTTTTGGTGGCGGATCAAAAGTAAGCGCCGTCAACTTGCCGCTGATACTAGTTGCAATACTCTTTGCAATTCCAAGGACTTGCCTATGTCCTGCGTGCACACCATCGAAAACACCGATGGTCACAACGACTGGAATATTAGAAGTTTTCATTTGATGAAAATACTACCAAGGGTTTAAGTTCCGAGTCTGAATTGTCAAAGATGCCGATTGCAATCCCAGCAGAATCAAACACCCCGACATTTCCAGATTCAACATCAATTGGAGTTGGCAGCCGAACGCCGTTTCGGGCCTTACTTGAATCTTCCAAACTCAGAGTTACCACCGGAAACGCTTTTCGAATGGTGTCAGATAAATCCAAATACTTTGGATTCTCTTGTAGTTGTGTCATTGGGGTCATGGTGTCAAAGACGCCAGAACGGGTTCGGCGCAGCGCTGTTAAGTGTCCGCCTACTCCAAGATTGCTGCCAATGTCTCGGGCTAATGCTCGAATGTAAGTTCCAGCGCTACACACAACTCGTAACTCGACTTCGAACGTATCAGCCTCTTCGTTTCGAACTATGTCGATAATTTCCAAATCATGAATAACTACGCTACGCGGCGGGATAACTACATCTTCGCCATCACGTACTCGGGCATAAGCCCGCTTCCCATCAATCTTTATCGCACTAACTGCGCTTGGTTGCTGCATTATTGGGCCACGAAACTCTCGAATGGTCTCCAAAATCAATGACGGAGTGAGTTGCGCGGTTGAAGCGACCTTCAGGATTTCACCTTGGGCATCATCAGTTGTAGTTGTAATGCCTAAGCACACCGTGCCGAGATATTCTTTTTCATGCGCCGTGAAATAACCAAGTAATCGAGTCGCTCTTCCAACGCCAATCACTAACATGCCCGTTGCCATTGGGTCTAAAGTTCCAGCATGCCCAACTTTGCGCGTGTTGAAAAGTTTGCGCATTTTTGCAACAACATCATGTGAAGTGGGCCCACTTGGCTTATCAATAAGGACTATGCCTTCAATCGTCATAAACTTTTCGCTTAAATTGCTGTGTTAGCAAGTTTGGCAATAAGTAATTCAATCGATTCAGCAAGATCCAAAGTGGAGCTATAGCCAGCTGCATATTTATGTCCGCCACCACCCATAGCCAAAGCAACGGCGCCCACATCGACGGATGTTTTACTTCGCAGTGAAGCGCTCCAATGCCCATCATCTGCCTGTTTAAAAACCACGGAAACTTCAGCTTCCGAAGTTCGGCGCAAAGCTTCGATAACTCGTTCGGCGGCAAGTTCTGGCAGCGCGTTACGTTGCTCAAGTGATACTGAGGTGTAAACAAGTCCAGCGCCATTTGCTGCATCAGGTAGGAGCTTGGCCTTACTTATCGCATCGCCCATCATGACTAGCGCTGCCAAAGGTTCGTCATCAAACAACAGTCTTGAGAGAGTGGAATTATCAATGCCGGTATCAACTAACCGAGCTGCTGTCCGCAAAGTATGAGAAGTGGTCGATGAAAACTTAAATGAACCAGTATCAGTAGTTAACCCAGCAAAAATTGCACCGGCCATTTCAGTGGTAAGTGAAACTTCTAGTCGATCAATAAATTCCAGTACAAGTTCTGCTGTTGCGGCCGCGCCAGGATCAACCAAGTGGATTGTTCCAAATCCGGTAAAGGATGGGTGATGATCAATGGCAATTGACACTTCAGCAGCTTGCAGTATTTCTAGAGCAGTACCCAATCTTGCTACGGATGACACGTCGCAGGAAATCACTAAGTCCGTTTTTTCCAATACCTCTGGTGCGCGAATCAGTTGCGCACCTGGCAAGAAACTTAAGGAACTTGGAATCTCAAAATTTTCTTCGCCGACTGAAACTTGAACTTTCTTGCCAAGAGATTGCAAGGCCAATCCAAGACCTAGCGCTGACCCTAGCGCGTCAGCATCTGGAGTTACATGGGCCAAAAGTAGAACGCTAGAGCAACTTGAAACAGCAGCAAGCGCTTTATCCCACTCAGGTTGTGTGACGAAATTAGACACGGAAGTTACTTGGCTGCCGTGTCGGTCGTTTTGTATGGGTCGGCATCGCCGGAGTACCTGGCTTTTGCTGCCTGCTCGGCAACTGCCTTATCCGCAAGAGCTGCTTCTTGAAGTAAGTCGTCAATTACTCGGACATTCTCCGGTAACGCATCTCGAATGAATTCAACGGTTGGAGTGAACTTAATTCCAGTTCGTTTACCTATTTCGCTGCGAACCAGTCCCCTGCTGGAATCTAACGCAGCCGCTGAATCCAGTGCTTCAGTTTCATCACCAAACACCGTGTAAAAGACAGTTGCCTCCCTTAGGTCTGGCGATACCCTGACACTTGTCACTGTTACAAAACCAAGTCGCGGGTCTTTGACTTTAAGTTCAATAGTTTCAGCAACTATCTCTTGAAAGCGTTCGCCAAGTTTTCGTGCTCTCGCTGCGTCTGCCATCTTGAACTCCTTAACCCGTTAAACAAAAATTACTGATACCAAAAATAGAACGCAGTATTAAGTGCGAACTATCTCGCGCATCTCGAATGTTTCGATGATGTCGCCAACCTTGATGTCATTGAATGATCCAAGTCCGATACCGCACTCAAATCCCTCGCGCACTTCTGTCGCATCATCCTTAAATCGACGCAATGTATCGATCGAAAGGTCTGCTTGCACAACAGCGCCATCACGAACCAATCTGGCCTTTGCCTTGCGCTTAATTTCACCATTGAGAACTATGCAACCAGCGATATTTCCAAACTTGCTGGAGCGGAATACGTCGCGAACTTCCGCTGAACCAAGTTCAGCCTCTTCGTACTCAGCTTTACGCATGCCCTTTAGCGCCGATTCAATGTCATCAATTACGCCGTAAATGACGTTGTAGTAACGAATCTCAACATTCTCTCGATCAGCTAAATCGCGTGACTTGCCTTCTGGTCGAACATTGAAGCCAATGATCATTGCATCTGAAGCCGCTGCAAGCGATACGTCATTTTCAGTAATCGCACCAACACCGCGGTGGATGACACGCAAAATTACGTTCTCGTCGTCAACATCGATATTTAGTAATGCATCTTCAAGTGCTTCCACGGAACCAGATACGTCGCCCTTGATGATGATCTTGAGTTCAACAACTTCACCCTTTTCCAATGCCTTAAGGACATCTTCGAGAGTGTGACGACCACGGCGCGCAGCAAGTTCAGCATTTCGTTCTCGAGTGCCGCGTGATTGCGCAATCTGACGAGCAATGCGATCTTCCGCAACAACTAAGAAACTATCGCCAGCACTTGGTACTGAGGTGAGACCCAAAACTTGAACTGCGCGAGCAGGACCAGCCTCCTTTACAACTTCACCATTTTCATCCATCATGGCGCGAACGCGACCAAATGCATCGCCCACAACGATGGAATCTCCCGGACGAAGTGTTCCACGTTGCACCAATACAGTGGCAACAGGTCCACGACCACGGTCGAGATTAGCTTCAATGGCAACACCTTGTGCGTCTTGCACAGGATTAGCGCGAAGATCTAGACCCGCATCAGCAGTAAGCAGAATTGAATCAATTAATTCTGTGATGTTTAGATTTGATTTTGCAGATACATCAACAAAGATCGTGTCGCCACCATACTCTTCTGGAACTAGACCGTATTCCGTTAACTGACCGCGAACCTTGGTTGGATCAGCGCCTTCTTTATCAATTTTGTTAACAGCTACAACAATTGGAACGCCGGCAGCCTGAGCATGGTTTAGCGCTTCGATAGTTTGTGGCTTAACACCATCGTCGGCAGCAACTACCAAGACGGCAATGTCAGTTACTTGAGCTCCACGTGCACGCATAGCTGTAAAGGCCTCGTGTCCCGGAGTATCAATAAATGTGATTGCGCGCTCAACACCATCATGGGTGTGATGAATCTGGTAAGCACCGATGTGTTGGGTGATACCACCTGCTTCACGCTCAATTACGTTTGTCTGGCGAATCGCATCAAGTAATCGCGTCTTACCATGATCAACGTGACCCATGACGGTAACAACTGGCGGCCGAATTACTAAGTCTTCATCGTCACCTTCATTACCAAACTCAAGATCGTAAGATTCCAAAAGCTCACGGTCTTCATCTTCTGGTGAAATGATTTGGATTTCGTAATTAAGTTCGGCGCCAAGAAGTTGTAGTGTCTCCTCATTTACCGATTGAGTTGCGGTAACCATTTCGCCCATCTTGAAAAGAATCTGGACAAGTGAGGCTGGTTCAGCATTTATCTTGTCTGCGAAATCACTGAGCGAACAACCGCGAGCTAATCGAAGTACATCGCCGCGGCCCATTGCAACTGCGGATCCGCCAGTAACTGGCGCCATCATGTTGTCGTACTCTTGACGCTTTGCGCGCTTTGACTTGCGACCCTTTGATGGCCTGCCACCTGATTTACCAAAAGCTCCTGCCGCATTTCCGCGACCACCTGGTGCATTCGCACGACCACCTGGACGAGCACCTGGTGCGCCCGCTGCTCCCGGCGCTCCTGCGCCAGCAAATCCGCCAGCACCTGGGCCACCTGGACGCGCACCACCAAATCCACCGGGACGATCTCCCGCTGGGCGAGGTCCGCCAAAGCCACCTGGTCTTGCGCCCGCTCCACCTGGGCCACCTGGTCTTGGTCCGCCAAATCCACCTGGACGTTCGCCGCGATCTCCCGCTGGTCGACCTGGACCACCTGGACGAGCACCTGCTGGTCGAGGTGCGCCAGTTACGCTGCCACCTGGTCTTGGTCCAGCGCCACCTGAAGAAAATGGATTGTTACCTGCGCGCGGGGGCCGCGGCGCAGAAGTGAATGGATTGTTGCCTGGTCGAGGACCACCAGGTCTTGGACCGGGAGAAGCGCCAGGAACTGCAGGGGAACTTGTCGCGCCTGGAGTTTGTGGCACCTGCGTTTGCGCAGTATCGGCAGGCTGCGCAAGAGCGCCAGCTTGATCAATTACTGCTGGCGGTGTTGGTGTTGATTCAAAATCATTTGCAGGCGAAACCAGCGCTGCTACTTTTTTCGCTGCTACTTTTTTCGCCGGGGCTGGAGCGTTTGCGGCCGCTTCTTTTAATTCTGGGAACTTGTCATGCAATCTGCGAATAACTGGAGCTTCAACCGTCGAGGAAGCAGACTTGACGTACTCGCCGACTTCTTCAAGCTTTGAAATTATATCTTTGCTCTCGACGCCTAGCGCCTTTGCAAGTTCATAAACTCGGACCTTGGACACGATTCTCCAGTCTGGCCCGAGGACTATTTAGTCGGTTCGAACCTTCTCTTGTTTTTTCGCACTCATTTCTGAGCGCTCTTATTCTTGAAACCCAAACTTTGGGCTTCGTGCTTTGTTGCGCTAAAACTTAATTTGCAATTGTTCTCGACGTGCATAATTAAGACGCAGACCTTGATTGCATTAGTAAGTTCAGCGCGAACTTGGCGTTTGACATTGTTACTCCCGTTTTCAGCGGTAGTTGCGGATATTTAAAGTTAGTCAGTTAAGGCTAACTTGTAGACATTAAGAGTAACTCTCGGTTTTTCGAGAAGTTTGCTGCCAAATGCCTTGCCAAGTCTAGCCCAATTTAGAGAACCTTGAAAACAATGGGTTTTAGTAATTACTCTGTTGCAACTGAATCAGATTTGATGTCGATTTTGGCCCCAGTTAAGCGAGCGGCTAGGCGGGCGTTTTGACCTTCGCGACCAATTGCCAGACTTAACTGAAAATCGGGGACAACCACTCGAACGATTCGATTTTCGGCATCAATTAGCGTTGCTGAAATAACTTTTGCCGGTGATAAAGCGTGCTTTACGTACTCTGCTAAGTCGTCGCTGTAATCCACAATGTCAATTTTTTCGCCACCAAGTTCACTCATTACTGCCCGAACGCGCCCGCCTAGTGGGCCGATACAAGCACCTTTGGGATTAACGCTTGGAGATTTTGTTGAGACGGCAAGTTTAGATCTATGCCCAGCTTCTCGAGCTAGGCCTTCAATAACTACCGTGCCATCGGCAATCTCTGGTACTTCAAATTTAAATAATTCTTCAACCAATTTCGGGTGGCTCCGCGAAAGCGTAATGACCGGCCCCTTGGGACCCATTTTTACGGCGACTACATAACAACGAATTCTGGTGCCATGCGAGTAATCCTCACCCGGCACGCTCTCCTCTGGAGGCAACACGCCTTCAACTTTTCCTAAATTCACAAATACAAGTTGTCGATCGCTACCTTGCTGAATTACTCCAGAGACAATGTCGCCTTCTCGTGCTTGAAATTCGATCACCGTGGCATCATCATCGGCAGCCTTGAGGCGTTGCGCTATTACACCGCGAGCGAGTGAGGCAGCAACGCGTCCAAAACCAGCGGGGGTGGCGTCAAACTCGCCTATCTTGTTTCCATCATCATCAAGTTCATCTGCAGTCACAACAACGTGGCCGTTGGTTCGATCAAGTTCAACTCGAGCACTTTCATGTGCTCCCGTTGAATGTAAGTATGCAACAAGAAGCGCTTGCTCAATGGATTCAACTACGTAATCAAGGGCTAAGCCACGCTCCGTTGTTAAATTTTTTAGAGCAGAAATGTCGATGTCCATGTCACTACGTCCTAATCAATTTCTTGCGCTGAACTATCAGACTCGTCAGAGTCTGAAGCATTGGATTCTTTGGGCATCTTCTTAAACTCAACTTCTACGTGCGCTCTTGAAACTTCATTTATGTTTACGACACGAGACTTTCCATCCACCAATAGCGTGACGTTGGGGTTTTCGAATTCAGTGATTCGCCCAATTGCGTTGATCGCATCGCCTGCAACATTTACTAATCGGCCAATGTTTCGTGCCCAATGAACTGGCTTAGTTAAAGGAGAGCTGACTCCTCGAGTGCCCACTTCAAGTAAATAAGGCGCCTCACCCATGACGTCACTAGCATCAAGAAATTCAGAAATCGCTCGTGATACCGCCGCAACTTCATCTAGGTTCACCCCAGAATCACCATCAACTGTGACATCTACAACACGTTGGTTTCCAGACTTAGAAATTGTTACATCATCTAGATCCAAGGAAAAGGTATTCACAACAGGAGTCAGTTGTTCGATGAGTTCGCTGGCAGTCACCATTTTTAAGCCTTTTCAATTTGGTCGAGCAGTTGTAATTCGATGTTAGCGTGAACGCAACTCAAAAGACATACCTAAAGTTATCGTTCGAGAAATCCCAATTTCCTGGCAGTGAGCATGAACAATACTTATGTGAGTAGTTTTCAAATTGACCTACCAAGGCGCGCGTTTATTGCGCTCATAGGTGGCTCTGCATTACTCATTGCATCATGTGGAAATGTCCGCGTCGAACCAGAAGTTTCCGCCGAAGAAGCCGGGATCCAAGCGATCATTGCCGAAAAATCCAAGTTCATCCTCGCGGCAAATTCAGTTGCCGCGTCTTATCCAATTTATGCTTCCCCATTGAAAATAGTGATCGAGCACAACGAACTTCACATCGAAGCGTTAACTAAGTTTGCGCTACTTGCCGTACCGCAGTCCGATGCGAGTGCAACGCTAGAGGGATTATTGACCTTGTCCAGAATCTCGGCACAGTGTTCTGCATTTTCAACAAAACACCTGGAGTTTGCTTGCTCTGGAGTTAACCCAGAGCTATCTCGAACTTTAGGTTTAATTGCGGGTTCAGAGATCATGCATCATGCGTTCTTGAATGCGACAGCAGCATGACCATTCCTCCAGTAATAGATACCGAGTCAGCACTTCAGGATTTAGTTTCAAGTTGCCATGGTGCCATTTATGCCTATGGTGTGGTTGCTGCGCAGTTAACCCAATCAGAGAACGCACTTGATGCCATCGCGCGTTACCGAATCAAGCGCGATCAACTTATCGAACTCTGCGTGAAACTTGGCATCACACCCGCCCCAGCTCGCGCCGCGTATGAACTTCCTGCACCTGTAAAAGATGATGTATCGGCAAAAGTTGCTGCAGCCTTGCTTGAGGAACGCGCATGTGCGCATTGGGCAACTGCGCTTAGTTACCTACCAAAGGCTGCTTCAAGATCAGAGTCTAAATTCTTACAAACCTGTGCCCTGAGTTCGTTCAAATGGTCTGGCGTTATTAAGGCCTTTAGTTCAGCCTAAAAATTAAATGGTTGCAACCAGGCGGGTAATTAAAACACCAAGCATTACCAAGAAAATTATTCGAACGAAAACACTTCCCCGAGTAAGTGCAGTCCGCGCCCCAATGAAACCTCCGAGCAAATTCGCCGGCGCCATTAGCGCCGCTACCAACCACATCACGTAGCCACCAGGGATGAATATGACAAGCGCAGCCAAGTTGGTGGAAACATTTACAAACTTTGCAAGTGCAGACGCACTCAGAAAACTATCTTTAAGCAAAGCAACTAATCCAAACACAAGAAACATTCCAGTACCGGGACCAATTAGGCCATCATAAAAACCGATACCTAATCCGAGTAGTGGTGCAAGAACTGGCGACGGACTGCGCACTTGTAATTGTGGTTTACCAAATTCAGGTCGGAAAATTGTCACAAGTCCAACACCAATAAGTATTGTCAAAATTATGGGTTCAAACCAGGCCCGTTCTACTCTGGTGGCCAAAATTGCGCCCAATACTGAGCCTGCAAAAGCAGTGGCCATCATTGGAAGAAGTACTTTGGAATTGATCGCAATCTTTTTTCGATAGGTAATTGCGGCAGCGCTGGTACCAACTACCGATACTGCCTTGTTGGTGCCAAGGACACTTGCCAGTGGCGCAGTCGGGAATGACCAGAGTAAGACGGGTAATTGAATTAGCCCGCCACCACCTGCAACAGCATCGACAAAGCCGGCGATGAAAGCTGCGGCCACGCAAAAGATCAGCGTCCACATGGTTATCTCAGCTAGAAGCGAAGTCATGACTCTTGGTTATTCCAATTGATAACAACATCGAGAACTTCGCCAAGTTTTTGCACGGTTGCTGCAGGCGTGATTCCTAGATCAGTAGATTGCGACGCCGGGATATTGGAATGTGGGATCCAGATACCTCGCATTCCTACTGACTGCGCTCCATGGATGTCATCGAATAATCGATCTCCAACGAAGGCTGTCTCTTGCGCTGTTACATCAAGGTTGTACAACACATCTGCAAACACACTTCGATGCGGCTTTCCCGTTGGTGACTCGCTCGTGAACAACATGTAATCAAATAAGTGCATGATCCCATCGCGCTCGAGAACTGATTCATGTTGGGCCCGCGGCCACATGGTATTTGAAAGAACAGCAGTCTTGATGCCGTATCCACGAAGTGCTTCAAGTAACTGCGTTGCATCAGGATCGGTATAAGTGTGTGGGTTCCAGCCAGTGAAATAATTTTCTAATGCCTTGTAATGCGTGGCCGAAGAAGTATCAACACCTGCTTCGTGAAAGAGTTCATCCAGCACACCCGTGCCGACCTCGCCATCGGTATCAAATTGTCGAAGCCAACGCGATGCTTCACCTAGGTTTAGCTTTTCAGCCAGCGAATCGGCGTTTATTGGATCATAAATAGTTGCATAACCCAACCACAGCTGTAATAAGTCAACGTTGTGCCATGGAGTTAGAGTTCCTCCCCAATCAAAAATTACTGCCTTGATAGCCACGGTGTTAGTTCGTTACCAGCGCCACAACACTTGCGACAAAATCATTAACCGGAACTTGGGTTTGCTCCCCAGTTTTGCGATCTCGAAGTTCGATAACGCCATCAGCTAGCCCCCGGCCAACAACAGCAATCGTTGGGACTCCTAATAGTTCGGAGTCATTAAATTTAACGCCAGGAGACACTCCCCTGCGATCATCAAATAAAACTCGCACTCCAAGTTTTTCCAGTTCCTCAGAAACTCTTGCAGCAACATCAAATGGCTCGTCTTCTTTGCCAGTTGCAATGATGTGAATGTCGGCCGGAGAAACTTCACGCGGCCAAATGAGACCCTTTTCATCGTGTGATTGCTCAGCAATCGTTGCTACTGCGCGAGAAACTCCAATTCCATAGGAACCCATGGCTACCGTTACTAACTCACCGTTTTCATCCAGCACTTTGAGGTCAAGCGTCTGTGCGTATTTGCGACCCAACTGAAATATGTGTCCGATTTCAATGCCACGTGCAATGATCACTTCACTCTCGCAATTGGAGCAACCATCACCTTGTCGTACTTCTGCTGCTTCAATCACGCCATCCCATGAGAAATCACGCCCTGCGACTAAGTCATAAACGTGATTGCCACGAACATTTGCGCCGGTAATCCAACGTGATCCTGCAACAACTCGTGGATCAACTAAATATTTGATTCCAGATGACGAAGCTAAACCCAGTACCTGCGGCCCAATGTAACCCTTGACCAGTGAAGGATACCTTTTGAAATCTTCTTCTTCAAAAGGTTCAATCGAAACTGGATGAACAGCGGCTTCCACGCGCTTTAAATCAACTTCGCGATCACCCGGCAAGCCAATAATCAAAGGTTCGCGTTTGCCATCAAGTGACACCTGCATAACGACAACATTCTTAAGTGTGTCACTTGCGTTCCAGTCGCGATCTGCTCGCCTAAGTTCGGCTCTGTTATTTGAAATGTCTACGAGCGAAGCAATGGTTGGGGTGTCAGGTGTATCTTCCACATGCGCGGCTGGTGTTGCTGTTGCATCGATTTCATTTGGGACGCGCGTGGTAATCGCTTCAACATTTGCAGCAAGCCCACACTTGGGACACTTTACGTAAGTATCTTCGCCACTTTCACAAGTTGCCAAAAATTCTTCACTCTTAGACCCACCCATGGCGCCGGACATCGCTGAAACGATTTCGTAATTTAGCCCAAGGCGATCAAATGTCTTGATGTACGCCTCGCGGTGATTTTGATAAGAAACTTCGAGTCCTTCATCATTGATATCAAAAGAATACGAATCCTTCATTACAAATTCCCGAGCCCGCAAGATACCGGCACGTGGTCGCGCTTCATCGCGATACTTGATTTGAATTTGATAGATACTCAGAGGCAAATCCTTATAAGAGGAAAATTCACCTTTAACCATCAGGGTGAACATCTCTTCATGCGTTGGCCCCAGTAAGAAGTCTGCCTTCTTGCGATCCTGAAGCCGAAACAAATTGTCGCCATACTCATCCCAGCGACCAGTTTTTTCAAATGGTTCACGAGGTAACAACGCTGGAAAGTGAACTTCTTGAAAGCCAGCTTTGTCCATTTCTTCGCGAACAATGCGCTCCACATTTCGATAAACCAAATACCCAAGCGGGAGCCAGGACCAAAGTCCAGGACCTACTCGCCTGACATATCCGCCACGAACTAGAAGTCGATGGCTGGGCACCTCGGCATCCGCTGGATCCTCGCGTAATGTTCGCAAGAACAGGGTTGACATGCGCAGCACTTTGACTCCTCACGGGCGATTAATGAATGTTCCAATGGTACTTGAGGAATCACTAAGCCTTGCTGACACTCGCGGTTACTCAGAACAACACAGTTGCGAACGTGTCCACTTGCTCGAATCCAACGTTTTTGTAAGTTGCAAGCGCAGGTGCATTGAAGTTATTGACATAGAGCGATACCACTGGAGCAATGTCAGTCAAAATATATTTAACGACTGCCGCCATGGCTGGCGCCGCGATTCCTTGGCCTCGATACTCAGGCTTAACCCAAACTCCCTGAACTTGGGACACCTCGGCGCCGACGGTACCAACTTCTGCCTTGAAGACCAGTTCATTACCTCGATAGCGCACAAATGAGCGACGAGCAGATACTAGTTCTGAAACACGATTTCGATACGCCCTCGCGCCACCTCCTGAATTAGGACTAACGCCAACTTCTTCAGTGAACATTGCAACGCAAGCCGGAACTAATTCATCCAAATCTGCCAATGTGGAATATCGGACTTCATCATCAATTGCAATCCGTGACTGCTCATGCATTACAAGTACCGGTTGATTCTCGCGCACTTCCCGTGCACTTCCCCAGGCTGTAGATAACCGAGACCAAAGATCTAGTACCTCTGAAGCTGGGCCAACAATTGATGAACTTCTTCTTCCGCTTCGCGACAATACGCTGGCAAACTCTTGGCGAGCAATGAGTGAAGTATTTACTGGAATTACATTTGCGCCACACAACAGTGCGGATTTAAGTTTTCCATCATCAAAGTATCCAAGTAAATCTGAATAGCTTTTTCGGAACCCACCACTTCCACTCTCAACTCGAGCAGCTAAAAGGCAGTGCCGGATTGGATCTTGCACGATCAGAGATTGCAGTTGCGAAATTGAGTCTGCATCTATAGCACGAACCTCGTGAGCCAAGTTAACTCACTCTACTTATTTGGTGAGGCATTAACTCACTCTGCCTACTGGGTGAGCCAAGTTATCTCACTCTGCCTACTGGGTGAGGCATTAACTCACCGTAACAATAGGTGCGCCTGCTGCTTCCATTTGTTCAGCTAACTTCATTGCTTCTTCAATCAAAGTTTCTACGATTTGAGCTTCTGGCACAGTTTTAATGACTTCGCCTTTTACGAAGATCTGACCCTTACCGTTTCCGCTAGCTACACCTAGATCCGCTTCGCGAGCTTCGCCTGGTCCATTAACTACACATCCCATAACCGCAACTCTTAATGGAACTTCAAGACCTTCTAATCCTGCAGTTACTTGCTCAGCCAGGGTATAAACGTCAACTTGTGCTCGCCCGCAAGATGGGCAACTCACAATCTCAAGTCTGCGTTGTTTCAAATTCAAAGATTCTAAAATTTGAATTGCTACTTTAATTTCTTCAACCGGCGGGGCGGAAAGCGAAACTCGAATGGTATCTCCGATGCCATCTGCGAGTAAGGAACCAAACGCAACAGCAGATTTAATTGTTCCTTGGAATAACGGTCCAGCTTCAGTCACTCCTAAGTGAAGTGGGTAATCACATTTAGCTGCGAGCAACCGGTAGGCCTGAACCATGATGACGGGATCATGATGCTTAACCGAAATCTTGATGTCACCAAATCCATGCTCTTCGAAAAGTGACGCTTCCCAAAGCGCTGACTCAACCAAAGCCTCCGGCGTAGCTTTGCCATACTTTTCCATTAACCGCTTATCGAGTGATCCTGCGTTAACACCAATTCGAATGGGTATGCCAGCATCACCAGCAGCTTTTGCGATCTCTTTGACTTTGTCATCAAATTGTTTGATGTTGCCTGGGTTAACTCGCACGCCAGCTACGCCAGCGTCAATTGCCGCAAACACATACTTTGGCTGGAAGTGAATGTCAGCGATTACCGGGATACTCGACTTCTTAGCGATTTGAGCAAGTGCGTCAGCATCATCTTGACTTGGTACTGCTACCCGAACTATTTGACAACCCGAGGCAGTTAATTCTGCAATTTGCTGCAAAGTGCTATCCACATCTGCAGTTAATGTCGTTGCCATCGACTGGATGCTAATTGGGGCGTCCCCACCAACTGCGATGGGATGAGTGCTGTGGCGCAAGGTGATTTGACGACTCTTGCGGCGCGGCGAAATTACAGGGGGTGGCATTTCCGGCAGTCCAAGATTGATCGTCATGTTTTCATTATCGCTCATGTTTGTAGTTATTGCTTAAAAGGACAGCGGTTTTATGATGTCAGCCAAAATTACGACAACTGACATAGCAACCAAAGCCAATGACATCGCGTAGGCAACTGGCAACATCTTCGCGGTGTCGACAGGGCCTGGAAGTGGCTTTCGTCGAAGTCTGGCAAGTTGGCGGCGCAATCCCTCGTAAAGTGCTCCTGCTATGTGGCCGCCATCCAAGGGCAAAATTGGAACCATATTAAAAACAAACAAAAATAGATTCACAGATGCCAACAAATTAATTAAGTCAGCTACTTTGTAAATGCTCGGGATGCCTTCACTGCCCGCTATCTGACCGCTGATGCGACCAATTCCAATGACACTCACCGGGCTTTGTGGATCGCGCGGCACCGGAGTAAACAGGTCTCCAGCTAAACCAAAAACCCGAGCTGGAAAATCAAGTAACGCACTAGCGCTCGCTACGGTAAGCGTCGCCATGAAATCTGGCACTTCGGAGACTGGCGCCGGAACCAAATTAAATGCTGGAGAAATCCCAAGGAAGCCACGTTTGGTGAACTCCCCTGTGGCATTACCTGAAGTATCCACAATTGCAGTTTCATAAGAAGCAACCTCGACAGTTTTAGTTACGACTTCTCCTTGTGGGGTTCGATAAGTTACTGGCACGCTCTCGCCAGCTCTCGTCGCAAGCGCAGGTGCGAGCGCCTCCCAACTAGAAATTTCTACGCCAGCTACGGAAAGTAAAGTGTCTTGCGCCTTTAGGCCAATTAGCGCAGCGGGAGTTTGTTTGCCACCGACACATTCACCGTTGGTTGAGGCAATGCCATTTGGATTTGCGGCGGTAGGAACGCAGGCAACTACTTCACTTACGGTCGTCGTTACTTCTGGTCGTCCGATTACGCTCAGTGAAATTGTGAACAAGATTGAAGCGATTACCAGATTCATGAATGGGCCACCGAACATGACGGCGAGTTTTTTTGGAACACTCAAACGGTAAAAAGTTCGTGGCTCATCAATCGCAGAGATTTCGGCAAGAACTTCCTCTCGCGCTGACTCGACCATTAATCCAACGCGACCTAGGTGTTCCTTGTCTTGTACTCCAGCGGGATTGGGCGGAAACATTCCAATCATTCGGATGTACCCACCAAGAGGAATTGCCTTGATGCCGTACTCAGTATCGCCCTTTTTCCGCGACCATAAAGTTGGGCCAAATCCGACCATGTATTGCGGAACCTTAACGCCAAATCTTTTGGCAGGGAGCAAGTGACCAAGTTCATGAAGTGCAATGGATCCTAATAATCCAAGAGAAAAAACTAATACGCCAAGCAAAGTCAACATAGTTAATCCTTACGCACTGAAGTCATCATTGACGCCAAGTAACTCTTGACCAGATCGTTGTGCCCATTCTGCTGCCTTTAAAACTTCTTCTATCGTCAGCTCTGCATCAGAAACAAAATTAGTTTCGATGTGCGCATCCAGCACTAGGGCTACAAAGTCGACAATTTTTACAAAGCTCATTTTCCCAGCCAAGAATGCGGCCACTGCCACTTCGTTTGCACCATTAAGTACTGCTGGCGCTGTACCCGCTAATGCACCTGCGCGCTTTGCAAGCGAAACTGCTGGAAAATTTACTTCATCAAGTGGTTCGAAATTCCACGAAATTGGCGCGGTCCAATCGCATGCCGGTGACCCGTTTGCAATTCGATTTGGCCAATTCAAACTTAATGAGATTGGCAAATGCATGTCGGGTGGACTTGCCTGCGCGATGGTCGAACCATCAACAAACTCAACCATTGAATGAACCACTGACTGTGGATGCACTACGACTTCGATGTTTTCAAAAGGTACATCGAACAATAAGTGAGCTTCAATAATTTCTAAACCTTTATTCATCATGGTTGCAGAATTAATTGTGACCACAGGACCCATCGACCAAGTTGGATGCTTTAGCGCTTGCTCGACTGTTACCTCATGTAATTGCGCCAAGCTCATGCCACGAAAGGGTCCACCACTTGCAGTCAAAATTAGTTTGCTAATTTGTTTACCTTGCTGACCGAGTAGGCATTGTGCAATCGCAGAGTGCTCGCTATCAACTGGAACAATCTGCCCAGGTTTAGCTAACTTCGTGACGGCAGCCCCGCCAATTACTAACGATTCTTTATTGGCCAAGGCTAAAGTGGAACCAGCTTTTAAAGTTGCCACAGTTGGCAATAATCCAACGGCACCGGTGATTCCATTTACCAAAACATCAACGGGTATTTGTGCTAATTCAGTTGCGGCACTCGGTCCAATGAAAAGTTTAGGAAGTGTGAAATTTCCTTCCGAATAACCTAATTTTTTTGCATGTGCATAAAGTGCGAGTTGGACATCTTGTGCTGACGTTGCATTGGCAATTGCTAAGTACTCGACACTGAATTCCAAGGCTTGTTGCGCCAACAAAGTGGGATTACTTCCACCGGCGCATATTCCAACAACATTAAAATCGGTGGGATTTGCCCGGATGATGTCAAGAGTTTGCGTTCCAATACTTCCCGTGGAACCCAAAACCGAAACCTGACGCGGTTTATTCACTGTCACTTCTTATTAATGTTCATTATTAATGTTCACTGTTGGTTAGAGAGCCAAGTCGCTGAGAACCAGAATACGCTCATGAGTAAGGTCTTGCATCGCATGACGCAAACCTTCTTTGCCGACGCCAGATGCTTTAACGCCACCATATGGCATTTGATCAGATCTAAATGTTGGTACATCACCAATAATGACACCGCCAACTTCCAATTCAGTGTGCGCGAGGAATGCAGTTTGTAAATTGTGAGTGAATACACCTGCTTGCAATCCGAACGGCGAATCATTAACGATGTCGAGACCTTCTTGCGTGGATGCTATGGAATTCAAAAGCATTACCGGACCAAAAACCTCATTGCAAGAAACTTTTGCATCTATTGGTACATCGATTAAAACAGTTGGTTCATAAAATGAACCGTTACGCTTGCCGCCCGTTAGCACTTTTGCGCCAGCAGCAACTGCTTCATTCACCCATTCCTCAACTCGAACGGCAGCAGCTTCATTAATCATCGGACCAACAACAGTTTTTTCATCACGCGGATCACCATTTGGAAGCGCCGCAACGGCAGCCACAATGCGATTTCTTAAATCTTCGAATAATGATTCGTGTATCAGGACTCGCTGTACTGAAATGCAAGATTGTCCAGCTTGGTAGTTTGCAAAAGTCGCGATGCGTGCAGCAGCCCAAGTTAGATCTTTTTCGCTACTCCAGTCCTCTAGTACAACTACCGCCGCGTTTCCACCGAGCTCTAAGGTGATGTGTTTGCTAGGAACTGCTTTTTGAATTTCAAACCCAACTTTGTCAGAACCAGTGAAGGACACAACTGGTAATCGCACGTCAGCGACCAATGCTGGCGCTGCCTCATTGCCAACTGGAATCACAGACCACGAGCCAACAGGTAAATCTGCCTCAGCCAAAATCTCACCAAGTAACAATGCGCTAAGCGGTGTACTTGGAGCAGGCTTTACAACTATGGGTGCGCCCACTGCAATAGCAGGCGCAACTTTATGAGCTACAAGATTCATTGGAAAATTAAAAGGTGAGATGCCAAGAACAGGTCCATGTGGAAATCTACGAATGATTGCCATGCGCCCAGCGGTAGCGGCCTCGGTATCAAGGCGTTGTAGTTCGCCGGAAAATCTGCGAACTTCCTCGGCAGCCCAGCGGAAAACTAAGCCTGCTCGACCTGCTTCCACTCGCGCCCACATTAATGGCTTACCGTTCTCATCCAGAATTAATTGCGCGATTTCCTCAGCCCGTTCGGTCAAGCGCTTTGATATCAACATCAGAGCATCCGCGCGCTGCGCTGCAGTCGTTCGCCGGGTGGCGTGCCGTGATTCCCAGGCGCCAGCGACCGCTTGTTCGACATGAGCTGCGCTTGGAACGTAATACTGGCCAATTACTTTTCCATCACCAGGATGAATAACATCAGCAACTGTGTCACTTGTGACGGGTTTTCCAGCAATCCAAAATGGGTAAATAGCGCTCATAACCCCATACGTTACGCCCTATTGGGGCGAGAAACTAACTGTGACTGGGTCAGATTCCAAAGCCAGGAGTCTCGATTTGCCTGATTTTCTGGCAGGTCTAGCATTGTGACATGACAACTACCAACATCTCATCTCCTGTAAACGGAATTGCGCAAGAACGAAACCTGGTCACAGCAGTTCCAGGACCCAAATCCCTTGCAATGCTTGAGCGTCGTACTGCGGCCGTAAGTGCTGGCGTTGGCTCCACGCTACCTATCTATATAGAACGTGCCGGTGGTGGTGTTGTCGTAGATATAGATGGCAACTCGCTAATCGACATGGGTTCCGGAATTGCCGTAACCGGTGTTGGAAATGCGGCTGAAGAAGTAGTTGCTCGCGTGCAAGAGCAAGTCGCAAAATTTACCCACACCTGCTTTACCGTCACCCATTACGAAGGTTATGTCGAAGTTTGCGAAGCATTGAATCGACTAACTCCTGGAGATCACGAGAAGCGCTCCGCACTTTTTAACTCAGGCGCCGAAGCAGTTGAGAATGCTGTAAAAATTGCTCGTGTCTACACCAAGCGTCAAGCTGTTGTCGTGTTTGAGCACGGTTATCACGGTCGCACTAACCTAACTATGGGAATGACTGCAAAAGTTATTCCTTACAAGCAAGGCTTTGGACCGTTCGCACCGGAAATTTATCGCATGCCAATGTCCTACCCTGCCCATGATGGACTAACCGGCGCAGAAGCAGCAGCACATGCAATTAGTCGCATGAACAAGGAAATCGGTGCCGAGAACATTGCGGCTATTGTCATCGAACCAATCCAAGGTGAAGGTGGCTTTGTTGTACCTGCTGCTGGATTTATGAGTGACTTAGTCCAGTACTCAAAGGACAGTGGAATAGTTTTTGTTGCTGATGAAGTACAAACTGGTTTTTGCCGTACTGGTAACTGGTTTGCTTCCGAGCATGAAGGTATCGTCCCCGACATGATCATTACGGCAAAAGGCATTGCAGGTGGATTACCACTAGCTGCAGTTACTGGCCGCGCCGAAATCATGGACTCAGTGCACGCAGGTGGACTTGGTGGAACATACGGCGGAAACCCAATCGCATGTGCAGCAGCACTTGGTTCAATCGCCGTTATGGAACGTGAAGATTTAAATGCAAAGGCTCGTCGCATTGAGGAAATCATGAAGCCTCGGCTGGAAAAAATTGCGGCCGATACTGGTGTGATTTGTGAAGTTCGTGGCCGTGGCGCCATGGTTGCGGTGGAAATTGTAAAAAAGGGAACAAATGAACCAGATGCCGACATGACTAACAAAGTGGCAAAAGCTTGTCATGCAAACGGTGTGTTAGTCCTAACTGCTGGAACATATGGAAATGTTTTGCGCTTCCTGCCGCCAATGGTTATGCCTGAGCATTTGCTAGATGATGCATTAACAATCATTGAGCAACAGTTCAAAGAAGCTACTGCTTAAATCCTGATTTAAAATGACGCAAGAAACTGAACACTCATCTGTTAAACGCGTGCGCACAGAACTTGAACGTCATGGCATAGCAACCGAAATTAGACACTTATCGGATACTGCGCGAACGGCGCTAGAGGCTGCGCAAGTACTGGATGTAGAAGTCGGTCAGATCGCATCCTCGATTGTGTTTAAGATTTCTGATCATGAAGGTGAACAACCTCTGCTAGTTGTGACCTCTGGTCGCCATCGCGTAGACACTGAATTAGTGGCCAAAGCGCTTGGACTTGAAAAGTTAGGGCGTGCTGACGCCGACTTCGTACGGTTGTGGAGTGGGTTTGCTATCGGCGGCGTATCTCCAGTTGGCTGGCTCCATGAGGGTGAAGTATTTCAACCCCAGACCATAATTGACCAAGCTCTTGGCGACTACCCAATTGTTTGGGGTGCATGCGGTCACACTCACGTAGTTTGCAGCCTAAATTTTGAATCCTTACTCGACATAACCGCAGGAACAGCGCTCGCTGTTGCGCACGACTAAAGTCGAACTTGTGTACGTTCGAATTGACATAACCCGAGTCAGCAGCAGAAATATTCCAACTGCATTTTTATTGATGGCAAGTCAGCGACGATTACTGCGCAAAATTCCTGGCTTAGATTTTTTTAAGTTAATGGGTACGGGCTCCGGCAAGACCTTCACGGTTCGAGACGCCGATGTACACCACTGGTGCACGTTAACAGTTTGGCAAACTGAGGCAGATTCTCAGAGTTTTCCCAATAGTAAACCAGCACAGCAGTGGGCAAAAATTGCAAAGTCACAGGCGCACTTGGAATTGATTCCACTTGCATCCAAGGGAACTTGGGCAGGTGAATCCCCATTTGGAAATCCCGTGCCAGAGAAATGGACTGGACTGACTGCCGCACTTACCCGAGCAGCCATCAAGCCAAAATGGTGGCTGGAATTTTGGCGAAGCGTTCCGCCAGTTTCAGCGGATTTAAATTCAACCCCAGGACTTATTGCCAGCTTAGGTATAGGTGAAGCGCCAGTTGGATTACAAGGAACTTTTAGTTTGTGGCAAAACAATGACAGCATTACGCAGTTTGCATCGCGACAGAAGCCACATGCAGCTGTAATTGCCCGCACTCATGAAACCGGCTGGTATTCCGAGGAACTTTTTGCGCGCTTTAAAGTCACAAAGCTGTCTGGCACTTATGCAAATGTTGATCTTGATTTAGTTGAAGCTGGGCTCTCTGGAGAAGTCGATTCATCATGAGTTCATTAATTAAACCCAAGCGCAATCCAACACTTGTGCTAGCTGGTATTGCAGCAGTCATTACAGTGCTTGCAAATATATTGTGGGCAATTTTTTCTGGACCAACACGCGATGCGCTAACCATAACTGGCGTACTCGCGTTTTCCATCGCATCTGGGCTGCATGCCTACAGCGCTTTAGGTAAGGCGCGATTAATTAAGTTCATTTCGATTGCGTTAATTGCCACCATAGTCATTGAAATTATTGGCGTTAAAACGGGAATCCCTTTTGGCACCTACGAATATAATTTAGAACGCCTCGGACCAACGGTGCTTCAAGTGCCGCTACTAATTCCGTTTGCTTGGTTCATGATGCTTTATCCAGCTTGGTTAGTTGTCGGCGATCAAGTTAAAGCTAAGGTGCCTGCAATCCTTATGAGTGCACTCCTCATGGCAACTTGGGATTTGTATCTGGATCCACAGATGGTTAACGAAGGGTATTGGACCTGGTTTGTTGCGGGTGTACCCAGTCAAGAAATTCCAATTTCCAATTTCGTTGGCTGGTTTATCACTGCCGTGATTATCTTTACCCTAATCTCAATATTTGTTGGCACCCCAAAATCGCAAGTTAGCAACCTCGTTCCCTACGCGCTAATGATGTGGATATGGTTGGGCAGCTTTTTAGTGAACATAGTAACGATTTCACCTTTTCTTGGTGAACCAAAAGTTGCCTGGTCTGGCTTTATCGGAATGGGAGTCCTACTTCTCCCCTGGGCTTGGCTGACATGGCGACGACGCTAATTCTTATTGCAGTCATAATTTCACTGCTGTTAACTGCTCACACTTTCTATAATCAATTTTGCCTGATTCGACCAACCCCAAGATTGATTTCGCATCGAGTCGCAATCTTGATCCCAGCAAGAAATGAAGACCTCACAATTGAAGCAGCGGTTAGAAGCGCGTTAGCGCAGCAATCACTTCAATCATTTGTTGTAGTCGTACTAGACGATGCTTCCAATGACTCAACGCTTGCAAAAGTAACTGCAATAACGGATTCCAAGCTTCAGGTGATTTCTGGGGACGCGGATTTACCCAGTAACTGGCTTGGTAAGAATTGGGCTTGCCATCGATTGACAGAAAGTGTGACGGCTGATTATTTCGTGTTTATTGATAGCGATGTTGTTTTAGAACCACTGGCCGTAGCCAGCGCTATTTGTGCCATGGAGAAAAATGCCTTGGATTTAGTTAGTCCATATCCAAAGCAGCTCACCAGTTCTTACCTTGCCAAGCTAGTGCAGCCACTCTTGCAGTGGTCCTGGTTAACGACGGTTCCACTCGGTCTAGCGAGGCAAACTAATCGCGGCAGCCTCGCTGTTGCAAATGGTCAATTTCTAGTTTGCAGCGCAACAGCCTATGCAGCTAGTGGCGGCCATGAAGTAATTAAGGATCAAGTACTTGATGATATTGAATTGCTCCGCGCTTTTTATAAAAAGGGTTTCAAGGGTTGCGTCATAGATGGTTCGGCGCATGCAACCTGCCAGATGTATCGAACTGATAAACAACTAATTGCTGGGTATTCGAAAAGTTTATGGACTGCCTTTGGTGGAATTTTAGGTTCATTAGCAATAAATACGTTTTTTATGTTTGTCTACGTGTTTCCACTTTATGGATTCTTTATAAATCAGCCTTGGCTCGCGGTCCTCGGATTATTCGCGGGCACATCCGGGCGAGTAATAACTGCTCGAGCGACTCGCAGTCGTGTTTTCCCAGAAGCGCTCTTGCATCCGTTATCAATAATCGTTTTTTTGTGGCTGAACATTGTCTCTTGGTCGCGACATCTGCGTGGAGTTAACACTTGGAAAGCAAGGGACCTAAAGTAAGACCGTGGCTAACGTAGTTGTAATTGGTGCTGGCATGGGTGGGATGGCGTGCGCCGCCAGATTAGCCAGCAAAGGCCATCAAGTCACCGTTCTTGAACAAAGTTCGACTTGGGGTGGCAAGTTAGGAATTGTTAGCCACGATGGTCACTTGTTTGATACTGGTCCGAGCCTGCTGACATTGCCCGCGGTTTACCGAGACTTATTTCTAAAAACTGGCGCCGCTCTGGAAGACAGTATCGAGATTGTTGATCTTGACACGGCATTTAGATACCAATTCAGTGATGGCACCGTTTTGAAAATGCCTGGAGTTGGAATAGGTAAGTGCGCTGAAGCAATCGGCGACACACTCGGCGGCACAAGTGCCGAGCAATGGCGGGCATTCATGAAGCGCGCCGCAAAAATGTGGTCAGTTACCCGCCGGCCATTTCTAGAATCTGAACTTCACGGACTCTCAAGTTTGATTTCAATGTCATGGCGGTTAGGTGATTTGCGAACAATCGCACCAACTAAAACTTTGCGGGACCTAGCGCAGGAATATATTTCTGATCCACGACTTTTAACGTTAGTGGACAGATATGCAACCTATACCGGCTCGGATCCGCGCCAAGCACCCGCGGCATTAGCAACTGTCCCCTACGTTGAGCAGATGTTCGGTGCTTACCACGTAGCGGGCGGGCTGCGCGAGCTTGGGCGAGCTCTTTACGAACGTGCTTGCGCGCTCGGGGTGAAGTTTGAATTTTCCTGCACAGTAGAAAACATCTCTGCTAACCCAGTAATTAATGGCGTGACAGTTGTAGGTGGGCGGTTTATAACTGCTGACATTGTTGTAGCCAACGCAGACGCCAGTAATGTCTATGGCTCGTTACTTACCGGTGAGGCATTAGTTAAAACAAAATCAGCCACGAAATCATTGCAGAAAGCGACTCCTTCACTTTCTGGTTTTGTAATCCTGCTTGCTATGGATGGCGTGACTCCAGATTTTGAACACCACAATGTATTTTTTCCTAGCAACTATGACGATGAGTTTGATTCGGTATTTGGTATTGGTAAGCCTGCATGTCCAGTTCCAGACCCAACGATCTACATTTGCAACCCGAAGGATCCCAAAATGTCTCCTGCTGGTTCAGAGTCTTGGTATGTATTGGTCAATGCACCGCGTCATGACAAAAACAATGGAATAGATTGGTCCGCTGATGGACTAGCTCAAAGTTACGCAAGTTCAGTTCAGAAAACACTTGCCTCTCGCGGCGTAGCAGTGGATGCTCGAGTGAAATGGCAAGAAGTAATTTCGCCAGCAGACTTGGAGCGAAATACTTTGGCGCCTGGTGGTTCAATTTATGGAACTTCCAGCAACGGCATGCGCTCAGCATTTTTGCGCCCAGAGAACTCGACAAAAATTCCAAATCTTTACTTAGTGGGTGGCTCCGCTCATCCTGGCGGAGGTCTACCACTTGTAGGCATGTCAGCTGAAATCGTTGCTCGTCGAATTGGTCGCGCTTAGTACGTTATTTAATTATGGATCTATAAGTTCGCATCAAATGCGTAAACCCAATTACGCCAAGAACCAACCATGTTATGACTGCAATATCTGCAAGCTGCTGGGAATCTTGTGGCCGAACTGCGCAGGCGACTAGGAACATAACGCCAAGTGCGATACGAGTTGGCTTTTCGGCAACTGTGACTACGCCCACTTCATGGTGTCCCACTCCACCCGCGCGAGCACGCATATATTCATGAACTAACGCAATCGATACTGTTGCCAGCACAAGTTCTAATGGTGCACCCAAAACAAGAAATAACAAACCGATGCCAACATCAATAAATCGGTCAACTATTGAATCTAGGTAAGCGCCCCAACTTGTCACGCGCGAACTTCGCAATGCCACAATTCCATCGAAACTGTCTATCAATCCAACCAAAAGCACGAGCAGCGCTGCAATCAAGTACTTTGGCTCTGGCCCAGCAACCCATCCAATTGCGCCACCCATAAATAGCAGTGCGCTACCTGTAATTAGGTTCGGATTTAGGCGAACGAGTGGCGTAGACATGGCAAATGCCAATCGAAGCCAGATCTTGACTAATCCAGTTGGCGCTGCGCCGCCATGGAGCCCAGACCATTTCTCTAAGTACTCTGGAAATTTCATATGGCTATTGTCCTGCCACACCAAAAGTGCGCAAAATGCACCCAGCCAATAACCTGAACTAGTGGAGCAAAACACCCTAGACAGCAACAACCTTCGGGTACGCGTTCAAGGCGCTTTGGATGATTTTATTTCGCAGAATCGCGCATTGATGACTTCGGTTTCGCCCGACACCCTTACCCTCGTGGATTCGCTCGTTGGCTTACTTGCAGGCGGCAAACGTCTTCGTCCAGCGTTTGCATATTGGGGATACCGCGCAGCCGGTGGCGCAGATTCAGAGGAAATCCTGCGCGCTTGCGCAAGCCTTGAGTTTTTACAGGCCTGTGCCTTAATTCACGATGACGTTATGGACGCTAGTGACACTCGACGTGGAAACCCTTCGGTTCACAAGCAATTTGAAACACTCCATGCTCAAAATAACTGGCTAGGTTCAGGCGCACTGTTTGGCGAGGGAGCTGCGATTCTCGTCGGCGATTTAGCTCTCTCTTGGGCAGATGAAATGTTGTTAACAAGTGGCCTAGATTCTGCGCAGACTCACCGAGCTAAAGCCGTCTACGACATTATGCGAACTGAATTGATGAGCGGACAGTATTTGGATCTCTTAGAACAAGTGCGCGGACAGATAACGCAAGAACGCGCTGAGACGGTTATTCGTTACAAGAGTGCCAAGTACACAATCGAACGACCATTACATATGGGCGCCGCAATTGCTGATGCCGATATCGAGTTAATGACTTCACTGAGTAGCTACGGCCTGGCACTGGGAGAAGCTTTCCAGTTGCGTGACGACATGCTTGGGGTGTTTGGTGAGCCAAGTGTTACTGGTAAACCTGCTGGCGATGACTTGCGCGAAGGAAAGCAAACAATGCTCATCGCATTTGCATATTCAAATGCAACTGCTGATCAATGTGCTGTGCTTGCAAAACACTTAGGTACTAACAGCATTAACCCAACGGAAATTGAACAACTACAAGAAATTTTGACTTCCTGTGGCGCGAAAGATTTCATCGAGCAACGAATTTCCAAGTGTCTTGATTCTTCGCTTGAGTCATTAGAAAATCTAGCATTCGACACAGAATCAAAAACTGCATTAACCGCACTTGCTATTTTGGCAACCAAGAGAACGGCATAACACATGAGTAACTTAACCAGATGGCTTCCGGGTGCCCCAAGAACTGTAAGTGGTAAGACCGACGATGTAGTTATAGTTGGCGCTGGCCTTGCTGGACTCTCCGCTGCAATGCGGCTTGCTGGCGCGGGACGCAATGTGACTGTAGTTGAACGCGAAGCAATTCCTGGTGGCCGGGCAGGACGAATCAGCGATCAAGGCTTTGAATTTGATACTGGTCCAACTGTCTTGACGATGCCCGATCTCATCGCTGATGCTTTTGATTGCTTAGGTGAAAACATGAGCGACTGGTTAACGCTGGAACCAGTGGCGCCGCTGTATCGGGCGTTTTACCAAGATGGCAGCGTTTTAGATGTTCACTCAGACACTGCAGCGATGGCAGCTGAAATCGAACGAGTAATTGGCGCATCAGAAGCTGCTGGTTACTTAAAGTACGTTGATTTCGTAACTGATCTTTACAAGTACGAAATGAAAAATTTTATTGATCGCAACATTGATTCACCACTTGATTTGCTTTCCATGGACTTAGTTCGCCTCATCAAGCTCGGTGGCTTCCGTAAACTTGCTCCAAAAGTTAATCAGTACTTAAAAGACGATCGAACCCAGAGAGTGTTTTCATTTCAGTCCATGTACGCCGGACTTTCTCCGTATGACGCGCTAGCAATTTATGCAGTAATTGCCTACATGGACTCTGTTGCTGGTGTTTTTGCGCCAAAGGGTGGCATGCATGCACTTCCAGTTGCCATGGCCAGTGCGGCCGCAAAACATGGTGTGAAATTTAAGTACAGCACTGAAGTTACAAAAGTGAAAATGGTTGGTAACCGTGCTACTGGTGTGGAAACAAGCACTGGCGAATTTATTCCAGCCGATGTTGTAGTACTTAATCCTGACTTACCAGTTGCTTACCGCGATCTATTGGGTAAGGAACCTTGGAGCGTCAAGCGCCTCAATTACTCACCTTCGTGCTACTTAATGCTTGCTGGCTCATCTGCTAGGTATGACCATGTTGCCCATCACAACATTCACTTTGGGCACAGCTGGTCTGGGGTATTTGATGAGCTAATTGATCAAAAAGTTTTGATGACTGACCCAAGTGTTTTAGTCACCAATCCAACACGAAGTGATCCAGGTTTGGCTCCAGCCGGAAAAGAGATTTACTACGTCTTATTCCCCACCCCAAACCTTGATGCAGATATTGACTGGAAGAAAATTGGCCCAGCATATCGAGATCACGTCGTAGAAACTTTAGAGGCTCGTGGTTACACAGGCTTTGGCGCGGGCATTGAGTTAGAGCACTTGACGACACCGCAAGATTGGTCAGATCGTGGCATGGAGCGTGGTGCGCCATTCGCTGCTGCACATTCGTTCCTGCAAACTGGTCCGTTCCGATCAGGCAATATGTTCGGCGAAAATGTTGTCTTCACGGGTTCTGGTACCCAACCAGGAGTTGGGGTACCAATGGTTTTGGTTTCGGGCCGGTTAGCAGCCGAGCGAATTACTGGCTTGGATAAAACATATTCATCACGAGCCAGGCGCTAACTACTTGCCTTGCGCAAGTTCTTGAATTTAGGCATTAGCCGTAGTCTGGAGTATGCCGATAGCCCAATCCAGTAAGCGAAGGTTGCGCGCTGACCCAGGTTGGTTTGGTCAATATGCGCTGCCAGGTTTACTTGGTTCACTATTTATGAGTGCTGGCGCACTTGGCGTGGGTTGGTTTCCGTTATCCGCTCACATTCTGCAATGGCAATTAATTGATTTCGTACAAACTCAAACTCTGGGCTTGGCTTTGACTCGTTCCTTTGTTGTTGTTGGCGCAGCGCTTTTACTCCAGGCTTGGTTAGTAGTTGGAATCGATGCATTGCATGAAAAGATTTCACGACTGGAAACTATTTATTTTTCCTTTGCTGCTTGGTGCCTGCCGCTCTTATTTGCGCCGCCACTTTTTAGTCGCGATGTTTATTCCTATTACATGCAAGGGCAGATGCAACTGAGCGGAAACAACCCATATGAATCTGGTGTTTCCGTAGTTCCTGGTTGGTTTCAAAGTGGCGTTGATCCACTTTGGGGTGACGCGCCAACTCCTTACGGTCCGGTTTTTTTGTTGCTTGAAAAATGGACTGCATTTATAAGTGGAGATTCCGCGCTCGTAGCGGCGTACTTATTCAGAGCCCTAGCGGTATTGGGCGTTATCTTTATTTGCTTTAGTCTTCCTGGGTTAGCTCGAGCGCATGGAATAAACCCAATCACTGCAGTCTGGCTTGGCGTTATGAATCCACTTGTGGTTATGCATTTTGTTGCTGGCGCACACAACGATGCACTTATGGTTGGCGTAATTTTTCTAGCACTTCGCTTCGCACTAAGAGAACGCTTCGTGATAGCCGTTGCACTGGGAACGATAGCCCTGGCTATCAAACCAGTTGCTATCGTTATGCTTGCGTTCCTAGCCCTCATGGCCGCTGGCGCCAATTCAACATGGATTCGTCGAACTAGGTTCGCATTGTTAACTGGGCTTGTCTCGCTCTTGACGTTGCTCGCAGTTTCGGCGCTGTCAGGAACTGGTCCGTTTGGTTGGCTAAATTCATTGTCCACACCAGGCGCAGTTAAAAGCTGGCTTTCACCAACAACCGCAATTGGAATGCTGGTTGGTGAAGTCATCAAATTTTTTGGTTTTGGAAACTACGTCGAAACTAGCGTTCAGATTTTGCGGCTCATCGGATCAGTGATCTTGGCGGGCGTATTAGTTTTGCTGGTTTTACGCCCAGCAGGGCGCAGTGGTACGCGTGCAATCGGACTTTCACTTGTGGCACTTGTTGTACTTGGACCAGTTGTACAGCCTTGGTACTTACTATGGTCTATTCCACTACTTGCGGCTACTGGATTAACCCATAAGCAAGTTCGCATCATGGTGGTTTTGATTGCAGCATTTACCATTCATGGAATTGCTAATTCGAGCGCTACTGCTGATACTTTTCTGGACTTAAGCGATGGCATTGCCATGTTGCTCGCTGGCTTAACGCTTGGTTTAGCCATGCTTGCCTCAAAAGCCGAGCGCTCGTTAATACTTGGTGATAGCGACGAGAAAGATTTGTTACCAAGCAATGCAAGCTCATTGGCTGCCGCCAAGACGATGGAACTAACTTAGCCCTGTTTTAGCCCTGTGTTAACTCGGAGATGCCTGGGAAGTTTCCAGTTGAATCACAAACCAAGACCACGTTAGCTTGTTCGCTGCCTGCCTCATCTAGTTGATCAGCGATTCGCTGGGCAGCACTTGAATCCGCTTTAATAAGTTCTTGCCAGCCAGTCCAGGCAATACATAAATTCGTAGTAGCAGCCGGCCGCCTTAACAATTCCTCGACGATGGCTGAAATGTCACAGCCAACCAAATCTGGGCGTAGTAACTGTTGGGCAACAAGGTCAATGAAATCTTGTTCGGAGACTGCCCCGCTTGAATCAACCCAAATGAAATCCCAGCCTACTAGTCCAGCTTCAGCTGCAATGACCGCTTCGGTGAAATTAACTTTCCAGCGCAAAACACCAGTTAGGCGCTGCGCTTTTAACATTGCAGCAAGTAACCCTGGGTTTGGAGCAACCACGCGTTTCCGATCCATATATGTGCGCACAGCACGCAGAAGTAACCATACGCGTTATTCGAGTAGATCCTATAATCTGCAAAAAATGTGGGTTGCTGTAACCCACCCCGCTCAACATTGATTAAAGTTACCAATGTGTCTAACCGAGATCTCGATGCCGCTCAAATTTTTGATCCTGCGCTTCGGGAGTCCTACGAATTATGTCGACAACTTAATGCTAAGCACGGAAAAACTTATTACCTAGCAACGCTGCTGCTTCCTCCAGAGAAGCGGCCGTACGTCCACGCGCTATATGGCTTTGCTAGATATGCAGATGAAATTGTTGATGACTTGGTGTCAACTCTTACGGATGAGGAAAAAGCCGCCCAACTGGAAAGTTGGGGGAAGAACTTTTTAGAGATTTTTGATAGTGGTGAAACCACTGATCCTGTTTGCATTGCCGTTTTAGACACCGTGCGCCGTTGGAAAATCCCACGCGAACATTTCGAAGCATTCTTACATTCAATGACAATGGATTTAACCATCACGCAATACCAAACATACGAAGATCTTTACGAGTACGTGTATGGATCCGCTGCCGTAATTGGGCTCCAGATGGTGCCTATCCTGGAACCGACAGATCAATTGGCCTATGCTCGCGCAACTGAATTAGGTGTTGCGTTTCAGTTAGCAAATTTCATTAGAGATGTAGGCGAGGATTTGGATCGCGGCCGAATTTATCTGCCACTTGATGAACTGGCGCAGTTTGGTGTGACGCGCGCTGACTTAGAAAAGCGCATCGCAACGCCACAAATTAAAGAAGCCTTGAAATTTCAAATCCAACGAGTTCGGCGTCTTGAGGAGTCATCTCGAATTGGAATCTCTATGCTTGGCGCCAAGTCACAGCCTTGTATTGAAACTGCCCGAATTTTATACTGTGGCATTGTTGAAGCAGTGGTAGACATCAATTATGAAGTTTTCGATCGAAGAGCCAGTGTTTCCTTAGGTCGCAGATTGCGCGTAGCAATTCCTGCTTACCTTAAAGCGCGAAAACTCTGGTAACTGCCAATCGCTATTTAACCCGTAGGATTTTTTCCACACTCTTTCGAGGTGGTCCAGAACGAGGATTTCGCTGGACACCGATGCGCCCTAACCAAACCCAAATCACAAGTGTTAGTAAAACTAAACTGAAACCAAAGAATAGATCTTCAACTGGCGCAAACGCGATGCGACCATCTCCAAGAATTTCAGGAGCGCCCTCTTGTGGCGATGTAGAACCAATTATTGCCTCGCCATCATATTTAACAATCCCAAATCCAGTAAGAATTCCATTCGTCACAAGCTGGAAGAAAACAACTATTGAATATGAAACCCAAAAAACCCGCCTTGTTAACAACTTTGTCTTAAATACGTAAAGATCTACTACCGCAATAATTAGCGCTGCGAGCAGGGCAAGTTGGGTGTACGTCATTTGCTTACCTCATCTCCACTTTCCCAATCGCGCGCACTTCGTACGGCCTCAAAGGACAAAATTGCGCAGATTGGTATCACGATAAAAAATAAAATTTCATCAAGTGGGATATCTGCAAAAACGATTACGCCAGTGACGTACCGACTATCAAAATTCCAGTGCCCCTGTGCTATGGCATATGCATCCCAAATTGAAAAGACAATCAAAACTGGAATTATTGTAAACACTAGGCGAATTGCTCGACGGTAAACCCTCGTGCGCAAAAAGAACTCCAACCATGCAGTTCCCGCCAGGGATCCAACGAGTACACCTAGGTATGCAAATTGTGACATGAGCTCTCTTTCGCTTATGTTGAAAATATACCTTGTCGTGGCGACCAAACTGATATATACCCCTTTCATCTACAATGAAATTGTGAACCAATCGCCAATTATTGATCCATTAATTGGGAAAGTATTAGATGATCGCTACCAAATTGATGAACTAATCGCCCAAGGTGGGATGGCTACGGTCTATCTCGGAACGGACCTTAGATTGGGTCGCACGGTTGCGCTAAAAGTTCTAGGTGGGGCACTGGTAAATGATCCAAACTTTGTTGAACGATTTACCCAAGAGGCGCGTGCTGCTGCTGCTTTGACACATCCAAACGTTGTGGCGGTTCATGATCAAGGAATCAATGCTGGTTTTCCATTTTTGGTTATGGAATATGTTCAGGGGCAAACAATCCGGCAGCTTATGGCGCAATCAGGACCATTTACGAGCGCGCATGCCCTTGAAATAATTGGCGCAGTCCTCGCCGGCTTAAGCGCAGCGCACGATGCTGGATTTGTTCATCGGGACATAAAACCAGAAAATGTTTTGATAACGCAGGACGGACATATCAAAGTTACAGATTTCGGTTTAGCCCGAGTTATCAGCGATACTCCAGTTAGTGACTCCACGGGAGCAGTGCTACTTGGCACGATGGCATATCTGTCACCAGAGCAGGTTCAGCAGTTTGCGGTGGACCAAAGATCAGATGTTTACTCATGCGGCATTTTGCTATATGAGATGGTGACTGGAGTCGTTCCTTTTACTGGCATCTCACCACTTGATGTCGCCTACCAACATGTAAATAGCGCAGTGTCTGCTCCAAGTGCGATTCAGCCAGATGTTCCACCTGCAGTTGATCACTTAGTTCTAGCTGCTACTCGTAAACATCCAGATGAGCGAATTCAGAGTGCGCGCGAATTTCGTCATGGAGTTGTTCGAGCGATTTCCGCAGTTCCCAAAGCGGAAGCCTTAACAACAGCTATCCCGTTGCATAACACGCAGATTCTAAATCCAGCAAGTCGCGGTTCGCATCGAGCCACTGGTGTTATCCCAATTACAAAACCAAATCCAGGAATTGGATCTAGTGGTATCCATCGCGAACCTACTACCAAATCTCGCAATCGCCTTATCGCGCCATTGCTTATTTTGCTTGCGGTAATTCTTGGCGGCGGTGCTTGGTATCAATTCAGTGGCAGCTACGCAGTTGTTCCGCCACTGGCAGGACTGAGTGTGGAAGAAGCAAATGTTATTTTGGCTCCCCTAGAACTTTCAAGTGATGTTGTGGAAGAGTTCTCGGAAGATATTCCAGCCGGATTAGTTGTTGCCACCTCGCCACTTGCAGGAGAGAATGCCAGAAAAGGCAATGCGATAGTGCTGCGAATTTCAAAGGGTCAAGAACGGTATTTGATTCCAAATGATTTAGCCGGCCGTGATCCCGCTGAAGTGACCACAGTTTTAGAAGAATTAACTTTGAGTGTTGCTGGGACGAATGAAGTGTTTGATGAACTTATTCCAATTGGAAAAGTAGTTAGCACTGAGCCAGTGGCAGGTGAATCCGTTAAACGTGCTACTCCAATTACAGTCTTAATCTCAAAAGGACCTGCGCCAGTTGAAGTGCCACCAATTTTAGGCACTTTAGTTACGGATGCCACTGCGGTCTTAGCGAACATTGGTTTGACTCTCGAAATCACACTCGAAGAATTTGCTGACAGTGTTGCTGGAACAATCCTTACTAGTGACCCACTGCCTGGAAATGTTGTTCCAAAAGCTACCGTCATAAAAGTGACCGTGAGCAAGGGCCCAGTGTTAGTGGCTGTTCCAAATGTAGTTGGTATGGATGTCGCTACGGCTACAGCGACGTTACAAAATGCAGGGTTCCAAGTTAAGGCAACTAATAAGTTAGCTGTTGCGATCTTAAATAAGGTTTACTCACAAAATCCAGCTGGTGGAAGTCAAGCACCTAGAGGATCGTTAATAACACTTGAAATTGTCTAGCTTCGTTCGCTAGAAATTAACTACGTTGCCCCAACATATCCGCAACTTGAAATGCCAAGTCCAAACTCTGCACGCGATTAAGGCGCGGGTCGCAAGCGGTTTCATACCTGAACGGTAAGTCAGATTCACTTACGCCGCCAATGCCACCAAGGCATTCAGTGACATCATCGCCCGTTAGTTCAATGTGAATACCACCTGGATGAGTGCCCATTGACTTATGTACTTCAAAGAAACCACGAACTTCGTCAATTACGTCATCTAGCAATCTAGTTTTATGTCCCGAGGCAGCTTCCAAAGTATTGCCATGCATGGGATCACAAACCCAAAGAACTGGATGATCTGTTTTTTGTACCGCAGCTATCAGGCTTGGTAATACGTCCCTGATGTTCTTGGCACCCATCCGAGTGATGAACATTAAGCGCCCAGGCACTTTATTTGGATCAAGTTTCTTAAGTAAATCTGATATGTCTTCCGGTGAAGTCTTGGGCCCAATCTTTACGCCGATTGGATTTGAAATCTTTGAAACAAAATCAATGTGGGCACCCGCAATATCTCGGGTGCGCTCGCCTACCCAAACAAAATGTCCAGATACGTCGTAAAGATTGCCAGTGCGAGAATCCACTCGAGTGAGCGGCTTTTCGTAATCTAGTAACAGCGCTTCGTGGCTCGCGTAAAAATCTGCGCGCTTGAATTCCTCTGGATCAGCGCCGCAGGCAGTCATGAAGGAAAGTGCTCGGTCAATTTCTGCAGCCATTTGTTCGTAGCGAATGCCAGGAGCAGATTCACTAACGAAGTCTTGATTCCAAGAATGAACCTGTCGCAAATCTGCGTAGCCACCCTGAGTGAATGCACGCACCAAATTTAGCGTTGCCACACTTGCGTGGTAAGTATCAACAAGACGCATTGGATTAGGAGTGCGAGATTCCAAAGTGAAATCAAGTCCATTTACTGCGTCCCCACGGTAAGAAGGCAAACTCACGCCATCAATGGTTTCATCTGCAGAGCTTCTTGGTTTTCCGTACTGACCTGCAATTCTTCCGATTTTAACAACTGGAGTTGATGCGCCGTATGTTAAGACGATCGCCATCTGAAGAACAGTTTTAAGTCGAGCCCGGATTGAGTCAGCAGTATTTGCAACAAATGTTTCCGCGCAATCCCCACCCATGAGTACGAAAGCATTGCCGAGACTGGCTTCGCCAAGTCGAGTTTTTAACTCGTCGCACTCACCAGCGAAAACTAATGGCGGCAGGCTCGACAAGATTTCTTGCGCGCGCTTAAGTTCGCCCGCATCAGGCCAGGCTGGCTGCTGCGCTGCTGGCAAATCTGGCCAAGAAGTCTTTGTCATAACGAACAGAATAGTAGCGATTCGCGCGGTTTCCTAAATCGCAAACCTGAGATCCAATGAGGCAGCAGACTAGAATTAGGTTCATGGCAATCAAAAAAGTGGCGCTACTTACTGCCGGTGGATTAGCGCCTTGTCTTTCCTCCGCTGTTGGGGCCCTGATTAGCCAATACTCCAAAATTGCTCCAGACGTTGAGATCATTGCTTACCGAAATGGTTACCAAGGACTTTTGCTCGGTGAATCGATTCCAATTACGCCGCAGATCCGGGCTAAAGCAGACTTGCTGCACAGTTTTGGTGGCAGTCCGATAGGAAATTCACGAGTAAAACTGACCAATGTCGCCGATTGCGTTGCCCGTGGCTTAGTTCCAGCGGGAGCTGATCCCCGGCAGGTAGCTGCCTCACAATTAATTGCAGATGGCGTTGATGTACTGCACACCATCGGCGGCGATGATACGAATACTGCGGCTGCTGATCTTGCGAACTTTTTGGCGCAAAATAACTACGATTTAGCAGTAGTTGGGTTACCTAAAACGATTGACAACGACATCTATCCCATCGCCCAATCACTTGGCGCGTGGACCGCAGCTGATGAAGGTGCTCACCACTTTAGCAATATAGTTTCGGAACATACTTCTAATTCGCGCATGCTAATTGTTCATGAAGTTATGGGACGACATAGTGGTTGGCTAACAGCTGCCACTGCAGTTTCCTACCGCTGCCTGCTTGATGACATGAATTGGATTCCAGAATTTGGATTAACCCGAAATCATCGAGACATTCACGCGGTGTATGTGCCTGAACTCGAAATTGATCTAGCAGCAGAGGCTAAGCGATTGAGTAAAGTCCTTGATGAAGTTGGAAACGTAAACATATTTTTATCAGAAGGTGCTGGCGTTGATGCCATCGTAGAGAAAATGCGCAGCAACGGTGAAGCTATCCCGCTGGATCCATTTGGTCACGTCAAGATTGATAAAATTAATCCAGGAGAATGGTTTTCAAATCAGTTTGCGCCCATGATTAAAGCTGAAAAAGTTTTGGTGCAAAAGAGTGGCTATTTTGCTCGCTCGGCTCCAGCGAATGCTGCTGATAAAAAATTGATTCAGGATTGTGCGGTAATTGCAGTGCGAGCAGCACTAGATGGACTTAGTGGGCTTGTTGGCCAGGATGAAGACCAAGGAAATGTTATTCGCGTTTGCGAATTCCAGCGCGTTGCTGGAGGCAAACCATTTGATACCGAACAAGTCTGGTTTGAGCAATTACTTTCGCAAATTAGACAGCCAAAGGGTAAGCCAGTCACAACTCATTAATTCGTTAATTAATTGTTAGGGCTCTTTGATCTTGATGCATATTTATCTACGTACTCTTGCCCAGAAAGATCCATGATGCGATACATAATTTCATCAGTTAATGAGCGTAGGACAAATCGGTCGTCTTCCATTCCGTAATAACGGGAAAAATCTAATGGCGCACCAATTCGGATTCCAACTTCAACTCCAAAATTTGGTCGCGAGCGACCTATCGGTTGAACCATCTCAGTATTAATCATTGCAACTGGAATAACGGGCACTCGTGCTTCAAGAGCTATCCGGGCAACACCAGTTTTTCCGCGATAAAGACGCCCATCTGAGGATCGAGTGCCTTCTGGATAAATGCCAAGTAAGTGCCCTTCATTAAGCAGGCGCACGCCAGTTGTGATTGCTGCCATGCTGGCATTTCCACCAGTGCGATCCACTGGAACTTGACCGGCGCCCCGCACAAATGCGGCTGTGACTTTCCCTCTGATTCCAGGACCTTCGAAGTACTCACTCTTTGCCATAAATGTAATTTTTCGAGGAACGGCTACTGGCAAAAAAATTGAGTCTGAAAAAGAAAGATGGTTACTCGCTAAAATCGCCGGTCCATTTTCTGGGATATTGTCTAGGCCCTCAACCCAAGGGTGAAACGCCACTTCAATGGCAGGGCCTATGGCGACCTTCTTTAGGAACTTATAAAAGTTATCGCGGTCAGACACAGCACTAACGGTAGTCAAGCAAATGAGTTACAGCAATTACTGGTCCAGATTTTTCATGGTTTCAGAGGTTTTCAATAGGTTCTAGGACATACTGAGATCTCGTAAGGCTTTTATCGAGAGTTGCCCAAGTGCGCGAGTTATCTGTTCCTGCAAACATCCCACCAATTGTCAGTGGCAATGTGACAGATCATATTGAAGACTTGGTCAATCGAAATCCAGACTTCCCGTCATTGGCTATCCAGAAAGACGACCAGTGGTCCACTGTCTCTGCTGAACAGTTTCGCTCTCAAGTTCGCAGCGTGGCAAAGGGTTTAATTGCAGATGGCCTTATGCCTAGTGACCGAATAGCAATACTTTCGCGCACTCGATACGAGTGGACGGTCGCAGACTATGCAATTTGGTACGCAGGCTGCATCACGGTTCCAATTTATGAAACTTCCTCACCTGAACAGGTTGAGTGGATTATTTCTGATGCAAATGTTGTCGCAACTTTTTTTGAAGCGCAACGAACTACACACGCCTTCACTCCGATTGCAGCGAAGGTTCCAGCGATGACTCGCTCCTACGTTTTCGGTGACAATGTGTTAGCTGAACTTTCCAGCAAAGGCGCTCACATATCTGATGACGAATTGACTGCCCGGCGCAATTCATCGCAACCAAGTGACCCTGCAACTTTGATTTACACATCTGGAACGACTGGTCGTCCAAAGGGTTGCATCATTACACATGGAAACTTGATGGCTGAAGTTGATACTTTAGTTAAAGGCGTACCCGAAGTATTTGAAGTACCAGAGGCATCCACTTTAATTTTTCTACCACTAGCTCATGTGTTTGGAAGATTGATTCAGGTTGCGATGTTGCGTGGTGAGGTCACAATCGGTCACTGTCCAAATCCTGCAGCGTTACTTAAGGATTTGAGTTCTTTCCAGCCGACTTTCCTGTTGGCTGTCCCACGAGTGTTTGAAAAAGTATTTAATGGCTCCGCTGCAAAAGCGCAAGAAGCAAGTCCTGTCAAAGGAAAGATTTTTGATCGAGCAGCAAAAGTTGCAATTGCTTACAGCGAAGCAATAGACCATGGGCACATGTCAAAAGGACTTGCACTTCAACATGGCTTATTTGACAAACTTGTTTATTCAAAATTACGTCACGCCATGGGTGGCCGAGTTACTCATGCGATTTCAGGTGGCGCCGCACTCGGTTCTCGCCTTGGACACTTCTACCGTGGCTTAGGTTTAATAATTCTTGAGGGATATGGCTTAACTGAAAGCACGGCAGGCAGCACCTTAAATGTGCCAAGCAACTTAAAGATTGGCTCAGTTGGACGCCCGCTCCCAGGCACTGGGGTTCGGATCGAATCAGACGGTGAAGTCCTACTTAAAGGCCCACACATCTTTGCTGGATATTGGAATAACGATGCTGCAACAGCTGAGGCAATGACTGGCGATGGCTGGTTTCGTAGTGGCGACATAGGTGAATTAGATAGTGATGGCTTCTTACGAATCACTGGCCGCAAGAAAGAAATTATCGTGACCGCTGGTGGCAAGAATGTGGCTCCTGCTGTTCTCGAAGATCGCTTGCGGGCCAACTCCATAATTAGCCAGTGTGTTGTCGTTGGAGATGACAAGCCTTACATTGCAGCGCTCATCACACTTGATCAAGATGCGCTCCCACAAATTTTGGCAGCAAGCAACCTTGAGAATGCACCCATGGCCGAGTTAGTAGCAGATCCAAACGTGCGCGCTTTAGTTCAGAAAGCTATCAATGCTGCAAACGAGGCAGTATCAAACTCTGAAGCAATAAAGAAGTTTTCGATCCTGCTCGAAGACTTAACAATCGACAATGGTTATTTAACTCCAAAAATGAGTATCCGTCGTCACTTGATTCTGCAAGATTTCGCTAAAGAAATCGACGCGCTCTACAACTAAGCATCACATTTGCATGCTTACTGGCTACGCTTAATTTCATAATGCGTACGGTTCCGTTGTTGGTTGGATGGTTTGCAACCAGACTCTGGGTTTTATTATCAGGATTTAGTCTCATTCTCTATCCAGAATCGCAATTTTTATTTAGTGATGTTCGTCTTTATGACTGGTGGGCTGGAAATATTGCCGATGGTTTTTTCCCAGTTAATGATCCAATGTGGCAGTATCCACCACTTGCTGCCGTTGTTTTCTTAGCTGGATATCTAATTGCCCCTAACACGGTAGGTTTTGTTTTTTTAGCTCTACTAGCTGACTTTGTAATCATGCTTTTGCTGTTGGCTCGTGGCCGCGAACTAGATAATTACCTACCGGGCGCTATTTGGCTTGCTACTCCCCTGATAATCGGTCCGATTTTGTTAGGTCGCTTCGATGTCTTCCCAACTTTGGCCGCAGTTTTTGCTTTACTCTATGTTTCATCGCCAAAAAAATTTGGTAGCGCACTTGCAGTTGGCGCCTTACTAAAGGTTTGGCCAGTTCTTTTACTCTTAGCAACTCCCAAGGCAATGTTAACGAGAGTTTTACTTTGGTTCGCACTTACATTTGGCGTTGGCAGCCTCTTACTTGGCATCTGGTGGGATGGGAGTTTTTCATTTGTTGGTGGCCAGAGATCTCGTGGCTTGCAGATTGAATCTATTGGTGCACTGCCTTATCAACTCTGGAATGCGGGACCAGCAACTGTTACTTCAGCATTCCAATTTGGTGCAATTGAAGTCGTCGCTCCAGGTACCGCGTTTATTTCCTTAATTGTTACCATCGTCGGTGTCGCACTTCTTGCGAAATTAAGTTTTTGGCGAATTTTTGGCAAGTTAAATAATGCGCAACCTGCCGACATCGCGCTTCTTGCCTTGCTACTGGCAATAGTTTCAAGTCGAGTGCTCTCGCCGCAGTATCTCGTTTGGATATTTGGGGTACTCGCAGTTTGTGCCTTTAATCCGCAGCAAAATTTCCGCAGAATTTTTATATTGCTTGCAACTAGCACTGTCATTGGCCAACTTCTTTATCCTGGTTGGTACATAAGTTTTCAGCAGGGTGGCACGCTTGCCGTAGCCGCTCACACCATTCGGATTATCACCTTGGTTTGGGCAACCGTATTAGTCTGGCGAAACCTAAGCCCGACCGCGCAACGCTTGGCGCCAACAGCCGCACCTAATGATCTAGGTCAACACCCGACAGCAGGGAGTCAAGCCGCTTAAAGCTGTGCTCCCAAGTCCATTCCTGGGTAACCCAAGTTCGACCAGCAGCACCCATGCGCTTAGCAAGGTCTTGATCTGTCAGAAGCTGAATTAAGCGGTCAGTGATTTGAGTTAAATCATTTCCATTCACCAAGAATCCAGTTTCGCCATCGAGCACTGCGTCCACAGCACCCCCAGAGTCGCCAACAATTACCGGCAAACCGGTTGCAGAAGCTTCTAGAAATACGATTCCAAGGCCTTCCACATCCCAGCCACCTACTCGAGTGCGGCATGGCATTGCAAACACGTCGCCGGCTGCGTACCAATTTGCGAGCTGATCTTGCTCGACTTTTCCAGTGAAATACACGTTGTCTCGAAGCCCTAAATCATCTGTAAGTTTTTCCAAGTGCTTTCGATAGGGACCGTCGCCAACAATTATTAACGATGCAAGTGGAACGACTTCAAGCACGCTTGGAAGAGCCTGGATAAGTTGATCTTGGCCTTTTCGGGTCATTAACCGTGAGACGCAAACTATGACGGGCCGATTTGCCCAACCAATACTGGATCGCAAAGCAAATCCTGCAGTCGCGTTAGCTGGCGAGAATTCCTCAGTGTTTACCCCCGGCACAATTCTTCGCATAGCTGCGGCTGCTTGCGGAGTTAATGCCCGCGTGATTCTTCCGTGCGTATATTCGCTTATGTAAGTTAAATGATCTACATCATTTCCAATTTTGCGAAGTGCTTGCTTTGTGCCCGGCGTCATGGCCCAACCAACTTCATGCCCCTGTGTCATGCCGACAATGTTTGTAACGCCTAGCTTGCGAAGTGAAGATGCAAGTAATCCAAGAGGCGCAGCGGCTCCGAATAAAACTCTAGTGACATTATTTGCAACAATAATTTCGCGAGCCATGTTAAGGGTTCGTTTATCTGGCAATAGAGTCTTAGTTTTTGCGCGCACGGTCATGAACTTCTGCGCAGCATCAAATTCCGCTGCGCCATACCAGCTCGAAGTTAAGACGCTTACTTGCTTGGGATCAAATCGACGCACCAATTCATAACCAAAAGTTTGAATACCACCCGGACGTGGTGGGAAGTCATTAGTAATGACCAGGGTGTTACTCATGGAACTATCTTGCCGTAGTGGTTTGGCCAAATTCTTATCGCGCTACTGCAGTGCTACTTTCGCTTTCGCTCTCGCCGCTGCCTTTTATCAACCTAAGTGGCGCAATCAATCCCGCCCCAGCCATGACATCAAGGACTTCTTTGTGATCATTAAGCGATGCTGGCATTGGTCCAAGCAGCGCCGTGACAACACAGTCCGAGCAGGCAATGTCTCGCATCAAACAACTTGCACAGTCAATTAACATAAGCGTCTCCCTCTAGCGATTGGGCCATTCTCTGGCACTACTTGAAACGCTAGAACTGACCTCTGACACTTTTTCTCGCCAATAATCCTGTGTCAAGATAAACTCGCCAGGCAGTTGTCGGTGGCAACCAGTAAAGTCCCCATATGAGTGATTTTCTGGGGCAAAGTGTTCTCACCATTGCTGATATTGGCCAGCAACTCGCCCACACCACTTTTGTCATAGTTGATCTAGAAACTGCAGGTGGGAAGCCAGGAGACGCTGGCATAACGGAAATTGGGGCAGTTAAAGTCCGTGGCGGCGAAGTAATCGGTGAATTTAGAACATTTTGTCATCCCGGCGTGCCCATACCTGCCTTTATATCTGTGCTTACCGGAATAACTAATCATCACGTTGCCACTGCGCCAAGTGTGGCAAGTGCGGTCATCGAATTTCTGGCATTTGCTGGCTTCGATTCCCAAGATCCACCTGTTCTGGTGGCACATAATGCCCCATTTGATGTTGGTTTTCTCAAGTCTGCCTGCGCAAAATTTGAAATCCATTGGCCGGCTCCAAGAGTTGTTGACACCGTTATCTTGGCTCGAAAAATACTTCGTAAAGATGAAGTCAAAGATAAAAAGCTAGCAACCCTTGCTCGTTTTTTTAGTGCTCCCGTAAGTCCCACTCATCGCGCGCTCGATGATGCAAGGGCAACCGTCTCAGTACTTCATGGCTTAATTGAACGCGTTGGAAACCTTGGCGTCCATGATTTAGCAGGGCTGCAAAACTTTAATGGACCCGCAACCGAACGGCGCCGGCGTAAACGACACTTAGCAACTGACTTACCAGAATCACCTGGTGTCTACATTTTCTATGATGGAACTGACCGGCCACTATATGTAGGAACCTCAAAAAATATCCGCAAACGTGTCATGACTTATTTCACAGCAGCAGAGTCAAGATCCCGCATGACTTCAATGGTGGAACTTGCGCAAAGAGTGCAAGCTTACGTTTGCGAAACTCGCCTGGAAGCAACTATCCGAGAGTTACGCATTATTAATGAACTGCGACCGACTTATAACGCTCGCTCTCGAAATCCAGAAAAGACAATTTGGCTGACGTTGACTGATGAAAAGTTTCCACGAGTTTCAATTATTCGCCAAGCAACTCTGCCACCTGTTGAGAAAATATTTATTGGACCTTTTTCGAATCAGTCATGGGCGCAATTAGCTATGGACGCGTTACACGAAACTACCAAGCTGCGGCAATGCAAAGACCGAATTACTAGCAAAACAGTAATGACTCCCTGCGCCCTTTATGAAATGGATCGATGTATCGCACCATGTATTCCAGAAACTGACAATGCTCGTTATGACGAAATCGTTACAACTTCAAAAAAGATTCTCACTGGTGACTCTTCTCAAGTAACTTCAAAATTTATGGGAAGCATCAAAAAATTTGTCGAACTTGAAAAATTCGAAGAAGCTGCACTTAGCCGCGATCGCATGCACGCTCTTGCTGGTGGTGTGCATCGGTCGACAAAGTTGCGTTCGCTGGCTTCGATTCCATTTTTGCTCGCTGCCCAACTCAACGAGCTTGGCGGCTGGGACATTCACGCGATAACTTATGGCCGGTTGGCCGGTGCGATTCAATCTGCGCCCGGTGCAGATCCAAAAACTTATTTAGCCCAACTTAAGTCAACAATTGCAACAGATGTAAGCCTGCCAACGCTGGTTTCTGAAACAGAACTGCTGCTCAAGTGGCTCGGCGATGGCAGCACTCGCCTTGTTGAAATTGCACCTGATCACACTTGGCACCACTCAATTACAGCTCCCGTAAAAGCGCAAGAACTACTAAGCGCCTAACGCGAACCTTTGGCTTACCGAAGCCCAGACCTCGAGCTGACTACTCGCGGCCCCAGAATCAATCGAGCTATAAGCCGTGGGTAACGCACTTTGTATTCGAGCTGCCACTGAATCCATTACATTCCCAAAACGCTGTGCACCTTTAGCTGCGTCGTAGGCAACCATCGTTGCAGCTGCATTGAGCGCAACTACGTCGCGGATAGCTCGATAGTTGCCATCGCTTCGTCCGCTAAGTATGTCTAAAACAACTTGCGCGTTGAACTTTGCATCTCCACCACGAAGTTCGGCAATTGTTGCCGGCAAAAGTCCAAGGGATTGTGGCGTAATAGTCTCTTCGCGAAGCTCTCCTGAAGTGACATCCCAGACTTGCGTTGCAGCGGATGTCGAAAACTCATCTAGGCCATCAAGGCTTCGCACAACAATTGATTTAAAGCCCCGCTCTAATTGCACTTGTGCCAGCACTGGGGCTAACCGCAAATCTGCGCAGCCAAGTAGCGAGGCTTCTGGTTGACCTGGGTTTGAAAGTGGTCCGAGCACATTAAAAACAGTTGGAATTCCAAGTTCCTTGCGAACTGCTCCCGCATATTTCATTGCGGGGTGATGCGCGGGTGCAAAGCAGAATGCAATGCCAGCATCAGCAACGCAGGAAGAAAGTAGTGACGTTGGCATATTTATTGCCACACCCAGCGCTTCGAGCACATCTGCCGTGCCCGCCTTCGAAGAAATTGCTCGGTTACCATGTTTCAAAACTGGAATGCCAGCGCCTGCAACCGTAATGGCAGCCATGGTCGAAATGTTCACAGTGTGCGCACCATCACCGCCGGTGCCAACTACATCTACTGCGATTCGATCTAAATTAACTTCGATTGCATTGGCCAGCATCGCTTTGACCATGCCACTTACTTCGGCGACCGACTCGCCTTTGACTCGCAAGCCAACTGCAAGTCCAGCAATCTGTGAATCGGTGGCAGTACCAGACATCATTTCGTTCATAGCCCAGTAGGCCTGATCAAAAGTGAGATCTTGGCTTGCTACAAGAGCCCCAAGAATTTCTTTCCAAGAAAATTGACTCATAAAAATCAGGTACCAACTCTTAAAATTACTTAGTAACAGAGTTTCGAGATTTAAGAAGTTGCACAGCTGCGTTAACCAGCGCCCGAGGATCAATTGGATGAGCAACTACGGCGTCAGCTCGAGACCAGGTAGCTAGCCAGCGATCATCAGCACGTCCAACAAGTACTAAAACAGGCGGACAGTTATAAATTTCGTCTTTTAATTGACGGCAAAGTCCCATGCCACCATATGGGGTTGCTTCGCCATCAAGGATTAAGAGATCAAATGTTCCAGGGTCGACATTTGCCAGCACGGCTGGTTGCGTTGCACACTCTAAAACTTCTAAATTTCCAAAATCAAGAGAAGGCCGCACCCCTAACGCCACTTTCACGCTGGCACGGACTGCGGAGTCGTCACTGTAAATTAGGACTTTTAGGTTTTGGGTAGCCTCAGACACCCCCAAAGAGTATCTGACCAAACCCGTTGGGTGGTAATTTGCAGTCGCGAAATGGCGTTGGTCACATCCCTTAAAATCAGGCATCCTGCGGGGATTTTTGGCAAAGTCTTGGCTAAACTAACGATTGTGAGTACCTCTTCTGTGATCCGCATACCGACTGTCGCCGAACGCCCAAATATGGTGTCAATTGGCACGATTGTTTGGCTAGCGAGTGAGTTGATGTTCTTCGCAGGTCTGTTTGCGATGTACTTCACGTTGCGCGCGGTAAACACCGAATTGTGGCTCGAAGAAGTAAAACTTCTCAACATTCCGTTTGCGGCTTTTAACACCACAATTTTGGTGTTGTCCTCAGTTACTTGTCAGCTCGGGGTATTTGCGGCAGAGCGCGGCGATGTAAAAGGTTTGCGCAAATGGTTTGTAATCACATTCTTGATGGGATTCTACTTCGTCGCAGGTCAAGTTTATGAATACTCAGTCCTTGTGCACGAAGGATTAACACTTTCAACAAATGCTTACTCTTCAGCCTTTTATTTAACTACTGGTTTTCACGGACTGCATGTGACTGGTGGCCTTATTGCGTTTATCTTTGTGCTTGGCCGAACTTACGCGACTAAGCATTACTCGCACCAGCAAGCCACCACCGCAATCGTTGTCTCGTACTACTGGCACTTTGTTGACGTAGTTTGGATTGCGCTGTTTGCAACGATTTATTTGATCCAATAGTTCTCAAGATTCGAAATAGTTTTAACTAAGTTAGGAAATAGAAAGTGGCACTTAACAAAAGGCACCCAGCAGCACTATTTGCAGTCCTTGCTGTTGCATTGGGCACGACCGGCGTAGCGTACGCTGCCGTTTCCAACCAAACTACGCCAAAGGTTGCGACACAATCTGAGACTCAAGTTGAACAGGGTAAGCAACTATTCCTAGAAGGGTGCTCTTCTTGTCATGGACTTGCAGCTCAGGGTGGATCAGATGGTCCATCATTAATTGGTGTTGGTGCAGCATCCGTTGATTTCCAAGTTGGTACTGGACGTATGCCACTTGCCGCACCTGGCGTTCAAGCCATGGCAAGTATGCCTTCCTACAATCCTGAGGAAACCGCCGCCCTGGCTGCCTTTATTGCCACATTGGGCATTGGCCCAGCAATTCCAACGCAAGAAATGCTTGACACTTCAGATGCCGAACTTGCACTTGGCGGTGAGTTGTTCCGCACTAACTGCGCACAATGTCACGGCGCATCAGGAACTGGCGGCGCTTTATCGCAGGGTCGAATGGCCCCTAACTTGATGGGCTCTGATGCTAAGTACCTCTACGAGGCCATGATTTCAGGGCCACAGTCAATGCCACTTTTCAGTGACCAAACACTTACCGAGCAAGACAAGAAAGACATCATTGCTTACGTGCAAGAGTTGCAGAAAAATATTAGCCCTGGTGGCGCAACACTGGGTCGACTTGGCCCGGTAACTGAAGGGCTATTTCTTTTTATTGTCGGACTTGGCGTGCTAATCGTGTCTGCAGTATGGATTGGGGCTAAATCAAAATAATGAATGAATTAGAGCATCCAACAGGTGATCCGTACGGCGCCAAAGATGGAAAAGATTTGGTAAGTGGGATCACGGTTTTCCCGATGGAACCGCACGTACTTCGTAAAGCAGACATAGATCCCAGGGCAGCTCGTAGAGCTGAGCGCCAAGTAGCGGCTATGTTTACAACTTCTTCGTTAATGATCATTTTATTTATCGTTGCATTCGTGGTAATTCCGAATACCACGATCATCACAGTCCCAGTTATTGGAACCGTTAATGCCAACCACTTAGCAACTGGGTTTGCGTTTGGAATGGCGATTTTACTTATTGGTATTGGCGCAATTCATTGGGCAAAGAAGTTAATGCCAGATGTTGAAGTAACCCAAGATCGTCATTCGTTGACTTCTCGCGATGATGAGCGCCAAGCAGTTGCCGAAAGTTTTGCACGCGGCAAGGCTGAATCAGGATTTGGTGAACGCAAAATCATCCGTCGTTCACTTCTCGGCGCCTTAGCCCTATTTCCAGTGCCACTTATTGTCCTACTTCGGGACTTAGGTCCACTTCCTGGCACTCGATTGCGGGAAACCATTTGGGATAAGGGCATCCATCTAGTCACCGATGCCACGTACCGAAAAATCAAAGCATCTGACGTGCCATTGGGTGGCCTAATCAATGCCGTACCGGAAAACTTGCTGGAAATTGAACACGATGAAGGGACGCTAAACCAACGCGGTAAGGCTTCCATCATCATTGTTCGCATGGATCCGGCCGAGATAGTTTCCCAGCAAGGTGAAACTTGGGATTATCAGGGAATCTTGGCTTTTTCCAAGATTTGCACCCATCTGGGTTGCCCGACTTCCTTGTACCAGCAGCGCACTCACCACTTGCTGTGTCCTTGTCACCAGTCTACATTTGACTTATCAGACTCGGGCAATGTGGTTTTCGGACCAGCTGCACGTCGCATGCCACAGCTTGCGATAACAGTGGATAGCGAGGGCTATCTAGTTGCCCAAAGTGGATTTGATCAACCTGTAGGACCAAGTTTCTGGGAGCGTGGATGAGTACAACTCAAGATTCAGTAGCAACACCGGCGAACACAAATGCAGCAGGGAAAAATGGTGGCGTCGCGACATTCATTGACGACCGGCTAGCATCAGCAAATTTCACTAAACGCCTTCTGGACAAAGTCTTCCCTGACCATTGGTCGTTCATGCTGGGCGAAATTGCACTTTACAGCTTCATTATTTTATTGCTTTCTGGCACTTACTTAACCCTTTGGTACAACCCGTCAATGACTGAGGTCGTTTATAACGGTTCTTACGTTCCCCTCAAGGGCGTCAAGATGTCGGAGGCATTTTCTTCTACTTTGGCGATTTCCTTTGATGTTCGCGGCGGACTCTTGCTTCGCCAAATCCATCACTGGGCAGCACTGTTTTTCGTAGCAGCAATTTCAGTTCACTTACTCCGAGTCTTTTTCACCGGCGCATTCCGCAAGCCACGCGAAATTAACTGGGTAATCGGAACTCTTCTACTTGTGCTTGCACTGCTTGAGGGTTTCTCTGGTTACTCGCTCCCCGATGATTTGTTATCTGGAACTGGGCTTCGCATCGCACAAGGAATTATTCAAGCAATCCCTCTTGTAGGAACTTACGTAGCTATGTTCCTATTTGGTGGCGAGTTCCCTGGTACCGACATCATGGGACGCTTGTATTCAATTCACATTCTGCTTATCCCTGGACTGTTACTCGGGCTAATAACAGTCCACTTGATCATGGTGTTTTACCAAAAGCACACTCAGTTCCCTGGACCAGGTCGCACTGAAAGTAACGTTGTGGGCTTCCGGTTATTCCCGATTTACATGGCAAAAGCTGGCGGTTTTTTCTTCGTAGTATTCGGAATCACAGTTCTGATTGCTGCGTTCGTAACAATCAACCCAATTTGGCTGTACGGACCTTACACACCCTCGCAAGTGACCGCAGGATCGCAACCAGACTGGTACATAGGTTGGCTAGATGGCGCAGTGCGCTTAATGCCAAACTTAGAAACGAGCTTGCTGGGTTACACAATTAGCTGGAACATTATTGTCCCTGCTCTTGTAGTTCCTGGCATTATGTTTACTGCCCTTGGCCTTTACCCTTGGATTGAAGCTTGGGCAACTGGCGACAAGCGCGAACATCATTTACTTGATAGGCCGCGTAATGCACCGACGCGAACTGGGTTAGGGGTGATGGCGCTTACCTTCTATATGATTCTGCAAATAGCTGGTGGAAATGACGTGATCGCAGCAGCTTTCAATTTATCTATTAACTCAATGACTTGGACTTTTAGATTCTTGTTATTTGCTTTACCGCCTATCGCATTTGTAATAACAAAGCGTATCTGTCTGGGACTTCAGCGCCGTGACAACGATAAGTTGCTGCATGGTTATGAAACTGGTCGAGTTCTTCGCTTACCAAGTGGTGAGTTCCTGGAGATTCACGAACCAATTGGCGATGCAGAAAAAGCTATGATCCTTGGTAAAGCTGACGTGATTCCTCTGGAGTTACCAGCTGCAGTCGATGCAAATGGAGTTCGTAATCCTAAGGCTGCGAAATCCATAATGCGAGCAAAGTTGTCCCGCTGGTACTACTCCGATGTTATTCCTACTCCAACGGATGAGGAAATGCTCGAATCAGCAAACCACGCGGAGCATGAGCTACACGCCGCACAATCCAACACCAAAGAAATAGCGAACCACTAGCGCGGCCCCGAGAAAAACCCACTCCAAGGAAACCTTGGGGTGGGTTTTTTCAATTACTCCCCTAATGCCCGTCTTCGCTCCTGCGCTAACGAAATTGCTAGCTCGTCATCGAAACGAGCCATCGGTCCAACTGCACACTGCAAAACGGCATCCGCCAGTTCTGGGTTTCTAGCTAGTGCTGGGCCGTGCATGTATGTGCCAAAAATATTTCCGTGCCAGACGCCTTCTGTCCCGCGGTAGCCATTTCCAACACCACTTATAACTCGCCCTAGTGGTGGCATTTCTGGTCCTAACTGTGTTAAGCCTTGGTGATTCTCAAAACCGGTCAACGCTGGCAGCTCGCCTCTCGTTGGCGCAATCACCAACTCACCAACGCTTCGTGGGGCTTCTGGATAAATAGTTTGGGCGTCAACAAGACCAAGACCACTTACGGTTTCCCCACTGGCGGCTGGCAATGAAACACCGATTATCTGGAACCCAGCGCACACTGCAAATACGGTAGCTCCGCCTGCGGCTGCATATTTAAGTCCGCCATCATTACTGAGCATCTCTAATGCAGCCAATTGTGGTCCGTCTTCCCCGCCACCAAGTAAGTAAATGTCACCACCGCGTGGTGTTGGTTCCCCTGGATTTACTTCAACCAAATCAACTTCGAAACCGCGAGCTTTTGCGCGGTAACACAAGACTTCAGCATTGCCCTGATCGCCGTATGTGCCCAACAAATCGTGATACAGCCGCACTATCGTTAAGCTCACTTGCGCTCACCCTGCACCTTGGTAATGCCAAGTTCTCGAACTGCTAAGTCCTGGAAGGCGGTGTAGCTAGCAATTGCTTGAATCATCCCAGTTGGAAAATAAGATACGGCCTGCTCAATGTCCGAAGCGACGCAAACTTCTACTCCTTGCACTTTTATGCGGTAAGCAACATCTAATCGCCGCTCACCTGTGCAAACAACCTTCTTACCCTGCAGACTTGCAAAATCAATATCCCAGAGCCAAGAAGTATCCCTGCCATCAATACCACGCGCATTTATGGAAAGAATTATCTGTTGCGCATTCAACTGAGCTAACGCCTCGCGCCAACTCTCTGGGTTCTTTGCCAAGTGTGTTGAAATCATTCGCCCATTAATGTCGAATTGGCTAACACGATCTGGTGAGTTAGCAAGAATTAGCTGTGCATCATCAGCCAAAATTTCGGCACCCATTAACCGAGCTGCTTCGATTATCAGTACTGTATTTCGCTGCGGACCACGAAGATTCTTGTCACCTCGCACATCAGGGAGCTTGGAACCCAAACCACACTTACAAGAATAATTACCCTTGGACCAATCCAAAATCTGAGAGCACTCAGGGCAAGTAGCTGCGTCAGGATGACGACGCCCACCAAATGAAGCTCGAATTACGTGCCCCGATTGCGCTGCGGCATACTCCAAAAATGGATCGTCCCGATCAATTACTAAAGTTACGTCATCAGCCGTAAAAGCATCTCGCCATAACTGCGCAACTTTTCTAACCTCACCAGTTCGATGAAGTTGATCACGTGACAAATTCAAAAGTACTATTACTGTTGGTGAAATCGCGCGATACATAGCTGGCAAATACATTTCGTCACATTCAATTACGGCAAGACGATGCTGTGGTTTCTGTGCCAGTGCAGCTGCTATCCCTGCGGGCATGTTGGCACCTGAACGACTAGTGCTAACTCCCTCGCCAGCTAATCTAGAGAGAATTTCTACCAAGTTTGATGTTGAAGTAGTTTTACCATTAGTACCCGAAACTAAAACTATGTCCCGGTTGATTGCAAGATTGCTGATTGCATCTGGGCAAATTGCCAAAATCACTCGACCCGTTAAGGTTTCACCTCGCCCACGATTGAAGCTCCGAGAAATTAAACCCGCAATGTTTCCCAGACTGATCGCTATTTTTAATCGCGGTGAGTAGGTCACTAAAGTGCCTGCTGCCTAATTACTTTGCAAATTCGCCGCGGTAGTACTCAAAAATTAATCCGTTTACTGCTAACAAAATGACAAATACTCCAAGCACCATCATCCAAGTTGCAAAAACAAATCCGAGTACAAAGATGAACACCGATGCGCCAATCACGAAAGGCCACCAAGAATATGGCGAGAAGAAACCATAATCTGGGTCTATGTCAGAGATTAACGCAAACTCATTATCCTCTGGCAGATCACCGACTCGTTTATCGGTGAAAAGTACATAAAACGCGATTAGGAATGCAAGTCCACCCGTGAGTGAAAGTAGTGATGTGCCAATCACGTCACGGCTCATAAACCAATACACGGCACCTAAGAAGAAATAAGTCAAAGTTCCTAGCCCAAAGAGCTTGCCACCAATATTCATGGTTACTTAACCACTTGCTGGGAACCATGAGCTGCGCTCTCGAAAGCTTTATCCCTGTCAGCCTGCTCTATTGCAGCAACTTCAGGGTGGTGCAAATCGAAGGCTGGGCGCTCACTACGGATGCGCGGAATTTCGACAAAGTTGTGGCGCGGTGGTGGACAACTGGTAGCCCACTCCAGTGAGGCTCCCCAGCCCCATGGGTCATCGCAATTAACCATTGGCGCAAACTTCTGCGTTTTGTAAATATTCCAAAGGAAAATAAACGTCGAAGCACCTAGAACAAGTGAGCCAGCGGTTGAAATCATGTTCAGCGTAGTGAATCCATCGCTGGCCAAATAATCGGCGTACCGTCTTGGCATTCCCTCCACGCCTAGCCAGTGCTGCACTAGGAATGTGATGTGGAAGCCAAAGAAAACTAACCAGAAGTGCAATTTTCCTAAGCGCTCATCTAGCATTTTGCCTGTGAATTTTGGCCACCAGAAATAAAAGCCGGCAAACATAGCGAACACAACAGTGCCAAAGACCACGTAATGGAAGTGTGCAACTACAAAGTAGGAATCGCTCACGTGAAAATTAAGCGGCGGCGCAGCTAAAATTACGCCAGTTAGGCCACCGAACAAGAACGTGGTTAGGAATCCGATTGTCCAAAGCATTGGTGTTTCGAAGCTGAGCGAACCACCCCACATTGTGCCAATCCAGTTGAAGAATTTCACACCAGTTGGCACAGCTATGAGCATCGTCATCGCCGAAAAGAACGGCAAGTTAACTGCCCCCGTTACGTACATGTGGTGCGCCCAGACCGCTACCGAAAGTCCAGCAATTGCAATTGTGGCAAACACTAAGCCCTTGTAACCAAAGATCGGCTTACGGCTAAATACTGGCAAAATTTCGGTTGCAATTCCAAAGAACGGCAGGGCAATAATGTAAACCTCAGGATGACCGAAGAACCAAAACAAGTGCTGCCATAAAATCGCGCCACCGTTGGCGGCATCGAATACTTGTGTTCCGAACTTTCGATCAGACTCAAGCATTAGTAAGGCAGCTGCAAGAACTGGGAATGCCATCAATACCAAAACGCTTGTCAGTAAAATGTTCCAAGTAAAAATAGGCATGCGGAACATTGTCATACCTGGCGCGCGCATAGTGAAGATCGTTGTGATGAAGTTAACTGCGCCCAAGATGCTGGCCAAACCAGTCATAACCAGACCCATAATCCATAGGTCAGAGCCAACGTTTGGCGAGTTGATTACATTGGAAAGTGGTGCGTACGCAAACCAACCAAATCCAGCCGCGCCACCCGGTGTCAGGAAGCCCAACATCACAATTAGCCCACCAAATAGGTATAGCCAGTAACTAATCATGTTAAGTCGTGGGAAGGAAACATCTGGCGCACCAATTTGCAGCGGCATAATTGCGTTGGCAAAGCCAGCAAACAGCGCGGTAGCGAACAGGAACAGCATCAAAGTTCCATGCATTGTAAAGAGCTGGTTGTATTGCTCATTGCTTACAAATTGCAAACCTGGTCGCGCTAATTCAGCGCGCATTACAAGCGCCATTAGGCCAGCAATTGCGAAGAAGACAAATGACGTGATCATGTAGAGGTTGCCAATGACCTTATGGTCAGTGGAAGACATGTACTTGACTACTTTGTTGCCCTTTTTGGCGGGTGGCCGAAGCGGTGCCTGCGTACCTTGATTTAGTCGCTCGTACTGCACTGGCTTATCGATAATTGCCATTAGGAAACTCCTGCTACTTCGGATCGACCTGAATCAATCCTGCCAATTTGTCCACGTTCTTTTAAGCTTGCAATATGTGCGTCATATTCGGCTCGGGAAACCACTTTCACATCGAAAAGCATTCGCGAATGATCAACGCCACAAAGTTCGGCGCACTTTCCCTTGAATTCGCCTTCCTTATTTGGGGTAACTGCAAATTGATTGTTACGTCCAGGTACTACATCCATCTTCATTAAAAATGCAGGGATCCAGAAGGAGTGAATAACATCTGGCGAAGTTAATTCGAATTTAACTTTTTCATCAACTGGTAACCATAGAACCGGGGGTTCACTCGGAGTACCAAGGTCGTATACGCCTTCTTCTTCATAATTAAACGCCCAAGACCAGCGCCAGCCAACAACGTTAACGCTGTGAGTTTGGGAGTTATCAAGTTTGGTGAGAATAGTTTGATCACGCTGCGTGAAGTAGAACAGCGCTAACACCATCATCAGCGGGACTACGGTATAAAGAATTTCAAGTGGCACGTTGTAGCGAGTTTGCTTAGGAAGGCCATCGCCTTCTTTGCGACGGTAAGCAACGATTGCCCAGACTAAAAGTCCCCAGACAAAAAACCCAACGATAAGTGCAGCGACCCAAGAGCCTTGCCATAGAGACAAAATTCGATTGCCTTCTTCGGTAGCCGGCGCAGGCATTGCCAACCGCCCGTATTCATTGTCAACTGAGCAACCCGAGAGCGCGATTGCTGCCGTCGTTACTGCAACTGCAGTGCGAAGTTGCTTGCGACTAACCGGGGTTTTCACGTGGGCGCAATCCTTAATGCTTAAGTCCAATAGCCTCGACTGGGTAGTTGCTTGGATAACCAAAATAACCGTGTCAGTACAGGGCTTTCTTACTCCAAATAATACCCCAATTGGTTCCTTAACGAGGGCTTGGGACCACCATAGGGACCAAAATCACATAGTTTTTGCTAGTCGCAAATCTAGGTGTTTTTTGCAAATGCTGGTGGGAGTAAAAGTAGCCCTGGAAGTAGCGCGCAATAACGTGCGCGCGACATAGTTGTTGCTCCCATGGACGCCAAATGATTGCTCTGCCACTGGGTGTCAATAATGCGCCCAGATCCATCATCTAGGCGCTGACCTAGGTAAGCCAGCGCAACTTTTGAGGCGTTGCTTTCGAGGTGAAACATAGATTCTGCGGCAAAAACACCTCCAAGATCCAAGCCATAAAGGCCCCCGACTAACTGACCGGCTAAGTTCCACACTTCAACGGAATGAGCTATCCCTTGGTCATGTAACCCACAAAATGAGTCAATAACTTCTTGATTGATCCAGCCACTGGGGCGAGCTGGGTCACCACAAGCTTTAATTACTGATTCAAAGCGCAGATCCATGGTGACCGTGAACTGTCTAATTGCTCGACTAAGTGAAGTTGAGACAACAACGTCGCGAGGTCTAAAAATTGCCCTCTCCTGGGGAGACCACCAACCAATAGCTTGGTCTCTGCCCGAAATTTCATATGGCATTGGAAACATTCCAGCTCGATATGCCGCAAGTAAAACATCGCTGTTCCAAGATGACCCAAAAAAAGTTAACTTTGGCCATTCAATTTCTGGATTAATTTCAAGCAAATTTCCCGCACGATCAAATCCACTAATCGCAATTAAGTCTGTGTCGGGCGCAGCCAAAGTGGGATCGGGAAAATCATTTACTTCGCTGTTCGCCATAACTAATTATTTGCCTAGGTGGGCCGCAACTTCTTGTGCGCTCTTGGCTCCGTACGCCTGCTCAAGTCGAACCACAAATTCACTTCTATCGAGCTGAAATTCTTGGGTGCCAATGGTTTCAATAACGTAAGTGGCCAGCAGTGCGCCAACTTGAGCGCAAACTTCCAAACCAAGACCCCAGCCAAGACCCGTCAAAAATCCCGCCCTAAACGCATCGCCAACACCCGTTGGATCCTTAATCGATTTTTCTTGGGCTACTGGAACTTTAAGGTCCAGGCCATCTCGCGAAGTTATGTGAACACCGTTCTTACCCAATGTCGTAATTCGAACACCAACATGTTCCAGCACTTGGGCTGCGCTCCAGCCAGTTCGCTGTTCAATCAAAGTGGCTTCGTACTCGTTATTAAACAAATATGTTGCGCCATCGACTATGTCAATGGTCTGCGGACCATCTAGTCGCGGCAATTGCTGCGATGGATCAGCCACAAAAGGCACACCAAGTTCTTTACATTTCAGGGTGTGATTTCGCATGGCGATTGGATCATCGGCGCCAATTAAAACTAGCCCTAGGCCACCAACTTTTTTGGAAATCTCAGTCAGGTCAAGTTCAACTGACTCACTCATTGCGCCGGGATAAAACGAAGCGATTTGATTTTGCTCTTGATCGGTTGTGCACATGAATCTCGCAGTATGCGCAGTTTTTGAAACATGAACGTGTTCGCAATCTACGCCATGATCCTCGAGCCAATTTTGATAATCCGCAAAATCTGACCCAACAGCGGCAACTAAAAGTGGGCGCTCACCTAGCACTCCCATGCCAAAACAAATGTTGGCCGCAACTCCCCCGCGCCGGATTTGCAAATCATCAACAAGAAATGAAAGAGAGACGTTGTGAAGTTGGTCTGCCATCAATGAGTCATTGAATAGGCCCGGGAAGGTCATCAAGTGATCTGTTGCAACTGATCCGGTAATTGCTATGCGCACAGTCAAAAAGCCTAACAACAAAGCCACCCTCGCAAACGCAAGGGTGGCTTTGTTTTAAAAGTTTTTCTAGCTGAAGGAATCTCCACAGGCACAGGATCCGCCTGCGTTTGGATTGTCGATAGTGAAGCCTTGCTTCTCAATCGTGTCCACAAAATCAATTACTGAGCCACCAAGATAAGGAACACTCATGCGATCTACAACAACACCAACACCGTTTATTTCCTGGCGAACATCGCCATCGAGGCTGCGGTCATCAAAGAACAATTGGTAACGAAGTCCCGAGCATCCACCTGGTTGAACTGCAATACGTAGATTCAAGTCATCGCGACCCTCTTGATCAAGAAGTGTCTTAACTTTTACAGCAGCAGTCTCAGTAATTACTACGCTATTTGTTTCGATAGTTTCAGTAGACATATTTCTCCTTTTAGGTGCCGGCCGGTGCTAGCACTCACGCGACGCCTCGGTATCACCGTCGCTAGTATTAGGTTACGCGAGAGTTGCATAAATAGCGATCCCTACAGGCCACTAATCGCTGGCAGTGAACCGCTATCGCCGACCCCAGCTTTGGGCCACTCGCGCAGAAACCTCAGTAAGGACCTGAATCGGATTAGCCAAGGAACGTTCAAGTCCTGCAAATTCAGTCATGGAATACGCCGAGTCAATCCCAGCATTGGCACATTCTCGTTTTCCAAGGCGCACTTCCCCAGCAAGAACCACACAAGGTTTACCTAATTGTGAAGCGTGCCTGGCAACCCCTGCGATCACCTTGCCATGCAGACTCTGATCATCCAAGCGGCCTTCACCGGTAATAACAATGTCTGCCTGATTGATTTCCTGATCTAAGTTAACAATTTCAAGCACTGTTTCGATGCCAGCAACACGAGTGGCTCCGATTAGCAAAAGTCCAAAGCCGAGTCCGCCAGCAGCCCCCGCGCCAAGTGCCACGGCTGGATCTTTGCCATCAAAACGGCGACCACACAATTTACTGAAATGCTCAAGCGCGCCCTCCAGTTCCATAACCGCAAAATCATCTGCGCCTTTTTGCGGGCCAAAAACTGCGCTCGCACCGCGCAGACCCAAGAGTGGGTTGTCTACATCACTTGCTGCAATTAATTCGATGCCCGCAACTTTTGCTAACACTGGAGTTAAATCAAGGTTTGCAAGTTCCTTTAATGCTGAGCCACCAGCATTAAGACTGCGCTCACTAGTTGCACCGAGAGCGGCGAGCATTCCTGCGCCAGCATCGTTGGTGCCACTTCCACCGAGTCCAATTGTGATCTTGGTTGCGCCACGATTTATCGCATCGGCGATTATTTCGCCCACACCAAAAGTTGTCGTGACTCTTGGGTCGCGATCTTCCTTGGATATTAAATGCAAGCCACATGCCTGAGCTGATTCAATCCATGCTTGCTTGTCCCGAAGTAAATACTGTGCTGGCGTTTTCCTGCGCAATGGGTCGCTAACAATTAGTGAAATAAGTTCGCCACCAAGAACTTCATGCAGGCCTCCCACAAAACCGGGACCCCCATCAGAAAGTGGGGCCAGTACGACCTCATCTTCTGGATGAATTTGGAGCCATCCTGCACGGATAGAATTTGCTGCCTCGACTGCCGATAACGTGCCTGTAAAACAGTCAGGGCTAACCAGTACTCGCATCCTCGTAAGTTAGCATTACTTGTTATGAGCACCGACGATAACACCAGTTCGAGCAATGAGAAATCAAATACCGAATTAGGTAAAGGTAAGCCAACTCCTAAGCGCAGGGATGTTGAATCTGCCCGCAAGCAAGGCATTTCTGTGCCAAAAGATCCAAAGGCTGCCAAACGCGCCGCGCGCGAACGTGATCGAGTTGCCCGCGCCACTTCTCGGGCTGGGTTGATGGCTGGAGATGCTAACTATTTTCCACGCCGCGATGCTGGCCCCGTGAAAGCAGCAGTACGTGATTACATTGACCGCAGGCGCACCGTCGGCGAGTACTTCGTGCCTGTGGCATTTATTGTTTTGATTTTGGGCCTCATTAATAATGCTGCACTTCAAGTTGTGGTCATTTACGTATGGACGGCGATTTTACTTCTAGTTGTACTCGACACAATCTTGGTTGGTATTCTGCTCGGCAAGTCATTGCGGAATGAGTTCCCCGAGAAAACCCAACGCAAGGGTGCGGTTTCGTACGGCGTTCTTCGCGCCCTGCAATTGCGCCGGTTTCGTATTCCGCCACCACGTATCAAGCCTGGTGGTAAGCCAATTACTCCAAAAGTAAAGAAGTAACTAGTTTCAATTTTTTGAAAGGATGCTCCCATGTCATGGACTTGGATTTATCAAAATGAAGACGGCTCCCCCGCGGACGCACTACCACCCGAAGCTGTACTAACCCCGTTTCCTTCGCAATCTGATGCAGAAACTTACATTGGCGAGAGTTGGCAAGCACTCATAGAGGGCGGCGTATCGGCTGTGACACTTTACGAAGATGATCACGAAGCATACGGACCTATGTCTCTGAAGCCTGCTGAATAAGACTGTCGAACAAACCTCAACTTTTTTCTTTTTGTTTACTAACTCACTCAATAACTCGTTAGTTAGTAAACCTGGCGCCACTGTGTGCTACAGTCGCAACACCGTGTTACCAGCGAAGTCCGGTGAAATTCCGGCGCTGTCCCGCAACTGTGAAGTGGATTTACTCCAACAAGTCAGGTCGCCTGGAAACGTGGTTTTCGAAACCAACTCTCGAGGAAGAGTTCGCTGAATCACACCTTGTGTGTGCTGAGTCGGATATTTCTTCGACCACACAAGGAGAATCATGTTCAAAAAAATCCATGTGGTCGTTGCTATTAGCGCATTGTTGCTAACTGCATGTGGCCAAACTAATGCAACTTCAACGCAATCTGCTGCCCCGGCTATCACTTCGGCAGCTACTTTTCCAGTAACTATCGAAAATAACGGCACATCGGTAACACTTGATGAGCAGCCAAATGCAATCATTTCGCTATCAGCAACAGCGACTGAAATTTTGTTTGCAATTGATGCGGGCAGCCAAGTTATTGCAGTTGATGACCAGTCGAACTTCCCAGCTGAAGCACCTATTTCCGACTTATCCGGATACACTCCGAATCTAGAATCAATTGTGGCCTTAGCACCAGATCTAGTTGTAGTTGCTTATGACACTGATGGAATTGTGGCTGCACTGAGTTCAGCAAATATTCCTGTACTCGTTCAATATGCGGCAACATCACTCGACGATACCTATTTCCAAATTCAAGAACTTGGAATTGCTACTGGAATGACTGCAAATTCAGATGCACTAGTCGATTCAATGAAATCTAAAATTACGGCTGCGATTGCAAAATTACCAGCTGGAACCTCAGGTTTAACTTATTACCATGAATTAGATGACACTTTGTACACTGTTACCTCGGCAACTTTCATTGGAGCCGTTTACGCCCTCGCAGGATTAACAAACATTGCTGACGTTGCAACAGGTGCTGAAAGTGGGTACCCACAACTTTCACCCGAGTTCATTGTTGCTACAGATCCAACGCTTGTTTTCCTCGCAGATACAAAATGTTGTGGTCAAACTGCCGAAACATTGGCGCAGCGTCCAGGTTTTGCAAATCTAACTGCAGTTACATCTGGGAGTGTCATCGAACTTGATGACGATATTGCCTCGCGCTGGGGACCTCGCACAGTTGATTTTGTAGAAGCAGTTGTCAACGCTGTGACAAAAGTCAATTCAAAGTAATTAACAGAACATTCGGCTAGTTATGAGAACTGCGATGGCAACGACCGTACCCCGCTGGGTATGGTTGGCAACCGCTGTCGCAGTTTTCATTACCGTTGTCTTGGGCGTTTGTATTGGAGCTGTCTACATAACGCCAGCCGAAATTTGGGCGACTGTTACAGCCCAAATTTCCGGTGAGAAACTTAGCGATAACAATGCTTATTCAACAATAATTTGGCAACTTCGCTTGCCAAGGGTCCTCTTGGCTTTCCTCGTTGGCTCCATCCTCGCCAGCGCTGGCTGTGCCTATCAAGGCGCTTTTCGAAATCCTTTAGCGGATCCATATCTTTTAGGAGTATCAGCAGGTGCTGGCCTTGGTGCGACACTAACAATCGTTTACGCGAGCACGGCCCCCAATTTTTATCTCCCACTTGCCGCTTTTGGTGGAGCCCTCGCAGCCGTCTCGATAACGTACTTACTTGGACGCTCAGCAATAAGTGGCCGATCCTCGACTGCGTTAATTCTCGCAGGCGTCGCTGTTGCAAGCGTACTTACCGCCGCACAAACTCTGGTCCAGCAGCAAAATACCGATGTCCTTCGTGAGGTCTACACCTGGATTCTTGGGCGCTTGTCTACATCAGGCTGGGGCGAATTACTCGTCATTGCGCCCTACATTGTGATCTGTAGCATCGTTCTTTTGCGATATCGCCGCGTGTTAGACGTTTTTTCAGTTGGTGATGAAGAGGCCCAAACTATGGGACTTCCGGTGGCAAGGGCTCGTGGGGCAATTATCGTGGCAGCATCCCTTGGCACTGCCGCTGCTGTGTCATTCACTGGCTTGATCGGATTTGTTGGCATTATCGTGCCGCACATCTTGCGCCTTGTCGTTGGAAACTCTTACCGAATTTTGTTGCCACTTTCCGTGATTTATGGTGGTATTTTTCTCGTGCTGGCGGACATTTTGGCGCGGACTTTGCTGGCACCACAAGAAATTCCAATTGGTGTCGTCACAGCACTGTTGGGTGCGCCATTTTTCCTATTTGTTTTGGGGTCACGCACAAGTGGATCGATAACATGACACAACTGAATGTTAAAAATTTACAAGTTGAATTAGGTGGCAAAACGATCGTCAGCGATGTTTCAATCTCCATCAACTTAGGAGAATGGGTATGTATTATCGGCCCCAATGGTGCTGGTAAATCATCCTTACTTAAGGCAATTGCTGGAATAATTTCTTCAACCGGTGATCTGTTTGTCAATGATGTCGATTTGCGGGAATTATCACACCGAGATCGAGCCTGTTGGGTAGCATACGTAGCCCAGGAGCCGATTATGCCCTCAGGCATGAAAGTTTTTGATTACATATTGCTCGGTAGAACAGCGCACCTCAAGATGTTGGCAAGCGAATCAAATTTAGACATCGAAGTAGCTCACTTTGCAGTTAACGAGCTCGGGCTAGAGGATTTTTTGGAACGCGATGTCGCCACATTATCGGGCGGCGAACGACAACGCGTCGCCATCGCACGCGCTTTAACTCAGGCCAGCCCAATAGTTTTACTCGACGAACCAACTACGGCACTTGATGTCGGTTACCAACAAGAAGTTCTGGAGTTAATTGATCGTTTATGTAAGGAAAATAAAATTGCTGTCATTAGTACGATGCATGATCTAACAATTGCAGGGCTTTACCCAGATGAATTAATGCTCTTACATAATGGCGCTATCCATGAAAAAGGGAGGCCTGAACAAGTTTTAACGCGCGAAAACATAGCGGAAGTGTATGGCGCAAACATTGAAATAGTTGTTTCAAATGGGACTCTGGCCGTTATCCCGATTCGCTTAAAGTCATGAATAAAAATGTGACACTCGTTATTGGAGGTGCGCGAAGTGGAAAATCACACTTCGCCGAATCACTTCCAACACCTGGTCAACATGTCACTTATGTTGCAACCGCACCTGCGTTTGAAGCGGATCCTGAATGGATAGTTCGAATGGCTGCTCACAAAAATCGGCGCCCAGCGCAATGGCAAACCATTGAGACCATAGACCTTGACAAAATATTAAGCGAGTCAACTTCAAAAGATTTTTTGATCATTGACTGCCTCACACTTTGGTGCAGTGCAACAATCGATGAACGAAATGGCTGGGAAAGAATCGATGGTGACGGAGAGTTTGTCGAGGTTGAATTTGAATTGTCTAATTGTTTTCAAAATTTGACGAAGAGTCTGGCCGCGACATCTAGTCAAGTTGTGATTGTGACAAACGAAGTTGGTTACGGGATCGTGCCCGATTTAGCGACAACAAGATTTTTTCGTGATCAACTCGGCAAACTCAACATTGCAGTTGCTGCAATTTCTGGCACAGTATTTCAGGTCACGGCTGGGATTCCAGTCAGATTAAAGTAACTCTTAGTCCTGTTCCAAAAGGAACTGGCATCGACAAACTTTTATCAAGTGTTAATCCCAAAAACTGTCTGTAAATACTGCGAATGACACCCGCGTGGGTGATCACAACATGACCTGTAGTCCTATCAAGACCTTTGCACCAGTTAAATATTCTGGCGTCGAATTGCATAAGTGACTCTCCGCTATGCAAGTTAGAGAAGCCAGAAGCTATCCATTCGTCAAGAACTGCTGCGCCTATTGCATCCCAAGCTTGCATTTCCCAATCCCCAAAATCCAGTTCAGAAAGTCGCTCGTCCACATTCAGGTCGTAGTCAAACTCGGATTGCAAGCGTGTGGCTAAGTTAAGGCACCGGCTCAGTGGACTCGTCCACATAGTGCCCATAGCTGGTAATTCAAAGGGAAGATTCAAGTGTGTAATGTCATCGGATGCTGAAACATCAGTTTTGCCGTAACAAATTCCAACTACACCGACTGGCTTGAGGTGCCGTATTAATACAATGTCCATGCACAAACCGATAGGTAAATCATAACTTCTGTAATTTGCTGGGTAGCGCCAAGTAAGTCGCCGGTATACCCACCAATCCGAATTTTCATGCGGTACACCAGATATTGACGAGCTATGAGGGTAGAAATTACTGCGATTAAACAGGCTTGCCATGGCAAAAGTAACAGAGTGAGACTGGCCGTAATTAAAGCAAAAAAGAATTGCGATGTCGACATACCATCGGAAATCGGCTTACTTTTTCCTTCAAACCGAACATAGTCGTGGGTGTAGGTGATCGAGATCGCGTAAAACCGGCTAACTGCGTGAGCCACAATCATGGTGCTGACTATTTTATTATCGGGAATCGAAGAAAGCGCCTGTGCTTTAAGTGCTAACGTCACGACAAGCGCGATTGCACCATAAGAGCCAACTCGAGAATCTTGCATGATTCGCAACACGTCAGACTTGGTCCAGCCACCTCCTAATCCATCCGCAGAATCAGCAAGTCCATCTTCATGGAAACCACCTGTGACCAAAATTGTCGCGATCATTGATAGCCAAACACTTATTGGAACCGGCAGAAATTGGTTGCACACCAAAAAAGTCACAGCAGAGATTCCACCGACTATTACTCCAACCAATGGGAAAAAATGTGCCGTTGAATTTAATGGGAGTGCAAGTGCTCGATCGGGAACTCTAATCCGCGTTAGAAATCCAAGTGCACCAAGAAATTTCATAACTCTAAAGAACATTATTTTTTGCCGAAGACACAGACGCAGATTCAAAAGTTGCCATTTCACTTAAAATTTCTGATGCTGCCTTGACAATTGGGAACGCTAGGGCCGCCCCAGATCCTTCACCCAAGCAAAGATCTAGCGAAAGAATCGTCGTTCCCATTAAATGATCAAGAGCGATCTGGTGCCCAGGTTCTTTAGATAAGTGAGAGAAGATCAAGTAGTCAGATACATTCGGTTGCAGCGCAACAGCAATAAGTGCTGCTGAAGTTGTAATGTACCCATCCACGAGAATGGCGCAGCCACTTTCTGCAGCCGCGAAAATAATTCCAACGAGTGCAGCAATCTCTAGTCCCCCAAATTTTTGAAGCACGGTCATTGGATCATGATCTCGACCATGAAAATTAATCGCAGCAGCAAGTGTCTGCCGTTTTTCATTTAGACCTTGTTCCCCGAGCCCTGTGCCGCGACCAACACAGGTTTCAATTGGAAAATCTGTCATTATTGAAGTAATTACAGCTGCTGCGGAAGTATTTCCAATACCCATTTCACCCAACAAGACGAAATTGCTACCACTTTCGATGCGTGCCATTGCTCGGCCATAACCCAGCGCGATTGCAGCCTCACATTGACCAACTGTCATTGCATCCTGCGACGAAAAGTCTTGCGTCGAAAAAGCAATCGGATCGAGTAACTCTGAAAGACTTGGGATGGCTGAAACGTCAACACCAGCATTGACGATTTCAACGTTCAACCCGTTGGATCTCGCCAAAACATTAATAGCCGCCCCACCATTTTGGAAATTTAGGAGCATCTGTGCAGTGACTTCACTTGGGTACGCCGAGACACCCTGGCGCGTTATCCCGTGATCACCTGCACAAATAAACACAACCGGACTTTTAATGCTCGGTTTTATTGTTTGGTAAATAACACCTAACTTCAAGGCCAGCACTTCAACGATTCCTAAGCTCGCTATTGGCTTAGTCTTCTTATCAATTTCTGTCTGGATCAGGCCAACAATAGATTTATCTGTGCGTGCTATTTTCAATTCCCTCATGGTAAAACTACGCAGGTAACCGGTCACTACTTTGGACTTGCCGCTACAAATGGTGGCTTTGCAACAACTACTTCTAAATCTCTGCCTCTAACATCAACAAACAAGGTGTCGCCAATTGATACGGAAGGCGCAAGTAAAGCCAAGGCAATTCCCTTTTGCAGTGTTGGTGAGAAAGTGCCGCTAGTTGTTTCTCCGACTACTTCCCCAGCGCTGTTTTTAATGCTCATGTGACTACGCGGGATTCCTTTACCGACTGCGAGCAGTCCCCCAGCAAGGCGACTCGCGCCAGCTGCCTTTTCTGCAAGCAGTGCATCGCGGCCAGCAAAGCTTGGCTTACTCCAGCCAACGGCCCAGCCAGTTCGCGCTTGTACCGGAGAAATTTCTGCACTGATGTCTTGGCCGTGAAGTACGTATCCCATCTCAGTTCGCAAGGTATCGCGGGCACCCAACCCACAAGGCAGAATTCCAAACTGCGCGCCAACGGACAGAAGTTCGTTCCAAAGTTTTACAAGTCCAGCGTTTTCGATAACTAATTCGAAGCCAGGTTCCCCGGTGTAGCCAGTGCGACAAATACTTACTTTAAAATCATTCCAAATTGCATCTACAAACTCCATGTAGTCACATTCCGTGGCAAAACCCAGCAAGTTCAAAAGTGCACTTGATTTTGGACCCTGCACTGCAACTATGCCTTGTGTTAAGTGATTGTTCTCGATAGTTATTCCAGCTGGCACGATCTCTACTAAATAATTCACAACCGTTGTGGCGTTGCCAGCATTGGGAATAAATCTAACTTCATCGGGACCAACCAGGTAAACAATCAAGTCATCGATGATTCCCCCAGAGTCATTGCAAAGCATCGAATATTGCGCTTGACCTGGCGTGATCCGGTCAATGTCGTTGGTAAATACCCGATTCGCAAATTCGCTTGCCTCAGGGCCGAGAATTCGAACTTTGCCCATGTGAGATACGTCGAAAATTCCAACGCCAGTACGTACTGCGCCATGTTCGGCAACTGTGCCTGCCGTGTATTCAATTGGCATATCCCAGCCGCCAAATGGACCCATTTTGGCCCCTAGTGAAAGGTGGGCTCCGTGCAAGGCAACTTCAGGCATATTCCAACCGTACTAGTAACTTAGATACCTGCACTACTTCGACTAAGCCCGCGGGGAAATTCGAAGTTTTATTCAAGGAGTAGCAAATGAAACCAGATTCAACTCTCGACTTAGCGCCAAGCGTGCCAACCCTGACGCTGAAGTCAGGCAATCCGCTAACTGCCTCTGTTAACGCTGTGGTCGTTGGCTTAACAGGTGATAACAAGGTTTCAATATATGCTGACTCAATCCCAAAAGCTGCTGCAACCAAAATTGCTGCTGCGCTTATTGCAGTTGGTGCAACTGGAAAGAAAGATGAAGTTACTCGGATTCCTGCTGGCTCACTGGCAACAGCAGATGTGATCGTGGCTATTGGATTAGGAAGCGTAAGCACAGCAATAACTCCAGAACAACTTCGTCGCGCAGCAGGTAGCGCAACGCGCACGCTTTCGGGTTTTAAAAAAGTAGCGATTGCAATCACTTCCGAAGATTCGACACAAATTGGCGCAATACTCGAGGGCGCAGCTTTTGGCGCTTACTCCTTCACTGCGCACTTAAACGCGACACTGAAAAAGGCAAAGTCCCCTGTGAAATCTGTTGCAGTATTCACATCGCATTCGATTACCTCTGATTATCGCCAAGCGTTGGCGCGCGCTGAAGTGCTTGCTCAAGGCGTGAGCTTTGCGCGCAACTTAATTAATGCTTCACCGCTCCATTTGGCGCCTGCTGACTTGGCACGTGAAGCAAAAACTTTTCTAGCAGGAACAAAAGTAAAAGTTGAAATTTTAGATGAAGCAGCTCTGGCAGCTGGTGGTTACGGCGGCATCCTTGGTGTGGGACAAGGATCTACTCGCCCGCCGCGATTAATCCGCATGCAATATCAACCACGCGGAGCTACAAAGCATGTTGCGCTCGTTGGAAAAGGAATCACCTTTGATACTGGCGGTATTTCACTAAAACCACCTGCAAATATGCATCACATGAAAGATGACATGTCGGGCGCTGCTGCAGTCATTTCTACCATTCGCGCAATTGCAGATTTGAAACTCAACGTTGCGGTCACGGCCTACGCAGCTTGCGCTGAAAATATGCCAGGTGGTGGCGCACAACGTCCCGGCGATGTCATAACCACTTACGGTGGACGCACTATCGAGGTTTTGAATACCGATGCCGAGGGTCGACTAGTTATGGCAGATGCTCTAGTGCGTGCTGCGGAAGACAAACCTGATGTCGTACTTGATATTGCAACCCTTACTGGAGCTGCGGTAGTTGCGTTAGGACTTCGCACTGCCGGAGTCATGGGTGATCAAGTTGTCCGCGACGCTGTGAAAGCAAGCGCTGATCGAGCCGGCGAGGAATTTTGGACCATGCCATTGCCAGAAGAATTGCGGCCAGAACTCGAGTCCTTAGTGGCAGACATTGCAAATATTGGAAGTCGCGAAGGTGGCATGCTTTCAGCGGGCTGGTTCCTCAAGGACTTCATTGCAGAGGGCTTACCGTGGGCGCATTTGGACATCGCAGGTCCGGCATTTAACCCTTCAGCTCCCTGGGGCTACAACCATAAAGGCGCCGTTGGCTTTGGAATTCGTACCATGGTTGCCTTTATTGAAGACGTTATGGATGGCAACGTCGAACTTTAAAGGGTTGTGCGAGACCCGGAATACATATAAGTGATAGAGCGTGAAAGACTAGGGTCAAACGCGCTTGCGTATCGCCCCATAACGCGGAGGATTAATGCACGATATCGTGATTTTAGGTGGTGGAAGTGGCGGTTACGCCTGTGCCCTTCGCGCTTCTCAACTTGGACTATCCGTTGTACTTATTGAACAAGACAAATTAGGCGGAACCTGTCTACATCGCGGTTGCATCCCAACTAAAGCACTGCTTCATGCAGGCGAAGTTGCCGACACTGCGCGCGAAGGCGAAAGCATTGGAGTACAAAGCACTTTCAATGGCATCGACATGGCAAAAGTAAATGCATATAAAGATGGCGTCATCGGTCGGCTTTACAAAGGTCTTCAAGGTTTAGTTAAGAGCCGAGACATTACTTATGTCGAAGGAACTGGAAAATTAGTCGCGCCAAACGCTGTTGAAGTTAATGGTCAGCGCTATGAAGGTAAAAATATTGTTTTGGCAACGGGATCTTATGCGAAATCTCTGCCCGACTTAGAAATTTCTGGCCGCATAATGACAAGTGACCAAGCACTCCTAATTGATTACGTTCCAAAGAGCGTAATTGTTTTGGGTGGTGGCGTAATTGGTGTGGAATTTGCATCAGTCTGGAAATCATTTGGCGTCGATGTAATGATCATTGAAGGTTTGCCAACTTTGGTTCCAGCGGAAGACGCTTCCGTTACTAAGGCCATGGAACGTGCATATCGCAAACGTGGAATTAACTTCAAGACTGGCGTTCGCTTCCAGTCCGCAGCGCAAGACGACACAAGCGTCACAATTACTTTGGAATCTGGCGAAACGCACACTGCTGACTTACTACTTGTTGCAGTTGGCCGCGGGCCACGTACCCAAGATCTAGGTTACGAACAGCAGGGCGTAACTGTTGATCGTGGATTTGTTCCGACAACTGATCGGTTGGCCACAAATGTCCCTGGAATTTTTGCCGTTGGCGACATAGTTCCAGGCCTGCAACTTGCCCATCGCGGTTTCCAGCAAGGTATTTTTGTGGCTGAGGAAATCGCCGGACTTGCGCCAGCAACAATTGATGAATTAGGTATTCCCCGCGTAACTTACAGCGAACCAGAAATTGCCAGCATTGGACTAACTGAAGCGCAAGCCATTGAAAAGTACGGCGACATTGAAGCGTACGAATACAACTTAGGTGGAAATGGTAAGAGTCAAATTCTTGGCACTGCTGGATTCATCAAATTGATTCGCAAAAAGAGTGATGGTGTCGTAATTGGCGTTCACATGATCGGAACTCGCGTAGGCGAGCTAATTGGCGAAGCGCAGTTAATTTATAACTGGGAAGGCACCGCAGATGATGTGGCTCCCCTAGTTCACGCCCACCCAACTCAAAATGAAGCAATGGGAGAAGCGTTCATGGCGTTGGCTGGTAAGCCACTTCATGCGCACGCTTAACCGATAACCTCAAGAAACCTAGCAAAAGGAGTAATGGCAAAGTGTCCACTACGGTATCCATGCCCCAATTAGGCGAAAGCGTAACCGAAGGAACAGTTACCCGCTGGTTAAAAGCAGTTGGCGACACTGTGACCGCTGACGAGCCATTACTAGAAGTATCAACTGACAAAGTCGATACCGAGATTCCATCACCGGTAAGTGGAGTGCTTACCGAAATTGTTGCTGGCGAAGATGCTGTTGTGCTTGTTGGCGGCGCACTTGCCATAATTTCCGAGACTGGTGGTGCTAGTGCCCCTGCAGCGCAAGTTGCAGCGCCTGCCGAAGTTGCTGCGCCTGCCGAAGTTGCTGCGCCTGCCGAAGTTGCTGCGCCTGCCGAAGTTGCTGCGCCAGTGGTAGCCCAAGAAGTTCCAATGGAAAAAATTGAACCAACTCCTGCGGCAGTTGCCACCCCTGCTGCAGGCGCACCTGGCGGAACTGGACTTGTAACGCCGGTTTTACTTCCTGCACTTGGCGAAAGCGTGACTGAAGGTACGGTTACTCGTTGGCTTAAAGCTATTGGCGACAGTGTTGCCGCGGATGAAGCGTTACTTGAAGTATCAACTGACAAAGTCGACACCGAGATTCCATCACCGGTATCAGGTGTTTTACTTGAAATCACCGTTGCCGAAGATGGCGTAGCTCTCGTTGGCGCGCAACTTGGGACAATTGGCGCTGTTTCTAATTCATCATCGGGGGCAGCGCAAGTAGCGCCACCGGCTCCGAGTGCCCCACCAGTGCAAGCTGCTGCGCCAGTAGCTGCGCCAGCGCCAGTCACCGCACCAGTCTCTGCTCCAGCACCTGTTGCTACTCCAGCACCTGCTGCGCCGCAACCAGCTGCAACTTCAAACACTGGCGCTTACGCAACACCATTAGTTCGCAAAATAGCTGCCGAACGTGGCGTTGATTTATCCTCCGTCGCTGGTACTGGCGTTGGTGGACGCATTAGAAAAGAAGACATTCTTAACACCCCAGCGACAATGGCTCCGGTTTCAATTCCAGTTGATCGCCCAGTCGAGTCAAAGCCGCATGTTGCGCCAGTGGCAGCAACTCCAACAACACGATCAGCTCCAGTTCCACAAGCTGCTGCTGAACTTCGTGGTCGTACCGAACCAATGACAAGACTTCGTAAAGTAATTGCTGAGCGCATGGTTGAGTCACTACGAGTATCAGCACAATTAACATCTGTGGTTGAGGTTGATGTCACGCGAATTTACTCACTTCGCAATCGCGCTAAAGCAGATTTTGAAACTCGTGAAGGCGTAAAGCTTTCCTTCTTACCTTTTTTTGCGAAGGCATCTTGTGAAGCATTGAAGCATTTCCCAACTGTAAATGCCACGATTGATCAAGAAGCGGGAACCGTTACTTACTTTGATGCTGAGCACATTGGTATTGCAGTAGACACACCACGTGGCTTACTTGTTCCAGTTATCAGAGATGCGGGCGACCTGAACATAGGTGGCTTAGCTCGCAAAATCAATGATCTGGCTGAGCGCACTCGAACCAACAAGCTCTCCCCTGATGAATTAAGTGGTGGCACGTTTACCATCACGAACACTGGAAGTCGGGGTGCGCTTTTTGACACCCCAATTATTAATCAGCCACAAGTTGCAATTCTTGGCACTGGAGCAGTTGTTAAGCGACCAGTTGTAACTACCGATGACACCGGAGCTGATGTAATTTCAATTCGTCATATGGTTTACCTAGCTTTGACCTACGATCATCGCTTAGTCGACGGCGCTGATGCTGCTCGATTCTTGACCGCCATAAAGGCGAGACTTGAAGAAGGCGCCTTCGAGGCTGACTTAGGTCTGTAATCTCAACTAGCCCAGGTGGCTAGTTCATAGCAAGGTAGAAGTATGAAAATTGTAATTGCGGGCTCCTCCGGGCTCATCGGCACTGAACTTGTTAATTCACTTCGCCAAGATGGGCATGAAGTAATTCGATTGGTGCGCCGTAAGCCAGTGGCAAGCACTGAAGTTTTTTGGAATCCAGCTAAAGGTGAAATTGATTCAGCAGCGCTCACGGGCAGTGATGTCTTTATAAATCTTGCCGGCGCAGGAGTTGGCGATCATCGTTGGACTGAGAAATATAAGCAAACAATTTTAAGTTCCCGAGTAGATTCAACTTCACTACTTGCCCGCACAGCTGCCCAACTAAAACCAAAAGTATTTATTGCAGGTAGTGCAATTGGTTGGTACGGCGATACTGCCGACACTGCAGTCGATGAAACAGCTGGACCTGGAACAGGTTTTTTGGCAGATGTTGTAGTGGCCTGGGAAGCCGCAGCCCAGCTAGCACGAGATGCAGGGATCAGAGTTGTTCATGCTCGCACTGGATTGGTCGCCGCTAAAAATGGTGGTGCATGGGCGCGCTTATTGCCACTATTTAAATTAGGTGTTGGCGGAAAACTTGGATCGGGCAAGCAATACTGGTCCTTCATATCTCTACGTGATGAAATTTCTGCCATTAAATTTCTGATTGCCGAAGAGAGCATCAGTGGACCAGTGAACTTAACGGCACCCAAGCCTGCGACAAATGCAGAAGTCACCAAGGCAATGTCCAAAGTCTTTAAGCGGTTAGCGCTCTTTCCAGTTCCAGCCATTGCATTACAGGCAGCTCTTGGCGAATTTTCCCAAGAGGTTCTTGGCAGCGCCCGAGTGCTTCCAAAAGTATTGCTTGCTGCTGGATTTCAATTTCAGGATCCTGATATTGAAAGTGCGATGCGCACCCTGGCTGCAAAATAATTTTAGTGTTTACAATTCCCAAAAATACTGACGTCGTAATTATTGGCGCTGGACTCGCGGGCTTAGCAGCAGCGAGGCGCTTGGCAATTGCCGGCCGCGAAGTTTGTGTCATCGACGCAAGTGATGCCCCTGGCGGGCGAATTCGAACTGATCGGGTCGATGGACTCTTACTGGATCGTGGATTCCAACTTTACAATCCTTCCTATATTGAAGGAGCGAATGTTCTTGATCTAAATACCTTGGACATTCAAAGTTTCACTCCTGGCATCATTGTTTCCATTGATGGCCGCGCTTACAAAATGGCAGACCCCAAACGAGAACCAACTTGGGCCGTAGATAGCTTGCTGGCACCAGTTGGGAAAATTTCCGCCAAGTTGAAATTTGCGCGCTATGCACTTGGTTTAGTGCTTTCTAAACAAGACTCCAATACCTATGACCAACGAACTGATGCTTTCTTGCGGGCAAAATTTGGCACGAAGTTAACAGATCAGTTGCTTAAGCCTTTTTTAGCTGGAGTTTTTTTGGAGGATGAATTAGCTACCTCTAAAAGATTTTTTGACATCACGCTCAAGTCATTTATTAAAGGGACACCTGGCGTTCCTCGCGATGGAATGCAAGCAATCCCTACTCAGCTCGCTGCGCAGTTACCTCAGGGAAGCATAAATTTCGGAGTGACCGCAACTGCAGTTGCCAGCACGATGGTTCGAACCGATCAAGGTGACATTCGTACTCGCTCTGTTGTCATAGCAACAAATGCTAGAAGCGCAGCCCTTCTTATTCCAAGTCTCAAGGTCCCAGCGAGCAACTCAGTGACCACTTGGTATCACCTGGCTGACTGCAGCGGTTCGCAATTAACAGATGGCAAAAGCACACTTGTTGTTGATGGTAAGAAATTTAGTGGGGTGCACAATGATCCTTCCCGTCCACTCGTGAACACCGTAGTCATGAGTAATAATGCGCCATCGTATGCCTCTGGAGATCGAACTCTAATTTCCTCTTCCGCAATTGGTGTTCACCATTCGGTCGAAGCAGAATTACAAGTTCGTTCGCATCTGGCTTCGCTTTATGGTGTTCCAACTAAGGGCTGGGAACATGTCGCTACTTACCCAATTCCAGATGCACTTCCAATGATGAGCGCCCCACATGACACTTCGCAAGATGTTCGACTTTCCCAAGGTGTTTACATTTGCGGTGACTACCGCCAAGTTTCCTCAATTGATGGAGCGCTAGCTAGTGGCCGGCGCGCAGCAGAAGCACTTATTACCGATGACCTTTAAACAACTCACTAAAGTCAAGTAACTTTTAGTTGATTGCCCCAGGTGCCAGCGTCGTTTCCTTCACCTCGCCAGCAATTAGTTCCACACGATATGCCTGTGCTTTGCTATCCGCTGTGTCAACGACTACTTCTACTGGGTTTACCCCTTCGTAAACAATGGCGGCATGGTCATCTGTTGCAAAAGATAGTGGCAACGTTTGATTTAAAACTAATGACTGCAATAAGGGCCGGCGCTGGGTTTCAGTGTCGTAGTGCACGCCATTTCCATACGGCACAAGGGCAAGACCATTAGTTACCGTTTCCAACTTTGGTCCAAAGGAATCCGTTGGCCCGCCAACATGCCAGCAAAGTGAACCCGCACTAACACCAGTCATTACCGCGCCGCGCTCCCAGGCATCGCGAGCGGCCACATCAACGCCATGTAATTGCCATAGGGCCAGTAAGTTTGCGACCGATCCCCCACCAACCCAAACTAAATCGGCGCGACCAAGAGCTTCATCTACCGGAGCAGTTGGCTGAGTGAATAGCGACAAATGTTCAACGTCAACTCCAAGACCTGACACTGCTTGGTAACTAGTCGCAAGGTAGCCAGCATTGTCACCACTTGCTGTTAATACAAAGAGCACTCGTGGGCGAACTTTGCCCGTCAATTCCAAGGCACGTTTAAATATTTGCCCAGGAATTACCACGCCCTGGCGATTTGTTTGCACAAATCCGCCGCTAGATGCAACGATGTGGCGCTTGGTCACGAGACTAGAACCTTGCTTGTTTCATTAAGCGGTCCTTCGCTCTTACCTAACTTGCTTGGCCACCAAATTTTGGCGCCTAAGTCATATCCAAGAGCTGGAACCAAGAGACTTCGCACAATGATGGTGTCAAGGAGCACACCAAACGCGACAGCGAATCCAAGTTGCGCAAGGAATACCAAAGGCAAGGTGCCAAGTACTGCAAACGTTGCAGCCAAAACAACTCCGGCTGAAGTGATTACGCCACCGGTTACTGTCAGGCCTTTTAAAATTCCTGGGCGAGTACCAAGTTTTATGGATTCTTCGCGTACTCGCGTCATCAAGAAGATGTTGTAATCGATACCAAGTGCAACCAAGAAAACAAACGTGAACAGAATAAAGCTGCCATCAGAGCCAGGGAATTCAAACAAATTTGTAAACACAAGGTGACTGATGCCAAGGGTAGCTCCGAATGAAATAACTGTAGTCAACATCAACAAAATAGGAGCAAACAAACTACGCAATAGCAACATGAGAATTACGCTAATAACAACTAGCGCAATTGGAATAATTAAATTCCGATCTCGTTTGTTGGTCTGCTGGATGTCGTAGTTAACTGCAGTCGATCCACCGACTAACGCAGTTTCGCTTGCATCTTTCGCAGCTTGCCTAATAGCTGGGATATAATTTTGAGCTTGCACAGAATCAGCAGGCCGATCAAGAGTTAATTCGATTTGGACTAGTCCATCCACAACAACTGGAGTTGGCTCAGGTCCACCAGGAATAAACGGCGTTGTAGTCTGCTTAACATCAACTACGCCAGATGATGCGCTCAATGCCAAAATCATTGCATCTTTATCTGCTTCCGGACCGATAACGAGTGTTGGATCACCCGAACCTGCTGGGAAATGTTCGGACAATTTTTCCAATCCAATTACGGAATCAGGCTTACCAATGAATGCCTCAGTTTGGGCCAGCCCATCTGATTTGAGTTGGGTAGCAAACGACATTGCGAAAACTAAAAAAGCTCCAGTGATAGCCCAAGTAATCCGAGGTTTACGCCCAACAATGCTCGCCACACTTGACCAAATTCCAGAAAGATTTTCATCAACGTCGTCATGCTTTGGTCGCTTAGGCCAAAAAACCCAACGACCTGCCAAAACTAAAATTGCGGGCAGCAGGGTGAGCATCACTAACTGCGCCATCAATACGCCAACGGCTGCAACGGGGCCCAGTGATCTAACAGATTGCAAGTCCGAAAGTCCAAGCACTAGCAATCCGGAAATTACTGTCAGTCCCGAAGCCGCAATTGGTTCGACCACGCCTCTCCAAGACACCTTCATCGCCTCAACGCGACTGTCATAGTGATGCAGTTCTTCGCGGTAACGAGCTATCAATAAAAGTGCGTAATCAGTCGCCGAACCAATGACAAGGACAAACAAAATACCTTGCGAAGTTCCATCGAGACTCAATAATTCATCTCTCGCCAGCAGGTAAACGATTCCTCCTGCAGTCGAAAGCGCGATCACCGAGCAAAAGAGTGGAATTATCCACAAAACTGGTGAGCGATAAACCGCGATCAGAATTAACGCCACCACGATCAAGGTGGTCTTAAGTAAATCTGTATCAATAGAGCCGAAGCTGTCGAATAAATCCGCGAGTATGCCACCGATTCCAGTCACGTGAGATTCAAATCCTGTAACCTGACTTGCTTGCGCTCGAATTGCTTTGACAACTTCTGGAAGTGCTGGTTTTTCATTTTCAAGAGGTGTGGCTAACGCGTCATTGTCCAGTGGTATCGACATTAAAATTGCCAAACCATCTTCTGACGGAATTGGGATCAATTGTGCGCCATCGGCTAGATAGTCGCCAACAACTTGGTCCGTGCCCGCGATTGGAGCGCTAGCTACTAAAGTTGCAAACTCTCCAACGGCACTCAGCCCGGCTTGATCAGCTGTACCTGTAAAAATTACCAGTGCTGGAAGTATTGAAGTATCTTGCGAAGTGAACTTTGTCGCTAGTTCGGATGCTTTAGTCGATTCAGCTGAAGTTGGCAAAAAGCCCGAATTGTCATTTTGTTGAACGCTGGAAAGTTTTCCAAACAGTGGCCCTGTGACTGAGCTAATCCCAAACCAGGCGATTATCACCGCAATGGCTACCCAAAGTAACCGTCGAGCTTTTTTATCAGTTTTTGTGGCGCGATGGCTTGATACTTCGGACATATAAATAGGCCTCTTCAATTAGGAACTTTAAACCCCATCTTAATTCAGGTATTTTGGGCCTGCGGTTACGGTACGGCTATGTTTTAAGCGGAACGACAGGCTTGTGCGAAATTAGTCCAAAATTTAGGACTTAGGCTAAAGACATGGCCCTTTTGATAGACGACGTAACTCTTGGGTCACAGCTAGTCGATTACCAGGCCGGTTGGGATAACCAACGATTAATCCATGCTGGTGTCGTTTTAAACACTCTGCCAGACACCGTGATTTTGCTCGAACATGCATCGGCCTATACCGCTGGGCGGCGAACTGAAAGTTTTGAAAGACCAACTGATGGCACCCCTGTGGTTGATGTTGACCGTGGTGGCAAAATCACTTGGCACGGACCAGGTCAGCTAGTTGGCTATCCGATATTGCATTTGCCAAATCCAATGGATGTGGTTTCGCACGTGCGCCGACTTGAAGATGTAATTATTGGTATTTGTGCGGACTTTGGCCTAGCAACCTCGCGCATCAAGGGTCGTAGCGGTGTCTGGGTCTTAAATAATGTGCAAGATCGCAAAATTGCTGCGATTGGAGTTCGCGTGGCTCAAGGTGTGACAATGCATGGATTTGCGCTGAACTGCAATAACGACCTCTCCTGGTTTGATCGCATCGTGCCATGCGGCATCTCTGATGCTGGCGTTACAACGCTTACCGCCGAACTGCAAAAGGAGATAACGGTTAGCGATGTCCGTGCCAGTGCCATTGAAAATCTGATTCGAGTTTTTGATCCACTGTCTGCTGACTACTCCCTAAGCCATTCGAAGTCGCCTCAACTAGACTCAGTAACGTGACGACACCGATTCAAGAGCAATCTTCAGATGCAAATGCTGCGCCACATAATGGACAAAAATTGCTTCGGATTGAAGCGCGAAATTCGCTAATCCCAATCGAGCGAAAGCCAGAGTGGATTAAAACTAAACTTAAAACTGGACCTGAGTATTTGAAGATCGTCGATCTTGTTAAATCTGAAGGACTGCACACAGTATGTCAATCTGCTGGGTGTCCAAACATTTTTGAATGCTGGGAAGATCGCGAAGCTACTTTTCTTATCGGCGGCGATCAGTGCACACGTCGCTGCGACTTTTGCCAAATCGATACTGGTAAGCCTGTTGACTTAGATCGTGATGAGCCACGCAGAGTCGCTGAGTCCGTTAAAACAATGCAACTTCGATACGCAACCGTTACTGGAGTAGCGCGTGATGATCTACCTGACGGTGGTGCGTGGCTTTATGCCGAGACCATTCGCCAAATTCATGAGGTCGTTCCAGGATGTGGCGTAGAAATGCTTGCCCCAGATTTTGATGGCAAACCAGAATTACTGAAATTAGTTTTTGAATCTCGGCCAGAAGTATTTGCTCACAACATCGAAACAGTTCCCCGAATTTTTAAGCGAATCCGACCAGGCTTTCGTTACGAGCGCTCACTTGGCGTTATCGAAGCCGCTCGCGAGTTTGGTCTCGTTACTAAAAGTAATTTAATCCTAGGAATGGGCGAAGAAATCTCCGAAGTGCATCAAGCCCTCCAAGATTTACATTCCTCAGGTTGCGACTTAGTTACCATCACACAATATTTGCGACCTTCTCTTCGCCATCACCCAGTTGACCGCTGGGTACGCCCAGAGGAATTTGTTGAGCTTGCCAAAGTTGCCGAAGAAATTGGATTCGCTGGCGTACTAAGTGGACCACTCGTGCGGTCCTCTTACCGAGCAGGCAAGCTTTATCAGCAAGCCATTGCCGCTCGAAACCCATCTGGCGTTTAAGGTAGAGACATGTCACAAAAGATGCCAGTGCGACCAAAGCAACGTTGGTATGTCCAGATCAAGGAAACTTATTCATTTGCTACAAAGGAGATTTCGTTTCTCCCGCTGCGACTAATTGGCGTTTTTTCCCTGGTTTTTGCCATCATATTTGGCATTGGAGTCGCACTTGATCAAAGAATCTTTTTAGGAATTTTAGCCTTCACAACTTCACTACTTGCAACCGTTTTCTATTTTGGAAAAATTGCCGAGAATGCTGCTTACTCTTCAATCTCAGGGCAGGTTGGCGCAGCGGCGTCAGTACTAAATGCCATCCGTGGCGCATGGTTTGTTACCCCAGCAGTTGGTGTTGATAAAAATCAAAACATGGTTCACCGTGTTGTTGGTCGCCCTGGCATCATCTTGGTTGGTGAAGGTTCCCGGCCTGGTGTGTTACTTGCTGAGCAACGTAAAGCACATGCCCGCTTCGCCCAAGGTGTACCTATTCACGAGCTAACTGTGGGTGAAGGCAACTTAACAATTTCTAACTTGCAAAAGACCGTTAAAAAAATCAGTAAGTCATTGCGTCCAGCTGAAGTTACTGAAGTAAGAAGGCGCCTTGAGGCGCTACCCAAGACTGCTTTACCTATCCCCAAGGGTCCAATGCCCCAGGGAAGAAAGATGCCACGCCGATGAATGATTTAGTTACCACCGTCACCGATTTCTTTTCCGCACTTTCGCTGGTGCAAATTCTTGGAATTGTCCTGGTAATCGTTTTCTTGACGAAAAAACTGCTGAAGTGGGCAATTCTTTTTGCAGTACTAATGTTCTTCGTTTTGCCTTACTTAGATGAGCAAGGTTATTTAGATCAAATAAAATCGTTCTTGAACTAAAAACTATCTAACTGCGCGAGCAACTTCACTTGCAGTTGTAATCCAAACATCATCATGGGATTTTACAAAAGTTAGAAATCTTTCCAGCATGGCAATTCGACTTGGGCGTCCGATAAATTGCGGATGCATCGTCAACATGGTCAATCCCCCAAGTGCGCGAATTCCAATAAATTCTTCTCGCCATATTTCTTCAACATCTTTTGCTGATCTAATCGTGCGGTTCCAGTCGCTCCCTGAGCTGAACCAAAAATATGGTGCATCATCCAAAATCCATTGCACTGGAAGTTCCACAATTTTATGTGTTGCATGCACGTAAGGCTTGATGTCATCCATCATGCTTGAGGAATAGTTAAACCCGTTTGCCACCAAAAGATCAAAAGTATTTGGACTAACTTCCCAAGATGGTGATCGGTAGCCTGTCACCTCCGTACCAAATTGCTCGAGCGCTAACTTACCTTTTAAAAGTTCTTCAAGTTCCTCTGACTTAGTCAGCTTCGTTGGTGAAGTGTGCGTATAGCCATGATGACCAAGCTCATGTCCATTCGCCACAATCTCGCGCATTTGATCTGGGTAACGCTCGGCAACTCGGCCTGGAGTGAAAAATGTAGCTTGTAACCCCAAATGATCTAGCGTGTCGAGGACTAACCCAAGACCTACTTTTGCGCCATAGCTACCCTGCGAAAGTACGCCTGGGCGATTTATGTTCTCAGGGTTTTCAGCCAGCCAGACTTCCTCTGCATCAAAATCAAAACTGAGCACAACCGCGCACGTTTTACCTGGTGGCAATTCCATTGGCACCTTAGTTACCTTGCTTTCATAACTATCGAGCCAACAATTTTATCGTGCAAGCCTCGACCGTCACGATCCCAAATCATTGCTGGAACGACTAGGCACAGTAATGCAGTGCGGACCAGAACCTTAGCGAAGTTAAGTGGCGCGGCGCTTACTGAGACTAGGCGCAGCCCTAGTATTTTGTAACCAAAAGAAGAGCCAGTGGTTGCGGTCAATAAAGTAACTTCAAGAGCGAACACGCCTAAGGTGGCAGCGCCAAAATTCCCGTCGCCATAGACTAAATTTTGAAAAACCAAGTTCGTTACTAAAATCGCGGCAAACCAGTCCAGTGTTATGGCCAGAATGCGTCGGCCAAATCGAGCTGCTGAGCCAGCGCCCGTTTGAGGCATTCCAAAGCGCTCGCCAGGATAACCAAATTCCAGACCTTGCTCTTCTAAGGCTGCTTTTGGCCCGGAAAGCCACGAACCAATGTCTCTTCTATCCACTTCTTAACTCTAATTGCCTTATGCGCATGACGCTAATGCGCAATTTAGGCGCTTGTGTGAGGACTGGAAACGAATGGGTTATCTCGTAACAAATTGGAAACACATGGGACACGGTCTGGAAATCGAGTGCGAGTAGTTTCGAATTGAATCAAAGATTCCTTTGATTGCCACCGCGAGATTTTTTAGGAGAATCAATGTCCAATCTTGGACTCACAACCCATGCAGATGCCCTTAAATTCATCAAAGAAAACAACATCCGCTTTTTAGATGTCAGATTTTGTGACCTGCCTGGTGTCATGCAGCACTTCAATGTGCCAGTTGAATCTGTAGATGCCGATTTCTTTGCTGGTGGGCAAATGTTCGATGGTTCTTCAATCCGCGGGTTTCAGTCCATTCATGAATCAGACTTGAAATTACTGGCAGATGTAACCACAGCGTTTATCGATCCATTTCGCAAAGAGAAGACTTTGGTAATGAACTTCTCAGTTCATGACCCATTTTCAGATGAACCTTACGCACGCGACCCTCGCACAGTTGCAGCAAAGGCTGAGGCTTATCTTGCCTCCACTGGAATAGCTGATACTGCGTTCTTCGCGCCAGAAGCAGAGTTTTTCGTATTTGATTCGGCTCGATTCAAGACCACAACCAATGAATCTAGCTACCACGTAGATTCAATCGAAGGTGCCTGGAATTCTGGAAATGAATTCAATGCAGATGGTTCAGACAACCGAGGATATAAAACTCGAATTAAGGGTGGCTACTTCCCAGTTTCGCCAACGGATCAAATGGCTGACTTACGCGACCAAATGGTAGTTCGACTTGCCGAAGTTGGTCTACTCGTTGAACGCTCACACCACGAAGTGGGTACAGCTGGTCAGATGGAAATCAACTACCGCTTCAACACTTTGCTAAAAGCAGCAGATGAAGTCATGTTGTTTAAGTATGTAATCCGTAACACTGCTTGGGAAGGCGGCAAAACTGCAACTTTCATGCCAAAGCCGCTTTATGGCGACAATGGCTCCGGTATGCACGTGCACCAATCCCTTTGGACAAATGGTGTGCCACTTTTCTACGACGAGCGCGGCTATGGCGGATTATCTGATCTTGCCCGTTGGTACATCGGAGGAATCCTTAAGCACGCACCGTCACTTTTGGCATTCACAAACCCAACGGTTAACTCTTACCGTCGTTTAGTTCCTGGCTATGAAGCACCAGTTAACTTGGTTTACTCACAGCGCAATCGATCTGCTTGCTTGCGTATTCCTGTTACTGGCAGTAATCCAAAAGCAAAACGCATCGAATTCCGTTGCCCAGATGCAGCAAGCAATCCATACTTGGCGTTTGCAGCAATGTTGATGGCAGGACTTGATGGAATCAAGAACAAGATTGAACCGCATGCTCCAGTCGACAAAGATCTGTATGAATTGCCGCCTGAAGAAGCAGCAGACATTCCTCAGGTTCCATCGTCACTTCCTGAAGTACTCGATGCACTTGAACTAGATCACGACTATTTATTGGAAGGTGGAGTGTTTACCAAGGATCTAATTGAGACTTGGATTGCATTTAAGCGAACCGCCGAAATCGATTACGTTCGCTTGCGTCCACACCCAGCAGAGTTCGAACTGTATTACGACATTTAGTCATTGGAAAAACTACCCACATTTGCCTCGGCAGGTGCGGGTAGTTTTCTTTTTGCCCTAAACAATAGAGTCAGAGCATGATCAATGCTGTTCCTGGAAGTTGGAAATCTCCAATCTCAGCCGAACTACTCGCCGCTGCTGGCGTCTCACTTGGCTTCGTGCAACATTTTGCCGGCGAACTTTATTGGGATGAATCCCGACCAGCCGAGGGTGGTCGCACTGTTGTTATCAGTCAAACGTACGGCGATCTATTGCCACCACCTTGGAGCGCAGTAACTCGCGTACATGAAATGGGCGGTCTGAGTTGGCTTGTGTGTAATTGGCGGGGCGAGACTGGCTTACTATTTTCAGAAAAAACTGATCAACGAATTTATTGGAAAGCATTAGGCGTGGATCCAGTAGCAGTCACCCCAGTGAGCGCCACAGGAACACTTGCGCGTTACAGCGACTTCATGATTCGTGGCAATGAAATCTGGTGTGTTCGCGAAATAACGCACGAACACGAAACCAATCGCGACTTAATTGCGATCACCCCAACGGGCGACATCCGGATTTTAGATTCCACTTCACACTTTTATGCCCACTTGGCGCTATCCCCGAATGAATCAAAATTAGCTTGGATCAGCTGGGAACACCCACAGATGCCTTGGGATGGTACCCAATTGCGAGTTGCAATCATTTCAACTTCTGGGCAATTAGAGTCAGTCCAAGTTCGCGCAGGTGGAGTGAGTGAGGCTGTTAACAGCCCTGTTTGGTCAGATGATCACGAGCTCTACTTTATAAGTGATATTTCTGGCTTCTGGAATGTTTGGTCAGTTGTTGACGCTGGAAATAAAAAGCAAATATTTTCTGAAGCTGCTGAATGGGCGCAACCTATGTGGCTCGTCGGCGCAAGATTTCTCAGGAAATTACCCGATGGTCGCTTAGTTGGAATACATGGCAACCCCGCCAATGAATCACTTGTGATTGGTGACCCAAAAACTGGTTTGTGGCAGGATTGCGAATCTGAGTTAACTAATTTTAGTTTTTTACACACATCGGATAGTCAAATCTTTGCAGTCGGTGGTGGTTTCAAGCTGGCTCAGGCAATTATTGAATTCGCGGACGACCAAACTTCCGGTTACCAAATCCTTAAGAAAATTGAGATCCCAGTCGATGCTAACTATCTGTCAGTAGCTCGAAGCGTTACTTTTCCAAGTGAGGCTGGTCGAAAAGTTCATGCCTTTATATCGCCAGCCACAAACCCAGATTTTGAATGTGCAAACATTCCGCCAGTAATTATTACGGTGCACGGCGGACCAACTGCGCACACCACAGGAGTTGCAAGCATTAAGCGAGCTTTCTTTACCTCACGCGGCTTTACCGTTGTCGATGTTAACTATGGTGGCTCAACTGGATATGGTCGGGCTTACCGAGAAACTCTGAAAGGGCAATGGGGCGTTGTCGATACCCAAGACATCTTGGCCGTTGTTTCTGGCTTAGTGGCTCAAGGTCTCGCTGATCCAAAAAGTATTTTGATTCGTGGCGGCAGCGCTGGCGGTTTTGCTGTGCTAAACGGCCTAGTACATAGCAAAATTTTTGCTGCGGGAGCTAACTACTACGGTGTTGCTGAACTGACGATGTTAGCCGAAGATACTCATGACTTTGAGTCTCGCTACTTAGACTCCTTGGTTGGTCCTTATCCAGAGCGTAAAGATCTGTACGCCGAGCGCTCGCCACTAACTTACGCAGATAATTTAACTTCTCCGTTAATAATTTTTCAAGGCTCTGATGATCCGATCGTCCCACCCTCGCAGTCATTAGCATTTAGAGATGCCTGCATAAAAAATGGTGTTAAGCACAAATACTTTGAATTCCCCGGCGAGAGTCACGGATTTAGGAAAAGTGAAACCATAATTACTTGCGCAATTGAAGAACTTAAATTCTTTGGCGAAGTTTTGGGATTTACGCCAGCAATTGGTTCGTCTAGTTCAACAATAGAGTCATAGAAAATAAACCTAGGAGCAGACATGATCGTTACTTACAAAGAAGATTTAATCGGTGGCCCGCGTCACCGAAAAGTTTCAACTGGCACAAGTCTTCGCATGCTAACTCGCGAAGATGGTGTTGGCTTTTCCTTTCACGACACAGAACTTGAGGCTGGCACCTCTACAACGCTGCAGTACAAAAACCATATCGAAGCTAACTACATAATCGATGGCACTGGAGAACTTGAAAATCTAGAAACTGGCGAAGTATTCGAAGTTCGTCCTGGCATGACCTACACCCTGGATAAGCATGATCGTCATCAAATGCGCACCCACACTAAGTTGCGCATCATATGTGTTTTCACCCCAGCCTTGGTTGGCGCTGAAGTGCATGACGAAGATGGGTCCTACCCACTTCTCTAGAGCGGTTTTGCTTTAATAGCGAGATTCAGTTGGCTTTGGTAAGGCAGCAACGTCTGCAAGGTCTTGCGCAGTTAACTTAATGTCAACGCAAGCAGCATTCTCTTCTAGCCACTTACGACGTTTTGTGCCAGGAATTGGCACCATGTTCTCGCCTTGCGCTAAGACCCAAGCAAGCGCGATTTGGGCTGAACTGGCGTTGTGGCGGGCTGCAATAACGGCGATGCCATCGAGAATTGACTGATTATCTTTAATTGCTTGCGCCGTAAATCTTGGATTTGCGCTCCTGAAATCGCCATCACTAATAGTGTCGGCCGTTACGGTACCAGTTAAGAAGCCCCGACCAAGCGGAGAAAATGGCAAGAAACCAATATTGTTTTCGGTGCAGTACTTAATGACGCCATTTTTTACGTTCTCATCTGTCCAAATTGAAAACTCACTTTGTACGCTGGTAACTGGATGTATTGCATGGCACTTTGCGGTTTCTTCGACCGTGGTTTCGGAAAGTCCGATGTAGCGAACTTTGCCCGACTCAACTAATCCGGCAAACGCCCCCCAGGTTTCTTCAATAGGTACTTCTGGGTCAACCCGATGAAGTTGATACAAATCCAAATAATCTGTACCCAACCGACCTAACGAATCTTCACACGCTTGTCGCACGTAATCAGGGTGACCGTTTTTGCCATAAGAGGTCATGTTTACCGGCGTAAGACCGCACTTGGAAGCAATCACTGCTTTATCCCGAAGGCCATCTTTAACTAGGTACTCCCCTAAAAGTTCCTCGTTAGTCCATGGACCGTATACATCTGCCGTATCAAAAAGTGTTATCCCAAGATCTAATGCCTTATGGATCGTGGCTCGGATTTCGGCGTTATCTGCCTCCACCACGTTGTAGCCCCAAGACATTGGCATGCAGCCAAGTCCAATGGCACTTACTTCAAGGTCACGTAACTTGCGAGTGGGCATCTGGCTCATTCTAAAATTCTAGGGCCTTTGGCTAGGCCAAATCACCTACTGCTCAGGTCTCCAATTAAAGTGGTCTCATGAGCGAAATAACAATGTATGGCGCAGAGTGGTGCGGAGACTGCATCCGATCAAAGCGGTTACTTAATGAACTTGGTGTTGATTTTGAATACCTCAACATCGAAGAAGTTGCTGGCGCCGCTGACAAAGTTTTAGAAATTAATGGTGGGATGCAATCAATTCCTGTTATCACGTTCCGCGACGGGACACACTTAACTGAGCCAAGTGATAAAGACTTACGCAAAAAACTTGAAAGTTTAGAACTTATCTAGCTTTGCTGCTTTAAAAAATTAAGTCGTACCGCCGGAAAACTTCATCTTGGATGTAGTTTCGGCCCTCATACAAACGCTGTGCCGTTACGTTGTCATTCGCAGTTCGCAGGAACACTCTAGTTGCGCCAACTTCGCGAGCTGCACTCTCTGCGGTTTCCATGAGCTTGCTAGCAATACCTTTACCGCGATGAGACTCTTGCACGTAGAGATCATTCAATAACCAAACAGCACTGAGTGAGACTGTGGAGAACGTTGGATAAAGCATGGTAAATCCAACCGCGTTCGTATCTTCGCGAGCAATAAAAACTATGGCTTCGTCGTTTTCTAGTCGTGACGTTAAATAGCCCAGAGTTTTCTCATTGGCAGGCTGTTTATAAAACGCTCGATACTTTTCAACTAGCGGATGTAGCTGGGCTACATCCGCTAGTTTTGCTTGAAAAATTTCTAGCATAATTACTCACTAACCGACATGAACTGGCGCGTCATTGGCAGCCAGAGTGTCTTTGTTGGCATTAATCATAAACACCCAAATTATGGCACCAACGATCATGAAGCCAGCACTCCAGGTAAATGCGGCCACGAAACCGTCCGTGATGCCAACTGCAAGTGCTGTCCCATTTGCCGGATCTGTTGGATCGATCATGTTTGTTCTGAAGTAATTTGCCGTCGCGGTAACTGCCACAGTATTTAGCAGCGCCGTTCCAAGCGCACCACCAATTTGCTGCGCTGTATTTAATACCGCAGATGCAACACCTGCGTCATGATTTCCAACACCAAATAGGGCGGTGGCTGAAATTGGCACGAAGACTAGACCCATGCCAAGGCTAAGTACCATCAGCGCTGGCAAAATGTCGCTCACATAAGAGCTCGCAGGATCAAGTTGCGTCAAAAGCAACATGCCGGCTGTTGCCATTATTAATCCAATGAAGGAAACAAAGCGTGGCCCAAAACGAGGAAGCGCAACCGACGCAATTCCCGCACTGATCCCAACGCCTACCGAGAACGGTAGGAATAATAGTCCCGCTTTAATTGGCGAGTATTGCAAAATTCCTTGGAAGAAATAAGCCAAAAATAAGAACATACCAAATAGGCCAGCACCGACAATAAATGATGTCAGGTAACTTGCGCCACGATTGCGATCAAGCAAAATGTTCATTGGCAATAGTGGGTGACTCGTACGACTTTCAATTACAAAGAAGGAAACGAGTAATGCAATTGCTGCGCCAAACCAAGTAAGTGTTGTTGGATTTGACCAACCAAGTTCACCAACCTGGGTGATTCCATAGACTAACGAAACTAAACCAAGCGAGGATGTAATTGCGCCAGGTATGTCATACCTGGTATCGCCACTTGCTTTGCTCTCATGCACATTAGGTATTGCCAAAAAGAACGCCAGAATCGCAATTGGCACATTGACCAGGAAGCACCAATGCCAAGATGCATATTCAGTAAGGACGCCGCCTAGGATCAAGCCAATAGCTGCCCCACCTGCGGACAAGCCGCCGTAAACACCAAAAGCTTTTGCGCGTTCTTTTGAATCTGTGAACGTAACGGTAATTAACGAAAGCGCTGCTGGCGCTAAGAGTGCAGCAAATACACCTTGCAATGCGCGAGCACCAAATAACATTTCTTGATTTTGTGCCACACCGCCAAGTGCCGATGCACCCGCAAAACCTAGAAGGCCAGTCATGAATGCTCGTTTACGTCCCCAGAAATCAGCGATGCGTCCACCGAGTAACAACAAACCACCAAATGCCAGGGTGTAACCAGTCACTACCCACTGGCGGTTGGCATCAGATATGCCAAGGTCATTTTGAACTGAAGGTAGTGCAATGTTCACGATCGATGCATCTAAAACAACCATTAATTGTGCGATAGCTATGACCAGCAAAGCGCGCCAGCGATTGGGGTCTAACTCAGTTGTGGTAGTCGTTGGGGCTGTAGACATAATGCTCCTAATTTGACGTTAACGAAATTTACTTAAGATTAAAATTTATGGCCGCACTTTCAAACCAGCGACGTTCAACTATCCCACATCATTGACGGGGAGCCACTATTGCCTAGATGCGAATGATGCGCTTATGGTGAAATCTACTTAAATCTTGTAAGCAGTAGTCTTGACTTATGCGCACTTCCCGGACGACTTTCCTACGGCATGATCGCTCTGGCTACCTTCTTCTTCGTGCAAGATGTCACGGGATCCATCACATTGGCTGGAATTGCTACCGGAATAGAAACTCTAACGTCATCTCTAACTGCTGGATTTCGCGGAAATCTGATTGATAAGTTTGGTCAAACAAAACCACTTAGTTTTTTCGTGCCTACTTGGGTGATTCTGGTTTTACTTTTAAGTTCAGTCACCACACCCGCCGCAATCATAATTATTTCGGCTTTTATTGGCTTAGCTTCGCCCCCGGTAAACCTTTCAACGCGTCCACTTTGGCGCGTACTTGTCGGCGCCGAGAATTTGCGAACGGGATATGCAATTGACACCGTCATGTCCAGCTCCACAATTGTGGCCGGTCCAGTTATCGCAACAGTGCTTGCTATTCCACTAGGCGGTGATGTCGCGCTTTGGGCAACTGCTGCGCTCATGGCAATTGGCGGGTATGCGTTAATTCAAATGCCTGCTTCGCGAAATTGGAAACCTGAGCCGCAGCAAGGTAACGCCATGCGCCTGCTTCGCAATAAACAGTTTCAGATTCTTGCCATTGAAGGCATGGTTTTTGGACTTGCTTGGGGCTTATTGGAAATCACGATTCCTTCCTATTCCACATTGCAAGGAACTCCTGGACTCTCTGCGCCACTGTTAGCAACTTTGGCTGGCGCCAGCATTTTAGGTGGCCTGATAATTGGTGGCAGAAAATCAATGACCACCCCGTTGCACGGATTTAGAGTTGCCAGCTTGGTTGCTGCCATTGCCGCACTCCCTTTAGCTTTAACTGAACCAGGCTGGTCAATGGGAATCGTTCTTGGATTACTTGGACTAGGAATGGGGTTCGCCCAGGTTTATCACTGGGAGGTTCTAGAGGCAGTTCGTCCACTCGGAACTGCGACATCTGCGCAAGCCTGGCTCTGGGCAGTAGAAGGTTCCATGATGGCACTTGGTATTGCAGTCGGTGGATACGTAGTTGAAAACATCAGTCCACAATTGGCTCTGGGTGGGGTTTCTGTCGGTTTAATTGTTTCTACTATTTATGTGTGGTGGTATGCGGCGCCAAGATTGCCTGAGGCAAATAAGCCGCTATCGGAAACCCAAAAAATTGAAGTGCTAGCCGATTTGGAATCACCTGCAGAATAGAAGATCTAGCGCAGCGAAGACTTATCCGATTTCAAAACTTACTGGTCAGTAACAAATTGTGTTTAGAAATACAAAAATAGCCAGTCGTGTTCTGCTTGTAGTTGAACTGTGATTTCTAACCACGTAGTTAAACTGAACGTGTGCGACAATCAAAGCACGCGACCAGTCTCGGGATTCAAGAAAAGAGAAAACAACATGGTAAAAACTTCAGTTCGTTCCACAAGTAACTTAACTGGCTTGGAATGGTTGCGCGCACGTATGGACAAACTTGGCTATAAATCACTTGAGGAAGTTGCCCAGGAAATTCAGATCAACCGTGGGAATCTTTACCGCTACTTTTCGCTCGAAACTCGCCCTAGTGTTGCACTACTACCTAATTTGTGTCGCGCCCTAAAGGCCTCTCCAGCCGAAATTCTAAAAGCGCTGGAAATACTAGGACCTAACGATCGAATCTAAGCCATAGCTTTCACATGGGTCTGTGGTTGTAATGATCTGCGTTCCAATTCTGTCTCTAATGAATACTCGCGCAGGTGCTAAGTCTTCCTGGTGAAGTTGATGAAGCGCTTTTTCCACGGCTGCAGCTAATTCAATTCCACAAAATGCAATTGCTTGACCAAGATCTTCACTCGCGCTGATAGTTAAACGAACTCGTGGACCTTCCAAAAGGTCAACTCGTGGCGAAATGGCTTCATCACTCAGCACTAACTCCAGCATTTAATTAACAATCCTCTGCGTATGGCGGATACTAGATCTAATACCCGCGTTGCCGAAACGCATCTTAGTCTAAGCCGTGTCACTTGCAGCTTGCACGGCACGTAGTTTGCTATGTTGGCGGACAAGAGACCGATTTGTAACTGCATGCACATTAGGTTATGTCTACGCACTGACAATATTTACTCCAATAGCAACATGTTGACTATCTGAAACCTTAGGTATATCGCTTAATAAGTCCCACCTAATCCATTTCAGTAGAGTTACATCATGAGTGAGTTGCCTGAATCCAAAGGAACTAAACACCACCCATCGCGCCGTCAAATTCGAAGTGCTGGATATTTCTCTCGCATTGGCCCAGGAATCGTAACTGGCGCAGCAGATGATGATCCATCGGGAATTGGCACCTATTCTCAAACTGGAGCCCAGTTTGGATATCGATTCCTATGGGCAGCGCCACTCTTACTACCCTTCGCTTTCGCAATTCAGGAGACTTGCGCTCGACTTGCTCTAGTAACTGGGCAAGGTCTGGCCAGAATTATTAAACGCAGGTTGCCAAACTCAGTATTACTCCTAACTATTGCACTCGTTGCGCTCGCCAACACAGTGAACATTGCTGCTGACTTAAGTTCAATGTCTGCAGTCATCGCCATGTTTATCCCACTCCCACACCTTGCTGGCGTGGTTTCTATTGCCCTAGTGGTCGGATTAGCCGAAATCATCATCCCCTACCACCAATACGCAAAGATTCTTAGGTGGCTTTGTCTTTCGTTAATTAGTTACGTCGCAGTTTTAGCAGTTGCCAACGTTGATTGGAATCTCGCTTGGTACTCCCTCACCCACATTGATATTGAGTTCTCTAAACTTCACATCGCAGCTATCATCGCGATTGCCGGCACCACGATTTCTCCTTATCTTTTCTTTTGGCAAGCAGCTGAAGAGATGGAAGCTAATAGCGGCTCACCTGACACATCTCAAACTCACATCAGGGCTATGCGAGGTGACGTCTTTGCTGGCATGTTCTCTGGCGTCTTCGTAATGTTTGCCATCATGACAACAACCGCTGCGACTTTAAATGTCCAAGGGATAACACAAATTAGTTCACCTGAACAAGCAGCTCTTGCACTTGAACCAATTGCTGGTCAGGCCGCCGGCGCCCTCTTTGCACTTGGAATTTTAGGCACGGGGTTACTTGCAATTCCAGTTTTGGCAGGCTCCACTGCCTATGCAGTAAGTGAAGCCATGGGTTGGCGAGAAAGTTTGGAGCGTAAACCAAGTCAGGCCAAACAGTTCTACGCAGTGATAGCAGTATCTATGTTGATAGCAGTTGCGCTTAACTTTCTTGGGATAAATCCAATGCGCTCACTTGTTGTTGCAGCTTTACTTAACGGTTTAACTGCCCCGGTTTTAATGTTTATTATTTGGTGGCTTGCCAGAGACAAACAACTTCTTGGCGAATGGGTTTCCCCTTGGTGGTCTAACTTACTAGTTGGAGCAGGGGCAGTATTGATGGCTGCGCTGCCGGTACTTTGGTTATTTGCGCCCAACTAAAGGAAAGTCAAAACTTACTTTGATTTTGTGAGCTTCCAAGCCAGCGGTAACACAGCGCCAGCGGCAACTGCCTTAATTAAATCGCCAACTAAAAATGGTACGACGCCGTTTACAACTGCCCAAGAAATTGTGTTGCCAGTTGTGAATGCTAACCAAGGTGCACCTAGCGCGTAAATAAGAACACTTCCCGTAAGGAAAGCAAGCGCAGTAGTGCCACTCTTGGTGCTTGCGCCCTTACTGGAAATCCGCCCAACAACATAGGAAGCCAAAACAAACCCAATCAAGTACCCACCAGTTGCTCCGACCACAACTTCGTGGCCGCTAGCGCCACCAGCCAAAACTGGTGCGCCTGCAACTGCCAAAGTGATGTAAAGAACTTGCGCCAAAACTGCGCGCTCTGCGCCAAGGGCGGCTGCGCCAGCTAGCACTGCAAATGTTTGCAGCGTAAGAGGTACTGGAGTAAATGGAAGTGGAATTGCTATTTGAGCTGCAAGCGCAGTAAAGCCAGTTAGCCCCAGAACTAAAACGGCATTACGAACGCGAGACTTCGTTGCCCAGGAATCTACTATTACTCCTGTTACTGCTTGGGTGCTCATTTAGTTCCATCCTCTGTTAAGGGTTTTGCCCACTAGGTAACTTTCCACTTCCCACCAGCCTATACGAGGGGTTTTTGCCCTGCGCCAGGACATTAAATGTGGTTTCGGTAGCCTGTACTCATCTAAAGCGAGTTACTTGATCGGGAGCAGGCATGAGACATTTTGATCAGGCACAACTCGATGAATCATTAACCTTTCCAAACTTGATTGAAAGTCTGCGCAGCGCTTTTGCCGGCAGCTGGACTACTCCAATGCGACACCATCACGGTATGCCAGGTGTGGATGTAAATGGCGCAGAAGTAGAAAATGCGCTCTTGCTTATGCCTGCGTGGACTGGACCTGGCGCCGAAAATTTTGTAGGCGTGAAACTTGTCGCGGTTTACCCAAGCAATGGCCAAAAAGATCTGCCAAGTATCCATGGGTTGTACTACTTAATAGATGGCAACACTGGCCAACCACTGGCAACAATGGATGGCGCCCGAATGACAGTTTGGCGAACTGCAGCAGCATCTGCGCTTGCTTCGACTTATTTGTCGCGCCCCGAGAGTTCCACGTTAACGATGATCGGTACTGGCGCACTGAGTCCATTTATGATTCAGGCGCACATGGCGGTTCGCCCAATTACTGAAGTGTTTTTATGGAATCACAATATTCGCCGGGCACATGAACTTGCCGAAGAATTACGTGACCAAGGTTTGCCAGTTACTTCGCACCCTGATCTGGTAACTGCAGTTGCGAAGAGTGACATAGTTTGCGCTGCCACCCTCACCACAACTCCATTGATATTTGGTAAATGGGTTAAGCCTGGAACTCACATCGACACTGTCGGAGCGTTCACTCCAACTATGCGTGAAACGGATGACGAATTAGTCAAGTTAGCGTCACTGTTTTGTGATACTCGAGCCGGGGCTCTTAAAGAAGGTGGCGACTTAGCGATTCCGATTTCACAAGGTGTTATTTCGAGTGACGATATTCTTGCCGACTTACATGAACTAACTCGAGGTGGGCACCCAGGACGAACTTCGCTAGAAGAAATTACCTACTTTAAATCAGTTGGAACTGCTTTGGAAGACTTAGCTGGCGCGATTGCGGTCTGGAACGCTCGCTAACTGCTCTCCGTCTCACCGTAAAATTCACGTCGAAAAACCGTGCGCGCTCGTCGAGTTACCCGACGATAGTCATCTATAAATTCGCCGCCGCCACGAACTCCGTAGCCTAGTAAATGCGCGACTCGAGAAAGCTCAACTAAGTCTGTGGGTACCATGTCCAACGCTTTACCGCGCACTAACATCACAGCATTTCGCACCTGCATCACAAGGCGCCAAGCCTGGGTCAAAACTAATTGATCAGCCTGGGAAATTAATTCGTGCTCAGTTTCCAGACGAAGCGCTGGCATAGTTTCGGTAATTGCAATCTCAGAGATGCTAAATCCGAATTCAAGTTGCTTAATCTGAACTAACCATTCGACATCAGATAATCCGCCAGGTCCAAGTTTGGTATGCAGACTTGGATCAACTCCCCGAGGTAGGCGCTCAGATTCCATCCGCGCTTTAAGTCTTCGAATTTCGCGCAATTCAATTTCCGTTAAACCCGCTGGTTTGTATCGAATTGGATCTATTAGCGCAATGAATTTTTTACCAAGCTCAGTATCACCCGCAACAAACTTGGCCCGCAGCAGCGCTTGTGCCTCCCAACCAGATGACCAATTTTCATAATACGAAACAAAGGAACTAAAGCTTCTAGCCAATGGCCCACTTTTACCTTCTGGGCGAAGGTCAGCATCAATTGTCAGTTCTGGATCAGTACTTACCGTCATTAGTAAGGTGCGAAGTTCATTTGCAATTGCGTGGGCAATCTGTGCACTTTTTTCAGGTTTGGAACTATCCGCATAAACAAACATCACATCAGCGTCGCTGCCATAACTTAGATCGCCACCTCCGTACCTTCCCATCGCAATTACTGCGAATGGTGGGGCATCTGGCGTTTGCGAAATTATTGCCGCAACGGTACCCGAAATTGTTGCGGTGGTTACCGCAGTGAGTGCATTTCCAACTTCTTCAATGTCAAGTAAACCAAGCACGTCAGCAGCGCTAATTCTAAATAATTCTCGTCGGCGCATTGCGCGAAGCGCTGTAACAACATCAGCTGCATTGTCATAACGATCAGCTGTTGCTTTGGCTTCAGCGAGTAACTCAACTTCTGTTCGAGGCGCTAATGAATCATTAGAAACTAATAGGTTTACGGCATCTGGAGATTTAAGTAATAAGTCTGTCGCGTAGCGACTTGTTCCAAGAATTATTGCTAAGCGATGTGCAGTAGCAGACTCATCCCGCAGTAGACGAAGATACCAAGGCGTAGTTCCAAGAGCCTCACTTACCCGCCGAAATCCAAATAGCCCAGCATCTGGATCTGGTGTGCTGGCAAACCAGTCCAGCATCACTGGCAGGAGTGTGCGTTGGATAACAGCGCGACGGGTTACGCCAGAAGTTAAGGCTTCTAGATGACGTAAGGCACCAGCAGGATCCAAATATCCCAGCGCAGCAAGTCGATTCACTGCATCATCAGAGGAAAGTTTTACATCTTGATTTTCTAATTTGGCTACCGCTTGCAGCAATGGGCGATAAAACAATTTTTCATGAATCCGACGCACTTCACGAGCGTGTTTTTTCCATTCCTTGATCAAGTCACTGTTTGGGTCTAGTAAAAATCCCATTGATCTACCCAATGCGCGCTGTTGGTTCTCATCAGTTGGCATGATGTGGGTTCGCCGCATTCGTTGCACTTGAATACGATGTTCCAAAGTGCGTAAGAATCGGTAAGCAGTATCGAGCGCGATCGCATCATCTCTGCCTACATATCCCCATGATGCCAATTGCTCTAAGGCAAGCAGAGTGTTTGGATTTCTAACCATGGTGTCGCTTCGACCGTGCACCATTTGGAGCAGCTGGACAGCAAATTCCACATCACGCAGTCCACCGCGGCCAAGTTTAAGTTCGCGATCTGCATCTTTGGCTGGCAATAATTCCGTAACCCGCTCACGCATCGCCTGCACATCACCAACAAAATTAGGCCGGGACGAAGCTTGCCAAATTAGTGGCGTGATCGCAGCAATAAATCGATTGCCAAGATCAAAGTCGCCAGCCATAGGCCGGGCTTTAAGTAGCGCCTGGTATTCCCAGGTCTGCGCCCAGCGTTGGTAGTAATCAAGATAACTTTCTAAAGTTCTAACTAGCGCGCCAGACTTTCCTTCTGGACGCAGCCCGGCATCTACTTCCCAGATAGTTCCTTCGGAAGTTACGGCAGAACAAACTTTCATAATGGCTTTGGCTAAGTCGGTGCCTGCGGTAATCACCTGGTCTTCTGTCGCCCCGATTGCTGGTTCAACGAGAAACATCACGTCAACGTCGCTCACGTAGTTAAGCTCGCGCGCACCACACTTTCCCATTGCAATGATGCTGATGCTTGTTGCTTTCGAATCTGGAACATTTGCTCGCGATATCACTAACGCACTTGCTAATACGGCATCTGCTAAGTCACTTAATGACTGCGCTATGCCAGGTAAAACATTTACGCTCTGTGATCCATCTGCAAGATCAACGCCGGCTATGGCACAAACCTGGCGGCGATATGCAATACGTAATGCATCAAGTGCCATGTCCCAATCAAGTCCAGCAACGCTGGAAATCAAATCTTTGTGCATTTGCTCAGCGCTTGGCACATCATGGGCATCTAGTACGTATCCGATGTGGGAAGGGTGCCGAGTTAAGTGCTGGCCTAATGCTTGCGAGGCGCCAAGAAGTTTTGCTAATTTACACCAATTTTCAACGGACCAGGATTGGGCGTCCACCGCGCCGCTGTTAATTATTTGCGCAAGGCTCGCTAGCGCAAGGTCTGGGTCAGCTGCCTCTGTTACAAATTCCAACTTTGAATCAAGGATTTCGCATTCAAGTAGAACTTGTTGGCACGCAGCAGTGTCGGCAAAACCCATACGGGCTAGTCGGGCTAATTGCGAGGAACCACGGGAAGCGGTCACAGCGCTTCGCTCTGATAGTCCTTAACAAGTTGGGCCCAGGCATGGAACACTGGACGCCAAGTATTAACTAACTCAATTTCCGCTGCAGCGACATCCTGGCATGCTTGCTCTAACGAGTTTTCAGTTTTGGCAAGTTCATCATCTGTTGCAGCCCAACTAGAAAAAATTTCGGAATCAATCTCTGGATGAAATTGCACGCCATAAACATTTTCCCCAACTCGAAAAGCTTGAACTGGGCAAACATCATTTCCCGCAAGGACTATTGCATCGTCAGGCAAGTCAGTTATGTAATCCTTGTGCCACTCCGCCGCAATTACATCTTGACCTGCGAGCTTTCCAAACACCGGATCACTCGCAGCGTCTTGTGAAACTCGAAAGCTGGCAATACCAATTTCCGGAACTGGTGTTGGTTGCACAACACCATCTACCGCAGTTGCCAAAAGTTGGCCCCCAAGACAGATGCCAAAAAATGGAACATCATTTGCAATTACGTCCTTGAGTAACGAACGAGCATCAGTTAGCCAAGGAAATTCCACATCATCATTTGCGCCCATGTAGCCACCCATGGCAATCGCGCCAGAAATATGCGCCGGCAACACGGCTGGCACGATCTCGCCACGGTAAGCATGGACGACCTCTACATCAACACCAACTTCGTTAATCCATTGCCCAACGAGGGAAACTGGATCATCGATTTCGTTTTGAATAACCAGAACTATCGGTTTCACTTACAGCACCGGCAAATATTTATCGAGTTCATATGCGCTAACTTGTGATCGATACTCTTCCCACTCCGCGCGCTTATTGCGCAAGAAGAAGTCAAACACATGTTCCCCTAATGTTTCTGCGACTAGCTCGCTTTTCTCCATCACCTTGATAGCGTCGCCCAAGGATTGAGGTAGTGGCGCAATGCCAAGAGCTGCTCGCTCGGGCTCAGTCAATGACCAAACATCATCTTCTGATCCTGGCGGTAATTCATAACCCTCTTCGATTCCCTTCATACCTGCAGCCAACATCAGCGCAAATGAAAGATACGGATTGCATGCGGAATCTAAGGAACGGAACTCAATGCGAGTGGAGTTTCCTTTTGAAGGTTTATACATAGGTACTCGAACTAACGCGGATCGGTTGTTGTGACCCCAGCATATAAATGACGGCGCTTCCCCACCACCACTTAGTCGCTTGTAGGAATTGACCCATTGGTTTGTGACGGCCGTAATTTCCGGAGCATGGCGCAATAGCCCAGCAATGAATTGCCGTCCCGTTTTTGATAACTGATATTCGGCGCCTGCTTCATAGAAAGCATTTCGGTCACCTTCAAATAGCGACAAGTGAGTATGCATGCCTGAACCTGGGTACTGCGAGAACGGCTTTGGCATGAATGAGGCATATACCCCTTGCGCTAAGGCAACTTCTTTCATGACAACTCGAAAGGTCATGATGTTATCCGCAGTTGTTAATGCATCGGCGTAACGTAAATCAATTTCTTGTTGACCTGGCGCACCTTCATGGTGACTAAATTCAACTGAGATTCCCATGGCTTCGAGCATTGTGATTGCTTGGCGCCTAAAGTCATAGCCAATGCCACTTGGTGAATGGTCAAAGTAACCCACTTCATCAATAGGAATTGGTTGCACACCTTTTTCTGGCTGATTCTTAAATAGGAAAAATTCAATTTCCGGATGGGTATAAAACGTAAATCCCTTGTCAGCTGCCTTAGTTAATGCACGAGTAAGTACGTGACGCGGGTCAGCCCAAGAAGGCGATCCATCTGGAAGTTGAATATCGCAAAACATTCGAGCCACGCTATTTTCTTCGCCGCGCCAAGGCAGGATGGAAAATGTTTCTGGGTCAGGGATAGCCAACATGTCAGATTCATAGACGCGGGCAAAGCCCTCAATGGCTGAGCCGTCAAACCCAATGCCTTCTGCAAACGCGCCTTCGAGCTCTGCGGGGGCAATCGCGACTGATTTAAGAGTGCCGAGAACATCGGTAAACCATAACCGCACAAAGCGAATGTCACGTTCTTCAATGGTGCGTAATACGTATTCTGTTTGTTTATCCACTACACCATGATGAATTACTTGCGTTACGGCTGTGTTACAGCAAATCCAGTCTGCATTTATGCTTTATCTGTGCCCCAAATTCGCTTAGCGTTAGTGCAACTTAACCCGATAGTGGGCGATCTAGCGGGCAATGTGGCCAAGTGCCTAGAGGCTGTTAAGACTGCTGCGGCAAGTGGAGCAGACGTCGTAGTTCTTCCAGAAATGGTAGTTACGGGATACCCAGTAGAAGATTTGGCGCTTCGTCCAACTTTTCAGCAAGCATCAGAGCTCGCCACCGAAAGTTTTGCAGCAAAGCTTAAATCTGAAGGACTCGGCGACGTTCTGGTTTTTGTAGGCTACTTACGTCGCACCACCGACGTTGAAGCCAAAACTTTGGGCACCCCACGCGGTGGTCCGATGAACTGTGCTGGCGTTATTTACGACGGCGTGATTCAAGCAAGTTACGCAAAGCATCACCTTCCGAACTATGGCGTCTTTGATGAATACCGATATTTTGTACCTGGAAATAACTCCCTACTTGTGCGTGCATTTGGCATTGACATTGCCGTAGCAATTTGCGAGGACTTGTGGCAAGACGGCGGGCCAGTTGCGCAAGTGAAGGCGAATGGCGCGGGACTCTTAGTTGTTTTGAATGGTTCGCCTTACGAGCGAGATAAAGATGACGTGCGCCTGGAATTAGTAACCCGCAGAGCGCGCGAAGCGGACGTGACCTTGGCATACGTGAACATGGTTGGTGGCCAAGATGAATTAGTGTTCGAGGGCGATTCAGTAATTGTGAGTGCCTCTGGCGAGGTTATTGCCCGTGCTAAGCAATTTGAAACTGATCTACTCTTTGCCGACTTGGACTTGCCAGCCAGTGGCTCCAACACTGTCTTGCCAACTGGCGAATTAGTTACTGAACTAGCTGGATCGAAAGTTCACGATCACGGGATAAGTATTGCCAGAGTTGTTGAGCCTCGCCTTGAGCCATTAGCTGAGGTTTACGCTGCCCTTATTACTGCATTGCGCGATTACGTAATTAAGAATGGCTTTAAGTCAGTAGCACTTGGACTTTCTGGAGGCATTGATTCTGCGCTCGTTGCTGCTATCGCAGCCGATGCAATTGGAGCCACCAATGTCTATGGCGTTTCCATGCCATCTAAGTACTCTTCGGATCATTCAAAGTCTGATGCCCAAGATAGCGCCAAACGAATTGGCTTGAATATGCGCACAGTAGAGATCGAGCCAATGATGAAGGCTTACTTAGAAAATTTGGAACTTACTGGGTTGGCGGAAGAGAACCTTCAAGCTCGAGTGCGCGGCATGACTTTGATGGGAATTTCTAATCAAGAAGGTCACCTGGTTCTTGCTACTGGAAATAAGAGTGAGCTTTCTGTTGGCTATTCCACAATTTATGGTGACGCAGTTGGCGGCTTCGCGCCGATTATAGATGTTCCAAAATTCGATGTCTGGGCATTAGCGAACTGGCGAAACTTGCAAGCTAAGGATCGAAGCGAAGTTGCCCCCATCCCAGAGGCCAGCATTTCTAAAGAGCCAAGTGCAGAGTTACGACCTGGCCAACAAGATTCTGATTCCTTGCCTAACTATGAGGAACTAGACGCGATCTTGCTGGCCTATGTTGAGCAAGATAAAAGTGCTGACCAAATCATTGCAGCTGGATTTGATCCAGAAACGGTTCATCGGATTTTGAAGTTAACTGATCGCGCAGAATATAAGCGCCGGCAATACCCGCCTGGACCAAAGGTCTCGGGAAAGGCGTTTGGCAAAGACCGCAGAATGCCCCTCACTAATTTCTGGAGCGAATAGCAAGCTGCCCCAAATCCCTGACACAATAGAGCTACAGATCCGGGGACTGCCTTTGCGCAGCCTCGAGAGTGGAGTTACAAATGTCTATCGAAGCGTTGTATGGCGGAAAACAATCCCGCCGAATCACAACCAGCGATCTCATCGATGCAAAATCACGGGGAGAAAAATGGCCCATGATTACTTCTTACGATGCGCTCAGTGCCAGCGTCTTTGATGAGGCCGGCATTCCTGTCCTATTAGTTGGCGATTCGGCAGCCATGGTGGTTTATGGATACGACTCCACAATTCCAGTCACAGTCTCTGACTTATTACCACTTGTTGCAGCGGTCGAGCGCGGCAGCAGCAGAGCAATGGTGTTAGCTGATCTACCTTTTGGTTCATACCAAGCAAGTCCAGCACAAGCCCTGGAAACTGCAGTTGAATTCATGCAAGTGGGTAAGGCGCACGCAGTAAAGATAGAAGGGGGCCGTCACATGGCAGATTATGTGGCGCTACTAACACAATCAGGCATCCCAGTTATGGGTCACATTGGATTGACCCCTCAGTCTGTGCATCAAATGGGAGGCTACAAAGTGCAAGGACGCGGGGACGCGGGTGAACAACTGATAGCAGATGCTCACGAACTCGTTGCGGCTGGAGTTTTTGGAATTGTTTTGGAAGTTGTACCGCATGAATTAGCCAGTCGATTGACCGCCCAAATTCCAGTTCCCGTAATTGGTATTGGCGCAGGCCCTGGAACTGATGCCCAAGTGATTGTTTGGCAAGACTTACTTGGTTTAACGCCAGGTAAGCAAGCAAAGTTTGTAAAACATTATGCAAATGTGCGCGAAGAAATGTTAAGTGGTGCACGCGCATGGGCAACGGATGTAACTAGTGGTGCTTATCCAGATTTGGATCACTCCTACATTTAAGTTGCTAAAGAATAATTTAGATTTTCTATAGTCGCTTTTTTTCGAATGCCACTTAGTAATAAGCAAAAGTATTTTGAGATTTATTTTTTGATATTTATTAAAAAATCCGTAAATTTTTAGTATTTTTTTAGATTTTTTTAAAAAATTTCCAATTAGGACTCGAGCATTGCAACGTTTCACATTCGCGCCTTAAAAAACTCGTAGCGTATTTGTCTGCGCAATAATTTGCTAAAAAGTACTGATGTCATAGGGGTTTTTTCCGCTTTTTTGAATTCTCAATTCAAGAGAAATTTCCTAAATTTCTATCCCAAATGTGTAGATATTTGGAAAAAATCTGCAAAAAATTCACCGCGACACGCAGAAGGCATATTTGCAATAAAACAAACAAACTATGGAAATTTCTGCCAACCTAGTAACAAGAACCTTCGGGAAGTCCGAGGGTCTTACCTCGAGGAGGACCTGTGGCTGCCAAGAAAACCACAGCACGTAAGGCACCTGCTAAGCGCAAGGTTGCTAAGAAGAAGGCTGTAGCCAAGAAGACTCCAGCGAAGAAGGCTGCAAAGCGCAAGGCACCAGCAAAGAAGAAGGCTGCCAAGAAAGCACCAGCTAAGAAGAAGGCTGCCAAGAAAGCACCAGCAAAGCGCAAGGCTGCAAAGAAAGCCCCTGCGAAGCGCAAGGCTGCAAAGAAAGCCCCTGCTAAGAAGAAGGCTGCAAAGAAAGCCCCTGCGAAGCGCAAGGCTGCAAAGAAAGCCCCTGCTAAGCGCAAGGCTGCAAAGAAAGCCCCTGCTAAGAAGGCACCTGCAAAGCGTAAGGCTGCAAAGCGCAAGCCAGCTGCAAAGAAGTAATTTCCCCCTGCTTCAACAAAAACCCCGCTCCCATTTTTGGGGGTGGGGTTTTTGCTTTGGCAAACTAACTTAAAAATGAATTACTTAATCCTCGTCTTGCTCATCTAACTCCTGGTTGCGAGCGCTAATTCTGGCAAGTGCCCCAAGTGCTAAGGCCTTCGATTCATATGGGCCTAATCGAGATTGATCAGGACAACCTGGACCGGCTTCTACCGCTTTATGAATTAGACAAAACCACCACTGCATTTACTTATTGTGGCATCAGTTTCTAGCAAAATAAACAATTTCAACTTCTGACTTAGTATTAAAGAATGAGCGCACCCGTTGGAACTTTAACGCCTGGCTCCTTAACACCAATGCGTTCCGTTCCTGCTGCTATTGCGCGCCCAGAATACGTAGGTAAAAAAGCGCCAAAAAAACATGCTGGTTCAGATGTTCAGTCACAGGAAATCATCGAGAAAATGCGCATCGCGGGGCGCATCGCGGCGCTTGCGCTTGCAGAGGTGGGTAGAAATGTCGTCCCTGGCGTCACTACCGACGAATTAGATCGAATTGGCCATGAGTTCTTGCTTGATCACAATGCTTACCCTTCAACGCTGGGTTACCGAGACTTCCCAAAGTCACTTTGCGCCAGCTTGAACGAAGTTATTTGCCACGGCATTCCAGATTCCACGGTGGTTCAAGACGGAGACATCTGCAATATCGATATCACAGCATTCATCCATGGGGTCCATGGCGACACTAATGCCACTTTTTTGGCCGGCGAAGTGGATGAGCAATCCCGCTTACTAGTTGAACGCACTCAGGAATCACTGAATCGAGCAATAGCTGCGGTACGCCCAGGGCGGCCAATAAACGTGATTGGCCGAGTCATCGAGTCCTACGCCAAGCGCTTTAATTACGGAGTAGTTCGTGACTTCACAGGTCACGGCATCAGTACTACATTTCACTCTGGCTTGATCATCCCCCACTACGACACTCCACACTTTGACACTGTCATTGAAGAAGGTATGACTTTCACCATTGAACCAATGTTGACTTTAGGAACACACACTTGGGATATGTGGCAAGACGACTGGACAGTTGTTACTAAGGATCGGCTCCGTTCAGCGCAGTTTGAACACACACTGGTGGTCACTGCAACTGGCGCTGAGATCCTCACATCGGTGTAGTTAAAAATTCAAGTATTCGGCGTTTAGACTATTGCTATGACGCGCTGGTTAACCAAGGAACAACAAGGACATTGGCGATCCTGGTTAACGGCTTCCAAAGGGTTAACCGACCAGCTAAGTCGGGAGCTTCAAGAACAACATGGCTTGACTATTACCGATTACGAAATCTTGGTTCGTCTTTCCGAGAGTAAAAATAATTCAATTCGAATGAGTGATCTTGCAACAAAGACATTGCTCTCTCGTAGCCGGCTCTCCCACCAAGTTGATCGAATGGAAAGCGCTGGGCTAATTGAGCGCCAAATTTGCGCGGATGACCGACGGGGTCAACTTGCAGTCTTAACTAAAGTCGGGATCAAAGCATTGGAAACAGCGGCGCCTGATCACGTGATGGGTGTGCGCAAGCATTTAGTTGACTTGCTTTCCGATGAGGAATATCAAGCCCTGGGAAGCGCAGCAAAGAAAATTGCCGATCATTTGGATGGCCTGTAACTTATCGTGCCTGAATCAAAAACGGGTTTTTCTTTCGAAATATTAAGTAGCCCAGAATCATCAAGCAGCGCGCGCGCTGGAACTATCACGACCCCACATGGACAAGTTGCGACTCCAGCCTTTATTCCAGTTGGAACCAAGGCAACCGTTAAGTCGGTAATGCCAGAGACTATGCAAGAGCTTGGCGCCCAAGCATTGCTAGCTAATGCCTACCACCTTTACTTGCAGCCCGGCGCAGACATAGTTGATGAAGCTGGTGGCCTTGGCGCTTTTATGAATTGGCCAGGGCCAACATTCACCGATAGTGGCGGCTTTCAAGTTATGAGTTTGGGTGCTGGTTTTAAAAAAGTTCTTGCCATGGAAACTGACACCGTGCAATCTGATGACGTAATTGCCGAAAACAAAACTCGGTTAGCTCATGTAGATGATGATGGCGTCACATTTAAGTCCCACCTCGATGGCACTATGCACCGATTTACCCCGGAGTTTTCCATGCAAGTTCAGCATCAACTTGGCGCCGACATTATGTTTGCCTTTGATGAATTAACGACTTTGATGAATACTCGCGACTACCAAGTCATGTCACTTGAGCGCACTCGCCTTTGGGCGCTGCGGTGTATCGCGGAACATCAGAAATTGACTGAACAGCGATCCCATCGCCCTTACCAAGCGCTATTTGGCGTGATCCAGGGCGCGCAATATGAAGATCTTCGGCGCAAAGCGGCCAGTGACTTGGGCGCAATGGATTTTGATGGTTATGGAATTGGTGGCGCGTTAGATAAACATGAGCTTGGCAAAATCGTTGGCTGGGTCACGCAAGAACTTCCACTAAATCGCCCTCGGCATTTACTCGGAATTGGCGAGCCAGAAGATTTATTTGTCAGCGTTGAAGCTGGCATTGACACCTTTGATTGTGTTTCGGCATCTCGAGTAGCGCGTAATGCTGCTGTCTACAACAACTCAGGCCGGTTCAACATAACAAATGCAAAGTATCGACGATCATTTGAACCACTTGTTGCGGATTGCCAATGCTACACCTGCACGCATTACACCCAGGCTTACCTGCATCACTTAGTTCACGCTAAAGAATTATTGGCATCTACTTTGCTGACTATTCATAATGAATTTTTTATCGTTGGCTTAGTAGCAAAGATGCGCGAAACCTTAATTGCAGGATCATTCCAAGAATTCAAGACAGAATTTATGGGGCAATACCGTCGCCCGGGTTTAACTAAGGATTAATTAGCTCGAGTATGTAGGTTCGTTCGCCTTTACGTAAGCAATAATGCGATAAGTAACAGGTAGCAATAAAACTTCCAGCAAAGTCTTGTAAAAATACCCAACAATTACATAATTGAGGAAATCGCCACCCGTTAAAATTCCATAAAACGCAATGGTGCAAAAGACAACTGTGTCAGCAAGCTCTCCCACAACAGTTGAACCAATTAAGCGCAACCATAGGGAGCCCTCATTTGTGCGGGCCTTTATTTTCACTAATACATAGGCATTAAGGAGCTGGCCAACCAAAAAGCCACAAACACTAGCCAACACAATTCGCGGCACAAAACCTAAGATTGCCTCAAATGCGCCTTGGTTTTCCCAGCCAGTTGCTGCTGGTGAGATTTGAATTAACCAAAATGTCAACGCGGCCAATGTCGCCATACCAAAACCAAGGTAAATAGTTTTGCGGGCCGCTTTAAAACCATAAACTTCGCTAAGTACATCCCCAGCAATGTAAACCAGCGGGAATAAAAATGCGCCACCATCGAGAATCAGTGGTCCAGCGCTAATTAACTTCACTGCGCCGACATTTGAGATAACTAGCAAGGCAACAAATACTGCCGAAATGATCGGGTAATAGCTTCGAGTGACTACGGCAAACGAAGGCGCGGATTCAGGTGTTTTTTGGGTGCTGGTCACTGACTAATTAAACCACCTAGATAGAGTAAGGATTATGACCTCGGCTAGAGTTGTACCCGCCCATCCACTTCTGCGTCGAACGCTACAAACTTTGGCAGGTGCTCAGTCACTTTCTGGTCTTGGGTACTCCAGCACTGTGGCTGCGGGTTCGTTAATAGTTGCAAGTATTACTAACTCTGAAGCACTTGCCGGATTAGCTCAAACATTTGGCGTGCTTGGCGCAGCAGCCATGGCACTTCCACTGGCAAACCTGACAAGACGTGGTGGCCGCAGGCTTGCCCTTAGCTCTGGTTACGCAATTGGGGCGCTTGGCGCAGTGCTAGCGGTCGTAGGAGGTGCTACCGAGTTTCTACCAATTTTGTTTCTTGGCACTTTCCTCGTTGGCGCAGCTGCTGCATCGGGCTACCAGGCCCGTTACGCAGCGGTGGACCTAGCGACTCAAGATAACCGCGCTCGAAGTTTGTCACTGGTTGTTTGGGCCTCCACTATTGGATCAGTACTTGGGCCAAATTTGATCGGTCCAGTTGGCGACTTTGCAACTTCAGTTGGCTTGCCCCGACTTACTGGACCCTACATGTTCTCTGCAGTAATGCTCGGATTAGGAGCAGCCGTAATTTGGTTTCGGCTAAAGCCCGATCCCTACCTAACGAGTACCGCAAGTCATAGCGAAGACTCATCCAGCAAAATCAAAATCCCGACTAAAGAAGTGCTTGCCCACATCGCTTCACGTCCAAGTGCATTACTTGGTTTGCTAGCACTATCCATGGGGCACTTAATCATGGTTGCCGTAATGGTTATGACTCCAGTTCACATGGCACACGTTGATGTCTCGTTACAAATCATTGGACTTGTGATCAGCGTTCACATTGCAGGTATGTACGCCCTATCCCCGCTGGTTGGATACTTAACTGACCGCTTGGGTCGCCAGCAAGTTATTGCTATTGGCGGTGTTATTTTGGTCGTCTCTGCGATCATTTCGGGAACTGCGCCAGCTAATAATGAGATTCAACTTGGCATCGGGTTATTTCTTCTTGGGCTTGGCTGGTCTTGCACTTTGATTGCTGGCTCAACTTTGTTGTCCGAGTCAGTCTCAGATCATTACCGCGCACCTGCGCAAGGTACCTCTGACCTCATCATGAATTTAAGCGCAGCTGTAGGTGGCGCGCTTGCTGGCGTCATAATTGCATTCTTGAGTTATGGCTGGTTGTGCGCCCTTGCCGCGATCCCAATTTCATACGTGACCATCAAGGCAATAGGTCAACTAGTTAAGTCACCACGGCCTTAATAAAATTGTTAACTTAGTGCTAAATTTATAATTCAGGAAACGAAGCCTCGTTGATTGATCCGGTCACCCAGATCCCCAGGAGGCAAGTTGTCAGCCGACGCAGTCGAAGTCACCACTCCCACTATTTCCTTTGAGTTTTTCCCACCTAAAGATCTCGAAGGTGAAGCAAACTTATGGACAACCATTGACGCGCTTCAGGAATTTAAACCTGACTTTGTTTCAATAACTTATGGCGCCGGTGGCGGCACACGTGATCGCACAGTCCGCATTGCCTCTGAATTTATTGCTAAAACAGGTGTTCCAGTTATTGGACACCTAACTTGTGTGGGCTCTACTCGCGCGGAACTTATCGAAATTCTTTTGGAATACAAAGCTGCTGGGTTCCACGGAGTACTCGCACTTCGCGGCGACCCAGTAGGTGGGCCTACTGCGCCATGGGTGACAACGCCGGGGGGCTTTGATTACGCGGATCAACTTGTCGAGTTAGCTAGCGAAATTGGTGGCTTTTCAATCGGGGTTGCAGCCTTCCCTGATGTACACCCAGCTTCTGATGGAAATTTCACGCAAGACATTAATGTGCTACTTCGCAAGGAAGAGCTTGGCGCAACTTTTGCAATTACTCAGTTTGTTTTTGACAGCGGACGTTATGAGGCACTGCGAAATGCATTGGATGCCCGAGGCTCAAAGCTTTCAATCTATCCAGGGATCATGCCAGTAACGAGCTACCCACAAATAGTTCGCATGCTTGAACTAAGTGGTGGTTACATGCCTAAAGCAACGAGGTTGCGCTTTGCGCGTTATCAAAATGATCCAGAGAGCCTAAAGAAGCTTGGTATCGATGTTGCAGTTCAGGTTTGCGAAGATGTGTTCGCGCTGGGCGCTGAAGGTTTGCATTTTTATGCTTTAAATACCCCGGGTCCAACTAGCGCAATAATCAAGCAACTTTCTATGTTGGCACGCTAACTCTTAAGAAGTTCTAGCTTTCCAGCCATGATTTAATTTCATATCCCGCTAACTTACAGCGCTGATAAATCGCAGCAGCACTTTCTACCGCCCCTGGGGTATCGCCATGCAAGCAAATCGATGCTGCAGTTACCGAAATGCGCGACCCATCATTTGCCTCGATGTCGCCTTCAGTAAGCCATTCCAAAACTCGATCTGAAATTACCTGGGAATCATGTAGTACAGAATCTTTAACAGTTCGTGGCACTAAAGTTCCAACCGGAAGATAAGCACGATCTGCAAAGAATTCATGAACGACGGTTAAGCCTGCGCCAGCAGCTGCCAACTTAATAATGTCGGTGTCTGGGACTAGCACATGTAAGGAAGTATCAATTTGCGCAATTGCATCAACAACCGCTGCGGCTTGCTCTGGATCATTACCAATTCGGTGATAAAGCGCGCCATGCGGCTTAACGTACTGAACTTTCGCTCCAGCGCTACTTGCTATTTCAAGCAAGTCATTGATCTGATCAAAAGTGGATTTACGAAGCGCGTCATACTCCAGCTCCACATCGATACGTCCAAAATTTTCGCGGTCTTCGTAACCCACGTGAGCGCCAATAACGACATCGTGGCGAATTGCTGCTGCAACCGCTTTCTTCATCGATTCCAGGCCACCCGCATGGCGACCGCAGCATATGTTTGCGCTCGATAAATACGGATACAAAGACTCATCATCGCCACACTCTTCAGCTAAGTCAGCATTTAAATCAATCGAGGTTAAACCCATTGCTGAGCCTTTAGGCCATGCCTACCGGCGTACTGCGCGCGAATTGGCTCTGTCCAGCCCTTCAAAAGTTCTCCGGAAGGACGAAAGACTTCAATGCCAAGCGGACGGCACACATCAAGTGGATCCTGCGCATCTGGTCCCCAAAGCGGAACCGAAAGATCCCCACCTGGGCAAGTTGAGAGAGCGGCAAGCAAATCAAATTCTGCAAAGAATTCAAAATAGTCACCCTTTTTGGCAGGACAAGTTTTCATGAAATATTGATCATCACTATTTAAGCCAGTGCATTGAAAGACGTTTAATACGTCATGCACATCAAACTCTGTTAATCCAAATGGTAAAACGGCGCGAGTTAAATTTGAGTGGCAATGGTAATCGAAATCCTCGCCAGTAAGCATGCGGTTTACATACGGGTCGCAGCGAGTGCCAAGTAAGTCGTGAACTCTTCCGCCTTGGGAATCGACGCCGTAATTTTCTAAACTATCCGCAGTGATGGTTGCCATCGGACGCAAAAATGGCAAAGTCGACCAGAGCCGATTAAAAGTTGTTAAGTGCGCAGCATGTAGTTGCTTAGTGCGTGATGCCCAAAAACGTTCGCGCGGGTCATTTAAATTCCAGAGGTTTAGATCTGCAACTTGTGGGCCTTCAATAGTCGTGATTCGACAAATGTGGCCGGCTGGAATCTTCCAGCCAATCCCACTTCGAATTGGCAAGTGAATTGCTTCTACCAATTCGCGATTCTTGTCATTTGCAAGTGCGCGGTAGAAGTCGCGATTTACATCGAGTGGTCCACCTTCGGTGGCTTTATATGCAGCAGCTGTTAAGTCCATATCTTTAACTTTACCGCCGCTTCTTTAGGGGTTGTAGGGGCTTATCTGGTTTCGTAAATGTCTAAACACCTGCGAGAATGGAGCAGACCTGAAAGGCAAGTTCGTGGCTCCCCGTAATTTAATAAATCTCGAGAATGTCTCGCTGTCCTATGGCAAAGGCGCAGTTCTAGATCACGTTTCACTTGGTTTAGCCGAAGGTGCTCGAATCGGCATTGTTGGCCGAAACGGTGGCGGAAAATCCTCCTTAATTAAGATAATGGGCGGCCAAGAAACTCCAAATGATGGCCGAGTTGCCATGACTAATGGCACTCACCTTGGAACGCTCTCTCAGATCGATCAAGGCGATCCAAATGCCACTGTTCGCGAAATTGTCTTAGGCGATCAGGCCGATCATGAATGGGCGACAAACTCAAAAGCTCGCGATGTTTTAACGGGTCTATTCGGCGGCTTCGGCGAAGCGATTTTGGCCAGGCAAATGGGACCACTTTCTGGTGGCGAACGACGACGTGTGGCGCTAGCGAAGCTACTAATTAGCGATTTAGATGTCTTACTACTTGATGAACCAACTAACCACCTCGATGTGGAAGCGGTTACCTGGCTTGCTGAACACTTAAAGAATCGACGGGGTCTTGCCGTTGCAGTTGTAACTCATGATCGCTGGTTCCTGGATGAAGTAAGTGATCGAACCTGGGAAGTTATCGACGGCAAGATCGAGGAATACGATGGCGGTTACTCTGCTTACGTACTGGCTAAAGCTGAGCGTATGCGGCAATCAAGTGTTGAAGAACAAAAACGGAATATGTTGATTCGAAAAGAATTAGCGTGGCTGCGACGCGGCGCACCAGCGCGAACCAGTAAGCCAAAGTTTCGCATCGATGCCGCAAATGAACTTATTGAAAATGAGCCACCACCTAGAAACAATGTGGAGCTACTCGCCTTTGCAAATGCTCGATTAGGTAAAACAGTTTACGAACTTCATAACGCCACAATTCATGTTGGTGATCGCGATCTCTTCACGCATCTGGACTGGAATGTTGGACCTGGCGATCGCATTGCGATTGCTGGCGTGAATGGTGCTGGAAAAACGACGTTACTAAAAGTGCTGACAGGTCAACTAAAAGTTACTGCTGGAAAACTAGTAACTGGCACAACTGTTAAGCCAGCGTTTTTGTCGCAGCACCTTGAAGAGCTAAACCCTAAGTGGCGCGTACTGGAAGCCATTGAACACATTGCTTCCCATGTTGAAATTGGTAAGGGAAAATCCCTTAGTGCCTCCCAGCTTGGTGAGCGTTTAGGTTTTGGCTCCGATGCCCAGTGGACTCCCGTTGGCGACTTATCTGGTGGCGAGCGGCGTAGATTGCAATTAACCAGACTCCTTATGGGCGGACCAAATGTGCTTATTCTGGATGAACCTACAAATGATTTTGATGTTGAGACTCTAGCGGCACTAGAAGATTTACTTGATAGTTTTTCTGGAACACTTTTGGTTGTCTCACACGATAGATATTTTCTCGAGCGGGTATGTGACACTTTTGTAGGTGTTATGGGAAATGGCACACTTAGAAATTTGCCTGGTGGCCTGGAAGAATATTTGAAACTTCGAAAAGCCGAACCTGATGAACCAACAGCTTTTACCCAATCTCCCGATTCCCCAAAATCCGAAATCTCAGCAACCGAAAAACGTGACCTCCAAAAAGATCAGCAGCGTATTGAGCGCTCCATAGCAAAATTGGATGTCCAAGTTAAGGAAATTCTGACTGCCATGGAAGAACACTCAGCAAACTTCGAAAAAGTTGCAGTCTTAAATGATGATCTCCAGCCATTAATTATGGAAAAAGAGCAACTTGAAGAACGCTGGATGGCGATGAGCGCTCAGCTAGCTTGAGTTGATTGTAGCGTTTTACTTTGGCGCATAACTAAGACCACGCCTAATCCTGCAAGCAACATTCCGATTATTCCAACGGGTGGAATTACTTCGTCGAATAAAAAGAAGGCTTGAATCGCGGCAACTGGTGGCACTAAGTAGTAAAGGCTCGAAACTTTACTTGCACTTCCAGTTCGTAGCATTCCGTACAGCAAAACTATTGAGCCGATTGAAAGCATTAGAACAATCCAGGCCAGTCCAAAAATAAATTCTGGAGTCCAACTAATAATTTGATCTTCCATACTCAACGAAAGAATCAAGAAGGCAACCGCGCTAATTGCATATTGTGTGCCGGTGCCAGTTAGAAATGGAATGTCAGTACCGAGTTTCTTCTGCATCAAATAGCCTGAACTAGTTCCAAGAAGTGCAACAACACAAATAAAGATTCCAGTCCAAGAAGTTGCTACTGAATAATCACCCTGAAAAACTTTTGGTAAAAGCAAAAGTGCGATACCCGCGACACCAAGGAGCAGTCCAACTATTTGCGTCCAGCGCAATCGCTCCCCTAGTAACGGCACGGCTAGCACCGAAACCAAGACTGGTTGAACACTTACGATCACAGCGCTAATGCCAGCTGAAACTCCCAGGCTTACGGCGTAGAAAACCCCGCCAATATAAATAACATGAAGTAGTAAGCCAACGCCGATGGAAGCTTTTAAGTGATCTCTGGAAAGTCGAAGCGGCTGCTTAATAATTGCTGCAATTGCCAGCAAAATCGCACACGCTATTGCGTAGCGAATTGTTAAAAACGTGAATGGCTCTGCATAGGGAACAATATATTTTGCACCGATGAATCCAGTGCTCCAAAGAAATACGAAAAGTACTGGAGCAAATTTCTCTAATTGTTTGGGCACTTAATCGGAACCTGCATCAAATGCGGCTCGATTTAGTCCTTCATCGCCAGCTTCAGTCGCATTTGAGTTGGTAATTGCAGCTGATTTTCCTGACTCTAGGTTTCCAACTAGTCCAAAAGTACTTGGATCAATTTGTCCTTGCGCCCGATAAAGTTCAAGTTTTGCTCGAGTATCCGCAATGTCCAGATTGCGCATAGTCAGTTGCCCAATACGATCAGTTGGACCAAAAGCTGCGTTATCCGTACGTTCCATTGAAAGTTTTTCTGGGTGATAACTAAACGCTGGGCCACTCGTATTAACAATTGAGAAATCGTCACCACGACGCAAGCGAATGGTGACTTCTCCTGTAACTGCCGAGGCAACCCAACGTTGTAATGATTCCCGCAGCATGAGCGCCTGTGGGTCAAACCAACGACCTTCATAAAGCAGTCGGCCTAGTCGACGCCCTTCGGCATGGTAATTAGCGATGGTGTCTTCATTGTGAATTGCGCTAAGCAGGCGTTCGTAAGCAACGAACAAAAGTGCCATGCCAGGTGCTTCATAAATACCCCGGCTTTTCGCTTCAATAATTCGATTTTCGATTTGATCGCTCATACCCAAACCATGTCGTCCACCGATGGCATTTACTTCATGCATTAACTCAACAACGTTTGCAAACTCTTTGCCATTTATTGCAACTGGCATTCCTTGGTTGTAAGTAATAAGGACATCTTCAGTCTCAATTTTTACACTGTCATCCCAAAAACGAACGCCCATGATTGGTTCGACAATTTCAAGTGACACATCAAGATTTTCTAAACTCTTCGCTTCATGCGTCGCGCCAAGAATATTTGCGTCAGTGGAGTATGCCTTTTCGGTGCTATCGCGGTAAGGCAGGTTTTGAGAAACAAGCCACTCCGACATTTCCTTGCGGCCACCAAGCTCGCGCACAAAGTCCGCATCTAACCATGGCTTGTAAATACGTAGGTTTGGATTTGCTAACAATCCGTAACGATAGAAGCGCTCAATGTCGTTACCTTTATAAGTTGAGCCATCTCCCCAGATGTCAACGTTGTCTTGCAGCATCGCGCGCACCAATAATGTTCCAGTTACTGCGCGGCCAAGTGGCGTGGTGTTGAAGTAATACTTTCCACCAGAGCGAATATGAAATGCGCCACATGCGATTGCCGCTAAACCCTCTGATACGAGAGCTTCCTTGCAGTCAATTAGTCTGGCGAGTTCGGCGCCGTACTCCGTTGCTCGAGCTGGAACCGAGGCAATGTCTGGCTCATCGTATTGCCCAAGATCTGCGGTGTAGGTGCAAGGAACTGCGCCCTTTGCGCGCATCCAGGCAACAGCTACTGAGGTATCCAAGCCGCCCGAGAAGGCAATGCCTACTTTTTCGCCAATTGGAAGTGAGGCAATGACCTTAGACATGGCTTCATTCTATTGGTGAGATGCAGGGTGGATATCTTCTGACATTTACTTAGCTGGTGAAGTTCGTACCATTCGCTGATAGAACTTGCCAGATTGTCGAGTGCTTGGTTGTGGTTCCCCCATTGAAATAAACCCGAGCCTTTCATATGCCGCTTTAGCCTCATGGTTGTCAGTCCAAACTCCTAGACCATGGGTCATCCAGTTTCGAACCTCGATCTGGGAATCCATAAAGTCAATGAAGGCTCGCATGACTCCTTGCCCTCGATATTCTTGGCTCACCCAACAACCACTTAGCCAGCAAGTTACGCCAAAGTCGCCCGGGGCTTCTTCGACGAACATGATGCCAACATCAGCGCCACCCACGCTTGCAACGCAAAAAGTATTGCGATCCATGCGCTCGCGCCAATGATTCTCTAGGTACTGGATCTCTGAACTCAACTTAGCTCCAAATGCCTCTGGGTTATGCTCTAGAGATGCCAGGCGAATCTCGCGTAGCCGCTCCCACGAATCTTGTTCCAGGACTTCGATGACAACTTTTGTGTTCATCGAAGTTAACTTGTTACGAGATTGGGTGCTGTTTTTCCGGCGAGGATTGCAAGTGCATTAGTTGCTGCAATGTCAGCCATTGCAGCGCGAGTTTCCACCGTCGCGGATCCCAGGTGAGGAATTAAAACCGCGTTCTCTAGGTCTAATAACCCAGGATTAACTTTTGGTTCATGTTCGTAAACATCAAGTCCTACGCCAGCAATTTTGCCTGCCTTTAGCGCATCAACTAACGCTTGCTCATCCACGATTGGACCGCGCGCGGTATTAATCAAAAATGCCGATGGCTTCATTTGCGCTAACTGATTTTCGCTTATTAAGTGATGCGTAGCTGGTGAATACGGACAATGAAGTGAAAGCACGTCGCTAGATTCGATTAACTCATCCATCGACATGAACTTCGCAGCAAGATCTTTCGCGACATCAGAATCAAGTGGTGACCGGCGAGTATATGCAATTTCCATACCGAATGCTTTTGCCCGGCGCGCAGTGGCAATACCAATTTGCCCCATTCCGACAATGCCAAGTTGGCGTCCCTGCAATCCCATGCCAAGCAGGTACGACATTCCCCATTGCCAAGGTTGTTGTGCGCGAATTACCCGTTCACCTTCACCAAGTCGACGAGTAGACATCAAGATAAGTGCCATTGCAATATCGGCTGTGGCTTCGGTAAGTACCCCTGGAGTATTGGTAACTAGGACGCCACGCTCTTCGCAAGCTGGCACGTCAATGTTGTTGTACCCAACTGCAACGTTAGAAACAGATTTCAGCTGCGGGCCTGCAGCAGCAAGAAGTTCCGCGTCAATTTTTTCAGTTAGCAATGAAACAATGGCATCCGCGCCAGCAACCATTTCTAAAAGTTCAGCCCGCGAAATCGCTTCTTCGCTTTCCCAAGCATTCACATCGTGATCAGCCTTAAGTCTTGCTAAACCACCCGCTGGAATCTTGCCTGTGACTACGACCTTGGACATTTATTCGGCGATCCATTCGCCCATGAACTTTAAACCATCTGAAATGTCGCTGTTATCAATGCCAGAGAACGCAAGACGGATGTACTGCTCTTGCTCTCCTGGTTGCGGGCGACCAAAATGGCGTCGAGTGCAAAACGATACGCCCGTTGCATGCAGCGCTTTTTCAGCAAACTCCCCAAGGTCAGTAATACCCTTGCTTGCCATAGCTTCGGTGACATCTGGGAATAAGTAAAAACCAGCTTCTGGTGTGTGCACTTTTACACCTGGCATTTGGCGCAGTAACTCAAGTGCGGTATCGCGACGTTGCTTCAAAGTATTAAGCATGATTGGAGTCGCAGACTGGTCTCCAGTGATTGCCTCTACACCGCCATACTGCACAAAGTGAGTAGTGCAAGATTCATCATTTGTGTTGAGCTTAGAAATTACATCAGCAATTTCTTTCGGTGCAATTGCTGCTCCTAAGCGCCATCCCGTCATTGCGAATTTCTTTGAAAATGTGTAGAGAATTACAGTTCGCTCAGCCATTCCTGGCAGCGAGGCTATTGACTTGGAAGTTCCCTCGTAACGCATTTCAAAATATGCTTCATCGGACAAAACGTAAAGATCGTTTGCAATCGCGATTTCTGCGATTGCTTCGCGTTCTGCATCCGTTGACTCAGCCCCATTTGGATTTTGTAGATCGTTGTAAACAATCGCCTTAGTCTTTGGCGTAATCAAAGATTTAATCTGATCGATGTCAATACTAAAACCAGTGCCAGTTGCAACATAGCGGTACGGCATGGCAATGCCACCAAAATATTCGATCTGGCTTTCGTAAATTGGGTAACCAGGGTTTGGGTAAAGCACTTCATCGCCTGGGTTCATGATGGTTTGAATAAACTTCGTAATGACTGGTTTTCCACCAGGTTGCACCACAATATTTGACGCATCAAAACTTAGACCACGATCTTGTCCAATATTTGCAGCTAGCACTTCCCGAAGCTGTGGAATTCCAGCACCTGGACAGTACCCGGTCTTGCCATCAGTAATAGCGCGATTCATCGCGTCCACAATATTTTGCGAAGTCGGGATATTTAAGTCGCCTAAGTGAAATGGGAAAATCCGGTTGCCCTTTGAACCCCATTCAGCTGCGGCTTGAGAAACGGCAAATGCGGTTTCAGTACCTAAATTTGCTAAACGAGTTGCTAAAGCCATGACAAAATACCCCAATGATTTCGGTTATGCCTTGTACTTTATCAGCGATCACGCCTTACCGCCATTTTGCCAACTCGCGGAATTCATAACTAGTCTCACGCCGTGGAGTCTGTTGAGATTTGGATAAATTGCGGACTAAACCGCGCGCTTCTTTACGGAACGCAGGCGACCCCGACCGGTGTGGGAATACAAATCCTTGGGACCGATTGGAGTCGGGACCAATTCAATATCAACACCAATTCCGCGTTGCACACTTTGCTTATAGATGTATTCCAGAGTGGAAAAATCCTCAATCGCGAAGCCAACTGAGTCAAAAATTGTGACTTGCTCGTCATTGTCACGACCGACTTCTTTACCGGCAAATACTTTCCATAAATCGTGAACTGGCGAGTCTGCTGGTAGTTGTTGAATGTCGCCTTCGATGCGAGTTTGTGGTTCAAATTCCACAAATACTTTCCCTTGTGTCAAAACTCCAACTGCGAGTTCCGTCTTTCCTGGGCAATCCCCGCCAACAGCATTAAAGTGCATACCTGGCTCCACCATTTCAGGAGTAATAATTGTTGCCATTGCCTTGTCGGCAGTAATCGTTGTCACAATGTCAGCACCTTTAACGGCTTCAGCAACTGAATCGCAGTGAATAACTGTTAGGTCTTCAAATTCAGCAAGGTTGCGAATTAATTTTTCAGTTGACTCAGCATCAATATCAAATGCCTGAATTTGGGTTATGCCGAGCACTCTGTGAAAACCCAAGACCTGGAATTCAGCTTGGGCGCCGTTACCAATTACTGCCATAACTTTGGAATCTTTGCGAGCAAGTGCCCGCGCAACCATTACTGAAGTTGCTGCAGTGCGTAGTGCCGTCGCTAACGTAAGTTCACTTAGCAACATTGGGTAACCGGTGTTCATGTCGGAAAGTGCGCCGAAACCCATCACGCTAAATAAATCATGCTTGATATTGTCTGGATGGCCATTTACATACTTGAAGCCATAGCGCTCGTGATTAGAAGTTGGCATCAATTCGATAACACCTTCGTCATTGTGGGCGCCGAATCGAGCTGCCTTGTCGAACTCTTCCCAGCGCACGAAGTTTGCTTCAATGACATCGGCAAGGTCAGCGATAAATTCCTGAATCTCGATATCTTGAATCAGCTTTGCCATGGCTGGCACATCTACGAATCGAGTCATTTTTGAGATCCTCGTCATTAATTCATTAATCGATAGCAATTAATCGTTGCAATACCTAAAAACTACTAGATTTCCTTGTCACATAATGCCAATAAACTGTACTAATTAGTTAATTAATGTGTCATTTTGCTAGAGTTAATTTAACAATTTGTAAGGGCTTATTATGGATGATTTAGATCGCTCGATATTGGCTCAATTGCGAAAAGATGCCCGCACTTCAATTAGCGCAATCGCCAGTGGTTTAAGTGTTGCCCGCGCCACGGTCCAACACCGCGTTACCCGCATGGAAAACGATGGCACGATAGCTGGTTACACAGTCAAAGTTAATCCTGGTTCAAGCCCAAACGTCATTCGCGCAATCATGTCCATTGCTACCGAGGGCAACACCGCAAAATCAGTGGTTACTCGGCTAAGTGGCTCTCCTAATGTCATCGCAGTGCACTCCACAAACGGTAAATGGGATTTAGTTGCCGAGATTCAAGCTGAAACCCTTGCTGAATTTGATATGGCGATCAATGCAATCCGGGATATGAAGGAAATAACCGGCTCCGAGACCAATCTTTTGCTATCTACTTACAACATTTAACAGCCTACTTGACAATCATTCTCATTAGAGTAAAGTGAGAACCATGTTCATTAAAAATAGATCCTTAGAACCAAAAACTACTGTTGCCCTGATATCTACTGTGGCACTATCGCTAGTACTTAGTGCCTGCTCAAGTACAGACGAAGCTGCGGGCCCCACGACATCTGCTTCTGCTAGCACTGAAGTAATGACCGTGCACGCAGCCTTCTACCCATTGGAGTTTCTTGCCACGCAAATTGGTGGAGATAAGGTCCTGGTAAAATCACTCACTGCCGTTGGTGCCGAACCTCACGACACGGAGTTAACTCCAGCGCAAGTTGCCGAACTTGAAACAACTTCTTTAGCACTTTTCATCGATGGTTTTATGCCAGCAGTTGATCAGGCTATCGAATCAATGATTCCAGATCGCGCGCTTAACCTGGCCGGTGCTGTCACGTTGCTCGAAGCTGGCGAAGGCCATGAAGATCATGGCGGTTCCACTGATGAAAGCCACGGTGCCTACGATCCACATATCTGGCTTGATCCAGCCAACATGATTGCAATGGCCAGCGCAGTTAGCGATCGCTTGATCTCTCTTGATCCTGCAAACGCAGATTTCTATGCAGCTAACGCTGCAAGCCTCAAGGTCGAACTGGAAACTCTTGATCAAGCGTTTACAACTGGGCTAGCGAGTTGCCAGCAAAAAGAGATTGTTACAAGCCATGATGCCTTCGGTTACCTGGCAAATGCATACGGTCTGACGCAACACGGAATAGCTGGCCTGTCTCCTGACAGTGAGCCAAGTCCGGCTCGTTTGGCTGAAATTTCTGACATGGTTAAAGCCGAGGGAATCACCACAATTTACTACGAAACCTTGGTATCTCCTGCTATTGCCCAAACTGTGGCCAATGAAACGGGCGCAACCACCGCAGTACTTGATCCAATTGAGGGCCTAACGGCGGGCTCCACCGATACCTTTATAACGGTGATGCAAGCAAACCTTCAGGCCTTAATCAAAGGACAAATCTGCTCGTGAATTTAATTACATCAAATGACGCGCCGGTTATGTCGGCGCGTCATTTATGTGTTTCCTTTGACGACGTTTCGATTCTTCGAGACATTGATTTAAATTTTTTTCCTGGAACCACGGTGGCAATTCTTGGAGCTAACGGTAGCGGTAAAACAACCTTAGTTAAGGCGATGTTAGGCCTACTTCCAATGCACGAGGGCACTGTCTCAGTTCATGGACAAAGCATTAACGAATTCAAAGATTGGCACCGTATTGCCTACGTGCCACAAAAGTTAATCAACGTCGAAACTGTCCCCGTATCAGTATTTGAGACTGTAAGTTCTGCGCTAATTTATCCCCGAAAGAAAATTTCCACCAAGCAAAAAAGGATTGCTGTGCTGTCTGCGCTTGTTCAAGTTGGATTACAAGACAGAGCAAAAGACCGCCTCGATGAACTTTCTAGCGGTCAACAACGTCGTGTGCTGCTAGCAAGAGCCCTTGCTACAGAGGCTGACATTTACGTACTCGATGAACCAACTGCTGGTGTTGATTCCGATAATCAAGAAATGTTAGTCGCAGCTGTTCGCGGCTTGGTTGCACGTGGCGCTTGCGTAATCATGATCACCCACGAATTAGGACCGTTCAAGTACGACGTTGACCGGGCAATCGTGTTATTTGGCGGCGGCGTAAGTTTCGATGGTCCTGTGGCGCAGCTTCCTGCAGAACTCGAAAATTCTCACCACAGTCATGCTGACTCAAAGCCGGTGCGATTGATGAACTCATAATGCTGGCTTACGAGTTCATGCAGCGCGCACTTATTGCAGCTGTGATTGTTGGTTTAATTTCTCCACTCATCGGTGTTTTTCTGGTGCAGCGAAGGCTTGCACTCTTAGGTGATGGCATGGGCCACGTCGCTATTACCGGTGTTGGTCTGGCATTCCTTACAGGAACTGAGCCCGTGCTCACCGCCCTCATTGTTTCGATACTGGGAGCATTCATTCTGGAGTTAGTTCGTAATAAGAGTAAAGCCGCTGGCGACTTAGCACTGGCTCTTATTTTCTATGGGGGTATTGCCGGCGGCGTATTACTTACCTCCCTTGCTGGCGGCAAGGCAAGTACCGCGCTAAATCAATATTTGTTTGGCTCACTTTCAACGGTTTCGACACAAGACTTTCTTGCTCTTGGTGGGGCAACCATCGTGTTGCTGCTGGTACTACTCAAATTTGGTACCCAGATTTTTGCCATGAGTCTTGATACTGAAACTGCGCAGATCCAGGGTATTCGAGTAACTGCAATGAGCGTGCTACTCACCTCGATGGCTGCCGTAACTGTTGTTGTTGGCATGCGAACAGTTGGATTGCTGCTGGTTAGCGCAATTATGATTGTCCCAGTTGCAGCTGCCCAGCAATTGACACACAGTTTCAAAGCAACCGGATTACTCGCTTCAGCAATCGGAGCTTTCGCTGCAACAGGTGGACTTACAGTATCCTTCTATTTTGATGTGCCACCTGGGCCAACGATTGTTTTAATTGCGCTTGGTGTCTTTGTGATTCTGGCTGTTACTACAACTTCGCTGCACTTGCGACATAGAAACGAAATTCAAGAACAAGTTCCGCATCGCCACTAGGAACAGGCTTTACAAATTCCCATGATTTCGAGTGTGTGATCAACGTCGGTAAATCCAAACTGAGATGCAACTGAGTCAGCCCAATCTTCAACTGCTTGGCCTTCAACTTCTTCAGTGCGGCCACATGCTCGGCAAACTAGATGATGATGGTGTCCATCGGTACAGCGCCGATACATTGATTCGCCATCAGCTCGTAAGACAACGTCAACTTCACCTGAGCTTTGCATGCCTTGTAAAGTTCGGTAAACCGTGGATAGTCCGATTGACTCCCCAGTTTCTTGGAGCAGTCCATAAATTTCTTGCGCGGACCGAAAGTCTGAAATCGTCGTCAGAATTGCTGCAACTGCCGCGCGCTGTTTAGTTGATCTGATACCTGAAATTGGTGCTTCCTTCACTTATCTATTGTGCCAGAAACTGATCGAATGCATAGGCGTCATTAGTTGTCGCTAAAAGTGGCTAACTTTTGATCAACAACACTTTTGCTTCTTGCCATGATTTATTTTATTTTTATATTGGCCAAGAAGTAAGAACTGGATATTTTGCCACTCGGCCATCGCCCGAGGACTTGCCAGATAATCGCCTAATAGCCCACGGCACCAGAAACGCCACACCCCACGCAACTGTTCCAATTCCGCGAAGTACCGCTGGTGTTTGTTTATGCGGGCCCATTACTTGTGTGTAGTTGATGTCGTGTGGCATTCCAAGCGCCTTTAAAACGCCTTGAGCCACGCGCCGATGTCCTTCTTGGGAAAGGTGCAGCCGATCCTTTGCCAGCATTCGCGGATCACCAAAGACCTCATGTGAATTAGCGTCTAGCAAGATTGCGCCAGTCTTACTTGCGATCTCGCGAACATTGGCATTAAAGGGACCAAAACGTTCATTCCAGTAAAGTTCCGCTTTTGTTTTTGGGTTTGCAACTTCCCTGACCGTAAAAACTAAAACTTTTGCGCCAGTATCCGTTATGCGTATGACCGCGCTTTGGTAATCAGCAATTACCCGCTTTACATCAAGCTTTGGTCGCAAAATATTGTTTGCTCCAGCATGAAAGGAAACCACCGTGTCATTGCCAGTAATGAAGGGAAGGGCCACACTAACTTGATCTGCAATTACTTGCTCGAGTAGTTTTCCGCGTACTGCAAAATTGGCATATAGAAAATTGGTGTCAACTAATGAAAGTTCATCGGCTACTCGGTCTGCCCAGCCACGATAAGTTCCATCTGGATATTTATCGGAAAGCCCTTCAGTTAACGAATCACCAAGAGCAATGAATTTGTTTATAGCAACCACGAGCTTAGCCTAATGAATTACTTGGATCCAGATAACATTGAGCAAAACAAGGAAAGGTACACCGTGAACAACAACATAGTTCGAATTGACACCAATTCTGAGTTGCCGCCAGATCCCTCGGCTCCCGGTGAATACTGCGTTACACCTTTCATTGGAGAGAATGAAAAATTCTTTGCAGGTATTTGGTCTGCTGATCCACACTCCCAGGACTTTGTTGAATACCCAATGGATGAAGTTTGTGTCGTACTGTCTGGAAGGATTACCCTCACCGAAATAGGAAAAGAACCAGAGGTCTTTTCGACCGGTGATGTTTTTGGAATCAAAAAAGGAACGCGTGTTAACTGGACCCAAGAACCTGGGACTCGAAAAATCTTTGTGATTTTAGAAAGCTAAACCAAAGTCTTTAAGTGACGGTTCATGTCTTTGTTCAAAGCCCAGCACCAGTAAAACAATCCAAACTGCAAGGGCAAACGAGCGATAGAAATGACACGATCCATTAAGTCGCGATCGGCATAGTCAATTGCCATGTAGATGTTGGCTGGAAAAACGAAAACAAACAATGCAAACGCAAACAAAACTCCCAGTTGGCGAACTGGTTTTCCAAACAATGACTTAGACATTGGCGCAAACATCATGGCGCCAATAGTTAACTCAGCAGCACCGCTGAGATATGTCCAAAAGCGTGGCTCGAACGGTAAGACTGGCGGAATAATTTGATCGAAACCACCCGGCGCTAAAAAGTGTGCTGAACCGGCAATCAAAAGCATGATTCCAAGGCCGCGGCCCGCTGTGTATTTAGTCATATCCAATTATCGGTTTATTTCGCGAATTTGGCGCCATATCCAAGTTGAATCCAAAATAAAGCAAGAGCCCCACCTGAAATCCAAGTGGGGCTCTCGCTTTAACGATTGATTTTTAGATGTCGAAACGATCTGCGTTCATAACCTTTACCCAAGCGGCAACGAAGTCAGTAACGAACTTCTTTTCGTTGTCATCTTGTGCATAAACCTCGGAATAAGCGCGAAGCACAGAGTTTGAACCAAATACTAGATCTGCTCGCGTTGCAGTGAACTTTACTTCACCAGTTGCGCGATTGCGGATGTTGTAAAGGTTCTCCCCTGTTGGCTCCCAAGTAAATGCCATGTCAGTCAGATTTACGAAGAAATCATTTGTTAATGAACCTTCGCGCTCTGTGAACACACCATGCTTTGTGCCGCCGTGGTTTGTGCCGATTGCTCGCATGCCACCAACCAAAACAGTCATCTCGTGCGCTGTTAAGCCAAGTAGCTGCGCCTTATCAAGCAGCAACTCTTCAGGGGAGACTGCGTAGTCCTTCTTTAGCCAGTTGCGGAAACCATCTGCAACTGGCTCTAGTGGCTCAAACGAGGCAACATCAGTATTTGCCTGCGTTGCGTCGCCGCGACCTGGCGCAAAGGAAACTTTTACCTCATGTCCTGCTGCTTTAGCTGCTTGCTCAACACCAAGGTTTCCGGCAAGAACAATCACATCAGCCAGGCTTGCACCCGACTTTTCTGCAATTGGCGCAAGCGCAGTAAGCACACGAGTTAAACGCTGTGGTTCATTGCCTTCCCAATCCTTTTGCGGTGCCAAACGAATTCGAGCGCCGTTTGCGCCGCCGCGGAGATCTGAACCGCGGAAGGTGCGAGCACTATCCCAAGCAGTTGAAACCATGTCGGAAACTGACAGGCCAGCTGCTGCAATTTGTGACTTAACACTGGCAACGTCATAGCTCGTATTTCCAGCAGCAACTGGATCCTGCCAAATTAAATCTTCGGCTGGAACATCAGGTCCGATATAGCGAACCTTTGGTCCCATGTCGCGGTGGGTTAACTTAAACCAAGCGCGCGCAAATACTTCACCTAAATACTCTGGATCCTTATGGAAACGCTCTGAGATCTCGCGGTAAATCGGATCCTTGATCATTGCCATGTCAGCATCAGTCATCATTGGGTTGTAGCGAATTGAAGAATCTTCAACATCAACTGGCTTATCTTCTTCGCTGATGTTGATTGGTTCCCACTGTGTTTTCCCAGCTGGCGACTTCTTCAATTCCCATTCGTACTTAAATAGCATTTCAAAGTAGCCACCATCCCACTTTGTTGGATAAGTAGTCCAAGCGCCTTCAATGCCGCTGGTCACAGTGTCGCGACCAATGCCACGCTTGTTGTGATTGTTCCAGCCAAGACCCTGTTCAAATAATTCAGCAGCTTCTGGCTCAGGTCCAAGTAGCGCAGCGTTACCATTTCCATGCGCTTTACCTACGGTGTGACCACCGGCAGTTAGTGCAACAGTCTCTTCATCGTTCATCGCCATGCGCGCAAAAGTTTCGCGAATATGTTGCGCCGTTAAAAGTGGATCAGACATTCCGTTAACGCCTTCAGGGTTAACGTAAATCAAACCCATGTGAACTGCCGCTAACGGGTTTTCTAGCGTGGACGCATCACGAATGTCTGCATAACGCTGTTCACTTGGTGCCAAGAATTCAGTTTCTGAACCCCAGTAGATGTCTGTCTCTGGCCCCCAGATATCTGCGCGGCCAAAACCGAAGCCAAAAGTTTTTAAGCCCATGTTTTCATAAGCAATAGTTCCCGCAAGAACCATTAAGTCAGCCCAGCTAATTTTGTTTCCATATTTTTTCTTGATCGGCCAAAGCAATCGGCGAGCCTTATCAAGGTTTGCGTTATCTGGCCAAGAGTTAAGTGGTGCAAAGCGGTGGTTACCTGTACCCGCGCCGCCGCGGCCATCGGCTGTGCGGTAAGTACCGGCGGAGTGCCAAGACATGCGGATCATTAGACCGCCATAGTGACCCCAGTCAGCTGGCCACCAGTCTTGGCTGTTAGTCATCATGTCGTGCATGTCTTTTTTCAAGGCTGCAAAATCTAGCGACTTAACTTCTTTTTGGTAATCGAAATCATCACCCAATGGGTTAGTTTTCTTGTCATGCTGGTGCAAGATGTCCAAATTTAGAGCTTTTGGCCACCATTCCATTTCAACAGTGCCAACCTGGGTTATTGCTCCGTGAGCAACTGGGCACTTATCTACATCTGACATGCCGGATCCTTTCGATTACGAGTTACTTCCCTTTCATTCTATGACAATTGTCCGGGTACCTGCCCCTTGGCGTTAGCCCAACCCTGATGCCCACTTGAGCAAACCTATGGGTTGCAGGCATCGCAAGTTGCTGGATCTGCAAATTCACGCAACTGAGGTCCAAACTCGACGTACTCACATTTAGCGCAGCCTAGAACTTCCCGACGTAACGCAGTGGTTGAAACTAACCCACAAATGCCGCACTTCAGCCCCCTCTCATGGGAAGTAACCCCCCATCCAGGTATGCGACATTCTGGGCACCTACTACTTACTCGCTCAACTAACACTCGTGCTGCCTGCGTGATATTTACTTGCCGGGATGGAGAGCAGTGTGCCCGAAAATCTGACTTAACCAAAGCTGATCCGTCATCAGAAATGTTGGCGCAGGCCTTAATTGCTGCACTAAGTTCTTCCATCGTGGAAATGCCCTTCACGGGCGAGTTTGGCTTACCTAAATTTGGGATCACTATTAACTTGTGATTTGGAAAATCAAATCTTTTAAGAAATTGCGTGAGATCCTGTTCGGGCGAAACGCTGATTTGCCCCGCTGTTATGTCTAGGGATCGAAATGCCTGAACTATTTCCAGGCCATTTTCAACATCGACAAAAGCAAGATACTCAATATTTGAGGTCACAAAATGAAGGTATGGATCTGGTCCCACAGATCCTTCAGAGGCAAGTCCCAGAGTTACGCCCAGGTCGGATATTCCTATGTGAGCCTTTTTTATTGCGGTTTCGCGTGGCGAAAACTTTCTTTCAACTTCACCACTAAACGTTCCAAGCAAATCTGTATCCGCCCAGTGATCAATCACGTTCATTCGGAGAGAATCAGAAAATACTGGAGAAATTAACTTGTGCTTATCGTGCTTCGTAGTGAGAACCACTTTTTTTCTAAAATACGGGTGGCTGTCGTAAAGGCCCAAATCTCGACTCATGGCTGGAATGTCTAGGAGAAAATCTTTAGCAACGCACTAATTGGCTTCTCGTCCTCAGCTGGGTGCCGAAATTTAGAGTTTGGGTTGATCTGGTATTGATTTCGGCGGCCAACACGAGTCACGGTTAAATAACCGCCCTGCTCCAGGTCAACCAGAATCGCCTGTGCACTTCTCTCTGTGATGCCAACGGCTTCAGCAATATCCCTAATTCGCAGATTTGGATCGCGGGCTAGCTGGATCATCACGTGACCATGGTTAGACAAAAAAGTCCAGTGTCTTGCTAAATCTGCATTTTGCGCCATGTTTCGATTATACCTGCTTTTTGACACACGTATTCAAATTCAGGTATTGTACTTCTAGTTAGTTACAACAAGGAGATGCAGGACAACATGAACAGCTCCTTGGAGTTAGCAAGAAACAATCTAAGTTCCGTTCCCGTCCTGGTATTCATTCTCGGGTTCATTGCCGCCAGACTCAAAAGTGATGTGCGCCTGCCTGATCCCGTATACCAATTCATATCTATCTACCTGCTATTTGGAATTGGATTAAAGGGTGGTCGATCACTTCAAGGCGCCTCACTATCCGAAGTCTTAGCTCCATCGATCGCAACCATAATTCTGGGATGCATCATTCCTGCGGTGGCATTCGCGAGTCTTAGGTGGGTCAAGAAGTTAACCGAAATTGATCGAGGCGCTATTGCTGCGCACTATGGCTCCACATCCCTTGTGACTTTCTCAGCGGCATTGGTGTTTCTCGAAAACTCAGGAATTGCATTCGAAGGTTACGCAACAGCGTTATTAACAATTATGGAAATTCCTGGGATCATTATTGGAATCTATTTAGGTGCGCGGCATCGCAATTCGAAAGTTAGTTGGCGTGAAACTCTGACTGAAGTTTTAACTGGAAAAACGATCATGTTGCTAGTTGGTGGTTTGGCTATTGGATTACTAACTACGCAAACTGGCTATGACACAGTGTCACCATTTTTTATTGGTTTACTCAGCGGCATCCTCGCTCTTTTCTTAATGCATCTTGGCTTTACCGCAGGCAGTAACTGGAATGAGATCAAAGCAGTTGGCATTCCAATGACTATTTTTGCTCTTGTGTTTCCAATCTTTGCCGGAACACTTGGAATCATTGCTGGTGGCCTAGTTGGACTCTCACTTGGTGGCGCGATTGTGCTGGCGGTACTTTGCGCAAGTGCTTCTTACATCGCTGCGCCGGCTGCAGTTTCTGTCGCGCTACCTGAAGCCAAAGCATCACTAGCCTTAGTTTCAAGTATCGGAGTTACTTTTCCGTTTAATTTAATAATTGGAATTCCGCTTTATGTCGAGATTGCAAAAATTCTGTTATAGATTCCTGAAACTTGAATGGTCTACGGCGAGCAATTGCTGCCAACCTCGAGTGCTAAATGCTTGCGCCACTCGCACACTTAGTTGTCCCAACAAATGTTCTTTTTCGGCAAGTTCGCGCTGGGCAACGTCCATGTCAACCACGGCAATTGTGACCTTAGTTCCGGGTGTAGCCTGCGAAGCTTGATCTATTGCGCTCCGCGTTAGTACAGCGACAACGGGGTAACCAGCAGTGAGCAATCTGCCTCGCAACAAAATGATTAGCTCACCACTTGGGGTAACTTCCACTGCTCCAATTGGCACACCGCGACTTAAAATTTCGCCCGCTACTACAAGCTCCAGGTCAACTCCACTTAGTCGCATGCCAACATGATCAGATTGTGGCAGCACCGTGAACTGCTCTTCCAACCCAGCAGCTCCGGCTTTAAGGCGATCCACATCTGGACCAACTGTGGCAAGTAGGCGAATTTCGTTTGGGTGATTTGGCGCTGGGAAGTTAAACCTAAACATCGGGAAATCACTACCTAGTAGTTCGGCATTAAAGTGCGTTTCAATGCTTAGCTCCGTGCCACCAATTAGGCGCTGACCAAAATCCAAAAATGAATCTGGTCCAACACTTCCTAAAATCGTGGGCGCTTGAATTTGACCATTTATTGCCAAGTAAGTTCGTTGTCCATTAACAGGTGCTGGGATAAAAATTGTTGATCCAGAAAGAACCACCAAAGTTTCATGAGTGGCATGCGAAACAGAATCAATCTCAAAAGATTTTGCCGCGCCAGTCACTGCAATCAGCAAATCAGAATCAACCTTGACCACTAACTCCGATGCAATAATTTCAATCAGTGCGTCGCCATCACCATTACCAACCAAGATGTTGGCTAATCGCGCAGAACTTTGATCCCCTGCGCCATTTGCTGATATGCCAATTGCAGCAAGCCCTGTTCTGCCAAGATCTTGCACAATGACATAGCCAGCTCGCTGAACCTGAATTTTTGCAATACTCAAAGTCTTACCTCGTGAAATGGTTTGTTCCATGAGTCCCATTCCCGTTCCGAGATGGGAAGAAAACTAACTCGATCCCCTGGTGCATATGGAACAGGCGGGTTATGCGTTAAATCAAAAAGTTGCACAGGAGTTCTGCCAATAATTTGCCAACCACCTGGTGACGGTGCGTTGTAAATGATGGTTTGAAATCCGCTTAGCCCAAGTGATCCCGGAATCATGCGGGCAAGTGGCGTAGTCAATCTGGGAATACTTACTGGGATCTTTGGCCCATCTAGAAATGGCGCACCGACTGGAGACCCAACGAAACGAATTGTCCACTCTTGACCAGAATGCAACTCAATTAATTGTGTTGGCGTTAATTCACAGACGCTCGCAACAAACTCTAAGTTTGGGCCATAGTCGTGGCCGTATGCAATTGGAATTTTGAACAGAGTTGCAGGACGCAGGGCCGGCTTTGATTTAATCAGCAGCTCAATCTCAGCCATGATTGATTTGTGACTGGCTCGCAATGGATTAAAGCTGACGAAAACATTTTGGTAGGTCGAAACGACATCAACGATTCCCAGTTCAGCGCTCGCCCGTAATGCCGTTCCTAAAGCCTGTGCTTGCTGCCAGCGTTGTTCGTAATCAGCATTAGTGAAGTCAACTAAAATTCCCGAGTCGCCATACTCATGGCACAGGTGTTCAGCAAGCAAGTTAGCCAATTGCATGGCCCACGTTAAAGCGAATCAACCGATGGAAATTCGGACACTGGGAAGGTTTCAATTTGTGGACTTCGTTGTTGAACTAAAACTGCGCCATCAACCACTAGGCAACTTCCTGTTACATAAGCGGCGTCTTCAGATGCTAGAAACGCGGCTGGTCCAGCTAGATCCTGTGGCGTGCCACCACGACCAATAGGAATCGTGGCGTCTCTGCGTTCTTTCGCGCCCTCAGCTAAATGCTCAGGACGAGTTGCAATCAAACCAGGCACTAATGCATTAACTCGAATTCCATATGGACCAAGTTCAAGAGCAAGCGCTCGAGTAAAGGCTTCTACCCCACCTTTGGATGCGTCGTAAGCGACCATGCCTCGGTGAGAACGAGTGGCACCACCACTAGACATATTTATGATGCATCCCTTGCCTGACTTAGCCATAAGTGGCGCGACCAGGCGGCTAATCAAATACTGACTCTTTAGGTTTGTATCTAGAAAATGATCCCACCAAGCTTCATCAGTTTCTAAGAAGTGCTTTGAAATGGTCACATCGCCTGCGTTATTTACCAGAATGTCGATCTTTCCGTAATTCTTTACAGTCGTTGCAATCATCGCTTCGATCGCAGCCGATGACTTAACATCGCAACCGATAGCGATTGCATCCCCACCGGCTTTAATGATTTCGCTAACCGCTTTTTCAGCATCTGCCAAATTCAAATCAGATACGACAACTTTTGCGCCTTCTTCGGCAAATCTTTGGGCAATTGCTTTTCCAATCCCATTTGCAGCGCCAGTTACTAATGCAACTTGATTTTCAAAACGTCTTAAAGGTGTCATGTGTACTCCTAATTCCCCTATCTTATTGGCGCATAGAAGTTCTCAATCCCTAATTGGATGCAACCATAATTTCAGATTTGTCCCAGAGGACCTTAGCTGCGAGATCGTCGTGAGCGATCGGCGCCGACTTCGACAGTTTTTGTTTTTCGTAGTAGCCACCACGCTCCCAATCTTCATCTGGCCTACCATTCACGAGCCAAACTAAGTTTCGTTGCGCAGATTCCTCTGGAGTAATCGTTAGTAACTTTGTCAGCCATGGCGTATGGAAGATATAGCGCATGAAATTGTTGGTGTCACTTGCAAAATTAGTAGCCACTACGCCGGGGTCAAATGAAACAGCAGAAATTCCTTGATCTGCATATCGAGAATTGAGCTCATTGGTAAAAAGTATGTTTGCTAACTTGCCATTTCCATAAGCCACTCCAGAGTTGTAATTCTTTTCATTTTGCAAATCGTTGAAGTCAAATTTTCCAAAACGCTTTGCTGCTTGACTCGCAGTTTGAATTACAATCGCTTTACTGTGAATCAACTTTGGTAGCAATAATTTTGTTAAGAGGAAGCCGCCAAGATGATTTATCTGAAAAGTTTTTTCAAAGCCATCAACTGTGACTTCGCGCTTACCCATTATCCCACCGGCATTATTGGCCAGCACATCGATATTTGAATAAGCAGCGTTTAGCTCGACAGCCAAGGTGCGAACTTGGGAAAGTTCTGCAAAGTCAGCAACATGAAATGGTGCATCCAGTTCATTGGCAACTGCTTGCGTCTTGGCGCGATTGCGCCCGACAATGACAACGCTGTCACCCATGCTTTTTAGCTCCCTTGCAGCAGCAGCGCCAATTCCATCACTTGCTCCTGTGATCACGATTGTTCTTGCCGTCATCAGTTCATTCTCATTTCAAGGCAACTTAAATTTACTTTCCTGTGCAAGATTAACTCGAAGAATTGCCTTGCATCCAAGTAAAAGCCCGGTTACCTAATTTCTTAGATAACCGGGCTTACTTACTATTTGAGAGGAAATTACATACCTGTTAGGGCTGCAACATCTACATCAGGTGGCAGAATCACTTGGTCAATGGCGTGAATCACACCATTGCTTGCTGCAACGTCTGCAATGACTACCTTCGCGCCGTTGACTGTTACGCCATCAGCTGTTGAAAGTGCTACGGTCTGGCCTTCAACTGTGGCTACGTCTCCGTCAGTCACATCTGCTGCCATTACCTTTGCACCTACTACGTGATAAGTAAGAATCTTGACTAGAACATCTTTGTTCTTTGGAAGTAGAAGTGCATCAAGTACGCCTTCTGGCAATGCAGCAAATGCATCATCTGTTGGCGCGAATACTGTGAATGGACCCGTGCCACTCAAGGTTTCGCCAAGGCCAGCTGCAGTGATTGCAGCAACCAAGGTTGCAAAGCCATCAGTAGCAATTGCTACATCAACGACTGTGCCTGGACTAGTTGCTTCTACTGTTGCTTCTGCTGACACTGTTGGTTCTGGTGTTGCATCGGCTTCAGTTGAGCTACTGCAAGCTGACAATGTCAGTGCAGTTACGACGGCGACCACAGCTAGTGTGGTGCTACGCATTCTTCGCATAGATTTCTCCTTTTAATTAGTTAGCTAACTCACAAGGAGTTACCCTGGTGTCTCATGCCTAAACCACAAATAGTCGTGGGTTTTGTTACTTGGGCCACAAATATCCACTAAGGCGGAAGACCAAGCATCTTTTGACTTGCCTTGCTTTAAACAATTCCAAAATTGATATCAAAGTAAACCATTGCGATTGCAATTCCTGCGGACCAGACCAGCGTGCTAAAAATAATGAGCACCGAAGCCCGAGCTGGTTTAACCCCTGCTGCTACGGATGCCATTGCAGCGATCTGAGTGCCAATTAGCGCTGGAGCCGTCAGCGCCACTGCATAAATTCCATGTTTATCAAAGGATCGGACTGCTTTTTCAAACCTTGGCGACTCACCAGTTTTTCCTCTCGCCTCTCGTCTCTTGATCATTCGGCTACGAATACTTGAACTGAGAAATGCAAAAGCAAGAATTGCAATTGCATCACCGGCAGTGGCAAGAATAACGGTAGCTGTTGGGTTCAATCCGAATGCAATTGCAAGTGGCACCATCGCTACTGCGTCCACAAGCGGGACTGCAGTTGCAATAAATACTCCAAATAAACCCCACTGTTCGATAGCTGAAACTACGGAAATGGTCTGCATCCACGGAATTGCACTAGCGATGAATGCGCCAAGTGAACTTAGATTTTCAATATCGAACATGAATTAAGTGTTCTGTTCGTGCCACTTGTAATTCGTCAGCACTGAGTGAGGTCATTCAAGTTTCCTAAATTTTCCTTACCGAAATCGGACAGACTTTGGGCGTTCCAACTTCATGAGGCTAGGGAAACATTTTTTGATCATAAAAAGTAGACGAGTCGGTCTATAAGCCGGAACGCATGATTTTACTCATCGAACGACCTTTGGCGACTTCATCTACTAATTTGTCTAAGTAACGGATCTTCTTCATGAGGGGATCTGTTATCTCCTGAATCTTTACTCCACAAATCGAACCCGTTATCAGGTCCACGTTTGGATTAAGTTTGGCAACTTTGAAAAACTCACTGAAAGTGGTTTTAGCATCTAAGTGATTTTTGATTGCAAAAGAATCAAAGCCTGTTAGCCAAGTAATTACGAGGTCGAGATGTTCGACAGGTTGCCCTTTACGAATAATTTTATTTACATAAAACTGGTAGACATCTGTGACAGGTGTTTCGAATAATTCGTCAGATCTTGAACTCAAAATTAAATTCCTCCAAACTCTGCTCTGCGCTCAGTCATCCAAGCTTCCATGCCGCCCGATTTCATTAAGTCCATCATTACTTCCATTGCAGCGATGTGCGAATCATCATTTGCAGCATGCGTTTCTTTTCCGTGCCGTTAGCTTGATTAAGCCAAATCCTCAAAAGTATGGGCCGAAAAAACTAAGTCGCATGCGCTACCAATCTGTATGGATGTCATGCTTTTCAAAACCTTCACCTTTTACTATTTGTTATTTAGGTTAGTCCTTAAAAGACTAAAAAGTAGACGAGTCGGTCTATAAGCCGGACACCGCTCAAAGACCAATACTGAAGTGGATGCTTAGCTATTTGCCCAAACACTTGCCCACGTGATCTAAATAGGTAGGCATGACAGTGCAATGGCCTCCTTAATCACGCTCCCACTTGAACTTGCGCACACTGAAGAAAATCCCAATTATTAGCCAGACGACCAATACGAGGAAGGTGGTTTGGAGTTCCCAAGACTTTGCAACTTCTTGAGATGCAAATGAATCAGGCAGAAAAACTGACCGCATGCCTTGGGTCAGCCACTTCAAAGGAAAGATTGCGGCAACTTGTTGCATCCAGGTTGGAAGGAGAGTAAATACAAAAAAGACTCCGCTAATGAACTGCAGAACAATGACTATCGGGGTAACTACTGCGGATGCACCTCGGCCACTCTTTGGAACAGTCGAGAATGCGATACCGAGCGCGGTTGAACAGGCGCTTCCCAGTAAAACTAACCAAGCAAAGGTCAACCATTTACTGGAATCTGTTGGCATGTCTAATCCAAAGAAAGCAATTCCAAACCCAAAAAGCAACAAAATTTGAATGACCGTACTTACGAAAATGAGAATGGCTTTTCCAATGAAGTAACTAGATGCTGGCATCGGAGTTCCACGCAGGCGCTTAAGCGCACCTAGTTCACGTTCCATGGGAATTGTTATCGCTAAAGCTTGAAAACCAGTGTTAACAAGTCCCGAAGCAATCATTCCGGCAACAAAGTACTGTGAAAAGGTAACACCCGGTGCGATCGTGTCTTGAAACACCGAACCAAAAATTGCCAGCAAGATGACAGGAAACAACAGCGTAAAGATGACAGATTCTCGCTGGCGTGCAAACTGTCGAATCTCCAGTCCACCACGTCTGATACCTAATTTAAGCGCGCTGGGAATCTTGTTCATGAACGCCCCCAATCATTTCAAGATAGATATCTTCAAGTGATGGTCGAGTTACAACTAATTCTGGAATCTCACCATTGAATCTGGCCGCTAAAGAAGAAACTATTGCGGTCGGGTTATCGGTCTTTTCAGATTTAATCTGATCTCCATCTCGCCATTGAACAGTGGCTTGAGATATTGCCCTGCCCCCTAAGTCAGCAGGGGTAGAAATCTCCACAATCACACCTTTGTTAATGACAGCGACCCGATCAGCAAGCGCCTCAGCTTCATCCAAATAGTGCGTGGTCAGCAAAATTGTTGCTCCATCGCTTCGTAAAGTCTTTATGAGAGCCCAAAACGCACGACGAGCTTCAGGGTCAAATCCCGTTGTTGGTTCATCCAAAAAGATTAGCTCGGGATTTCCGATAATTCCTAGAGCCACATCTAGGCGACGACGTTGCCCGCCGGAGAGATTTCGAATCAATGCGTGTTCTTTTTCTTTTAAACCAACAGAGTTAATTACTTCGTCGACACCTAATGGATTTGAGTAATATCCAGTGAAATGATTAAGTGTCTCAAATACAGTTAGGTCGCCGGCATCAGCAGATGTTTGCAAAACAATACCAATTCTGTTTCGCCATTCACGTGCCTGATGTCCCCGGGTATTTGGATCAAAGCCTAAAACGGAAACTGTGCCTGAATCTCGTGTCCTGAATCCTTCGAGAATTTCTACTGTAGTTGTCTTACCGGCACCGTTAGGACCTAGTATCGAAAAAATCTCACCTTGCTCAATATTCAGGTCGATGCCACACACGGCGTGTACCTCACCATAACTTTTTGTGAGGCCTGCGACTTCTATCAGGCTCATGCGGTCAATTTAGCATGCGAAAAAATACCTGTGAACCCGGACATAAATTACCCATAGAAGCGCCAAAAAAATTTTCCGATTTGCTCAGGGTTAGTGCAAAGTTTGAACCAGCAAAAAGAATAAATCTGGAAAAATTTACCCTAACTAGTTCTACTGAGAGACGAGTCGGTCTGTAAGCCGGATTCTGTACGCTTGCGCGCGATGATCATCCATCTGCGATTGTTGTTACCAACAACCTCTTGCAACCTACCTGCAGGCATGTGACGGGCAGTCACCTGCGACTTGGTCTTGCTCCGAGTGGGGTTTACCTAGCTACCTATGTCGCCATAAGTACTGGTGAGCTCTTACCTCACCGTTTCACCCTTACCTAACTTCAAAGAAGTTCGGCGGTTTACTCTCTGTTGCACTTTCCCGTGGGTCGCCCCAGGTGGATGTTATCCACCACTCTTGCCCTATGGAGTCCGGACTTTCCTCGATGTATTGCTACACCGCGATCATCCGACCGACTCGTCTATAAATAAGGATAGGCAGTATCGCAATGGATGAACAATGACCAATAACGCGCGGTTAAGTTAAGCCTTCAAGCGCGCGTTAGTTGGGTCATAGAACGGCTCATCGCTAACTGTTGCTGGGACCAGAGTTCCGGCGCAATCCACCATAAAGTTTGATCCGGCTGGCACATCGGCTGGAATGTAGCCAAGGCCGCAGGCTCCCCCGATGGTGTGACCGTAGGCGCCAGAAGTTACGTGTCCAATTATTTTTCCATCGAGCAGGATTGATTCATCGTGCACGAATAATGGCTCCGGGATATCAAGCTTGATGTAGACCTGTCGATTCTTTGGGTTTTGCAATTTTTCTATTGCACTTCGGCCCAAGAAATCGCCCTTAGCTAAATTAACTGCAAAGCCAAGTGATGCTTTATACGGATCATCAACTGGTCCAACGTCATGACCAAGGTGGCGATAGCCCTTTTCAACTCGCAAACTATCTAATGCGTGATAACCAGCGCGGCGCAAACCCAGACCCTCGCCGGCTTCGATAACGGAATCATAAATTGAAACTGCTAAGTCATTGGTTGGATAAAGTTCGTAACCTATTTCGCCAACAAAACTCACGCGCAGACAAAGCGCAGAACCGTTGCCCACTTCAATCTCGCGCGCACTTCCCCAACCTTGTGCTTGGGTTGAAAAATCAGCCGGACTAATGCGCGATAACAGTTCGCGCGAATTAGGTCCCATGATTCCAATCGTGGCCATTGCAGCGCTGGCATCAAATACTGCTGCCCCGTGACCGCGAGCAGCGCGGCGGAACATGGCAAGTGTTTTGGTTTGGGACGCGGTTGGCGTTACGACTAAGAAACGATCTTCGGCAAGTCGAGTAATGGTGCCATCAAGTTCAATGCCACCAGCTTTATTAAGCATGAGAGTGTAAACAACGCGACCGATTCTCACATCTAGATTTGAAGTCACAACGGACTGCACAACTTTTAAGGCATCCGGACCAGCAACTTCAACTTTGGTAAATGTAGAAAGATCAAATACGGCAACTGCCTCGCGCGCAGCTTTATGTTCGGCGGCCGAGTGCGCAAACCAATTTTGGCGACCGTAGCTGTATTCGTATTCTCGCTTTACGCCGGCGGGAGCAAACCAGTTCGCGCGTTCGTAACCAACGAGCTCGCCAAATACTGCGCCAGCTGAATCAAGGCGATCATGAAGTGGGGAACGGCGAATGTTGCGCGCGGTGTAAGGCTGAAGTTGCGGCCAGTGCATTGCGTAAAGGCGTCCGAGTGCTTCATGAGTTCGATCATGAAGATACGGGCGGTTGGCTTGGTACTTAGAGAACCGCTGAACATCTACTCCTGAAACGTCATAAGTTGGCGATCCAGCAACGATCCATTCAGCTAATGCCCGACCCGCACCTGGCGCATAAATAATGCCTTGGCTATTAAATCCTGCGGCAATCCAAAGGCCATCAACTTCGGCTGTCTCCCCTAAACAAAAACTTGCATCTGGGGTAAATGATTCAGGTGCATTTAAGAATCTGGAGTAGTTCGCCGTCTTTAAGGCTGGAATACGATCTTCCGCGAAACCTTTTATTTGCGCAAAGTGATCCCAATCTGCATCGAACTCGCCAAATGCAAAATCTTTAGCAAGTGTGCGCGGGTCAACTGGAATACCATCTGGTTCAAAGGCGCCAACTACTAATGATCCGTTGTGGCCTCGTACATATAGATAGCCATCTAAGTCGCGCAATACCGGTAGTGGGATGTCCGCGCCTTCGATCGGATCGGTAGTTACGTGCACATGCGCAGCAGGATAAAGCGGAACCACAGCGCCACAGATCTCAGCTAACTCTCGGGTCCAAAGACCAGTGGCAAGTACCAAGTTTTCACATTCGACTACACCCAAACTTGTTTCAACGGCAGTGATTCGGCCATTAGTTTTTTGCACACCTGTAACACTCACGCCCTCGCGAATCGTAACTCCGCGGGTATGGGCGCCTTTAGCAAATGCCAACGCAGCCATTCCTGGGTTAACGTGCCCATCTTCGGCGTGATGCATTCCGCCGAGTAAGCCATCGGCTGTTGCCAGTGGGTGAAGTTCTGCCACACGCTGTGGCGAAATCAGCTCAGTAGCAATTCCATTGTGACGAGCAACCATGTCGCTGTATCTAAGTTCATCTAGACGACCTGAAGTTCGAGCCAAAGACAGCGAACCATTTTGGGCAAGTGAAACGTTGATGCCGGTTTCTTTTTCAATCGCCCGATAAGCATCAATTCCGTAATACGAAAGACTCGTCATCGCATGTGTTGCGCGGGAGCGAACAACTAATCCCGCCGCGTGCCAGCTCGTACCAGAGGCAACCGATGAACGCTCCAAAAGCAAAACATCTTTGTGTCCAAGTTCAGCTAAGTGGTAGGCAATGCTGGAGCCAACAACGCCCGCGCCAACGACAACGGTTTGAACTCTGGTTGGCAATGCTCGACTTTGCGCCTGGGCATCAAAGGATGTCGCTGTTAAGTCTTTTTCAAGCAAGTTATCCACGAAAGAAATTCCTCAGGTTTGATGTTCACTTTTTCTAAATCTGAGCCAAGCCTATTGGGCACAATTTCTTCGCGCTCTATAAAAGGAAAGACCCCGCAATAAGTATGAGTTACTGCGGGGCCTTTATTTCGCCAGAAGCTGACCTTGCCCTGCGGTGACACTGTTGCGATTCGTCGATGACGTACGCAATGGTCGATCCGGGGCGCCAACTCCTAACTAATTCATTCCTACGCCTGCCTAAACCCAGTGGCAAGTGGTTTGGGAAATGTTTACCAAGTTGTTGGCTGTGATTTTCGCCAAATTCGGATGAAAACGTTGATTACAGCGCGTCCACAATGACGTCTAAGCCCCAAGGGATTCCAATTTTTGTGGGCTTTATAACGGCAACATCCCGGGAAACTGTGGCAACTATGTTGGCTAACTCATCCACGTTGGAAATCGACTTCTTACTTTCCGCTAGGGCGCGAACGATTCGCCCTTTACTCGCCTTATTGGAATGACTCACAACTTTTGGTGGCCCTTTCAGCATACGCTGCAATATCCGCGGCACCACAACTTGATCCGCAATGGCAGCGGGCGTCACACCTAATTTCACATAATTTCCGGAGCGAAGATCAATAATAAATTCTTGGCTCATGGAAAGTGCGTCGGTGATTGCGGTGCTCCAAAACTTCGTAAGTGTTCCTATTTTTGGTACCACGGTGTCCCCTGATAATCGATACGCGGGAATCACATTAGATGCGCTAATCAAACCGAACAGCGCCGAGACAACAAAGTTTTCTTTTTCAAACTTTGTTTTCGCCGCTGGACTTAGTGTTGCGATACCAATTGCGTCATAAAGTACGCCAGTATAAATCGACCAAGCAGGACCAGTTGGCGCAGTCAACAACTGTTGATCACGCGCAATTTCAAAATCTTGTTTTGCACTGATACTTAAAATCGATCTTGTCTTTGCAGAAGGTCCTTTTGCCATCGCCACAACAGCTGCCAATAGTTCCTCGCGCTGAGAGGTTAATTGTGGATACGAAAGTTTTTTTAAATTTAAAACTTTCTTGTTAGTTCCATCTGTCTTACCTTCTGATGGTGGCAACAAAATCATGGGCGTTCGATGATTCCCGAACCACCGGCTAAATGTGTGTCGAGTGCTTCGTTGGCTAATGCATCCGCATGCTTATTGTCTTCTCGCGGGATCCAGGTATAGGTGACGTTGCCATAGGGAAGAATTTCGCGCGCAGCTAACGCAAGTTTTTGCATTTCTGGACTCTTGATTTTCCAACGTCCAGACATTTGTTCCACAACTAATTTGCTATCCATGCGAACTTCAACAAGTGCATCGGAATCAATTTCCAATATTGCACGTAGCCCTGCAACAAGTCCGCTGTATTCCGCAACATTGTTAGTGGCATGCCCTAAGACCGCGGCGCGCTCGGCAACGACTTCCCCAGTGTTTGCATTTCTAATTACGGTTCCATACGAAGAATGACCAGGGTTTCCACGGGAGGCGCCGTCGGCCTCCATTACAAAATGGGTCACAGACCCGACTCCGCGGTGCGAACTAAAATTCGACGACATTCATCACAGCGAACTATGGCATCAGCAGGTAGCCCGCGGATTTTGTCGAGTTCTTGCGCGTCAATGGCAATGTTGCAACCTTGACAGGTTCTACGTTGAATCAACGCAGCGCCGATACCGCCATGATCGCTGCGAATTTTGTCATACATAGCGATTAAGTCACTTGGCAGCGAATCAGAAATTTGAGTTCGCTGTGTTGTGAGCGAATTAATTTCAAAATCGATGTCAGCGAATACATCATCACGAGCTTGCGTTTTACTTGCCAATTTTTCCGTCGTTTGTGTTTCGCTACTTAATAACTCTGAAACTGCGCTTTGGGCATTCTCAAGATTCTGCATAATTTCAAGCTCAATGTCTTCGAGCTCCACTTGCCGCTTACCTAGTGTTGCAATTTCATGCTGCAAACTTTCCAATTCTTTTGGCGCAGATACAGCGCCAGAATCTAAACGATCTTGATCGCGCTGCGTTCGGGTCAATACTTGATCGACGTCTGCCTCAGCCTTTAACTGATTAAGTTTTAAGTCCGAGGCTTCAGTTTGCGCAGCAACTAAACGCATTTTGATTGATCCAAGTTCAACTTCAAGATCTTGAGTTTGGGAAATCTCTGGTGCGCTGACTCTCTTATGTTTGAGCTGCAGCAATTTGGTATCCATGGCCTGCAAATCCAGCAACGACTGTTGTTGCTCGGCACTTGCTGTTACGGCCATTAAAACTCCCAATTAAACAAAGCGAGCTAGCTTATGGATTACAGACTACCTTCAACTGAATGTGAACCAGATCGCTCAGGCAACTAAATTCCAGCGTTCCTGCCGCAATTCAAACTTGCTAGCAATCTGCTCAAAGTCAGAATCGTTATGCACAACAACAATGTCTATTGCCCCCATTGCCGTGGCAGCAATCATGCAGTCGGCCACACTCTTTACGCTGATTCCAGACCAAGCAAGCTCACGGCGAATCACGCCAGCGGATCTGAAATCCTGGAGTGAATCAAAAGGTTCAGACGCCAAAGAGTCAATCAAGACCATTATTTGTGAGATCTCATGTTTTCTGGCACCGGCAATTAATTCCATTGCAATTGGCTCACACATCAAAATTGAATTTCCATTGCTCGTGCATTGCGCGAGCCGCTCTTTTGATTCCAGATCACCGCGAAAAATATTTACCCAAACACTTGTGTCAATCAAATAGCGGGTTACCACGTTTGAATCTCATCTGAGAACTTGCCATCTGGTGGGCCATCCCAGCCAATGCCAAAGACGCTATCGATTAACTTCATTTGATCCGTTTCTTCGATCAGGCGCCTGAGAGCCATCTCGACCGCGCTTTTCTTGGTTTCCAGCGAAAAGCGTTTCATCACGATGGCCAGCATTTCATCGTCGATATCTATGTTGGTTCTGCTCATACACATAGCATACACCTTGCGTGTGTATAAATTGGTAGATAAAAAAACCCCCGTTAGGGGGATTTCTATTTGGTGGGCGCTAAGGGACTCGAACCCCTGACCCTCTCGGTGTAAACGAGATGCTCTAGCCAACTGAGCTAAGCGCCCGACGTACTTGATTACCTTATCTAAAAGCAAGGAAAGTTTGAAATCGTCGATGGGGGTCTGGAAGCGAAAAGTACCAGGGCCGGTGACCTCGGGGCT
>Ga0209702_10000099_pt1 | contig 153401 bp, 148 predicted proteins | sample FRY01_FD_187210 | JGI IMG/M metagenome (GOLD analysis project Ga0209702, IMG submission 187210) | Freshwater microbial communities from Lake Fryxell liftoff mats and glacier meltwater in Antarctica - FRY-01 (SPAdes) (version 2) | ecosystem: Environmental > Aquatic > Freshwater > Ice > Glacier...
ACGTTTGTGCCAACTTTGTTTCCTTGGCACCCATTGTCATGGCTGCTCAAAAGCGCCCAAAACACGGTAATTCGGGCACCTATGACCCTGTGTGAGTGACGTATCCAAGACTGGGGGTCAAGGGGTCGCAGGTTCAAATCCTGTCAGCCCGACAATGTGATGTCGCAAGACATCGGAATACCCCGAACCCACGGTTTCGGGGTATTGCTTTATCCCTGAGACTTGCAGTTGTGGGCGTGCAATCCGGTCAATCTAAAAACATAGTGTGGTGACTGGGCGGGCTCGCAGCTGGTGATCTTTACCGAGGGAGATACACAGTCACCACGGCATCGGAATGTCTCTGATGGGTTCCGCATCGTCAGGGATGGCCGGTAGTGGGATCTGTCCCGCCCTGATGCAGAGCCATTTCAACTGCGTGGGACTCTCCGGCGTGCAACGCCAGGTGCGCATGACGCCGGGTGAAACCTGGACGATGGTCCCCGCTCGGACATCGATGACGTCATCGTCGAGACCCATTTGCCCTTCGCCTTCGAGGAAGACAAAGACTTCCTCAAGTATCGAGTGGCTGTGCCAATACCCCGCCTCTTCGCCTGGCACATAGGCCGTCGCAGACATCCCAATGACTTCACCCTTGAGTTCGTGATCGACCACTCGCCGACCATTTCGGGTTGTTTCTGGAACAAACCCGCCAAAGTGGTCCCGCCAAGAGTCAAGGCTTCCGATTTCGGTCACGCTGTAATTCGTCATAGTGGCTCAGTGTAACTTTTCTGCTCCAGCGACTGGTCCTTTTGGATACCTCAAAAGCTCCTTGTGGCACGGCTGTCTCGCTGTGCCTCCCGCGGGAACAGGCTCAGAGCAGATTAGGGCAAGGGCGGGCGGGCAAGCAATGCAGAGCCGTCAAGGGTGAATGCCCCCGCTGAAAAAGGAATCAGCATGGTGGATCCAGGCGCGAGATGGTGGTTGCCACCCTTCGTGGTGAGTTGAACGGACTCGCTAAGGGCAATGACAATGCCGAATCCCGCATCGAAATGCTCACGTTCTTCCACTTTGTCGAGTCGGAAAAACCGGCTGGCCTCGGGGGGTAAGGAATTTCCCTGTGTGACTCTCCGTTGGATCAGAGCCTCTACGTTTTCCTCTGATCGCTCGGTGCGCTCCACGGCGGTGAGGGCAAGATCAAATCCGAGGCCCAGGTGGCCATCTTTTTCTCCATCGAGGTCAAAATTTTCCCATTCGAGAAGGATTGACAAGTCCTCTGGCTCCTGAACTTCCGCGAGCAGGATGCCAGCACCAATGGCGTGGAGCACTCCGTGAGGCACGAATATGCAATCGCCTGGTTCTACTGTGATTTCGTGCATCAGAGAGAGCAACGCGTCGATGTTTTGAGTCTCGACGAAGGATTGGAGCTCTGCATCGCTCAAGTCGCGAGTGAGGGACAGATATACCGTGCCCGGGCTCAAGATAAACCAGGCCTCTGCTTTGCCGTGCAACGCGGAGACGTGAGTGGCGGCAAACTCCCCATCGGGGTGTGCATGCACCGGGAGCCGCTGCCCGGCATCGAGAAGCTTCACCAAAAGCATTGAGTCGTGACCGAAGCGTTCCAGGTGCGCTGGTCCAAGCCACTCCAGTGGGTTGCTCTCGAGCGCATCGGCGAGAAGCTCGCCATTCTCGAGCCGGGTCATGCCCTCAGGCGCCTTCCCTCGCACGCTTGTTGTGGAACCCACCCAATCTTCGGGGGTGTTGGGTTGTGCATCGTGGGAGCCTCGGAACTCAGCAATCCGGGCTCCGCCTTGGTAAAACCTTGCGGGAGGCTGGTTTGCGGGCAACAAGATGGGTTTCATTGAAGGTCCTTTCTGACGTTTCGCTCGAAAATATCGGCAAGGGATTGATCAAGCTCCATGACTGTGGTGGGAGTGGCCCGTTCCCCGCTGATGACAGCTGCGGAGCAGGCGATGGCGAGGGCTGCGGACTGCGCCGGTGTGGCGCCTTGGGAGAGCCCAAAGAGCAAGCCCGCTGTGCTGGAATCTCCAGCTCCGTTGGTTGTCACGGTGTTTTCGACCGGCAAGGGAAGCAGGCTGAGTGATTGGTCTGCCCAGGTATCTGCATGCGGTGCCAATAACGTGCCGCCTTCTTTCAACCGGTCTTGTGAGGCAGTCCTCAGATGAAGTCCGTGTGCGCCTGCCGAAATCACCACAACCGCCACCCCGTAATCGAGCAGCCGATGAGCGAGGCGGTCGACCAGCGCGGGAGAGTATTCTTCCTCGATTCCCCAGGCAGAAGTGAGGTCATCAAGGCTGGGCGTGACGATATCGCTATGAGAAAAGGCGGAGGCCAGGATCACATCCCAGTCGAGTGCTCCGACGGAGGAATTCGGGTCAACCACCGCAAGGTCAAGCGAAGAGGTGACACCAGCAGATCGCACCCGCGATAGCAAGTCCGTGAGTTTTCGACCGCCCTCTGCGAGCACTCCGGGGAGAAGTGGTGGGTAGCCGATATGAACCACCGCGTGACCGCCGGCTTCAACGGCTACACCGTCGAAGCCGGCGTTGGCGCCCGTGTGATGCCAAAAAGTTCGGTCGCTGCCGCGTTGTTCGATGACCAAGCTGTAGGAGGTCGTGCGGTCGCTGGATACCGTCAGTTGAGGGTTGTCAAAACCTTTAGCGTTGAGTTTTTCGCGCAAAATACCGCCGAGTTCGTCATCGCCAATTGTCGCGTAGGGGACAACCACAGCGCCGAGGTCGGCTAGGACTCCACCGGTATTGGCCACACAACCACCCAGGGTTACCGACAGCGGGCCAACATCAAAAAGCGATCCCGGATCGATTCGAGCTCGCTCAGCCTGGAGTGGCGTGATGTCAAGGCACAAGTGGCCAGCAACAGCAATCGAGTGCACGCTTTCCCCTTACGTTCCAGGCGCTTACCGACTCTTCGGCGCCCGGTTAGACAAAATTATCCAGACAAAGATACTCTGACACAAACACCGACCGGCGCGTAATGGCACCGGATTCACCCCCAAGGAGTGGTCATCACCATGTCACAATTTCGCCTCAACAGGCTGTTTAACCCGGTTTCTGGCAGAGCCCTCGATGTGGCTGCTGACCACGGCTTTTTTGGTGAATCTAGCTTCATCAGCGGTATTGAAGACATGGATGCGGTGATTGCGACACTCGTGGGTGCGAATCCCGATGCGGTGCAGCTAACGGTCGGTCAGGCCAAGCTTCTCCAAAATGTGCCGGGCAAACACAAGCCCGCTCTTGTGCTGAGAACTGATGTGGCAAATGTTTACGGCAGCCCACTGGATGAGTATCTGTTTAGCCACCACTTCCCCACAGCGATCGAAGAGGCTGTTCGCCTTGATGCGGTGGCGGTCTGTGTCAATCTGATCCATCTGCCAGGCAGACCAGAGATTCGGGAGGCAAACATCCGATCCATCATGGCGCTACGTGAAGATGCGCGGCGGTTTGGAATGCCGCTGATGATTGAGCCTCTTGTGATGAAAGATAACGGGCAAAAGGGCGGCGGATACATGGTCGATGGAGACACCGATAAAATTGTCACGCTCGTGCGCCAGGCAAAGGAGCTGGGTGCAGACCTCATCAAGGCAGATCCGACAGACAACGTTTCCGACTATTCCAAGGTCATCACCGTTGCCGGTGATGTGCCGGTTCTCGTTCGCGGCGGCGGACGAGTCGATGACCGGACTCTTCTCGAGCGCACCGTCGCGGTCCTCGACCAAGGAGCCAGTGGAATTGTCTATGGACGAAACATTGTTCAACACCCCAACCCCGCGGGAATCACCGCAGCTCTCATGGCAGTTCTGCACAGGGGAGCCAGTGTGGACGAGGCCCTTGCCTTGATAGATGAGAGCCACGCGTGAGTGCCAAGCGAGTCAACGTCGCCATTATCGGTGCCGGCTTGATGGGTCGTGAGGTTGCAGCTGCTATCCAACGGTGGCCAGCGCTGATTGACCACCCCGTGCGTCCCAGGCTTACGGCCGTGTGCGATATCAACGAATCGGCACTGGAATGGTTCGACGAGATTGATACCGTCACGACGAAAGTCACGGACTACAAGGACCTCCTGAGCGATGCTTCAATCGATGTCATTTATGTTGCAGTTCGCCACGATCTGCATGAGCGAATCTATTCCGACGTCATTGCAGCAGGGAAGAGTTTGCTCGCCGAGAAGCCATTCGGCATTGATCAGTCTGCTGCCGAAGCGATCTTGGCAGCTGTTGAAAAGCACCCCGAAAGCTTCGTGAGATGTTCCAGCGAGATGCCATTTTTTCCTGGCGCCCAAATGGCGATCAATTACGTTCTAAGCGGGGCTCTGGGAACAATCGTCGAAGCTCGAAACAGTTTCCTCCACGCCAGTGACCTTGACAGAAACAAACCCATCGGGTGGAAGCGGCAGAACGAGTTCTGTGGTGAAGCAGGTGTGCTCAACGACCTAGGAATGCACACCTGGCACGTGCCGTTGCGGCTGGGCTGGGCGCCTGAGAGCGTGTACGGAGTGTTTCAAAATATCGTGCAGAAGCGCCCGGATGCCGAAGGTTCGCTGGTCGATTGCGACACGTGGGACAACGTCACCCTCCATAGCTGGGCCCACCACGAGGGCGTTCGTTTCCCGCTGACCACTGAGACTAAGCGAATTGATCCGGGCGAGAAAAACACCTGGGTGTTCGAGGCTAGTGGGCTAGACGGGTCGGTGCGATTCAGCACAAAGAACCCCAAGTCGGTGGAGATTTTTGCCGCAGCTGATATTCCGGGGCATGGACGCGAGCAGGTGTGGCAGCAGATCGATTCGGGTAGTCAGTCTGTATGGCCCACCGTGACAGGCCCCAATTTTGAGTTCGGGTTCTCGGATTCAATCCTTCAAATGTGGGCTTCATACCTTGCAGAACGGGAGGGCCTGCTGGGAGAACGCTTCGGGTGCGTCACCCCGGAGCAGGCTGCCGCTACACATTCGATTTTTCGGGCCGGGATGGACTCCCTCTCGCGCGGTACCGCGACGAAACCTTTGTGAATTACGCTGATAACCACAGTGGTCAATTCACCGCTGAAAAAATTGCTGAGGTCACGAAACGAGTTCTCTTCAGGCGTGGGCGCGGCAAAATCGATATTTGTGGCAAGGCGCCACTAACAGATTGGGCGGGTGTGCAAGGTGGTTGAAAAAGAACTCAGAGTCGGTGTGGTGGGCGCTGGTGTGATGGGATCCGGCCACGTCGAGTACCTGTCCCAGGACATTCCCGGAGTTACGGTCGTCGGGCTGGCTGAACCGAACGAGGTCTTGAGGACTTCGCTGCTCCAACGATGGAACCTGAGTTGTCCAGGATTTGATTCTTTACAGGAGATGCTGGACACGGTCTCCTTGGACGGCGTTGTGATCGCTTCACCGGATCGTTTTCACGCCGAAAGTATCAAACTGTGTCTGTCTCGAAAGATTCCCGCGCTATGCGAAAAGCCTTTGGCTCAATCTCTTGATGATGGCGAAGAACTCTCCCAACTGGCGCAAAAGTCGCTCACAGAGGTGGGGAAGCCCCTGATTCACCTGGGTTTCATGAGGCGATTTGATCCTCCCCTTGTCGAGGTGAAAAACATCATTGGCTCCGGGGAGCTCGGGCAGGTGTTGTATGTGAACGCCTCCACGCGGAACGTGTCATCGCCTGGCATCAAGAGTGAGGAGCTTCTCACGAACATTGCGATTCACGAGGTTGACACGATGCGGTGGCTACTCTCCGATGAGTGGTCGGATCTCACCGTCCTCAAAGGCCGGCCCACCTCGGTTGCACCGGATGGCCTCCAGGACCCGATTGTTCTCACGGGCGCAACAGTCAACGGGGTCGTGATTGTTGCTGACATATTTGCTAATAATTCCTACGGTTACGACGTTCGATGTGAACTGACTTTCGAACGAGGTGTGGTGAGAGTGGGAATTTGGGGTGACGTCACGGTGGTAAGAGACCATCAACACCCCGCGCACCCTCCGTTTGCGCTGGGCGAAAACTGGATGGCTCGTTTTCGACAGGCATACGTCAACGAACTTATGGAATGGACCGAAACGCTCCGGGGCGCAACTTCATCAGATCTTGCGACGGTGGAGGATGGACTCCGCGCGCTTCAGGTGTTGGACTGGGTTAGCTCGGAGAGCTAGGGTCCCAGAAGTGAGGGGCGCGAGCCGACCTGGCGAGAGATTTCTTCTGCCACCTCAAGATTGGCAACAATCTCTGCGTGAGTATGAACGGGTGACTCAGTCAAGCCTTGAGCAACGTAGTAGGCAAACCATTCGGCTTGATAGAAAAGGCCTGAGTGACCCTTGACCTCTGAGCCATCACTCCAACTCTTTTCGGTTTTATACAGTTCTTTGTCCGAGAGTTGCAGTGTTGTCGGAACAAAGAACGGGTGCTCAAGCGTGAGGGCCAGTTTTTCGCCCGAGACGGTTGCCTGACAGGGGAAACTGGCCACCCCCGAAATCACCAGCGTCGCCGTCTGGCCGCTGGGGTAATCGAGGCGGACAAGTGAGCCCTCATCGAGTCCGTCTGGTGTGCAGGTCCCTGATGCGGTGATGGATGATGGCTGACCAAATACTTCGTAGGCAAAAGAAATCGGGTAGATACCCATGTCGTAGGTAATACCGCCGGTTCCTTTTTCCCACAAACGTTGAACCCCGCGGTTATCCTCGGCGAAGCTAGCGACCATGTGTTCGGGGGACCCAAATTCTTGAGAGTCCAAGATCTGTCTGATGACACTGGCCTGTGGCAGGTAACGAGTCCACATAGCTTCCGTCATCAACAGACCCTTGGCGCGGGCCCTCTCCAGCGTCTCCTCGGCTTTACGGGGCGAATAGTGAAGAGGTTTTTCCACCAGAACATGCTTCCCCGCCTCAAGCGCAGCGTTTGCCAAGTCCAGATGCCCATCGATGTGGTTGGAAATGTAAACGGCCTCGATGGTATCCGAGGCAAACAACTCATCATAGGAACCGAAAACGTGGTCAATCGAGTGCTCTTTCGCAAAAGCACTGGCTCGCTCGAGCGAGCGTGAACCCACCGCCGCAATGTTTTGGGTTCCATAGGTGTTGACCGCGGCGGTGAACATGCCTGCAATCTCGCCAGGAGCGGCAATGCCCCAATTGAGGGGCTTTGCTTCGTGTTGGGGGATAGTTTTGGCGGCTGGGAATTCCATTCCCTGAGGCTAGTGCACAGAGCGTTAGCGGGCGTTCTTCGGTGTTGAAGAAGCCCCGTGGGAAGCATCGCAGGAGCGACAAAACGTATTAGCTCGGCTTGGCTAAGAAAGAGGGATGGGCATGCTGGCCGGGGCGGAATACTTCGCTAGCATGTCCGGACGGGAGCCCGGAGAGGGAAGAGGTGGACATGCCGAGAGTCATTGGTGTCGATTCTTCGACACAGAGCTGCAAGGTGCTTGTCGTTGATGTTGCCTCGGGCGACATCCTTTCCGAAGCCACAACACCACATCCCGAAGGCTCAGAAATCGACCCAGAGTGCTGGTGGAGCGCCTTGCGAAACTCGCTCGATCAGGTGGACACCTCGGGCGTCGAAGCTATCTCCATTGGTGCTCAGCAACACGGGCTTGTTGCCTTAGACGCCCGAGGAGTGATCCTGCGGCCTGCGTTGCTCTGGAACGACACGCGTTCGGCTCCCCAAGCTGAGCGCCTCATCGCTGAATTTGGTGCTGCCAACCTCGCAGAACGGACCGGATCGGTCCCGGTCGCGTCGTTTACGTCAACGAAGCTCGCCTGGGTTCGAGAGCACGAACCCCACCTGGCCCGCACCATTGCTGCGGTAGCGCTTCCCCACGACTGGCTGACATGGCGGCTTCGGGGCTTCGGTCCAGCAGGGAGCTCCGTTCATGGCCCCCAACTGGACCAGCTCGTGACCGATCGCTCGGATGCTAGTGGGACCGGATATTTTTCTTCCACCACAAATGCATATGACAACGACATTCTTGACTTTGTCCTGGGGCATCGGCCTGTTCTTCCTCGTGTTCTCGGTGCCGCTGATCAAGCCGGAACAACCGAGGAAGGCTGGATCATTGGGTCAGGCGGTGGCGATAACGCGATGGCTGCCCTGGGTCTCGAAACTCACGTGGGGGACGTTGTTATGTCCCTCGGCACGAGTGGGACGGTATTTGCTGTCACCTCGAACCCTGCGAATGATCCCACCGGGACCGTTGCGGGATTTGCGGATGCGGCGGGTGGATTTCTTCCACTTGTGGCAACTTTGAATGCCTCGAGAGCCATCGATTCGGTCCGGACACTACTGGGCTTGTCGTGGGAGCAGTTCTCGGCTTCCGTTCAGATGGCAGCGCCCGGCTCAGGGGGGCTGAGCCTTCTGCCATTTTTTGACGGCGAAAGAATGCCTAATCTTCCCGATGCCACCGGCTTACTCGGTGGCATCACCCGATTGAACCTCACCCCGGAAAATATGGCCAGAGCAGTCGTGGAGGCCGTGGTCTCTAATTTGGCTCACGGTCTCGACGCCATTGTTCGTGAAACCGAAACCGTCACGCGACTCACACTCATCGGGGGCGGGGCTCAAAACGTGGGTGTTCAGCAGGTGGTGAGTGAGACGGTGTCGCTTCCGGTTGTGGTTCCTCAACCAGGGGAGTACGTGGCCATGGGTGCGGCCAAGCAAGCCGCGTGGGCCCTGACCGGAGTGCGCCCGTTGTGGGAGCCTGGCTCTCGGGCCCTCGCTGTGGGGACCACACATTCTGTTGCCCGGGACCAATTCGACACCCTGTTGCAGAAGCATGGACAAGGCCTGAGCTAGCCCAGCGCGCAGCAGGTCTGTTCCAGGGGCCTTGGGGCGATGAAACCCGGCACTGGTTTTAGGAAACAATCCTGAGAAACTGAAGTGTTGATCCTGATCCCTCCACCAGCGGCCCCAATTCCTGATTAAAGACTTTCCCCTTTTCTCCGTCCAGGTGTGCCTGGAAAGCCGCTTCGTCGCGATATCGCTCGATGATCACAAACGCCAGGCTGTCTTCTCGATCTGTGTAGATGTCAAAAAAGATGTTTCCCGCCTCTGCGCGGACTGCTTCTCCGTACTTAGTAATCAGCCTCGACACGGTCAAATCCTGGCCATTTTTTGCCCGAAAGCGAGCGACGAGTGTAACGTTTTCCGCTTCTGCTGACATTTTTATTCTCCCCGATACTCGCGACGGGCGAGTGATGGATGTAGTGGGTTGATCACAGCCCCAGCGCGTTCTTGAGCGCCCGATGCATTACTTGAGCATCGAGCGTTTCTCCTGTCCACAAGCGGGCGTTGACGAGCGCCTGGTTGACGAGCATGCCGATCCCGGTCAGTGGAATGCAGCCGGCTTCTTCTGCGGCTTGCAGCCATCGAGTCATGGGTGGGTTGGGCACCACATCCGCAACAATCGAGCCCTCGCGGAAGGTAGAGAAATCCACATCAAGCGTTTGCTCGTGGTGTGGATAAAAGCCCAGTGACGTCGCGTTGACGACAAGAGTGCTGCCCTCAGGGATGGCGAATCCGGGCGTCCAAGGAGCAAAAGAGCAGTCAGCTTCTGTCTGGGAATCGACGTGCTGGGCCAGTTTCTCGCCCCGCTCCACCGATCGATTAACGATCGTGATTTTCTGCGCACCGGCGAGAGCTAACTCGATGGCAATTGCGCGCGCGGCACCACCGGCACCGAAGATGACTGTTCTGGCGCCCTGGGGGTCCCCGATCTGCTTGAGAGCCTCGACAAAGCCTTGGCCGTCTGTGTTTTCTCCCACCAGCCGCCCTCCTGTGATGACGACCGTGTTCACCGCCCCAATCAGTTTCGCGCTGGGGGCAATTTCATCGAGGTACTGCAGAATTGTCTCTTTGTGGGGCAGGGAACAGTTGAATCCCAACCAGCCCATCGCAATAGCCCCGGACACGGCATCAGAAAGCTTCTCGGGAACGACTTCGCAATTGACATATCGCACGTCGAGATTTTTTGCAGCGTAACCCGCCTCCATGATTGCCACGGTGGGGTTTTCGGACGCCGATTGGGAAAAAGATCCGGTTAATCCACTGAGAAAACTAGTCATTCCAGCAGTGTAGTCCCCAGCCCCAGCGCCCTTTTGCGGCGCCGTGAGGACTGCCGACGGGCTGGTTATCGGGAGCTTTTTTCCTCGCGAGTGGCGTCAATAAAGTGAAGCAGTTTCTGCCTGCGCATTGCGAGAAGTTCCACCTCGGCGTCACGAGGGTGCGAGACAAGTGTGTGTTCTGGACTGTGGGGGTGAGAGGTTTTTCCTGCCCCGAGAAGTGCGGCCCCCGTAACAGCAGCATCGGCTGCCTCAACGTTTGCCAAAGGCCGGTTTGCGCAGTCAGAGAGCAGTTGCTTGAAGACAGGATTAGCAGAACCGCCCCCGATGAGGGGCAGAGTTTCAGGCATTTCTCCGCCGGTCTTGCTGACCGCTTCGACGGCAAGCGCCACGGCCTGAGCAACGCCTTCCAGAACGCTTCGCAGAATCATTTTTCGGGTCGTCCCCAGCGAAATTTCGTGCCACGAACCCCTCAGGCTGGGATCCATAAAGGGGGTCCTCTCGCCGGAGAGGTAGGGAACGAAGATCGGGTCTTCGGGGGACACTCCCTCACCGAGGGCCTCATGGGCCTCTTCAAAGGTGCTTCCCAAGAGTGCCAACGTGGGTTCCAAGGCAAGCCCAGCGTTTTGAACCGCGCCGATCCGATACCAGCCAGCACCTTTGTCCCCGATGGTGGCAAACGTGTGTGTAGCCAAAGAGGGGTCGAGCGTGGGGTCTTTCATCACGGCAACAACCTGGGCCCCGCTGCCAACGGCAACAAAACCCTCACCTGCTACTAAACCCAACCCCGAGAGCGCGCACGCGGTGTCGGCCCCACCGAAGACGCAGGGGAGAGACACGCCAGCCAGCGTGACGTGCCCAGCTTCTTCGTGGGATGGGTAGATGTCGGGAAGTAACCCCAAATCGATTCCGGACCATTCAACAGGAAGGTGTGACCATTCCCCGCTGGCAACATCGCATAAAAGTGTGCCGGACGCATCGCTTGGCTCAGTGCCAATTTTACCGCCCAGGGCCACTCGCAACCAGTCTTTGGGTTGAAGAATATGATGGGCTTTGGCCATCATCTCCGGTTCGTGCCGCACCAACCACGCCAGCGTTGTGGCGGCGAAACCTGCTACGGCGGCGGAACCGAGTTTCGCCATCTCCGAAGACCCCAAATCTTCGTTCATTTGTTGAGCCTGCGCGGCGGAACGGGTATCAGCCCAGAGGATCGCTGGGCGCAGGGGATTGAGTGAAGCATCAGTAATGACAACACCGTGCATCTGTCCCGAGAATCCCACTGCTTGGGGCGGGTACGCGGCGACTCGCATCGCTTCCTGCGCGACTTCCTCGGCCGCTTTGAGCCATTCTGAGGGGTCGCTTTCGGCCCAACCGGGAAAGGGTGAGCTCACCGCATACGTTTTGCTCGCATGGGACAAGATCGCTCCCGTGGCAGAGACAACGGCAGCTTTAACCGAGCCAGTCCCAAGATCTATTCCCAACGTCGTCACAGACAGCACCCTATCCGCACTTGTCCCTTCACCCTGTGCGATGGAGGGACCAGGGCGGTGATTCCCGAACCTGGACTTCGCGTTAGGGCCAGGTTTTTGGGAGGTCGGGAGCGAAGGTCACAATCTGGTGTCGACAGGGGGTGGCGAGTTGCTTGGATTCCGAAGAATGGGATAAATTTTCGTTCTCAGGATTTCCTGGGGAAACAACTATGGAAGGTATCTCACATATGAGAACATCGTTCACAAAACGGTTCGCGAAGAACCGTTTTCTATCTGGTCTTGCAGCTACAGGCGTAGCCGCACTGATCCTCACAGGTTGTAGCGCAGCTGCAACCGAAACTGCACCTACTTCCGGAGAGAGCGAAGCGGCTGTCGTTGAAGAAACGGTCGCAGTGTCACTGATTCTGAAGAACCTCACCAACCCATTCTTCGTCGCTATGGAGGCTGGAGCAAAAGCAAAGGCCGCTGAAATCGGCGTTGAGCTGACTGTTGGCGCAGCCAAGGAAGAGGGCGACGACCAGGGTCAGATTGACCTCATCGAGGCAGCAATTGCTCAGGGTCAAGCAGGAATCCTCATCACTCCGATGTCGACGAACGTGAACGCCGCGATTACGAAAGCCCGCGAAGCCGGTCTTTTCGTCATCGCGTTGGACTCTCCCACCGAACCTGCAGACATTGTCAGCTCGACTTTCGCAACTGACAACTGCCTCGCAGGCGAGGCAATTGGTCAGTGGGCAGCGGGCAAGCTTGATGGTGAAAAAGCCGTCATCGCGCAGCTCGTTATCTTCGATGACCGCGTAGTCCCCGTGGACTTCTGCCGCGCAAACGGCTTCCTCATGGGCATGGGAATTGACGTTCCCGTTCTCGAAGAGATGGACAGCGCAGCGACCACTGGTATGTACACCAATGGTGTCGGTGGCGAGTATGAAATCGTCTGTCTCGAAGCAACGGGTGCCAATGAAGAAGGCGGCCGTAGCGGTATCGAGCGTTGCCTCGCAGCAAACCCCGATATCAACGTGGTCTACACGATCAATGAGCCCACTGCTTTCGGAGCTAACGTAGCCCTCGAAGCAGCCGGGAAGGTCATTGGCGAAGACGTCTTCGTTGTCTCTGTTGATGGTGGACTTGCCGGCGTTCAAGCCGTCAAGGCTGGTCAGATTCAGGCAACTGCTCAGCAGTACCCGCTGAGAATGGCATCCTTCGGTATCGAGGCCATCTTCAAGATCGCAAACGGTGGAGAGCCACCTGCGAACACCTCGGCAAATGGGTTGTTCTTCGACACGGGCGTAGCACTGTGTACCGATGACCCACAAGATTCAGTTGTCGCGGCTGATCAAGAAACCGCTGATTACTGCATCGAAAACGCCTGGGGTTAATCTCTCCTCACGGTAACTAAAGGTGTTGGGGGGCCAGAATTTGGCCCCCCAACATTTAGGTTAAAGCTCAGTTTTTGGGGCAAAAGGGCATGGTTCGTTGGAGACGGGCTGACGGGTTATAGTTTGGGATACTTTGAATTTTTATGGAGGTAAATCGAGTGAGTAAGAAAGCTTCTGGCAATGACGCTGTAGGCAAAGAGTTCGAAGTAGAGCAGACGCTTCTGCGCCGCGTTCAAATGACGCTCCACCGCTACCCCTGGCTGAGCTCTCTTGTTGTGCTTGTTGCGGTCCTGATTTCATTTGGGGCTGTCAACGAGAGATTCCTCCTTCCCTCCACCATTTCGTTGATGGTTCAGCAGACCGTTATCGTCGGAAGTCTTGCAATAGCGCAGGCTCTCATCATCCTTACTGCGGGAATTGACCTCTCTATTGGGTCAATCATGATTTTTGGGCAGATGCTGATGGCAAACCTGGCGGTCTTTGTCGTGGCCTCCAACGTTTTACCCATTGCTGGGCAAAACCCCTACCTGGCCGTAATCCTGGGAATTCTGGCTGCTACAGCAGCTGGCGCCGTCAACGGTTTCCTTATCGTTCGGTTCGGGTTGCCACCCTTTATCGTCACCTTGGGGACGTGGAGTGTTTTCATGGGCCTCACCCTTATTTTCTTCAAGGCTCGCACCATCCAGGGTCCCGAGATGCCAGACGTGATGCTTATCCTGGGCGAAGGATTCTCGGTCGGACCCTTCTTTGTGACCTTTGGTTTGATGGTGATGTTTGCGCTGTATTTCGTCGTAGCGTGGGTGTTGAGAAACACCGCGTGGGGTAAGCACGTTTACGCCGTAGGAGATGACCCGGTTGCGGCGCAACTGAGCGGTATCAATGCCAACAGGGTTCTCTTTAGCGTGTACTTAGTAGCAGGCCTCATCATGGGAATTGCGGCGTTTATTACCATTGGGCGTGTGGGTTCGGCCTCGCCCAACGTCGACCCGATGCTGAATTTGCAGTCGATCACTGCCGTTGTGATCGGTGGAATTTCGCTGTTTGGGGGCCGGGGAGCGGTTGTGGGCGCTCTGATTGGCGCAATGATAGTTGTTGCGGTGGAAATGGGACTGTCTCTCGCTGGAGTAGATCAGGCCTACCGGACGGCTGCAATTGGAATTCTGGTGATCGTCGCTGTCGGTGTTGATCAGTGGATTAGAAAGGTGAAGTTATGACTGAGCCCATTGTTAAGGCCCGCGGCCTCGTTAAGCGGTTTGGCAGCGTCACAGCCCTAAATGGAGCGGACTTCGATCTGTTTCGTGGGGAGGTCCTTGCTGTCATCGGAGATAACGGCGCTGGCAAATCAAGCCTTATAAAAGTTTTTGCGGGTGCTCACTCCGCGGACGACGGCAAAATGTGGGTCAACGACAAAGAGGTTTCGTTCCGCAGCACCCAAGAAGCACGGGAGCACGGAATTGAGACAGTCTTTCAAACCCTTGCTGTCGCCCCCGCATTGGACATCGCCTCAAATCTGTTTTTGGGCAGAGAGGTCAGGAAGAAGGGTTTCATGGGAACCGTCTTTCGCCAGCTCGACAAAAAAGGCATGCGCCGACAGGCTACTGAGCACCTTGAAAGTTTGGGTATCAGCACTCTTCAAGATATTACTCAGGCGGTCGAGACGCTTTCGGGTGGTCAACGCCAAGCGGTTTCTGTGGCTCGGGCCGCTGCCTTTGGAAGCCAGGTAATTATCCTCGATGAGCCCACTGCGGCTCTGGGTGTCCGCGAATCGGGCAAAGTCCTCGATTTGATTAAAGACCTCAAGGCGCGTGGTTTGACCGTGGTGTTGATTTCACACAACATGCCCCAGGTTTATGAGGTGGCTGACCGCATTCACGTGCAGAGGCTTGGCAAGCGGGCAGCGGTTGTTACCCCGAAGTCTGCCTCGATGAGTGACTCAGTGGGCCTTATGACAGGCGCAATCGATATTCCTGATAGCGAGCAGCAACTTTCCCCTCTGTAGGGCGCGAGCAAACCCTAGCTTGCTCGAGAGGTAGAAGTTTTGCTTGTCGAGGGCCCCTACCGGTTGCGGATTCGGTCGAGAAGCCCGCATCCCTGCGGAAGTTGGGGGATGAGTAGGGCCTGCAGAAGGTGGTAGGCGTCAGGTTTGCCCCGTGCGATTGTTGAAGAGGGGAGCCCCTCTGCGGTCACTTGGTGGTGCCAGCTGCCCTTGTCTGTGTCCAAGAACCTCTCTGTGAGGTGAGTGGTCCAGTCTGCAACATCTCCTTGGGCCGTCTGTGAGAGGTGGCTTTGGTTCATTTGTGCGGCGGCACTAATGGCTTCTGCAACGACCCACATCATTCGCTCTCGCACGACCGGTTGCGCATCCCAATCCAGGGTGTAGACGAAACCCTCGTTGCGATCGACAGCCCAGCCCACATCTTTGGCCTTAACGTAAAGGCTTGTTGCTGCATCGGGAATCCATTCAGCCTGGCTGATTCCACTATGGTGCAGCTCGAGAAGGAGCCGTGACCACTCGAAAAGGTGCCCAATAGTGACGCCGTAGGGCCGGAACTCATCAGCTGGGTTCTGTGCGTTGAAGTCGAGGTCCTGCCCGCCGTCGGAGTCAAAATGTTCTGGCAACATCCACTCCATCGAGCGAGCGTGCTGATTTACCACGAAGTTGCTTATTTCCAAGGCCCGTTCCATGAGAGAGCTATTGCCCATCGCTGTGCTTGCTGCAATCAGGGCTTCCACGGCGTGCATGTTCGCATTGGCGCCAAGATAGGGCTCCACGGAGGAGAAATCTTCGTTGAAGGAGTTTGCAAAGATACCGAGGTCTTCTCGCCAGAATCGGTCAAACAGGACCTCTAGCGCTAATTCAGCGACTCTCTCTGCCCCCTCCACGCCGATGGAGTGAGCGGTTGACGCCGCTAGCAGCACAAACGACGTGTCATAGGCGCTCTTTGCCTCAGCCCCGTCGTGCCCGAGCGGAACGCTCCTGAACCCCCCATTCTTCGCATCGAAGAAATCGGCTGCCAGTGACTTCACACCGCGGGTGGCGAGTTCGTCGCACCCTTTCAATCCGAGCTCGCTCGCGATGGAAAAACTAAAGGTCATGCGTGCCGTGACTAACACGGAAGGAGGCATGGAGAGATCGACGACACCGTTTGTGTCCAAGTGCCCAAACCCGGTGGTCGTGTGTGCTGAGTTCCTCGCGAAGTCGATCAACCTTTCGACATCGTGAAGCTCTAACGCCTTGGGTGCTCCGTGCATCCCCGTCAGACCGCGCCTTTCTGGGCGATGAAGCAACTGTAGGGCGCGGTCTCGAGGCACTGAACAATCAGCGCGCATTCCTTGGCCGCGGTGTAGAAATCTAGCCTGGGGATGAGTTCAAACTCCAGAGGGGTGGGGTGGTGATGTGATGCCACCTCGAGGAAAGTGTCCTGCGTTGGCGTCGAAGGCGCTCTGTCATCTGACTGCATCCTGGAGAGTGGTTTTTCGATGAACGAATCCAAAGGAAAAACCCCGAACACAGCTTCAGCTGTTCGCACGATACCAATTTCGCCCAAGTGGATGACCTGAGCTCCGGAGCTGTGACTGGGATAGTTTCGATCAACGAGAGCGATTTTCTCTCCATGACCCAGTTCATCGAGTGCCTTCAGAAGCGAACCGGTCAACACAGGATCGATGTTCTTCAACATTGGTTCTCCTTTACCTTGGCGCCCATATTTGGGATTCTGGTTGCGATGGAGGCAGAGTGCACTCCAGAAACCACGATAGCAAGCTCGGGCACTTCTGGACGTTCCCTCTGATCAGCACGCTGAATTTATGGAGCCTGGGGTGGGCGTCACGACGCGGCCCCTGGAGGGCGCTGGCCAAACTCAGGGCGATAATACTTTTTGCCTACTAGCCTCGCCCTATGACCCATTGGCATCACAGTTCGCTTTCTGACCAGCACGCCTCCGTGGTAAACGGGGATGTAGAGGTTGCGGAGTTGATGGAGTACTACCTTCAGCGGGTTGCCTCGATCAATCCTGATGTAAACGCTTTTGCTCATATTGATGCAGAGGGCGCGCGTCAGCGCGCAGAACGAGTAGCTGAGGGGCGCTTCGAGCTCACGGTGTCGGGATTAGCTGGTTTGCCGAGTGCTGACAAGGACTTGGTCGCTAGAGAAGGAATGCCCACCGGTTACGGATCGGCCACCACCACAGGTCAACCGGTAGCGGAGGGCTCTGAGCCCATGGCGCAGTGGCTGGATGCTGTGGGGGTTATCAGTATTGGGAAAACAGCGACATCGGAGTTTGGGATGTCTGCTGGCACGGAATCCGTCGCAACGGGACCAACCCGCAACCCTCACGATCTCGCCCGGTCAGCGGGGGGTTCCAGTGGGGGAGCCGGGGCGGCTGTTGCTGCCGGCATGTTGCCTTTTGCCCCGGGATCCGATGGAGGAGGGTCCCTCCGGATTCCAGCGCTTTCGTGCGGTGTGGTGGGGTGGAAACCCTCCCGCGGGCTCGTTCCCGCAGGGACCGGTCTAGAGTCCGCGGGTGGGCTCACGGTGCCGGGTTTGATTACCAGGACCATTCCTGACCTGGCGTATGCCGCCGATTTTCTCGTGCGTGGGTCTCTGAACTGGGCAACGCGCGTACCAGGAGCCTCTGGGGGTTACAGCAGCGCTGCGGAGCACCCTGAACCGCGTCTTCGTATCGGGATGACCACTGTGTCACCGTGGCCCAGTGACTGGGAGATTGTGCCGGATACGGAGGCGTTGCAAGCCATGGGGAGGGCGCGGGAGGCTCTTGTGGACGCTGGTCATACGGTTGAAGAATTCACGTGGAGCCCAATGTCTTCCTACGCCGATGATTTCTTTACGCTGTGGAGCACATCGGCTGCGAGCTTGCCTGTGCCAGAAAACATGGTCAATGCTCTGGAGCCACTGACGAGGTATCTGATGGTCCGCGGGGGCGAAGTCACTGGAGCATCCTTACTTTTAGCGTTGGCGGGCCTTCGTCGCTTCGAGACTGAAACTATCGAGACGTTTGGTGCTTTTGACGCGATTCTGACCCCGGGGCTCAATGGGCCAGCGCCTCTTATTGGCTGGTACGACAGAGAGGATCCGGTCAAGAACTTTCGTCAGCAGGTTCAGATGACTCCATGGACAAGTTTTGTCAATGTCGCAGGATTACCGGCGATAAGCATTCCGACCTTTCGTTCTGTCACCGGAATGCCCCTGGGAGTTCAACTGATTGGCGGTCCCGGCCGAGATGCCCGTTTGATGGGCCTTGGTCAAGCGATCGGAGAGCGTCTTGTGGACGCCGCGAGCCCACCGGAGCGTTACCACTAGCTTTCGCGTGGCGCCCGCTTCTCTCGATCAGAAGCAAAACAAGGAGACAGAAAGCGCACACGATGGCGCTTTCTGCCTCCCTGGAATTTTGCTCGGGTAAGCCGCTCCTGGTTACAGGACTAACAGTGCGAGGGCCACCAACAGCGCGAGGCTGAAGAGCACCATCAATACCTGGGTGTAGCGAAGGTACGAAGCGCTTGAGGCGATATCGCGAGCAACGCCGCTGAGGTTATCGAGGGCTTTGAGGTCGTTCACAATTGATTTGGCCTCGCGGATTACCGCAAACTGGTTCAGAACGCTCAGGCTCCCCACGCTGACCAGAAAAACGGCCGCAAAGGATACTGCGTACATGGTCGCTCCATCGAAGTAGCCCATCATGGCGACAACGGTGATGACAGCAAGTGCAATCACGGAGGGCATCTGTGCCGAAATGATTTGACGGCGTTTGTCATTCCATAATTCGACTAGGTCTTTTTCTTGCATCGCGCACATCCTCTCAAAAGCTAAACCCCAGCGGTTGAGCTGAACAGACAGTAACAGGCGGTCGCGCAATTTCCCTGGGTTCTCTCCTTCGATGAAGCCCTCGTTACCTGACTTAGGGAGGATATGTCTTCTGCCCGACCGGGCGCTGCGTATACCGGACTCTAAACTGGTTGGATGGCGGTTCATAAGGTGTTGCTGTACTACTGCTTCACACCTCTTGCCGACCCCGAAGCGATACGCCTCTGGCAGCGGGACCTGTGCGAATGGTTGGGTTTGACCGGCAGAATTTTGATTTCTCCGCATGGCATCAACGCGACGGTGGGAGGGGAGCTCAACGCGGTCAAGAAATATTGGCGAAAGACTCGTGATTACCCTCAATTCAAAGACAGTGACTTCAAATGGAGTGAGAGTAACGCAGAGTTGCAGTTTCCGCGTTTGAGTGTACGAGTAAGGGACGAATTAGTGAGTTTTGGGGGGTCAGATGAATTTGCGGTTGACGACTCCGGTGTCATTGGCGGCGGCCAACACCTCACGCCGCAGGAGCTTCATGAGTTAGTGGACAGCAGAGAGGTCACTTTCTTCGACGGACGAAATGCATGGGAGGCCCAAATTGGCCGCTTCAAGGATGCGGTAGTTCCGGATATTTCCACATCGAATGATTTTGTTCGAGAACTCGATAGCGGCCAGTATGACCATTTGAAGGATAAGCCCGTTGTCACCTATTGCACGGGCGGAATTCGGTGCGAGATTTTATCCGCAATGATGATTAAACGAGGGTTTAGCGAGGTCTACCAGCTTGAGGGTGGAATCATTCGCTATGGAGAAGCCTTTGGAGATGACGGATTATGGGAGGGTTCGCTCTCAGTGTTTGATGCACGCAAAGCGGTGACCTTTAGCTCCCACGCGAAGGTGATTGGCCGCTGCGCACTGTGCGAGGCACCCTCGTCTCGCCTCGAAAACTGCGCCGATGTGTCCTGCCGCAGACAGCTCGTGTTCTGCGACCCCTGCGCAATACTCGAACCTTTCTGCTCGTCTCATCAATCCCTGCGCTTAGCCCCTAGTGGACAAAAAGTCCGCTAGGGCTAATTCGTTGGGGGAGTGGGTGAAGACAGTGAACCCTCCGTGTCCTTCGGCGCGCTCACTCTGCTGTGAATTTCGTCTGTCATTTCGTAGATTTTGCGCGAGAGTTCAGCAATTTCTTCCGTGAGTTCCAGGTTCTTTTTATCCACCTCGAGCGTGAATTTGGCAAGCTCCGAAGAAATCTGATCTTCGCGTCTCGCTGCAATGAGCAAGATTGAACCCTGAAGGGCAGCAACGCAGGAGAGGATGAGGTTTAGGAATATGAAGGGGTACGGGTCAAAGCCACCGCCGAAGTTGGTTGTCATCCAGAACCCTAAGAATGACAAGGCAAGCAGGACAAAGACCCAAGAGCCCATTCCATTGCGCACCTTATCGGCCATCCAGTCGCCGATTTTCATTCCTTTCTCGCTGCGGAGAGCGGGATGAAAGGACCACTTCCCTCGGAGTGTGATTTTCATCGTTCCCTCTCTCGGGCCTCGTCTCGGTTTTTCGCGGAGAGTCCCGCGAAAAATTCCCAGATGAGGCGGTGAGCATTGTTGACCGTCACATCAGCGTGATCGTATGCCGGTGCAACCTCCATTACGTCGAACCCCACCACATCGAGCTCGAGAGTCAGTCGGCGGATGATGCGGAGTAAATCGATGGGGGCAAACCCGCCTGGCTCAGGCGTCCCCGTCGCGGGGGCGAACCCCGGGTCGAGCACATCAATGTCAATCGAAATGTAGGCCTTCGGGGCTCTCTTTTTGGCTTCGGCGATCACATCATCGAGAACCGGCATGGGCCCGCGCTCCCAAAACTCTTGCATCATGTAGTGCTTGAGATTGTTCTCTCGCATCCACTTCTGGTCTTCTTCTCCCGGCCAATAGCCGCGTAATCCCAGTTGCAGGAAACGATCGCCTGGTATCGACCCGGATTCAATAATCCGCCGCATCATTGCGCCGTGGCTGGCAAAGTTGCCATCGAGTTGATAGGCGGTGTCTGCGTGAGCGTCAAAGTGAATCATCGCAACGTTGCCAAAACCGTGTTTTTCGGCCACAGCTGTGACGGCAGGGAAGGTTACCGAATGGTCACCCCCCAGCACCACGGGAATTATTCCCCGGCTTGTTACTTCACTCACCCTGTCGTAAATCGCCTGGCGAGATTTTTCCCACATTCCATGGCTCACTATGGCGTCCCCATAGTCAACGACGGTGAGGTGGTCGAAAATTTCGACGCCTAAGTCGAGGTGGTAGGTGCCCGGGTCATAGGCGTTGGCTCGAAGAGCCCTGGGGCCAAAACGCGCGCCGGGTCGATTAGTGGTGCTGTCGTCCCAGGGGGCACCAATAACGGCAACGTCAGGCTGCAATGCATCGAGTTGTTCTGGCTCAGTGACGAAAGGACGCATCCCAAATGTTGCGAGCCCTTGGTAGGAAGCGGAGTCAAGCTGGGTTCGCATTCCCGGCGGTAGCGAGTTCTCAGAATTCATGCCCCCAGGCTAGGTCATGAGCCCCTGCGCAAAGACATTGAGTGGCATCGGGGTTGAAGGAGCAGATGTGGTCTATTCTTTTCTCACTCTGTAGAAAACGACCAAGGAGAGCTGTGACGAAGCAGGATTTTTCAGCCACAAAATGGAAAGAACTTGATCGCTCTTACAATTTCTATTCTTGGTCTGCGCAGGGGGCCCTTTCCCCCATGATGGTCTCACATGCCCATGGCATGACTGTGGTGGATATCGAGGGGAATGAGTACCTCGATTTCTCGAGTCAGCTTGTTAACGTGAACATTGGGCACTCCCACCCGCGGGTGGTTCGGGCGATTTCGGAGCAGGCCGAGCAGTTGGCAACAGTGGGGCCGGCGTTCTCCTCGAAACCGCGGGTTCAAGCAGCAATGGCCATCGTCTCCCGGGCTGGCGAGAGCTTTCGAAAAGTTTTCTTCACCAACGGTGGGGCAGACGCCAATGAAAACGCGATCCGAGCCGCCAGGCTATTTACCGGGCGGTCAAAAGTACTCAGTACCTATCGCAGCTACCACGGCAACACGGGGTCGGCCATTGTCGCAACAGGGGATTGGCGCCGCCAGCCCAATGAATATGCCACGGGACACGTCCACTTTTTTGGGCCCTTTCTCTACCGCACCGAGTTCGCCGCGGAAAACGCTGAAGAGGAATGCCAACGCGCTTTGCGCCATCTGGAGCGGACTATCGAAGCGGAGGGTCCCGACACAATCGCGGCCGTGCTGATGGAAACTGTTCCTGGTACAGCAGGAATCATGGTCCCGCCTCCCGGTTATCTCTCGGGCGTGCGTGCGCTGTGTGATCGCTTTGGCATCATGCTGATTTTCGACGAGGTGATGTGCGGGTTTGGGCGAACGGGGCAATGGTTTGCCTTTCACGACCACGATGCTGTCCCCGATATGGTCACCTTCGCCAAAGGAGTGAATTCAGGCTATGTCCCCGTTGGGGGTGTGGTCTTCTCCCAGGGACTATCGGAGTATTTTGATGACCACATGTTCCCCGGGGGTTTGACCTATTCGGGGCACCCACTCGCGATGGCCTCTATCGTCGCTGCGCTGGAAGCTATGGAAGAGGAAGCCATGCTTCCCAACGCCCGCTCCATCGGCGAGGGATATCTCCGACCTGGCCTCGAGGACTTGGCCCGCAAGCATCCCGCCATCGGGGAAGTCCGAGGGCTTGGTTGTTTCTTTGCGCTCGACTTGGTCTCAAACCCCGAAACCCGTGCGCCACTGGATGCTGCTTCGGTGGGAAGAATCAAGTCTGAAATTCTTGCACGTAAGCTTTTGCCGTTTGTGGTGGACAATCGAATTCACGTCGTCCCACCCTTGATTGTCAGCGCTGCAGATGTGTCGCAGGCACTGTCCATCTACGACGAAGCCCTCGACGCAGCAGGTTTTTAGCACGGCGGAGTTTCCTCTGGGTTTCCTCAGGCTCTGGACACCCCCTGGTTACGAGGCTGGGAAGCCCTGGAGGACTCGCTCGAGAATTTCTCTTCCCCTGGCGGGGGAGGGGTATGAGCTCTGCGTTCCCTGATTCGTCACACTTTCTGATGCGCAGGCAATGCCGAGGGTCACCGCCACCTCGAGAGGCAGGCCCGCTGCCAGTCCGGCGGCAAAAGTGCCAACGAAACAATCTCCCGCACCAGTTGTGTCAAGCGCGTCGACTCTGGGTGCTGGTATCCGAAGAACGGTTTCCTTGCCCACAGTTACGGCCACTCCGCTTTCTCCCAGAGTGACCAGCAGGTTCGTCCCAAGCGCCTGCGCCACCTCCAGGATGATGGCGTCGTTTTCTGGCAGAAGTCCTTGGGGATGAAGTCCTGCAAATTCTGTTTCGTTGGGAACAATCCAGTCGCTGGCTGCTATCAAATCGGGGAGTAGTTCCTGGTAGGGGGCGGGGTTCAAGATGGTTATGGCACCATCTTTCTTCCCTTGGTTGAAAGCAGCGAGAGTGACTCCTTGGGGGATTTCGAGTTGGCCTACCACGACCTGATACTCGGCCATGCCCTTCAGAGCGGAAATGGCTCCCTCCGGAGTCATCAGGGCATTGGCCCCTGGCACCACAATGATCCTGTTTGCGCCATCTGGCTCCACCCAAATCGGCGCCACGCCGCTGGGGCCGGGAACCCTAGAAATCCATGTGGTATCGATTCCTTCGTTTTCAAAGTTTGCCATCGTTGTGTCACCGAAAACATCGTCACCGAGAGTGTTCACCATCGACACGTCTGCTCCCAGGCGCCGGGCCATCACCGCTTGGTTGGCCCCTTTTCCGCCAAAACCCAGAGCGAAAGAATCCCCGGTGACAGTTTCCCCGCGTGCAGGAACGCCTGCGACATAGGTGATCATGTCCATATTCGTGCTTCCGACAATCACTACGTGGCCGTGATCCATAAACTTCTTCTCCTTGGGGCTCCAGGAACCCTACGCGTGAGACGCCTGCCTCAACCAGTATGTTAGGGGCAAATGTCAGATCGGGGCTCGTTTATGCCGAGTCTCAGCAACTGAGAGGACATCCTGCGATGGTGTTAAATGACGCTCCGCGTGCCTTGGACGTGTGGCAAAGCCCCGTCTTGCAATCGGTGGCGCCGGTGATGGAACAGGCCACCCACGTCACACTTTCGAGAGAAAAAATCGGTCAGGTAGCGCAGTGGATGTCCTATGAGGGCTTTCCTCACCTAGGGAGCGCCGCCTTGTTCGACTTTGGCCGCGATCCCGACACCACTATTGATTTCACCTTGGTGCTGAACACTCTCAACTTTGCTTTCACAGATTTTGACTCCGGGCAGATCTTCACCACGAATTATCAGGGCAAGACATGGTCCGACTCGGAGGCGCTCGTTGCGTGCATGCACCGGGCTATCACCGCAGGGGTTCCATTGTTTTCCGGTGACTACTTGGCGGGGGTCACCAGAAGAGACCTCGAAGAGTTGTTTTCAGGTTCCACTGAGATGCCGATGCTGGAGGATCGCGTCGAGCTCCTCAATGAGGTGGGTCAAACGCTCGTAGACAAGTACCAGGGGAGCTTCTCGCGATTTCTTCGCTCGTGTTCTCCACGTCTTTATGCGGGTGGGGACGGAGCTTTAGAGCGGCTTGTTTCTGAGTTTCCCCGATTTCAGGACGTCAGCAAATACCGCGGGGCTGAGGTTAAGTTTTTCAAACTGGCTCAACTGGCACTGTGGAGTATTCACCTGGCTCTCGCTCCTCAGAAAAACTGGGCGCTCGAAGACGCCCACCTTCTGACCGGGTTCGCCGACTACATCGTCCCTGTTGCATTGCGGGTGATGGGGATACTGGAATACGACGCCGAGCTGGAACACCACATCAACTCCCGGGTGATGGTGCCACAGAACAGTGAGCCAGAAGTCGAGCTGCGTGCAGCGTCACTGATAGGAATTGCTCTCCTCACCAACGAACTGAATCAAAGGCGCGAGGGGCTTGAGCCATTGCTTCAACCGCAGGTCGATTACCGACTGTGGAAGACTTATCACACCACCCATTGGCCCCATCATTTGACCAAGACGAGGATGTATTGATCATGAAGGTATATTTCGCTGGTCCCCTTTTTACCCCTTACGAGCGCGCTTACATCGACGACTGTGCGGCACAGATCCGGGCGGCTGGGATCGAAGTTTTTGTCCCCCATGAAATTCCTCTGCCCGACCCGGTGACCCCACAATTTATCTTTGATACAGATTCTCGAGCCGTTCTGGAAGCACATGTCGTTTTGGCACTACTGGATGGGCCGAGCGTTGATGATGGCACTGCCAATGAAATTGGCATTTTCTGGTCCGCGATGCGGAGCGACCCGACCAAAAAGGGCATCATCGGGCTCGTGACCGACACCAGAGTTATCCGGGACCGCAACATGATTGATGGAAAAGGAATCAACCTTTTTGTGCGTGGGTGCATCGAAGATTCAGGAGTAATGGTGGATAACTTCCAGGCGGCCCTGGAACAACTTCTGGTCTGGAAGTCTGAGGCTTAGGGCAGGAAAAAGGTTTCGTGGGTAGGAGGAAGCCCTAGGGCTCGAGAGCAACTTCCAAGTCCAGCCATTTCTCTTCAAAGCCTTGACGCTCCGCCTCAAGTCCTGCCCGCTTACGGGCGATCGCGGCTAAACCTTCATAATCAGCCTGGTCACTGGCGGCCAAATCATGGTCGACCGCTGCAAGCTCCGTGGTCAGCTTGGCAATCTTTCGCCCCAGCATTGCGTGTTCTTTTTCTGCCTCTCGGTGCTCTTTGCTTCCGGGTCGTAACGATGGAGAGCCCGGGCTTTCCTGTGGGCTCGGGGGGCGGGCCGATTCGGGTGCTGGCTTGTGTTGGATGAGTGTGCGGGCTTTTTCCAACTCGAGATATTGATCCACTCCGCCAGGGACATGTCGAAACTCGCCATCGACAATCGCGTACTGCTGGTCAGTGATTCTTTCGAGGAGGTATCGGTCGTGAGAAACAACGATGAGGGTGCCAGGCCAGGTGTCGAGCAAGTCCTCCATGGCGCGCAACATGTCGGTGTCTAGGTCATTGGTTGGCTCATCCAGAAGGAGCACGTTGGGCTCGCGGAGAAGCTCCAGCAAAAACTGCAAACGACGACGTTGGCCGCCGCTTAGTTCAAAGACGCGCGCGGAGAGGTGGGCGGAGCTGAAGCCCAAACGCTCGAGAAGCTGGCCCGGTGTCATTTCGACGCCGTCAGCTTTGTAGGTGGTTTTGTGGCGAGCGATGACTTCGCTCACTCGGTCGTTCTTTACATGATCTAACGTCGCCAGGCGCTGGTCTAAGAGGCTGAGATTCACAGTGGAGCCTCTCCCAATCTTTCCCACAGTGGGTTGCTGGCTGCCTTCCAAAAGCTTGAGGACCGTCGTCTTTCCTGCACCGTTCGCGCCCAGAATTCCTGTTCGTTCACCCGGAGCTAAGCGCCACGTAAAGGGCTTGACAATAACTCGATCACCGAGCGTCACGCCCACGTCTTCCAGTTCGATGACTTTCTTTCCGAGTCGGGTAGTCGACATTTTGGCAAGCGTGACGGGGTCTCTGATCTCTGGAACGTCACTAATCAGAGCGTTGGCGGCATCGATGCGGAACTTAGGTTTTGCGGTCCGTGCGGGAGCTCCACGACGGAGCCACGCGAGCTCTTTCTTGAGAAGGTTCTGGCGCTTGGCCTCGGTCACAGCAGAGCTTCGGTCTCTTTCTACCCGCTGAAGAATGTAAGCGGCATAGCCGCCCTCGAAGATGTCCATCGTGGCGTCGTGAACTTCCCACGTCATCTGGGTGGTGGCATCCAGGAACCATCTATCGTGGGTGACCACAACGAAAGCACCCGTTCCCCTGGGCCACCGTGAATTGACGTGCTGGGCAAGCCACGCTACACCGGTCACATCAAGATGGTTGGTGGGTTCATCAAGGAAGAGGACGTCCCACTCTCCAACAAGCAGAGCGGCGAGCGATACCCTACGACTCTGGCCTCCACTGAGGTCACCGATGCGAGCATCCCAGGACACGTCGGAGAGCAAACCCTCGAGAACGTCTCGGATTTTGGGGTCTCTCGCCCACTCATGTTCTGCCCCGGTTCCCACCACAGCTTCGGTGATGGTGAGATCGGGCGAAATCTGGTCGCTTTGATCGAGCATTCCCACCCGCAAACCCTTGCGGGCAACCACAGAGCCGCCATCGGGGGCGAGGCGGCCTGAAAGAAGGCGAATCAGTGTGGACTTGCCGTCGCCGTTACGGCCGACAATTCCGATGCGATCGCCGTCTTCGATACCTACCGTTACGGCTTCGAGAACAACTTTTGTGGGGTATTCGAGGTGGAGGTTATGCGCCCCGAGTAAATGTGCCACTGCTTGAGCCTAAGCCCCCTTGCTGTGGGTGTTCTCCCACAACCCCCGTGAAGGAGCCTCGCTAATACTTTTCCCGCACGGCTTCTTGGGCAATTACTTCTTCCCGGTCTGCCAGGCGCGAAAGCCCCGCGAGGGGTTTGAACATCCGGTGATTGCGACGCAGGCTTTCTTGTTCCCGATCCAGGAAGGCCCAGTAACCAGCACTGAGCGGACACGCTTGTTCTCCCACCCTGATGGTCGGGCGAAAGACGCAACTCTTGCAATAGTTGGTCATGGTGTTGATGTAGGCGCCACCCGAGGTGTAGGGCTTGGTGGCGACAATGCCCCCATCGGCGTACTGGCTCATTCCAATCACGTTTGCTGGCATCACCCAGGGCGTGCCGTCAACGAAGGCGTTGACAAACCACTCGTTCAAAGCCTGGGGGTCAATTTGGCGCTGAAGCGCCCAACTTCCCAAAACCATCAGGCGGTTGATGTGATGGGTCCACCCTCTCTCCCGCACCTCTGTGAGGACCTGGGACAGGCAGTGGGAAGAAATTTCTGAAGGGTCCAGGGTGGCAAACGCTGCGGGGAGCGGTTTGTGATGCTCGAAATGGTTTCGTTGCGTAAACTCCCCCCCAAGGTGCCAATACAGATGCCACACCCACTCACGCCACCCCATGACCTGGCGAACAAACCCTTCAACGCTGGCGATATCGACCTTTCCTGCGGTGTACTCCGCTACCGCGCGTTCGATAACTTCCCCGGGGTGCAATAGGCCAAGATTCATCGCGGGGCTGAGGAGCGAATGTGACATCGCCCAATCTGCACTCATAGCCGCGTCTTCGGTGGGCCCAAAAGTCGCAAGGCGTTGCGTGACGAATACCTCCAGTGCCTCGAGCGCTTCCGACCGTGTGGCGGGAAAAATTCGGGGGCCATCAGAGCCGATGAAGGACACGTCTCCCGAGGCTTCCCACTCATCGAGATGCTGGCGAACTTCACGATCAATCTCATCCTCCACCGCGCTCCACGCATAGGGGACACCCAGAGTGTCCATGCCTTTAGGGGGCGGGTTGCGATTTTCTTTATCAAAGTTGTAGGCCCCTCCGGCGGGTTCCATCCCACCGCTGGGGGCCTCCTCCATCAGGATTCCTGTTGCTCTGCGCCCGTCTCGATAAAAGTTTTCCATCAAAAGACGTTTCGCCCCCTGGGTCTCCACCCAGGTGCCAAAATCCTCCTCTGAGGTGAGGAAGCCCCGCGCGGGTTGTACGGATATCTCAGCATCCTGGGAAAGGTCCTCAACGAGGAACCTGAGATTCCTGGAGGTGGGATTAATGACCGACAGCGATCTTCCCGCGAGTGCTTCGTGGTAGCTCGCTGCGGTGATGTGCTCCACGCGGTCCCCCAACTCTGCGACGCGGTGTCGAAGCGCGGAGAGAATCAAGTGGGCTTTTTGTCGGTGGTAGGAGCGCTTCTGGAACGGAGCGGCAACCTCGGGGATAATCACGGGCCCGCCATCATCAAAATGCGGTCCCAACTGGTCGGCGAAGAGGACCCTGGGGACGGTGCTCACCACGGCAGGTACCCCGCGGACACGGCGCTCAATCCTGACAGGCGGGCTTCTTTTTCTGGGGTGGGAAACAATCTAGTTTTTGTCCGCTGGCTCGGTGTCTTTTCTAGAGGTAACGCGACCGGCGTGGGCAATCGCCGCGGGGTCTTGGCGAGATTTAAGCAAACTGGCCACAATCGAGATGGTCAAAATAGCGCCGATGACATAGAGGCTTGTTCCGGTTTCAATCTTGGGGAGAAAGCTCCAGATTTCGTGCGCCCACAGCAGAATGAGTTTGATTCCGATAAATATCAATACGAAGGAGAGGCCCAAAGAGAGGTAAATGAGTTTGTCCAGTAACCCCTTCAAAATGAAGTAGAGGGCTCGCAGTCCCAGGAGCGCGAACGCGTTGGCCGAAAAGACCAAGAAAGGCTCTTGGGTCACTCCAAAGGTTGCGGGAATGGAATCCAACGCGAAGAGCAGGTCGGTAGACGCAATCGCAATCATGACCAAGAACATGGGGGTGGCGAGACGCTTGCCGTGTTCTTTCGTGAACAGTTTCGTGCCGTGGTACTCCTCGGTGAAGGGAATGCGTTTCTTGATGAAGCGAATGGCGAAGTTTTCGGATGGATCAGGGTCTTCGTTCCAGTGGCGCATCAGGCCAACGCCTGTCCAGATCAGGATGCCACCAAAGATCACGAAGGTGAACGCGAAGTAGGCGAGGGCAGCTGCACCGATGGCTATGAAAATTCCCCTGAATACCAGCGCCAGGAGCACGCCAATGAGCAACACCCTTTGCTGATATTTCGAGGGCACGGCAAACTGGGTCAAGATGATGGCGAAGACAAAGACGTTGTCGACGGAGAGTGATTTTTCCACCAGGTAGGCGGCGAAATATTCTGTGCCAAAAACGGGACCGGCGGAAAACCACACCCAGATCCCAAAGGCAATGGCCACACCGATATAAAACAGTGACCACCAGGCTGCTTCTTTCGTGCCGATGTCGCGGGGGTTGCGGCTAAAAGTCAGAAGGTCCAGGACGAGCAGGGCGATGATCACGCCAAAAACAACGCCCCAGGTCGCCAGGGTGACATCCATGGTGAAGCCTTTCGTAGGAGGGCGCCCCAATTCTATTCACAGGCACACCCGTGAACCTGAAGTGTGGTCAAAGACTCCGCTTTAGGATGTTGTCATGGGGAAAAATGACCGGCAACTGCGTGCCTGGAAAATCATCGGCTGGGTGGGTTTGGCCCTCGCGATTGTGATCGTAGCCGGGCCTCAAATTCTCGACCTGCTCTCGCGGCCCTGATGCGCCTCATCCTTAGGGGTAGCTCCCGGGTGTTTCGGGGCTTTCTCATAGGTCTGGCCGAAACGGTCCCCGGGGTGAGCGGTGGCACTATCGCTCTCGTTGTGGGGGTCTATGGCGCGCTGATTGGGGGCGCCGCCAGAGTCGTTCGAGCAGCTCTGGGTCTTGTTCGGAGAAAATCCTTTGATTCTCGGGCGGAATTAGCTGGAGTTAGGTGGGTTGTCGTAATTCCTGTCCTGGTGGGAATGGTCGGGGGTGTCCTTGGCGGAGCTGCCGTGCTCGAACCGGTCCTGACGGCATTTCCAGAAGAATCACGGGGAGTGTTTGTGGGGTTAATCCTCGCGTCACTGTGGATTCCCCTGCGAATGGTGGGCAGGTGGACCTTCCCTCTGGGACTTGCCGCAGTGGGTTCAGCGCTACTGATGGTGTTCCTCACTGGTGTGGGATCGATCAGCACTCTGGAGCCACGTTGGTGGGTGGTGGCGCCGGCCGCGGCGATAGCAATCTGTGCTCTTGTGTTGCCAGGCTTATCGGGCTCTTTTCTCCTCGCTGTCATGGGCCTCTACCAACCCACCATTGAGGCGGTAAACGATCGCAACGTTGAATATCTGGCCGTGTTTGCCCTGGGGGCGCTCATAGGGCTAGCACTGTTCGTCAGAGCGCTGCAGTATGTCCTAGAAAATCATCGCGCCATCACACTCGCCATCATGACGGGACTCATGGCTGGGTCGCTCCGCGCCCTATGGCCATGGCAGGGCGAAGGTCGAGAACTTTTGGGGGCGGGGGAAAACCTCGCGGGCGTTTCGCTTGGAACGATTGCTGGAGTGCTGGTGGTGGTTGCGGTGGTGCTGGTGGAAAGGTTCTGGTTACCCCGCGTTAACCGCAACCGTTTATCTTCGGAGTAGACAAAGGAGTGTGTTGATGACTGTCCCTACTGTTCTCTTCGTGTGTGTTCACAATGCTGGTCGGTCCCAAATGGCGGCCGGGTACCTCCAACACCTCGCTGGTGATCGGGTAAGAGTGTTTTCTGCAGGGTCGGCCCCCGCAGATTCGATCAACCCAGGTGCGGTAGCAGCTATGGCGGAAGAGGGCATCGATATCACCCACAACACTCCCGAGTTATTGGAGACCGAGACCGTTCGGAACTCTGATGTGGTGATCACCATGGGGTGTGGCGATGCTTGTCCAATATTTCCTGGGAAACGCTACGAAGATTGGGTTTTGGAAGACCCTGCGGGACAGGGAATCGATACTATTCGGGTGATTCGGGACGAGATCAAAGCCCGTGTTATCGGTCTTCTCGAGGAAATTGCCCCCTAGCGCCCCCGCTCTCTTACACTCGGGGGATGACTACTTCTCCTTGGGCGCTCATCACCGGTGCAAGCAGTGGGTTGGGCGCAGAATACGCATCACAGCTTGCTGGGAGCGGCCACTCCCTTGTCTTGGTAGGACGCGACACAGCACGTCTTGAACTAACAGCCGCGAGCCTTCGAAAACGGGGCACGATCTGCGAAATTCTCGTTGCCGACTTGCATTCGCCCGCCGATGTGAAGCGGGTGGGGAAGCGTCTAGCCTCCGACACAAAACCCGTGCGGGTTCTCGTCAACAACGCTGGTTATGGTATCCACGGGTCCCTAGCCACCAGTAACCTCCAGCAAGAGCGCGACCACTTGGCCGTTCATGTGAGCGCCCCGCTGGAGTTGATGAAATCCGTATTACCGGGCATGATCCAACGAGGCGAGGGCCGCATTGTGATGGTTTCCAGCGTCGCCGCCTACCTTGCGCGGGGAACGTACTCCGCCCACAAGGCCTGGGGGTTGAGCATCGCGCGGTCCCTTCACGCCACTCATCGCCATCAAGGGATCCACGTAAGCGCGGTGGCCCCGGGTTTCACCAGGACCGAGTTCCACCAGCGGATGGAGATGAAAACGGAGATGTTCCCCGAGCTGATGTGGCTGAAAGCCCCGAACGTCGTGCGAGCCTCGCTGCGAGCGGTGGAAGCAGGGAAGGCTGTCGTGATACCGAGTCTGAGGTACAAAGCCCTCGTGGCGCTTGCCGCTGTGCTGCCGGCGCGGCTTCACCAGATGGGAGCCTAGGCGCTGACGAGCTCCGCATCGTCTGTGAGGGTGGCTTTCCAGGTAACAAGTTTTTGAACGGTCGGGCTTTCGTCATTGAGGAGGAGGGCTATCGCGTCCTCGGGGACAGAACGGTTGATGAGGACAAACGCCCGGACCGTCTCGGAGGCGTCTTGGGCGAGTATCCGCAATACGTCTCGGGGCGCTTGGGCGTTTCGGGCGAGACAGGTCCGCACACCTTCGTTGGAGTCTGTCGCTAGGGATTCATAAACGTCCAATGGGGCGTGATAAGACAGCGCCGCACTTTCTCTAATTTTTGGATTGGGGTCCACAGCCATCGCTCGAAGGCGAGTTATTTTGCTCTCCGTGATAGCTGGGGAAAGAAACGCCGCGACGGGGTTGTCCTCGTGCTGTCTCGAGACGGCAAGGGCCATTTGTTCGCGTTGGGCCGTGGTGTTGAAGCGTATACAAGACATTTCTTCACGATAGACCTCAAAAGCTCGAGGGTGGGTATTGACCGCGCCGAACTGCTGGAAAAGTTCTCAAAGTTTCCCTTGCGCTCCTACACTGAGGCTATGGCCCCAGCGCAGGAAGTCAGCTCGCGAATCTTCACCCTTGCCAACGTGATCAGTGTTGTTCGCCTGATGTCGATTCCTGTTTTTCTGGTCTTGGTGATCAACGACGAACTTCTCACGGCCTTTATTCTTCTGGTGGCAGCGGTGCTGACCGACTTTGTCGATGGAATGATTGCTCGCGCCATGAACCAAATCACACGTTTGGGTCAGTTTCTTGACCCCTTTGCTGATCGATTATTCATCGCGGCGACCGTGATTGCCCTTGCCATCCAGGATGTCGTGCCGTGGTGGTTTGTGGTCGCGGTGATGTTGCGGGATGCGCTGTTGGGCGTGGGTGGTTTGGTGATGTCTCGTTACGGAGCAGCAACTCTTCCGGTCAAATGGTGGGGAAAAGTAGCCACTTTTGGAATGCTTTTCGTTTTGCCCCTATTTTTTCTCGGAGCGGTCTTTGAATCGGTGGGTGCTCTTACCCACGCGGTAGCTTGGGCGCTCGCCGTTGCCGTTGTCGTGCTCTATTGGATGGTCGGTTTTTCCTACCTCTTCGATGCGATCGCCGTGGTGCGGAACGCGAAGCACGAGGAGCCCAAAAGTTCAGGTAGCATAATCAGGTCTTCAAAGGAGTCTGATGAGCGAAACACCCAACGGGTCTGATCCCTCAGGGATTCCTGACCCCACGGTCAAGTTCGGGCCAGATTTCCAGCAAAAGCTGCAAGGTCTTGAATCTGGTGTTTCTCTCGAAGAACAAGAGATTGTCGCCGCTTTGCCCCAGGGCTCAGCCCTTCTGATAGTTCGCAAGGGCCCCAACGCCGGTGCACGGTTCCTGCTCGACCAAGATTCAACGGTGGCGGGGCGTCACCCCGAGGCCGATATTTTTCTCGATGACGTCACTGTTTCCCGGCGACATGCGGAATTTGTGCGTCACCACACGTCCTTCGAAGTCAAAGACATGGGTTCCCTCAACGGAACCTACTTTGATGGTGTCCTGGTTGATCAGGCCCTTTTGCACGATGGGGCAGAGGTGCAAGTAGGAAAATTCCGCATGACTTTTTATGCCTCCCGCTCTGATGTGAACACTCCTGGGGTGCCGTCGTGAACTCCTCTGCCAGGCGCCACGTTGCCGGTGCGCCTCGATTGACTCTTCTCTCCATTGGGCAGGTGCTTGCCAAGCTGACACCGGATTTTTCGGATCTGTCACCCTCAAAGCTTCGATTCTTAGAAGACCGCCAGTTGGTGTCGCCCGAGCGGACTCCCGCCGGCTACCGGACCTACAGCCCGGCTGATGTGGAGCGTCTCCGTTTTGTTCTCACGGTCCAACGCGATCACTACCTTCCCCTTCGGGTCATCAAGGATTACCTGGATGAAGTTGATGCGGGGAAGAATCCTGCCCTGCCGAACGGCCAGAAAGCCAATCGGGCTGTTGCTGTCAACGACAGCGCTAAGTACACCCGCAAGGAGATGCTGGATCAATCGGGTGCGTTGGCGAGTGTGCTTGATGCCGCAGTCACCGCGGGACTTATTGAGGCAAAGAGGGTGCATGTTGCCCAGGATCTCGTGATGTTGAAGTCTGTTGTAGAAGCCTCGAAGTTCGGAATTGAGCCCCGCCATCTCCGCGGCATGCGCTTAGCCGTGGATCGGGAGATGGGGTTGGTGTCCCAGGCTGTCACAGCTTCCTCAAAGGGGTCTCGGGCGATGTCGAATTCGGAATTTCGCGACAAAGCCGCTGAGTTGTCAGATGTTTTGACGACGATGCGGGGGGTCCTGACGAGGGACGCGCTGGAACGACTAGAGTCTTAGAAGCGCCTGGCTCGACACGCCAAGAAGTGGGGCGGTTGCGTTCCCGGGGATTTGCCTTCGGGCGAGTAACGTTGGGGCGCACCCTTCAGGGTCAAGTAGAGAATTAGGGTTGGGTGAAATATGGATTCCTCGGACCACACGAGCGAGCGTTACGCCAAGGATTTACTGTTCACCGACGGCATGCCGATTATCGAGCAAGAGCAGGGTTACCGGGGCAATATCGCCGCTACTGCAGCGGGAATTACCTACCGACAGCTCGATTACTGGGCTCGCACCAGTCTGGTAGCGCCCACGGTTCAGCTTGCCCAGGGTTCTGGCTCGCAACGCCTGTACGGCTTTCGCGACATTTTGGTCTTGAAGCTTGTGAAGCGTCTTCTTGATACCGGAATCTCTCTCCAGCAGATTCGGATAGCGGTGGACCAGCTTCGGGTCTCGGGAATCAGCGATTTGGCCGAAACGACTTTGATGAGCGATGGGGCAAGTGTTTACCTCTGCACCTCCGACGATGAGGTAATCGACCTGGTATCCCAGGGCCAGGGGGTCTTTGGTATCGCCGTCGGCAAAGTTCTGCGCGAGGTCGAGTCATCTCTCGTATCGGTGAAAGCCACTACGGCCGGGCAGGATCCCAGGGATGAACTCGCCGCACGTCGCAATCAGCGAGCAAGCTAAACAGGCTCGGGTTCAGCAATCTGAACCGAACGGACCACTCGGTCCAGAATCAGGTTGAAATTGAGTGCCATCTCCTCGGCGCTTTCGCCGGGCCACACGTGCAGGGGGCTCGCTGCGCCCTGAGCCTGCTGCAGTGCTACGCGCTCGGGAAGTTCCGGCTGCATGACCAAAGCCCCAAACATCTGTTTTAACTCATCAATGCGGTACTGGTGCTCGATGGACTGCGGGCGAACGCGATTTACAACGACTCCTAAGGGTTGAAGCCTGGGGGACACGCCGCGGCGCAGCTCCTCAATCGCTCGGAATGCCCGTTGAGTGGCGGCAACAGAGAAAAGGCTCGGTTCTGTCACAACGGCAACCCGGTCACTAGCCGTCCACGCCATTCGGGTGAGGCCATTGAGCGAAGGGGGGCAATCGATGAGGACGATGTCGTAGTCATTCTCGACGACAGCAAGAATTTCCTCCATCCGCCAAATTTGTTTCTTGGTCAATGTCGGCTCATCGAACGCCATCGCTGCGGGTGAACCGAGCAAGACATCGACTTTTCCCTTGTGGGTGCGGGTCCAGCCGCTGGGGACGATGGCGTTTCGAACCTGCGAGCCGCGCGGGTTAGCGAGGAGGTGCGAAATGTTGAGATGGCGCCCAATGGTGACATCCATGCCAGTGCTGGCATCCGATTGAGGGTCCATATCGACCACGAGGGTGCGCAATCCCCGTGCAAAAGCTGCAGAGGCAAGCCCGAGGGTGACGGTCGTCTTACCGACTCCGCCTTTCAGAGAACTAAGGCTAATTACTCGCATTTTAGCTAGTTTAGCCTTCGGTAAGCTGGGGGCGAGTTGATTGGGGTTGGGCGTGTTCCCCACGGAAGAAAGGGCTATTCCGGTGTTTTCAAAAATTCTTGTTGCTAATCGGGGAGAAATCGCCATTCGAGCCTTTCGGGCGGCCTTCGAGCTTGGCATGCGGACTGTTGCTGTCTTCCCCTATGAAGACCGTTTTTCTTTGCATCGAATGAAAGCTGATGAGGCCTATCAGATTGGCGAGGTGGGGCACCCGCTTCGGGCCTACTTGACAATTGACGAAATTTTGCGAGTCGCGAAGGAATCAGGTGCAGATGCCGTGTACCCGGGCTACGGATTCCTGAGTGAGAACCCTGACTTAGCCCGCGCGTGTGAGGAAGCGGGAATCGTTTTCATTGGTCCTCCGGCGAGCGTGTTGGACATGGCCGGGAACAAAGTGACGGCCAAGGATTACGCCCGCTCCGCGGGAGTTCCCGTTTTGGCGTCGACAAAAGCCACGACTGATCTTGACGAGCTTGTTGCACAAGCCTCCGACATTGGGTTCCCTGTTTTTGCTAAAGCCGTGGCTGGAGGCGGGGGGCGAGGAATGCGCCGGGTCGAGAAGCCGGAGGATCTGCGCGAAGCCCTGGAGGCTGCCATGCGTGAGGCCGAGTCGGCTTTTGGCGATGGGCGGATGTTTTTAGAGCAAGCAGTGCTGCGGCCCCGCCACATCGAGGTTCAGATTATTGCCGATTCGTCGGGGAGCACTCTTCACCTTTTCGAACGGGACTGTTCGGTCCAGCGTCGCCACCAAAAAGTCATTGAAATCGCTCCGGCACCCCACCTGGATGAGGCCGTGCGGAAGGCAATCCTGAGAGATGCCGTTGCTTTTGCCCGGTCCATTGGTTACCAGAATGCAGGAACGGTGGAATTCCTCGTCGATACTGCGGGGGAGCGGGCAGGGCAACATGTCTTTATTGAAATGAATCCACGAATCCAGGTCGAGCACACCGTGACCGAGGAAATCACAGATGTCGATTTAGTCCATACCCAATTTCGAATCGCAGCTGGGGAAACGCTCGAAAGCATGGGTTTAGTCCAAGAAAACCTCGCTCCTCGCGGGTTCGCTATGCAGTGCCGCATCACCACAGAGGACCCCTCTGCCGACTTCAGACCCGACACCGGAAAGATTACGACCTACCGTTCCCCCGGCGGGGCGGGTATTCGCCTGGATGGGGGAACGGTAAGCCAGGGCGCTCAAATTTCCCCCTACTTCGACTCGATGCTGGCGAAAATGACCACCCGTGGGCGTGATTTCCCCACCGCCGTGGCACGAGCAAGGCGAGGGCTCGCAGAGTTTCGAATTCGGGGTGTCTCAACGAACATTCCCTTTTTGCAAGCCGTGGTTGAGGACCCGTCGTTCCTCGCCGGCGACCTTTCCACCTCGTTTATTGAAGAGCGCCCGCACCTTTTGGCTTCAAAGCCCAGCAAAGACCGGGGAACAAAACTCATCACCTGGCTGGGCGATGTCACCGTCAATCAACCCCACGGCGACGGCCGGGGTGTGAGCGATCCCCGAGTAAAGCTTCCCAAGGTTCCCGACACCGCCCCCCCGGAGGGTTCCAAGCAGCTCCTGGACCGGCTCGGACCCGTTGCCTTCGCGGCTGCTTTGCGTGCTCAAAAGCCCCTCGCTGTCACCGATACTACTTTTCGGGATGCGCACCAGTCGTTGCTCGCAACGCGGGTGCGGACTAAAGACTTGGTCGATGTACTGCCCGCGGTGTCCCATCTCACGCCGCAATTGCTCTCCCTCGAAGCTTGGGGCGGGGCAACCTACGATGTCGCGCTGCGGTTTTTGGGAGAGGACCCCTGGGAGCGACTTGCCGCGTTGCGTGCTGGCGTTCCCAACATCACTCTTCAAATGCTTCTGCGTGGACGAAACACCGTCGGGTACACGCCCTACCCCACGCAGGTTACGGATGCTTTCGTTCACGAAGCGAGCGACACAGGGATCGATATCTTCCGTATTTTTGATGCTCTCAACGATGTCACCAATATGCGGCCAGCGATCGATGCGGTGTTGGCCACAGGTTCTTCGGTTGCGGAGGTTGGGCTTTGTTACACCGGTAACCTGCTTGATCCGGCGGAAGATTTGTACACTCTGGACTATTACCTCTCCCTGGCTGAAGAAATCATCGATGCTGGCGCCCACATCCTGGCCGTCAAGGACATGGCTGGCTTGTTGCGGTCAGAGGCAGCTTTTAGCTTGATTACGGCCTTGCGCGAGCGGTTTGATGTTCCCATCCACCTGCACACCCACGACACCGCAGGCGGTCAGCTGGCTACCCTCATGGCTGCTTCCCGGGCGGGGGTGGACGCGGTGGACGCCGCCAGTGCGCCGATGGCGGGAACCACGAGTCAACCGCCTTTATCGGCTCTAGTTGCTGCTTTGGCTGACACCGAGCGCGACACCGGCCTTAATCTCCCAGCAGTGTCAGCACTGGAGCCTTATTGGGAGGCTGTTCGCAGGGTGTATGCGCCCTTCGAGTCGGGCCTGCCTGGTCCCACTGGGCGCGTGTATCACCACGAGATTCCTGGCGGCCAACTCTCCAACCTTCGCCAGCAGGCCATCGCTTTGGGGCTTGCGGATCGGTTTGAGGAAATTGAGGACTGGTACGCGAGGGCGAATACGATGCTGGGTCGTCCGCCAAAAGTCACCCCCTCCAGCAAGGTGGTGGGGGACCTCGCGTTGCACCTGGTCGCGATGGACGTTGATCCGGATGAGTTTGAAGCGAACCCGGGTGCGTTCGACGTTCCTGATTCGGTTGTCGGTTTCATGGCCGGTGAGTTGGGAGACCTGCCGGGAGGATGGCCAGAACCTTTCCGAACGAAGATTTTGAAAGGGAAAAACTATGTGGTCAGGGAAGAAGTGCTCTCACCTGATCACCTGAAGCGGTTAGCGCTTCCGGGCCTTGGTCGCCAAGCGTTGCTGAACGAGTTGCTGTTCCCCGGACCGACAAAAGAGTTCGAGGCTGTCCGAGAGAACTATGGCGATGTTTCTGTTCTTGCGACGAAGGATTACCTCTATGGCCTTCGGATGGGCGAAGAAACCGTTGTTGAAGTGGAACCGGGTGTGAGCCTGTATGTCTCACTCGACACTGTTTCGGAACCCGATGATCACGGTATTCGCACCGTCATGGTGGCGCTCAATGGCCAGGTGAGGCCGGTCAGCATCAAAGACCACTCCATCAAGGTCACCGTCACCACAGCCGAAAAAGCAGATCCGGGTAACCCCCAGCATGTGGCGGCGCCGTTTTCTGGGGTTGTCACTCTTTCTGCTAAAGAGGGCGACACCGTTGCTGAGGGCGACATCGTCGCCACGATTGAAGCGATGAAGATGGAGGCAGGAATTAGCGCCAGCGCCAACGGAATCGTCGAACGAGTGGCGATCCCTGTGACCCAGCAGGTCGAGGCAGGAGACCTGCTTCTCGTCATTTCGTGACCCCGAAAGATCAAGACGGATCTCGTGCGGTGGCATAGGATTAGGTCTTCACCAAAACAAGGAATCGTGAATGGCTAAACGCCCCGCATCAACATCTTCTCCCGAGGTACCCAAAGAAACTGGGGCTGGGGACGATGTTGAACTCCACGATGACAGGGTGGACCCTTCCGCCGTATCGGCGGAAGAACTTGAGACGATCACACTGTCCACCGCGCTCCCCAACAATGATGACCTCTATCAACGCCGCCCGGAGAACCGGGGGTCTTCTCCGGAGCCCGCAGCCATGCTGACCGATGACCGACTCATCGAAACCACGGGTAGGTATCGCGAGGTTCCCGAAGGTTTCTGGCAACGAGGCCTTTTTGAAATGTCTTTTCACTTGATCAACCTTGGCGATTCCCGTTCTGTGCGGGAGCGAAAAGAACTGGATGCTCGGATCTCTACTCCCTTCGAGCAGGGGACCAAGTATGTTCCTGTCCTTACGAGAAAAGGTGGAGTGGGCAAGACCACCGTGACGGCTCTGCTGGGAATGGCGATGGCTTCCGTTCGAGGCGACCGCGTGCTGGGAATTGACGCCAACCCCGACCGCGGAACCCTTGCGGAGCGTGTTCCCAAGTCAACCGGGGCAACCGTGCGCGACGTGGTGAAGCTGGCTGCGGGAATCCAGTCATTTACCGATTTTGGGGAACTCGTTTCTAAGGACAAAACCCGGTTGCACATCCTCGCTTCGGATACCGACCCTCTGCTTTCCGAAGCCTTTGACGAAAACGATTACAACGTGGTTGCAGATCAGGCCGCGAGGTTTTATTCCGTTGTTCTAACGGACTGCGGAACGGGCGTGGTCCACTCGGTTATGCGTCCCACACTTGAGCGCGCCAATGGCTTGGTCGTCGTCTCGGGGGGAAGCGTTGATGAGGCGCGGTTGGCATCAGAGACCCTTACCTGGTTAGAAGCAAATGGTTACCAGGATTTGGTTAAGAACTCTGTTGTGGCACTCAACACAGCGACTCAGGGCACCAATGTCGTGAAGCTTGATGAAATCGAAAATCACTTTGCATCGCGGACCCGCGCTGTGGTGAAAATTCCTTACGACCCCTTCCTCGCAGCGGGATCCATTATCGAATGGTCTCGCCTCAGCCCCCACACCCGCGAAGCAGCCAGGGAGCTTGCTGCTTTAGTGGTGGAGGGGATGAGCGAGCGCGCTGGAGCCTAGCCGTGGCGGTACGTGCCATTCGGCTCTTTGGCGACCCGGTTCTTTCCTCGGCGACAGATCCACTTGACCCTGTGAGCTCGCGCGCGGCAGAACTCGTGGCAGACCTGGTCGACACTGTGGCACTTCCCGGTCGCGCCGGGCTTGCGGCCAACCAAATTGGGGTGGGGTTCTCGGCTTTTAGCTACAACATCGATGGGAACATTGGTTATCTCATCAACCCCATCCTGGTGAAAGTGTGGGGTGATCGTGAAGAGGTTTCTGAGGGTTGCTTATCGGTTCCAGGCCTGACTTTTCCCAGGCTGCGATACCCCCACGCCATTGTTTCCGGATACACCGTGGAGGGTGAGCTTCTTGAGGTTGCAGGGGAGGGGCTTATGGCACAAGCGCTCCAGCACGAAATGGACCACCTCGCCGGCATACTTTATTTTCAAGGCCTCTCCTCGGACCACAAGAAGAAGGCGCTCCGCGCGATTCGCGAATCTGACTGGTTTCGTTAGGAACTGATGGAGATTCCCTGAGTTTCAGGGGAGTCGCTATACAGCTGTTCCAACTCGGTCGCGAAATCTCGCAGGATTTCGGCTCGTTTGATGCTCATCTTGGGCGTGAGATGGCCTGAGTCTTCGGTGAATTCTGTGGGTATGATGACGAACTTTCGCACTGATTCCGCGCGAGACACTCGTGCGTTGGCGGCATCGATCGCTTTTTGAACCTCTGCGATCACGGCCGGGTGCGTGGTTGCCTCCTCGAGGCTGATTTTTTCACTGACGCCGTTGTTTGCCAGCCAGGTGTCAATCATTTCCGAGTCGAGGGTGACCAGCGCCGAGATGAAGGGTTTTTGATCTCCCACAACGACAACCTGGCCCACGATGGGGTTGGAGCGGATGGGGTCTTCCAGGTAATTGGGGGCGACGTTCTTGCCACCGGCGGTAACAATTATTTCTTTGCTTCGCCCGGTGATGGTCAAATAACCATCATCGTCAATCGAGCCGATGTCGCCGGTGCGGAACCAGCCATCCGCTGTGAAGGCTTCCTTGGTGGCAGCCGCGTTCTTCCAATAACCATCGAAGACGTTGACACCCTTCACCTGGACTTCGCCATCGTCATCGGTTCGGATCGACACTCCGGGGAGCGCGGGGCCACAGGTGCCGATTTTAAACTTTGTCACCAAGTTCTCGGTCGCCGGCGCTGTAGTTTCTGTCAATCCATAGCCCTCAAGAATTTTAATTCCCAGGGTCCGATAAAAGTGCCCTAAACGTGTGCTTAGTGGCGCAGAACCAGATACCGCGTATGCGACGTTTCCGCCCATCGCCTTCTTGAGCTTGCTGTAGACCAGTCGGTCAAAGAGCTGGAATTTGAGTTTCAGAGAAAAAGGAACCGAGCCCGCGTCGAGGGCTTGGGAGTATTCCACCGCGGTGTCGGCGGCGATCCGGAAAATCTTTCCTTTTCCACCGAGTTCGGCTTTCTGCTCTGCGGAGTTGAAAACCTTTTCGAAAACCCGCGGCACGGCCAGCAGAAAGGTGGGCTGGAAGGACCCGAGAGAGGGCAGGAGCTGTTTGGTATCGGCCTGGTGGCCAATTCTGGTTCCCGTGTGAACAGCTAAAACGGAAATGAAACGCGCGAAGATATGGGCCGTCGTGATGAAGAGGAGGGAGGTGGAGCCTGGCCCCACCACTTCCTTCATCGCAACAGCGGAGTTGCGCACCAGCTCGACAAAGTTCGAGTGGGTCAACATGCACCCTTTGGGGCGTCCCGTCGAGCCCGAGGTGTAGATCAAGGTAGCCAGGTCTTTACCCTTGGCCATCGTCCTCCGTTTTTCCAATTGCTCATCTGTGACAACGTCACCCTTTGCCACGAGCTTTTCTAGGTCACCGGTGTGCATCTGCCACACGTGAGCGACCGCGGGGACATCGCTGGCAATTTCATCAAAACGCTGAAAATGATCTGCGGTCTCAACAATTACTGCGATCGCTTCAGAATCCGCCAGTGTGTACTCGACTTGGCTGGGTGCCGAAGTTTCATAAATAGGAACCATCACTGCACCGGCAAACCACAATGCGAAATCGACCAACGTCCACTCGTAACGGGTTTTGCACATGAAACCCACTTTGTCGCCGGGCTCAATCCCGGCGGCCATGAAGCCTTTTGCAAGAGCAACCACTTGGGTGTGGAACTGCGAGGTGGTGAGATCACTCCACCCACCCTCTGCGGTGGGGAGAGCAAAAAGGACCCCATCGGGGTCGCGGGCTAGCCGGTCAACCAAAAGTTGAGAAGCGTTGGCTTGGGGGTCAGCAGGTACAACGGCGGGGGTGCTGAATTCTTTCACGGTAGCTCCTTTGGTACCTCTGAATAGTTGTCCCTACTCTAGAGCCATTTAGTACTGGCAGACACCAAAAAGCCCGCGCACGGGAGCCTAAACTGAGCACTATGGAGGCAATCGGGGTTGACATTGGCGGAACAAAAATTGCAGCGGGGTTGGTGAACGCAACGGGTGCCGTGGGAACCCTTCTCGCTAGGCCCACCCCAAGCAATGACCCAGATGCCCTCATTGCAGCTGTGGTCGAGCTGGTGGAAGAGCTAGCCCACCCCGGAGCGTTTGACACCGTTGGCGTAGCGGTGGCAGCGTTTTTAGACCATCGGCGTGAGCACGTGTACCTTTCCCCCAACATTGCCTGGTCTGATTTTCCGTTGCGTGCTCGGCTGGAATCTGCGCTGGCACGGCCCGTGGTGTTAGAAAACGATGCAAACGCTGCGGGGTGGGCTGAGTTTCGTCACGGTGCCGGGCAGGGGACTCAATCAATGGTGATGCTGACCATTGGTACCGGTGTAGGCGGCGCCATCGTTGATCGGGGTTCGCTCTTGACCGGCGGATTTGGCGTGGGTGGCGAGTTGGGCCACATCGTGGTGGAACCCCTGGGGATTTCCTGCGGCTGCGGCTCCCAAGGATGCCTGGAGCAGTACGCTTCTGGCACCGCACTGGTCCGAGAAGCGGGGAAATTGATGGGTAGAGACGTGAGCTCTGCCGAACTGATGGCGCTTTTCGAGGCAGGTAATCCTCTTGCTTTCCAAGCCTTAGAGGGGGTGGGGGACTATCTCGGACGCGGCATCGCGTCACTCGTTGCGGTTTTAGATCCTGAGGTCATCGTCCTAGGTGGTGGTGTTGCAGCTGCAGGAGGGCTGCTCCTCGCTCCGGTCATGGCATCTTTTGAACTCAACTACGGGCCCTTCGGCAAAAGACCGAGCCCTCGTATTATCGTCGCGGAGCTGGGCAACACTGCAGGAGTGGTGGGGGCCGCTGACTTAGCCAGGCAGGGCGCTCTACACTGAAGACCATGTTTTACTGGCTGATGAAACACTGGGTCATTGGCCCCTTGTTGACTACGGTGTTTCGACCCTGGGTGACGGGCCTCGAGAACATACCGCGCAGTGGGCCCGTGATCATTGTGTCCAACCACCTGTCTTTTGTTGATTCTGTTTTTTTGCCGATGGTGGTGGATCGACAAATGGCTTTTCTGGCCAAAAGTGACTATTTCACCGGAAAAGGCCTCAAAGGGTGGCTGATTCGTTTTTTTATGACCTCCTCCGGCCAGCTCCCCATCGACCGCTCGGGGGGGAAAGCTTCCGAGGCGTCCCTGAACGCGGGATTGGCAGTGTTGGCGGAGGGAAAAGTTCTCGCAATTTACCCGGAAGGGACCCGGTCCCCGGATGGACGCCTTTATCGCGGGCGAACGGGAGTGGCTCGGATGGTCCTTGAAGCGGGAGTTCCGGTCATTCCCACTGTCATGATTGACACCGACAAGGTAATGCCTTTGGGCTCCTCGCTTCCCAAGGTTCACCGCGTTGGTGTCGTAATAGGTGCGCCGCTGGACTTCAGCCGCTTTCAGGGGATGGAAGGGGACCGATTCGTGTTGCGGTCGATCACTGACGAAATCATTCACGAAATGCACACCCTGGGTTCCCAGGAATATGCAGACGTGTACGCCTCCACTATTCGCAACCCCGGGTCTTAGGCGGTCGGCTAAGCTGGTCGCTGGCCTACAACCTTAAAGAACAGGTGTTTTGTGGTGGAATTTTCTGAGCATGTCATTGCTCCCGCCGCCGGTGTGCTGGAGGGCCTTGACCACTGGCGCACTCTTGAGGCGCAGCAGCAGCCATCGTGGCCAGATCCTGACAAAGTGGTGGCCGTTGGAGCCGAGCTTTCTGAGGTACCACCGCTGGTTTTTGCCGGTGAAGTAGACATGCTGCGCGATCGTCTTGCGCGCGCGGCCCGAGGCGATGCTTTTCTTTTGCAGGGTGGCGATTGTGCGGAGACTTTCGCGGGAGCTACAGCAGACCAAATTCGAAATCGAGTGAAGACAATTCTTCAGATGGCTGTTGTTCTGACGTACGGAGCATCGATGCCCGTCATCAAGATGGGTCGGATGGCAGGGCAGTTTGCTAAACCCCGCTCTAACGATGAAGAAACGAGGGATGGCGTAACCCTCCCCGCATACCGGGGCGACATTGTCAACGGTTATGACTTCACCAGCGAATCCCGTACCCCCGACCCGGAGCGGATGCTGAAGGGTTACCACACCGCTGCCTCGACACTCAATCTCATCCGTGCGTTTACTCAAGGTGGTTTCGCGGATTTACGGATGGTGCACAGTTGGAATAAAGGTTTTGCAAGAAATCCCGCAAACTCACGCTACGAAGGCCTCGCGAAAGACATCGATCGAGCCATCGCTTTCATGGAGGCTGCGGGAGCTAATTTTGATGAACTAAAGCGTGTTGAGTTTTATGCGAGTCACGAGGGTTTGCTCATGGATTACGAGCGCCCCCTCACCCGGATTGACTCCCGCTCAGGCGAGCCCTATGTCACCTCGGGACACTTCTTGTGGATTGGCGAGCGGACAAGAGCTCTCACGGGAGCGCACGTTGATTTCTTTTCGCGTGTGCGAAACCCTCTTGGCGTGAAGCTTGGGCCCAGCACCGATGTTGCTTCCATGAAAGCGTTGATAGAGAAGTTGGATCCTGATCGTGAGCCGGGCCGTTTGACGTTTATTACCCGCATGGGAGCCGACAAGATCCGCGATGCTCTGCCACCACTGCTGGAAGCCACGAAGGAGTTGGACGTCCAGCCTTTGTGGGTCAGCGATCCCATGCACGGCAACGGAATAACCACGCAGACCGGCTACAAAACCAGAAGATTTGATGACGTTGTGTCGGAAGTAACGGGCTTCTTTGAGTCCCACCGCAGTGTGGGAACCCACCCCGGTGGCATCCACGTTGAATTGACCGGTGATGATGTCACCGAGTGTTTGGGCGGGTCGCAAAACATCGACGAGTTGGGGTTGGAAACCCGTTACGAATCGCTCTGTGATCCTCGTTTAAACCACCAGCAGTCCTTGGAGCTCGCGTTCCTTGTGGCAGAAGAGTTAGCTAAGCGCTAAACAAAACTGCGAAGAGTGATGGTGGTCCCTCGAACCACTTCCTGGCCTGCGCTGGGATCCATGCTGGTCACCCGGGCAAACGAGCGGTCCCAATCTGATGGCGGGTATTCCGATCGAACTTCAACAGTGAAGCCGAGTGCTTCCAGCTCCGCCTTAGCGTCGGCAATCGTGTCGCCCACGACGTTTGGCACGGTCACCAGTTCTGGCCCGCGTGACACGACGAGTGTGAGGGTGTCTCCCGGGGAGAAAGTCTGGGTACTAGCGCCCAAAATCTCGACTACCGAGCCCTCCGGAACGGCATCGGAGTAGGCTCCGTCACCGCCAACGATTCCGCCAAGTCCCACCTGTTCCAAAAGAGCTTGCGCTTGGTCCACGGTGAGCCCGGTGACATCGGGAATCGCACCCGCGGAGAGGACGGCGTCTACGGTGGAGCCGGCCAGGATTTCAACCCCGGGGGAGAGGGTCGCTCCCGTGGTGTCGGTAAGACGCAAGAGTGTTCCCTTCGCGCCATTGGTGCTGAACTCTTCCCGCGTTACGCCGAGGATGAGATTGAGCTCTTCCAACAGCGCCTGGGCGCTAGCGAGCGTTTCCCCGGCCAAAGAAGGGACGCTGACGGGGTTGGGGCCCAGCGAGACGATGAGGGTTACCTCTGTGCCTTTGTCCACGGTTTCCCCAGAACCCGGCGAGGTTCCTTTGACGGTTCCCTCAGGAAGGACTAAATCAAATTCTTCCAGGGGTGTTGCAGACACGACGAGTTCTGCGGCCACCAGCGCTGTGGTCGCAGCGGTGACGCTGGTTCCGGACACGTCAGGAATCGCTGTCATGGCTCCTGGCCCTGTGATCCACCACCACGCACCAGCACCGCCTCCACCAATCACGAGGAGGAGGAAAAATGCGCTGACCCATGCCCACTGTGACCCACGCTTTTTGCGACGCGGCGCAATGGGCTCCTGGGGCTCAATTGCTTCGGCGTCATCGGTGATGATGCCCAGCGATGAGGTCGGTTCTAAGCCCTCAAATACTCCGGCTTTGGAGCTGAGAACCTGGGTTTCCTCCAAATCGAGTGGCGACATTTTTTGTGTCATGGCGATTGTTTGATCGAGGGTTCGAAGCGGCGCGGTGGGGGGCGGGCCAATAAGGGACTCTAACGAGCGAACGTGCTCCAGCACGGCGCGTGCGTGGGGAGGCCGCTCCTCGGGTGAGCGTCTCGTGCACCAATCAACGAGTTCGTCAAAAGCGGCGGGGACTGCGGGGTTTTTTGAACTGGGTGCGGGGACAATGTCGTTCGCGTGCTGGTAAGCAATGGTGACTGCTTGATCGCCCTGGTAGGGCTGTTCACCCGTCAACATTTCAAACATCATGATGCCGAGGGCATAAATGTCGCTGCGCAGATCTGCTTCGCCTCGTGAAATGAGCTCGGGGGAGAGGTAGGCGATGGTTCCTAAGAGTGCTTGGGAAGTCGCGGTGTTGTGGGTGGAGGCTCGGGCGAGCCCAAAGTCTGCGATTTTGATGCGTCCGTCATCCGCAAGTAAAACATTTTCGGGTTTTAAATCTCGGTGGACAATTCCGGCGGTGTGGGCAGCATCGAGACCATGGAGAACAGCGGTAACGATGTCAAGGGTTTGCGCCACCGTAAGCGCGCCGAAGTCCTGCAGGAGTTCTCTCAGGGTGATGCCTGGTAGATACTCCATCACTATGTAGGTGAGAGCTCCCTCCTGCCCTTGATCAAAAACATTGACGATGTTGGGGTGAGCGAGGCGAGCGGCTTGCCTCGCCTCTTGGATGAAGCGCCTGGTGAAGTCTTCGTCCTCGGCCAAATGAGGGTGCATCACCTTGATGGCAACGGGACGTTCGAGGCGTTGGTCCAGAGCCTGGTACACCGTTGCCATGCCACCCCGTGCAACGCGGCTCTGAATGAGATAGCGGCTATCCACCAGAAGGCCCACAAGAGGGTCAGCGGGGGGAGCGTCCATTCTTTGGAGTGTACGCAGGATGGGCTTAGCTAGCGGGTTGCCACTCCACTAGGTCAATTCATAAAGCCAGGCCCAGGCGCTGGGTTCCCACTTTGCATAGGCGTCTGGATGGCCTGAAATTTGAACGCGTTGGGCCGCATTTGTCAACGACATGGTTTGCCAGCCGGAAATGTCCAGCAGCCCCCGGGTAATGCCTTTGTTGGGGTTGGAGGGGCCACCAAAAAACAATTTTGTGGCGTATGCCTGATCGAGAATCTGATCCACTGTGCCCCAGCCGGTGGAGGGTCGCTGCTGATACAGCCCCACAGAGTCGCGATCACCCCAGTTGATGTTCCGTAAAGAGGACTCCTGCATGGCCGTGGCTAGCGCGATCACGATGCCGTAGTCGGGAACACCCAGTTCTCGACCGACGTTGATGATGATTTGGGCGTTCCCCCGCCTTTCGTCATTCAGCGGGGTAATGCTGCCGCTCACGGGTTCGCCTACCCCACTCGGTGCCGCTGCTTCGGATTCCTCAGCTGGCTTTGCAGCGGAGGGTGATTGAGCAGGAGCAACAGGGGTCGGTGCGGGTTCGGCCTTGACCACTACCTTTTTCTCCGGAACCTTGACCAAGATGAGAGAGGGGGTCTCAGCCAGCTCGAGGTCCGCTGAGTCAAACACCTCAGGTGACTCGGCGACTCCACCTTCCACCGCTGTCTCGGTGTCAAGAGACGCAGCAATAATGGTGGGGGCCGCTTGTGTGCGGGTGATGACATTCCGATTAACCACGGTCTTCGTGACACCGGGCAGGGAAATAAACTGTCCGGCAAAAATCACGGTGTCACCCTGGAGGTCGTTGTGTTCCAGAAGAGCGTCGGTGGAGATGCCTAAACGGTCAGCAATCTCGCTCGCAGTTTCCCCGTTTTGCACCAGGTAGCCATCGTTGAGCACCCTGGCAGGTGAACCCTGGCGCTTTTTCGTGGGCTCGGGGGTGAGTTTGAGGATTTGGCCCTCGTGGACGACGGTGTCCCAGCCCAGCCCGTTGAGGGTCAAGATTGCAGGGGTGGGAATACCGAAACGATCGGCAATGCTGGAAATGCTGTCACCTGATTGGACGGCATAGGTTGCAGGTAACTCTGAACCCGTAGCACTCAACACCACCTGCGCGATGGGGAGAAACGCTGTTTGCAGTCGGTCAGAAAAGCTGGGGCGAGAGTCCGATTCCTCGCTCTGACCCCCGGCGGTTTCTGTTCCCTCTGGGCTGTGGCTCGTGACGCCGGGAGCGGCAATCACTCCGGTGGCGAGGGTGCCCGTCATGATCAGAGGAAGGCTCGAAAAAACCCCTTTGCGAAATGCTCCAGGACCGGTCGGGCAGGGTGGGTCAAACTCTGCGACCCGGGGAGTGAGATCGCGAAAGACCTTTCGTTCGAGGGTCTCCACAACTTCCTCCGGAGAGGAGTGTGTGAGCTCGTGGTCTGACATTAGGTCCTATCGTGTCGCTGTTTAGCGCCCATAGGCGCAGCGACCCTCCGGTGATAACGCTGTCACAGGATGGTACCCGAGTCAATCACTGTTGCTCCTGTGATGTGCGTTAATCTGCCCGAAACATTCTGCGTGTCCCCTTCGGGTTCGAATATCTGGCACAGTTAACTCGTGGTTATTCCTGAAGAGATCTCCTGGCTCACCGTCCCCGACGTTGCGGAGCGGTTGAACACCATTCCCGGCAAAGTCCGCAGGCTGATTGAGGAAAGAGCTCTCTTGGGGAAAAAGATTGAGGGAGTTTTTCGTATTCCCGAACCATTCCTCCACGAGGGCGAACCTTTGAAGGATCTTGGCGGTACCGTCGTCGTCCTCCTGGACGGTGGCTTTAGCGAGAACGAAGCAGTGGAGTGGTTACTGACACACCACGAGGGACTAGGGGTCACACCTGTCGAAGCAATCCGATGGGGTCGGAAAACTGAGGTGCGAAGGGTTGCTCAGGTCCTCGCGCTCTAAATAGGGCGCTTAGGACTGACGCTGGGTCACAGCGGCCGCTAAGCGACTGAGTTCTTTTTTTGCACCCGGAGCAATCCGAGCTGATTTCAAAGCTGTGAGCGAATCTTCGGCATACCGATTGATGAGCTCTTCCACCTCTTCTACAGCGCCTGTCTGACGCAGTGTCGATTGCAATACTTCAATTTGTTCACCCGTCAGGCTGCGATCACCCAGGAGCTCGTTGAAGAGGCTCTGGGCACCCGGCGGCATCGATTTCTCGCCCAGTGCGATAAGAACGGTGCGTTTTCCTTCCCTGAGGTCATCTCCGGAGGGCTTGCCCGTTACCTCGGAGTCGCCAAAAACCCCGAGCAGATCATCCCGAAGTTGGAAGGCAATTCCTAAGGGGAGCCCAAAAGCGGACAGATCTTCGAGTACCTCAGCGGTTGCTCCGGCGAGTGACGCCCCGATGAGAAGAGGGGCCTCCATGCTGTATTTTGCGGATTTGTAGGTGACCACCCGCAACGCTCGTTCAAGACGCTCGTCCTTGGCTGTGTGTAACCAAGCTGCTTCTTCGTGGATATCCAAATACTGCCCGAGGGTCACTTCTTGGCGCATCCTGGCAAATTCGGTCCGTGTCGCTCGCGAGACCGAGGCGTCTTGCTGACCCAGGGCCTCGGTGAGTAATTCATCACTCCACGCAAGGAGCAGATCGCCCAGAAGAAGCGCGGTGGATTCTCCGAAGTGGGAATCGCCCCCGAAATAGCCGCGTTCGCGGTGGATGGATTCGAAGGTGCGGTGCGCGGAAGCAAAGCCCCGGCGGGTGTCGGAGTTATCCATAATGTCGTCGTGTACGAGAGCGGCCGCGTGAAACACCTCGAGTGACGTCGCTAAAGAGACCACGGGCTCTATGTCTGAGAGGGTTTCGATCCCGCCCACCAGGTCGATCGCATCGAAGGAGGTTTGTGCAGCTCGCCATCCCCAATAACAAAAGCGGGCCCGGAAGCGCTTCCCGTTGCCCAAAAGATTGTGGGCGTAGTCCGCGAGATGACCGAGGTCAGGGGAGATCGCTGCCATCGCTTCTTCTCTCGAAGAGAGAAACGAGGTGAGGCGTTCTTCGACAACGGTGACTAACTTAATTTGCTCCGGCACCCCACTAGCCTATCCACAGGAAACCGGGCTAAAGTAATGGGACAAACCCGCCCCTGCAGGAGATCTAGATGCCGCTGTCCGAGAACGAGCAACGCCTTCTCGATGAGATGGAACGCAACCTCTATAAGAATGAGGCTGACGTGATGTCCACCAGTGGGATTATTCGTGCGCCGAACTACACCGCGATCGGTATCGGTGTGGTGGTCGGCCTAGTAGGCATCATCACCATGGTTATCGGTGTGTATGTGAGCGTGACGCTCGTGGGCGTTATCGGCTTTGCTGTTTTATTCGCCGGCGTGATGGTTGCAGCGACAGTGCCCGCAAAGGCCTCCGCTGCGGATGCCGGTCCTCGCATCTCGGGGAAGGGTCCCGTGGCCTCCCAGGCAAACTTAATGGATCGCTTGAATGAGCGCTGGGATCGTCGGCAAGGCGGCGGCAACCAGTAACCCATGTGGAGGGAACACCCTCCACCAGCACCTTTCCTAACCGGCCCTCAGGGGCCGGTTTTTTTGTCGCGCGGGGCCTGCTTCCCTGTGATTCACCGGTGGAGCTTTGGATGCAGGGATTCCGAAAGAAATGTATCAAAGTGGTGCATTCTGGAGAAAAGTGGAGTAAAGTGGCGAATGCTTCCACCAGGCCGGAATGTGAAAGGGGGGCGAAATGTTCTTGGGCACACACGCTCCCAAGCTCGACGACAAAGGGCGCGTTATCCTTCCCGCTCGGTTTCGGGACGACCTGGCCAATGGGTTGGTTCTCACCAGGGGGCAAGAGCGTTGCATCTATGTCTTCACCGCTAAAGATTTTGATAGCCACGTAGAGCGTCTTCGGGACGCTCCGCTGACGTCAAAAGCGGGACGCGACTTTTTGCGACTGTTCCTTTCCGGTGCAAGTTCGGAAATCCCCGACAAGCAAAACCGGGTCACCATTCCTCCTGCCCTTCGCGACTACGCAGGTCTCGAGCGGGAACTCACCGTAATTGGCGCGGGCAATCGTGCCGAGATTTGGTCAAGCACAGCGTGGGACCAGTACTACAGCGAACGCGAGCAAGCCTTTTCAGAGACCGAGGAGGAGGTGATCCCCGGACTCCTGTAATCCCGTGTTCGTGACTCCCGTCCGTTCGCCCTGTATCCGCTTCCCCGGTTCCAGGTCGAGATTACGGAGGGGAATCTCGAATCCGGGCCCAGGTAAGGGCCCTCGATGATGAAAACCTATGACCACATCCCCGTGATGAAAGATCGTGTTCTCGAACTGTTAGGCCCCGCCCTCGATCACGAGGGTGCGCTCCTCGTCGATGGCACCCTGGGATTGGGCGGTCACGCAGAGGCCTTCCTCGAATCTTTTCCCTCTCTTCGGGTGCTCGGCATCGACCGAGACATCGAGGCTGGTAATCATGCCACCGCGCGCCTTAAGAACTTTGGCGAAAGATTCACCTTCCACCACGGTCGCTACGACACCATGGGGGGCGCACTCGAGCAACATTTCCCCGGCGTGGAACCCGCCGGGGTTCTCTTGGACTTGGGAGTCTCCTCGCTCCACCTCGACAAACCAGAGCGCGGTTTTTCGTACTCAGTGGACGCGCCTCTGGACATGAGGATGGATGTCACTGATCAGGTAACGGCTGAGTCGATTCTTCAGTCGTATTCGATGGATGACCTGGCCGATATTTTTCGGATGTTTGGCGATGAAAAACTTGCTGGCCGGTATTCACGAGCCATCGTTGCCCATCGCGAAAAGAGCGTTCTACGCACCACGGCTGAGCTGGTAGAGGTGTTGCAGCAAGCGACTCCCTATGCGTTGAAAGACCGCGGGCACCCGGCAAAACGCGTATTCCAGGCGTTGCGCATGGAAGTTAATCGGGAATTGGAGTCTCTCGTAGCCGCGTTGCCGATGGCAATGGATGCTCTCGCGGTCGGCGGGCGCATCGTTGTCATGTCGTATCACTCTGGTGAGGATCGGCTTGTCAAGAAAGTCGTGCGCCAGCGCAGCTCCTCTACCGCACCTCTGGGATTACCCGAGGAGCTCCCTGAACACCGTAGTGAATTTAGAGAGATCACCCGTGGAGCCGAGATGGCAACACCTGAGGAACGAGCAGCAAACCCCAGGAGCGCATCGGTGCGCACTCGGGCAGCAGAAAAGTTACGAAAGGCGAGTCGATGACCCAACGAGTACTTTCCCACACGGTGCGTTCTCGCCGGAGTCCGGCGATTCCCGCTACCGCGACACGCTCTTCCAGCACGAAGGCTGCTCCCAAACTGCGCTATATCGTGGTGACTTTGGCCGGTATCTTTGCGATCTTGGGAGGGCAGTTGTTGCTTTCTATCAGCGTCTCCAGTAGCGCGTATGAAATTTCCTCCCTGAAAGGGGAAATGCGTCACAGTGAACAAAGCTTGCAAATTGTCGCCGAAGAAATTGGAGCTCTCACGTCCCCCGATACGCTGGCCGCTCTGGCTGGTTCGATGGGGATGGTGGAAGACAACAGCCCGGCATATCTGCGCGTCTCTGATGGCGTTGTTCTCGGCGAAGCCGCACCGGCGCGCGAGTCAGGGCAAGGTCAGATCTACACCGTGACGGCGGGGACCGAAGCTCGCCCCACTGCGCAGATCGTCACCGATGTGTTTGCTTCCCTCAGCGTCCAGGCTGCTTATGAGCTCAGCGCGGAGGAAGCGCTGCGCGAAGCGACCCTTCCTGCCGTTGATAACGGCGAGGGGGTTATCCAACCCGCAATGGTGACGACTCCGGCCCCAGCTTCCGCGTTTGGTGGCTCGATCCCTTCTCCGATTACCCGCTAGGAACTGTCGATGACCCACCAGCGCATGACAGGCCGCCGTATGGCCTTGGCACTGGTGCTCGTTTTTGTGACTGCGGGGCTTCTGATGGTCAAACTCGTCGATGTTCAGGTGGTTCGAGCCAGCGAACTCCAGGAACAGTCCGAAGCCATCCGGACCACCGATGAGACAATTTGGGCGTCCCGGGGATCGATCGTTGACAGCTTTGGGAATGATTTGGCTCTCGATGTTGACCGGTATGACGTGAGCGCTGACCCGAGTATGAGCGGTGATTTTCGCCGGTCGGGGGAGACCGTCACACTCGAGTTTGCCCTCTCGGAAATTGCTGAGCTCACTGGTTCAAACGCCGATGAAATGTTGTTTGCCCTCCGCAAGGACCCGGAGGCTCGCTTCACCTTTTTGGTGAAAGGAATTAGCCCGGACGTCCGCCTGTCGCTCCAGGAGTTGGGGATCCCGTGGCTCCAAATGGATTTGGTGCGCGAGCGTACCTATCCCTTCGGTCCGGTAGCGGGAAACATCACGGGGATGTTGGGAACCGACGAACCTTTAGCCGGTATCGAACGGGAGTGGGACGACTGTTTAGCGGCCGATAATGGCGTGGCAACATATCAACGTGGTGCGGATGGCGTCAGACTTCCTGGCACCACTCAAACCGTGGTCGACCCCGTTCACGGTGGTGACGTCGTCTTGACCCTTGACAGTGACCTTCAGTGGTACGTGCTGCAGCAGCTCGCAGAACACGGCAGTCGCCTCGGTGCGGAGCACGGCTCCGCCATGGTGGTGCGGGTGTCGGATGGGCACATCCTGGCGGCTGCCGATTGGCCCACTTTCGACCCCAACGATTTTTCTCAAACCCCCACCTCCAACACGGGGGCGCGAGTTTTTTCCTCACCCTATGAGCCCGGGTCCATCATGAAAGCTGTTGGCGTCGCGATGCTGATCGATGGCGGTTACACCTACGCCGAAGACAAGATTGTTGCCCCCGGGTTCTTTAGCGTCTACGAGGGTCGCTTCATCAAGAACTTCTCGGTTGCCCAGGATACTCAACTCACCACCGCAGGCGTCCTGTATACCTCCTCCAATACGGGGCTTTCGGTGCTCTCCAGCAGGATGCCGAGTTCGAGCGCCACCGAATATTTCAAGAAATTTGGTTTCGGATCGGTCACCGCCGTTGACTTTTTGGGCGAATCAAGCGGTCTGGTCAAGTCGGGGGCCGAACTCGACGTCGTCTCCCGCTACAACCAATTCTTCGGCCAAGGAATCTCGGTCACTGCTGCTCAGATGGCGGGTGCCTATCAAGCCCTGGCTAATGGCGGCCTTCGGGTTCCCCTGCGTTTGGTCGAAGGCTGTGTGGCCAACGACGGCGTCTTCACCGAGAATCCTGTGCAAGAGCCCATCCGTGTTGTGTCCCAGAGTGCCTCCGACCAGGTCATTCGTAGCCTGGAGACGATTGTTTCCCAAGGCCCACTGAAAAATGTCCTAGGGATACCTGGCTACCGGGTCGCGGCAAAAACGGGAACCGCGGAAATAGCAAACTCCCAGGGGTATGGGGCAGAGCGCGTTATTTCTTTGGCCGGGATGGCACCTGCGGAAGATCCTGAATACGTGGTGTTGGTGAGTTTTTACAAGCCTCAAACCTCTAGGGTCTCCACCGCTGCCGCCCCCGCATTCCATGACCTTATGTCCCATGTCCTGAAGCATTACCGAGTTGCGCCCTCAAGCGAGCCCGCGGTGCTTCCCCCGGTAACCTGGTAGCGCTTAGCCAACAACCAGAAGGGGCACGCATGACCAGCACGCCGCTTCGGCCCACCCTTTCGACACCGATCGCTCTGGGAAGTATTTCCAGCACCCTTGGCATTGCTCACGAAGGCGATGACGTTAGCGTTGCGGGCGTTGCGCTTCACACCCAGGCAGTGATGCCCGGTGATGTTTTTGTGGCGCTTCAGGGTGTGAATCGCCACGGTCTTGAGTTGGCCCAGGTGGCACGCGATCAAGGGGCTGTGGCTGTTTTTACCGATGCGGCGGGAGCACTAGCGCTTCGCGCATCGGGCATACCGCTGCTGATTGCGGAGGATCCCCGACAGTTTCTCGGCGCTCTTTCCGCGCTGGTTTATGGCACCGCGCGCGAGAATCACCCCGCTGTTTATTCTGTGACGGGAACAAATGGAAAGACTTCTACTGCTTTTCTCCTCGAAGCTCTCATGAGAGGTCTGGGCTGGAAAACTGCGCTCTCCACCACTGCGGAGCGCCGGGTAGATGGAGAGGCATATCCCTCCACGCTCACCACTCCTGAGGCCCCTGATATTCACGCGATGCTTGCGCTGAGCAGAGAAAGAGGTGTGGGCGGGGTTGCCATAGAGGTCAGTGCTCAAGCCCTGGTCAAAGACAGGTTGCAAGGCGTGATGAGCGCTGTGGTGGGGTTCACCAATCTGAGTCACGACCACTTTGAGGATTTTGGCGGGATGGAGCGCTACCTCGATGCGAAGGCAATCCTTTTTGAGCCGGAAATGGCGCGGCACGGGGTGGTGTGTGTGGACGGTGAATGGGGTCGCATTCTCGCCCAGCAAGCCGGTATCCCCATCACCACGATTGCGGCGCACTCGAGAGGCCCTAGTGACTGGGGCTACCAAGTTCTCGATGCAGGCTCGGATTTGACGCGCTGGGAAGTCACGGGGCCTTCAGGCGAAAGTCTTGAGCTAGCAGCCCCCCTCATTGGAGAGCACATGGTGGCTAATGCTTCTCTCGCCGTGGTGATGTTGGTTACTTCTGGCGTGGACATCAACGATATTCGGGTTCATATGGGCCCGGGGACACCGGGAATTCCGGTTTCTATTCCTGGCCGGGTGGAACGGGTTTCGGGTGTTGCGGGACCAGCTGTTTTTCTCGACGCGGGGCGCAGTGCCGATGCCTACGAACACACCCTCGCGGCGATTAGGGCGTTGACTCCAGGAAAAATTGTGATGGTGTGCGGCACCTCGGGCAATCGTGATTCCACGAAGCGGCCCATCATGGGCGCTGTTGCTGCTCGAGGAGCAGAGGTGTTGATCATCACCGATGATGACCCCCGGAAGGAGGACCCCGCTGTTATCCGCGCGGGGTTGCTGGAGGGCGCCCGTTCTATTCGGCACGACGATGTGCATGAGATACCCGATCCCACTGCTGCAATCAGGTTTGCGCTTACGTTGGCGGGGGAGGGTGACAGTGTGCTGTGGAGTGGCCCAGGGTCCCAGACCTATCGCGATATCAGCGGTGAAAAGGTGGCGTATTCTGCCAAGCGAGAAGCGCAGAGAGCGCTCACCGATGCTGGATGGCCAATTCCTGCTCAGGAGAGGAGACCGTGATGGAAGCGGAACTGGGAGTTCCTGTTTATCCCCATCGGGGTGGGGGAGCCGTCGTCGATGGCACGAGCGTAGTGGGAGCTCGAGCTGCGGTGGATCTCCTCAAAGCAGTCCGGGGCGCGGTAGAGCCGGAACAACGCCAGATTTTGCTAACGGGGTCAGTGGAGCTCACAGGTGGCTCAGATTACGACGACCTCGAAGCTTTTGGGGCTTTTATCGTGCGGGTTAATATTGCCAAGTGCATCGCGGTGGGGCCCGACGCGAGGGCCATTTTTGCTTCGGTGGGTCGAGAAGGCTCATGGGACGGGGAGTCACAACACGTGGACGATGTCGCCACCGCCTACGATGAGGTCTCGAAAGACATTTCCCAAGGCGATGTGGTTGTGGTGTTGGGGAGTGTTCCTGAGGATATGGGTTCATTGGTGCTGAGACTACGAGAGTTGCTCGCTTGAGAATTTTGCTGCTCGGGAGCGCCCTTTCTCTCGGGTTTTCGTTGTTCTTGACCCCACTCTTCATCAGGCTTTTCGCCTCCATCGGGTGGGGGCAGTTCATTCGCCAAGACGGGCCAAAGACCCATTTTGTCAAGCGAGGGACACCCACGATGGGCGGGATTGTGATCTTGCTTGCCATCGTTTTTGGGTATTTCACCGCTCACTTGATTGAGGGCGCCCCTCCCAGCCAGTCAGCCCTTTTGGTGATTGGACTGATGGTGGGTCTTGGGTTTGTGGGCTTTTTGGATGACTATTCCAAAATCCGCCAACAACAGTCTTTGGGCCTCAGCCCCCGCGCTAAAGTCATCGGCCAAGTTGTGGTGTCGGCCACCTTCGCCGCTTTGGCAGTTTCTTTTCCCGACGGTGATGGCCAGACCCCTGCCGCGCCGGGCATCTCCCTCGTGCGAAATGCCGACATCATCGATTTTTCCCTGTGGGGTCAGATTGCTGTTTTCGTGGGGTTTGCGGTGTGGGCGACGTTGATCATTGTGGGGACGTCGAATGCGGTGAATCTCACGGATGGGCTCGATGGGTTAGCGAGCGGGTCAGCAGTTTTGGTCTTTGTTGCGTATGTGATGATCACCTTCTGGCAGTTCAATCAGTCGTGTTTTAGGGTATTTCCGGACGAAGATAACTTTTACAAATGCTACGAGGTGAGGGATTCCCTGGAGCTCACCACCGTCGCTGCCATCGCCAGTGCGAGCCTGATCGGGTTCTTGTGGTGGAACACTTCCCCCGCGAAAATTTTCATGGGAGACACTGGTTCGCTGGGCTTGGGTGGGGGTGTGGCTGGGCTGGCTCTTTTTTCTCGAACAGAGCTCCTCCTCCCGCTCGTGGGTGGCCTCTTTGTCATCCTCACGGGTTCGGTCATCCTGCAACGGTTGTACTTTAAGGCCACCAAGGGCAAGCGGATTTTTTACTCCTCCCCCCTCCACCACCACTACGAAATTAAGGGGTGGGCGGAGGTCACGATTGTCGTGAGGTTTTGGTTGATTGCAGGCCTCTGCGCTGCTGCTGGTGCAGGCGTTTTCTACCTGGAGTGGCTCAGTCGTTGACCGAAACCATTGACCAGCTCAGAAGTTGGTCCAGTGAGTGGTCAGGCCACCGCCTTGCGGTGCTGGGGCTTGGCGCAACCGGGTTTTCCATCGTGGACACCTTTGTGGAGCTGGGTTGCGATGTTCTGGCTTTGGCAAACGAAGCTGATTCGGACACTCTGCGTATTCTCGACGTTCTGGGTGTCACTCCCGTGGTGGGAGAGGATGCGGCGCTTTCGCGAGCGCTCGCTGATTTTTCTCCTGAGGCACTAGTGATCTCACCGGGAGTGGTCGCTGAGAATCCGGTCGTGATGACCGCACAGGCGCTGGGGGTGCCCTTGTGGTCCGATCTCGACACGGCGTGGCGGGTGAGAGATAAACAAGACTTCTCATCACCTTGGGTGCTCGTGGCAGGAGAAACTTATGGCCTTCGACTGGCCGAGCTTGCGGCGAGGCTTCTCAACGCCGGTGACGTGCCGGCGTTGGTTGTGGGGCACCATTGTGAACCAGTTCTGAATGCAGTGCGCGATCCCCACGATTATCAGGCTTTGGTCGTGGTGGCCTCGGAAAACCAGGCGATGCAACTCGCGCGGGGCGGTCACCACCGTGCTCCCCATGTGGTGGTGTGTGTGGAAGAAAACTCCATCCTCAGGGACGGTGCGCTTTTCGATGGCACCCAACGCGCGTGCGTCTATCGCAAAGGTGTTGGGCCCAGTATGTCTTTGGTAGAAGATGCTGAAGTGCGCGAGGGAGCACGGGCCATCGGCGTGGGTTTTGACTCCCCGGGCCCCAGTGACCTGGGGCTGGTCGAGGGCATTGTGGTTGACCGGGCATTTCTCGATGACAGAGCCAATCACGCCCTCGAAGTCTCCACTGTGGAGGAGTTGAGCGAAGCAGGGTGGACTATCCCCGAGGACCTACCCGTGATTGTGGGGGCTATTGCCATTGCCAGAGCCTTCGATGTTTCCCCGGCGGTTATCGCCGGGGTCCTGACCCTGCCCTAAAAACCCATTCGGCGTGGCATCGACGGGGTTTTCTTTACCAGGCGCACACTAGAAAGGCGCAGGCGTCACGCTTGCGCTTCAGCGGCGATCGAAGGGGTGGCGACATGGCCCGTTCCGCACCCGTAAGGCCGGTCTCCGCAAAGGGGCATTCTGCCGGTACCGAAGCCCGCGTTGTCGTGAGTGTCAAACGTCTCTTCTCCCAGGAGTCGCCTCAGTATGTGGTCATGGTGGCCACGGTCCTGTTCTTGGTCATGTTCGGACTTGTGATGGTCTTGTCTTCGTCATTTGTCGACTCTGCCCTGGGTAACAACGGAAACTTTTTTGCCGTCTTTTTGCGTCAGGCGATGTGGGTGCTGATGGGTCTCCCGGTCATGCTTTTGCTCGCGCGAGTCCCGCCAATTGCTTTCTTACAAGCGGCTCCCGCTGGCCTGTTGGGCGCGCTTGTTTTGCAGAGCTTGGTGTTTACACCGCTCGGGGTCTCCTCGGGAGGAAACCGCAACTGGATCGCGATTGGTAGTTTTTCTGGGCAACCCTCCGAGGTTCTCAAGGTCGCCTTGATTGTCTGGATGGCTGCCATTTTGTCCCGTCGTCTCGAGGTAATGGGCGAGTTTCGAACCCTGCGGAAACCCTTGGGGGTGGGGGTGATTGCCTCGATTAGCCTCGTGATGGCAGGTGGCGACCTAGGAACGGTGGGCGTGATGGCCCTGGTTGTCGTGGGGGTTGTTTTTCTTGCCGGTATCCGACTGCGTCACCTCGCTGGCATCCTGAGTGTTGTGGTCGGTCTGGGGGTGCTGGGAGCACTTTTTACTCCGTCTCGGGTGAGCAGGATTAGCACCTGGTTTTCCGGTTGCGCCGACGAGGATTACCTCACGACCTGCTGGCAAACCGTGCATTCCACCTTTGCATTGGGTTCGGGAGGAGTTTTCGGTGTGGGCTTGGGGAATTCCCGCGCGAAATGGTCTTGGCTTCCTGAAGCGGAAACAGACTTTATTTTTGCCATCGTCGGGGAGGAGCTGGGATTACTGGGCGCGGGGCTCGTCATCTTGTGCTTCGTCGTGCTTGCCGTGACCATGGCCCACCTGGTGAGAAAAAACCCTGATCCCTTTGCCCGCCTGGTCACCGCCGGTGTGATGGTCTGGCTGATCGGTCAAGCGCTGATTAATATTGCCGTCGTCTTGGAGCTTCTCCCTGTGTTGGGGATTCCCCTGCCTTTCATGTCGGTGGGCGGATCTGCTTTGCTCTCCTCGCTGGCGGCTGTGGGCATTGTGATGGCTCTCAACCGCAGCGGAGCTGTATCAGTGACCGAGCACTTTTCCCGTCTCCGGGGAAATCGTCGATGACTCGTGTTGTCCTTGCCGGGGGAGGCACTGCCGGTCACGTGAACCCTCTTCTGGCGGTCGCCGAAGAGCTCCAACGAAGCCACGGGGTTAGCGCAAGAGATATTTCTGTCATCGGTACGAGTGAAGGACTGGAATCCAGGCTTGTTCCGGAGGCCGGGCTCGAGCTCCACACTCTCGCGCGATTACCTTTTCCGCGAAAACTCAATCTTCAAGCGGTGGCTTTTGCACCTCGCTTCATCCTGGCCACGGTTCAGGCACTTCGGATGATTACTCGTCACCGGGCCGATGTGGTGGCAGGTTTCGGCGGATACGCCAGCGCCCCGGTCTATGTCGCTGCGTGGCTGAGCAGAACCCCGTTGGTGATTCACGAAGCCAACGCTGTTCCAGGATTTGCCAACCTTCTGGGCGCCACGCTCACTCGCCAAGTACTGACAGCGTTCCCCACCCCCCGACTGAGAGGCTCTCAGGTCATCGGAATGCCCATGAAAAGAAGCATTACCCACCCGGCTTCACGGCCGAGCCTTGCCCAGGCGCGAACACATTTTGGCCTCAAACCCCGCATAAAAACGCTGCTGGTGACAGGAGGCTCTCAGGGAGCTAAGCGCATTAATGACACTCTCGCCTCGCTCGCCGAGGTTGTCACGGGCGCCGGCTGGCAGGTGCTTCACATCGTGGGGGGCACGAGGGATATACCCAGCGATATGCCTTTGGGGTATGTCGGAATGAAGTATTGCGACCGGATGGACCTCGCTCTTGCCAGCGCAACGGCAGTGATTTCGCGCGCAGGCGCTGCGACAGTGTCCGAGATTCAGGTGCTTCATATCCCTGCGGTATTTGTTCCCTATCCGGTTGGCAACGGCGAGCAAGAAAAGAACGCGCGGGACAGCATTGAGTGTGGCGCGGCAATTCTTGTCCGAGACGCAGATTTCACCCGCGAAAAGATGATTGCAACCCTCTTGCCCATTCTGCAGAACGAGGGAGTACTGGAGCGAATGAGTCGGGCCGCAGCAGGCCTTGGCAAAAGTGACGCCGCGGAGCACATGGCAGCAGCCATGATGAAGATGACCCAGAAAGAGTCGCGATGAAACCCGAGCTCAATAGAGCGCTTCCCTCCACGATTGGCGCCATCCACTTCATCGGGGTGGGAGGTTCCGGGATGAGTGGGATTGCGAGGGTTTTCGCCCAACGTGGATACCGCGTTACGGGGTCTGACCGCTTTGACTCCGAGGTCGTGGAATCGTTAAGGACATCCGGCATCAAAGTGTTTCTCGGCCACGAGGCTTCCCATGTTGCCGGAGTTGACACTGTCGTATTTTCCAGTGCTGTCCGGGAATCTAACCCTGAATATCTCGCAGCTCTCGAGCTGGGCCTCACCATTATCCATCGTTCAGAAGCGCTTCGGTGGCTCCTGGAGGGGAAAAAGGTTCTTGCGGTGGCGGGTTCTCACGGAAAGACCACCACCACGGCCATGCTCGCTACGGCTTTGGTGGCAGCGGGAATTGACGCGGGCTGTGTCAACGGAGGCGTCATTAGCCAGTGGGGGGTGTCCTCCCGTGATGGCCTCGATGATCTTTTCGTCATCGAAGCAGACGAATCTGACCGCTCTTTCGTGGGATACGCGCCAGTCCACGCGCTGATTACCAATATCGCCCCCGATCACCTTGATTTTTACGGAACGATGGACGCCATTTTTGATGCCTTTGAGGCCTTTGCTCGAACCGCCACGGAAAGCATCGTGTTGTGTGCCGATGACCAGGGAACGAGGGAGCTTTGTTCCCGTCTCTCGGGGTCATTACCCATCCTCACCTACGGTGTCGACCCCGAGGCAGATGTGGTGATGAGCGAGGTTGTGGCAGGCCCCACAGCGCGCTTTGTGGTCACCCATCGCGGCGAGAGTGTTCCTGTGGAACTCTCTGTCGCAGGCCGTTTGCCGGCGCTCAACGCCACCGGCGTGATTGCCTTGCTCACCCAGTTGGGGCTGAGCCTGGGAGATGCCGCGACAGCGGTTGCTGATTTTCAGGGCGCGGATCGTCGCTTTCAGCATCACGGCACCCTCTCGGGAGTTCAATTCTTTGATGACCACGCGCACCACCCCACGGAAGTTGCGGCCGCTCTGGAAACAGCTCGTGCCGTAGTGGGGTCGGGGCGCATCATCACGATGTTCCAACCCCACCTCTTCTCTCGAACGAAGTACATGGCAGCAGAGCTAGCTGCCGCCTTTGCGGCGGGGAGTGATCACACTATTTTTCTGGACATCTTTGGTTCCAGGGAGGATCCCATCGAGGGCGTCACGACCCAGCTCATTCTGGACCAGCTCCCTGTAGGTACCTCCTACGACTTTGAGCCGGACTGGGATAAGGCCTGCGAGCTCGCGGTGTCCCGTGCTCAACCGGGGGATGTGGTGTTGACGATGTCCACAGGAGATTTGTACCAAATTGTTCCACGGCTCCTTCGGGCGAAATCTCGCGTAGACGCCGCGTAATGGACAGACCAGAGGGATTTTCTTCCCGAAAAACCGAGCGCACCAAGCCTTTGGCCAACCGTGCGCAGGCGACAAAACAGGATCAGAAAACGGCCACCACCGCCAGGCGTCGCGCTGAAAAGGCCGAAATGCGGACACTGACCCACGCAAGCCGCGTTCGGAAACGCCGATGGGCCATATCGCTGGGGAGCGTGGGTGGCCTGCTCGCGGGGGTCGTGCTTTTGACTCTTTCACCGGCGCTGTCGCTGCAGAAAGTGGTCATCGAGGGAGCTGAGCGATTAGAGCCCTCAGAGATCGCCCAGGCGCTCAACCCTTTGCAGGGCGAACCCTTAGCTCGGGTGAGTACCGAGCGGGTGGGAGCAGCACTCGCTCCGATTACCCTGATCCAGGCTTTTGAAACACGAATTGAGCCGCCGGGAACGTTGGTGGTAACCATTCTTGAGCGCAAACCCATTGGAGTGGTGTCCTCGAGCGCTTCCTACACCGTGATCGATGCTGCTGGGGTGGAATTGTGGAACGAAAGCGTCGTCCCTCAAGGGTTGCCCCTCATCCTCGTCGCTGCAGACCCCGAGTCACCCAGCTTCATCTCCATTTCACGCGTCTTGCTAGCCCTGCCCCCGGATTTACTAGTGCAAGTGGAGGGTGTCACTGCAACCACTCTTGATGACGTTCGCTTCACGATTCGGGGCGCCTCCCACGAGGTGGTCTGGGGGAGCTCGGATCGCGTGCGAGAGAAAGCGAGAGTTCTCAGCGCCGCCCTTCGATCAGCGGGCTTAGGTGCCTCTCAGATTATTGACGTCACGACACCTGAAAGCCTCGTGATTCGAGCAAAGGGCTAGGGAATCAATGGTTGAACCTGGTTCCACGACACGCCCCATGCTTGCGCGGGCCAAGCGGCAACACCCCGTAGCGTCATCGCCGATAAATATGATGAAAACTTTTATCTTCAAGTAAAACTTGAGGGTTCAGGGCAAAGGAGTACCGGTGGCCGGTCAAATTAACTACTTCGCTGTCATCAAAGTGGTGGGCGTCGGTGGCGGCGGCGTCAACGCGGTGAACCGCATGATTGACCGAGGGCTTCGAGGCGTTGAATTCATCGCTATCAACACGGATGCGCAGGCACTGTTACTCAGCGATGCCGACGTGAAGCTGGATATCGGTCGCGACCTAACGCGAGGGCTTGGAGCCGGGGCAGACCCCGAAATAGGCCGTCGGGCAGCAGAAGATCACCAGGAAGAAATAGAACAGGCACTTGCCGGTGCGGACATGGTTTTTGTGACAGCAGGCGAGGGTGGCGGAACAGGAACCGGGGGTGCGCCTGTGGTGGCCCGTATTGCTAAATCGATTGGCGCCTTGACCGTCGGGGTCGTCACCAAGCCCTTCTCGTTTGAAGGTAAGCGCCGGATGTCGCAAGCTGAAGTAGGTGTGCAAGCACTCAAGGACGAGGTCGACACCTTAATCGTGGTTCCCAATGATCGTCTCTTGGAAATTTCTGACCGCAGCGTCAGCATGCTGGAGGCCTTCGAGACGGCCGACCGCGTGCTTTTAGCGGGTGTTCAAGGCATCACCGATTTGATCACCACTCCGGGCCTGATGAACCTCGATTTTGCGGACGTGAAGTCAGTGATGCAGGATGCGGGCACCGCCTTGATGGGAATCGGTAGCAGCAGAGGGGCTGACCGGGCGATTAAGGCAGCGGAGCTCGCTGTTGCTTCACCCCTGCTGGAGTCCAGTATCGAAGGAGCCCAAGGGGTGCTGATTTCTATCCAGGGAGGTTCCAACCTGGGTCTCTACGAAATCAACGACGCGGCGAAGCTGGTGGAAGAGTCAGTTCACCCCGACGCCAACATCATCTTTGGTGCGGTTATCGATGACTCCCTCGGTGACGAGGTGCGAGTCACGGTGATAGCAGCGGGTTTTGACGAATCGGTTCAGCACCGCCCCGCCCCCGTTGTGGCGCACGCCGCCGACACGGTCCTCGAGGACGGTCCCGCCGCGGAAGAAGCCTGGCTTCTTCCGGGCGAAGAGGTTTCATCCGTGCCAGAGCCCACCCCCGTGTCTGCTAGGGAAACAGCCGACGAGGGCGAGCTTGATGTCCCGGAATTCCTGAGATAGGTGGTGCTTGCGAGCACCCCGGCGTCGAGGTGGAGCGCAGTGCAGCAGGAAGTGGCAGCAGCGGCGGTGTCGGCTGGTCGCTCGCCCGAGGAAATCACCACCATCGTCGTCACGAAGTTCCATCCGTCCTCTCTGGTGCGGGAATTGGCGCAAGCGGGAGTGAAACACGTGGGGGAGAACCGCCATCAAGAAGCGGTTGCCAAGCACGCTGAGCTGGAGGATCTCCCGCTCACCTGGCATTTCGTGGGCCAGCTCCAATCTAATAAAGCCAAAGCGGTAGCGCAGTACTGTTCCGTGATCCATTCGGTGGATCGATCCTCGCTGGTAAAGAGCCTCTCCCAAGTGGAAAAAAACCTCGAGGTTTTCCTCGAGGTCAACCTCACCGAGGTTCCCGGCCGCGGGGGCGTGGAGCCGGGGGAGATGATGGCCCTTGCTGACTCGGTGCTGTCAAGCGAAAACTTGGTTCTTCAGGGGTTAATGGCGGTAGCGCCCGTCGGGGTCGATCCCGGGATAGCTTTCGACCGCGTTGTTGTGCTCGCCCAGGAGCTTCAGTCCCTTGCGCCCGGGGCTAAAAACTTATCTTTGGGGATGTCCGGGGATTTCGTTGAGGCTATTTCGCGTGGCGCGACACACCTGCGCATTGGGAGCGCAATTACCGGCAAAAGGGCCGATCCGACCTACCCTTAAGGAATCCGTAGACGCCAGAGGGGCAACCATGTCGAATCCATTACGCAAGACTCTCGAATTCTTGGGGCTTGCCGAAGAATCCCTGGAAGATGGGGGTCCCCAGCCTCGCTCGGTTGCCCACACGCCAGCTGCCCCCGCGCAGCGTGCCACTGTCACCCCGCTTCGTCGGGGATCCAAACAAGGGGTGAGTGACGTGAATGAAATTTTGACTGTTCATCCCGAGAAATACGGCGACGCAAAAATCATTGCCGAGGCTTTCCGAGAAGGAATCCCCGTGATCATTAACCTCACCCAAATGAGCGAGTCGGAAGCTCGCCGTCTGGTGGATTTTTCTAGTGGTCTTTCGCAGGGTCTCCACGGTCACATCGAGCGTGTGACGCCAAAAGTCTTCCTGCTTTCGCCCTCCCACGTCATGGTGAGTGGCGATGGGGACGGCGTTGTGTCCGAGCTAGACGCAGCTCTTACGGACTAGGTCAGGCGTTCCTCAGCCCGCTGGGGGATACTGTAAAAGCTATGTCTCTTATCGCCACCGTCGTATACCTTGCGCTTGGTCTGTTTTTACTCGCGTTGTGGGTGAGGTTCATTTTCGACTGGGTCCAGGTGCTTTCGCGGGGGTTTCGTCCCAAGGGGCCTGTTCTGCTGGTCGCCGAAATGGCCTATTCCGCAACGGACCGCCCCCTTCGGGCGGTAAGAAAAGTGATCCCCACAATCCGATTTGGTGGCGCAGGGATTGATCTGGGCTGGAGCGCGTTGATGTTTGCCACGTTCCTTGTGTGGTCATTTGTGGGCGGACTGCGCTAAATCGCTCCTTTTGTTTACTTTCCGGGGTAACCTGGGGGAGTCAATCGCACTGCTCAGTGCAGAGAAACATGTTTCACCGAATTTATTGCAAAGGTAAAGGTAATGGCACTCACTCCCGAGGACATCGTTAACAAACGCTTTCAGTCCACGAAGTTCCGCGAAGGATACGACCAGGACGAGGTCGATGACTTTCTCGACGAGGTAGTGGTCGAAATGCGCCGTGTCGTCGCGGAGAACGATGAACTCGCTCAAAAGCTTGGTGCCACCGAGGGTCGCATCGCTGAGCTCCAGCGTGGGGGCCCCGCAGCTAGCTCCGTTGGGGTATCCCCGGTTCCTTCGACTGAAGAGGTCGTCGACACAAAGAACGCCAATAATCTTTTGCAGCTCGCGCGCAGGCTCCACGAGGAACATGTTCGTGAGGGGATTCAAAAGCGTGATGAGCTCATCGCCGAAGGGCACGCGCAGGCAGCGCGAATTGTGGCAGAAGCAGAAATTACCCACCGGGCTACCGTGGTCAAGCTTGAGGCGGAGCGCGCGACTATCACCAACGAGGTAGAAGGCCTTCGTGCGTTTGAGCGGGAATACCGGGCCAGCCTCAAGAGTTTCATCAACGGCCAGGTAAGCGCGTTAGACGCGACACTGGATTCCGCTGCGCAACCAGGCCTCTAAGCCGAACCTGGTGGTCAATGGCTGAAACACGGACCATTGCTGTTCCCGAAGGGCTTGCAGGAGAGCGGCTTGATGTTGTTTTGTCGCGGCTCTTTGGTTTTTCCCGGGCCTTTGCTCAAGATGTTATTGATGCCGGCGGGGCTATCGTGGAGGGTAAGCCGGGGATCAAAAGCGACCGTGCACCCGGTGGCTCGGTTCTCGAGGTTACCTTTGAGCCCAAGCGTGCTCCAACCATTGAACCCATCGTTGTGGAGTCCATGACGATTCTCTATGACGACGACGACGTCGTTGTGGTGGATAAGCCCCCGGGGCTTGCAGCACATCCCGCCCCCAGTTGGGATGGGCCGACGGTGTTGGGTGCTCTAGCGGGTGCGGGCTACCGGATTTCTACCTCGGGTCCACCAGAGAGACAGGGAATTGTCCATCGCCTCGATGTGGGGACCTCCGGGGTAATGGCCGTAGCCAAGTCTGAAGTTGCCTACAGCAAACTTAAACGCGCCTTTAAAGCGCGGGAGGTGCACAAAATATACCTCGCTCTGGTCCAGGGCCATCCCGACCCCTCGGTGGGCACCATTGACGCACCCATTGGCCGCCACCCGAGCTCGTCCTGGCGTTTTGCTGTGGTTTCTGGGGGTCGAGACTCGATCACCCACTACGAGACACTCGATGCTTTTTCTTCCGCTAGTTTGCTGCGGGTGACCCTAGAGACAGGCAGAACCCACCAAATCAGGGTTCACATGTCCGCACAGAAACACCCGATTGTTGGGGATACGCTCTACGGCGCAGACCCCACCATCGCTGAGCGTCTGGGCGTCACGAGGCAGTGGCTTCACGCGAGCGAGTTGGAGTTCACTCATCCCGTGAGTGGTGAAGCCGTCACGGTCAGCTGCCCCATTCCTAGCGACCTTCAGGTGGCACTTGAGCGACTTAAGCTCTAGCTCCGGGGTGGGGCGCCCCACGTGCAGCAGCGCGGATTACCCTGGAAGCTCCGGCACCCCAAGGAGTACTTTGTGAGCCCCTCTGGCGACTCGTTTGCGCACCTTCATGTGCACACTGAGTACTCCATGCTTGATGGTGCCGCAAAGATTGCGAACCTTGTTTCTGAAGTGGCCAGGCTGGAGATGCCGGCGGTTGCCATGACCGATCACGGTGTGATGTTTGGCGCCTATGAATTTTGGAAACAGGCCCGGGGTGCGGGAATCAACCCCGTTATCGGAATTGAGGCTTACCTGACCCCGGGGACCCACCGCACCGACAAAACCCGCGTCAAGTGGGGCAACGGCGGGGAAGATGATGTTTCTGGCGCCGGCGCCTACACCCATGTCACCCTGTTGGCTGAAACCACTGAAGGGATGCATAACCTTTTTCGGATGTCATCCAAGGCGTCTCTGGAGGGCTACTACTTCAAACCCCGGATGGACCGTGACCTGCTCCAGACCTACAGCGCGGGGGTGATCGCCACCACAGGGTGCCCTTCGAGCGAAGTGCAAACGTATTTGCGCCTGGGTCAATATGACAAAGCAGTTTCCGCGGCTGCGGAGTTCCGCGATATTTTTGGCAAAGACAACTATTTCGTCGAAATTATGGACCACGGGCTTGGAATAGAGAAACGCGTCCTCCCGGATTTGATGAAGCTTTCACGGGACCTGGGGATCCCTTTGCTCGCGACCAATGACCTTCACTACACAACAGCGGCGGACGCCGACGCTCACGCAGCGTTGCTGTGCGTTCAGTCCGGTTCGACATTGGATGACCCGAAGCGCTTTAAGTTTGATTCCAACGAGTTTTATGTCAAAACCCCAGCGCAAATGCGGGCGCTATTCGCAGATTTCCCCGAAGCCAGTGATAACACCTTGCTCATTGCTCAGCGGGCGGATGTCACTTTTGATGAATCAGCAAATTACATGCCGATTTTTCCCGTGCCCGAGGGAGAAAGCGAAGTGAGCTTTTTCGAGAAAGAAGTGACCCGAGGTCTCCTTGCCCGCTACCCCCAGGGCGTGCCCGAGCGAGTGAAAGCTCAAGCTGACTACGAAATTGGTGTCATAAGCCAAATGGGTTTTGCAAGCTACTTTTTGGTGGTTGCCGATTTCATCAACTGGGCCAAAGAACACGGGATTCGTGTCGGCCCTGGACGTGGTTCAGGGGCTGGGTCTATGGCTGCCTATGCCATGCGTATCACCGAGCTTGATCCACTGAAACACGGTCTGATTTTTGAGCGCTTTTTGAACCCTGATCGAGTGTCGATGCCCGACTTTGATGTGGATTTCGATGAGCGCCGGCGCGGTGAGGTTATCCGTTATGTGACCGAAAAATATGGTGATGACCGGGTTGCCCAGATTGTCACCTTCGGGACGATCAAGGCCAAGCAGGCTCTCAAGGACGCTGCGCGAGTGCTGGGCCATCCCTTTGGAATGGGCGAAAAGCTCACCAAGGTGATGCCCACCGGCGTGATGGGTAAAGAGATGTCGTTGCAGGGGATTCTCGATAAATCCCACGATCGCTACAAAGAAGCGGCAGATTTTCGCGCCCTCCTCGACACCGATCCCGAGGCAAAGACCGTGTTCGAGCGGGCGCAGGGTCTTGAAAATCTGAAACGACAGTGGGGAGTGCACGCGGCAGGCGTGATCATGTCCTCAACGCCCCTGATGGACATCATCCCGATTATGAAGCGCGATCAGGATGGCCAAATCGTCACCCAGTTTGATTTCCCGAGCTCCGAGGCTCTGGGTTTAGTCAAAATGGACTTCCTGTCACTTCGAAACCTCACCATTATCGACGATGCGCTTGACAATATTGAACTGAATAATGGGCGACGACCGGTGCTCGAAGAGCTGGCCCTTGATGACGCCGGCGCCTATGAACTGATGAGTCGTGGTGACACGCTGGGAGTATTTCAACTCGATGGAGGCCCCATGCGTGGGCTTCTGCGGTTGCTCAAGCCGGATACTTTTGAAGATATTTCCGCCGTTTTGGCGCTGTACCGCCCGGGACCGATGGGCGCTGATTCCCATACAAACTATGCTCTTCGCAAGAATGGCCAGCAGGCCATTACGCCACTTCACCCTGAGCTAGCAGCGGCGTTGCAAGAAATTCTTGGCGGCACCTACGGCTTGATTGTGTATCAAGAGCAAGTGATGGAAATTGCGCAGAAGCTTGCCGGCTACACCCTCGCCCAAGCTGACTTGTTGCGCCGGGCGATGGGTAAGAAGAAAAAGTCAGAACTCGATATTCAGTTCGAGGCGTTCCGACAGGGCATGCGTGATAACGGTTTCTCGGATGCATCCGTGAGTGCGCTCTGGGAGGTATTGGTCCCGTTCTCCGACTATGCCTTCAACAAAGCCCACTCCGCCGCCTACGGAATGATTTCCTACTGGACGGCTTATCTCAAGGCCCACCACCCAGCCGAGTACATGGCGGCGTTGCTCACCAGCGTGAGTGATCAAAAAGATAAGTCAGCGATATACCTCAACGAATGTCGAAGGATGGGTATCCAGGTATTGCCCCCAGACGTGAATGAATCGATCGCGACCTTTAGCGCGGTGGGTACTGATATCCGTTTTGGCCTCGCCGCAATACGAAATGTGGGTGTGGGGGTGGTGGACTCCATTCGGACCACCAGAGACGCCAAAGGGTTGTTCAGTTCTTTCCATGATTTTGTGAAAAAAGTTCCCTCGTCGGTGTTGAATAAGCGCTGTGTCGAATCCCTCATTAAGGGGGGCGCCTTTGACCAGCTCGGGCATACCAGGCGCTCGCTGTTTGACATTCACGAAAACACCGTGGAAGCGGCCTCAAGGGATAAAAAAGCCGAAGAACACGGACACATCGGATTCGATTTTGACAGCCTTTTTGAGGAATCAGGAACGGCCCCCTCCTCAATCGTCCCTGACCGCCCGGAGTGGCCACGGAAAGAGCTCTTGGCCTTGGAGCGAGAAATGTTGGGGCTGTATGTCTCAGATCATCCTCTCGCTGGCCTTGAAAGGGTTATTGCACAAGAAGCCGAGGTCACTATCGCTGAGCTGCTGTTGCAAGACCGGGAGGACGGCGAAATTGTCACGATTGCCGGCCTGATTACGGGTGTTAACCACCGAGTTGCCCGCTCCAGCGGGAACCCCTATGCGCAGGTAACAATTGAGGATTTCGGGGGCGAATTGGCGGTGATGTTTTTAGGGAAGGCCTACAAAAATTACCAGACGGACTTGGTGGAAGACACTATCGTCGCGCTTCGTGGGCGGGTTTCTAATCGCGACGATGGGCTGGGGCTGCATGCAGTGGAGTTGATTCCCCTCAGCGTGACCCCAGCAGATGAAGACCAACCTCTGCTTCTCACGATCCCCGAGCACTTCGCTACCCAGGAGAAGCTGAGTGCCCTCGATGCGGCTCTCTCGCGCCACGAAGGTGAATCTCTTGTTCGGTTGCGACTGGTGAAATCAGGAATCGAGAGAATTTTTGAACTTCCCCGCACAGTGACTGTCTCGCTCGATTTAATCGGCGAAGTAAAAAGTGTGCTCGGTGCGGACTGTCTCAGCGTCTAGAGCGCTACGGCTTTGCCGTATCCGCGTCGGTGATACACCAGAGCTTCCTGATCCGGGCCGAGCTCCCCGGCGACAACCCGCACGGCCACCATGCCGGCAAACTCGACTTCGGTCCGCTCGATGACAGTGGCCTGAACCCATGCGGTGACGCCTGCGAGAAGCGGGAGCCCGTCGGGGCCTGAGCTCCAGTGATTGCCCGTAAAGCGCTCGCTTGCCTCACCCGACATTTTCTGGGCGAGTTCGTGAGAGTCGGTACCGAGGAAGTGGATGAGGACCTGGGCGCCCTTCTTCATGGCGCCCCACGAGCTAGCAGTCTGAGACATGTTGAAGCTTGCCAAGGGGGGCGAGGCGGACAGAGACGCCACAGAAGTTGCCGTGAAGCCCGTGGGAGAGCCATCTGATTTCAACAACGTAATGACACACAATCCAGCGCCGTGGCGGCGAAAAGATTCGAGGAAGGCCTGAGAGGGGGAAAGGGGTTCGGTCGTATTCACGTACTCAACCCTAGGCCTGGAACCTATGGTGGTGCCACCGCGCCGGGCTACGATAGGAGAACAATGATTCGTCTCGTCGACCTCCGCGGTGTCAACATCACTCCTGCCACTGTGGGGGGTTTTGTGCCGCGTGTATCCCAGGCTGGCACGGACACCCAGGCTGTGGTGGAAGAACTGATGGAAGCTGTCCGTAGGGACGGTTCATCGGCGTTGATTGCGCAGGCAGCGCGATTTGATGGCGTAGAAAATTTGGTCGTTCAGGTCGGGAAGAAAGAACTTTCTCGAGCGGCCTCGGGCTTAGAAAAAGACCTGAAGGCTGCTATCCAAGAGTCAATTCTGCGTGTGCGGGCGGTCTCTGAGGATTCTCTCCCGAAAACAACGACAACGCAGTTCCACACCGGTGGCAGTGTGACAACTCGTTACGTCCCCGTCGACCGGGCGGGAGTCTACGTTCCGGGGGGTAAAGCGGTGTATCCCTCGAGCGTGGTGATGAACGTGGTTGCGGCCCAGGCAGCGGGAGTCAAAGAAATTGTCCTTGTCTCACCGCCTCAAGCAGACTGCGGTGGACGCATCCACCCGACAATTCTTGCGACAGCCCATCTTCTTGGCGTGACGGAGGTCTACGCAGTCGGGGGAGCGGGGGCTATTGCCGCCTTAGCATGGGGCGTTTCTGACATCGGTCTTGCTCCTGTTGCCATGATCACGGGACCGGGAAACCGTTTTGTTGCCGCGGCTAAGCGGTTAGTCAAGGGTGTGGTGGGCATTGATTCCGAGGCAGGGCCCTCTGAGATTGGCATCATCGCCGATGAGACAGCGCACCCTGAATTCATCGCAGCAGACCTGATTTCCCAAGCGGAGCACGATGAAAACGCCTCCGCCGTATTACTGACTCACTCGATGGAGCTCGCCGAAAGGGTGGCTGCAGCTTTGGCGCGACGTGTGCCAATGGTCGCGAACCGAGAAAGGGTAGAGCAAGCACTGGGGGGTGAACAGTCGGCTCTCATCGTGATGGATTCCCTTGAACACACCGTCATGCTCTCCAATGCCATTGCTCCAGAGCACCTCGAGGTGATGCTGGAGGATCCTGAAAAAACTCTGCCCCTTCTTGTCCATGCCGGCGCCATATTCGTTGGGGACTACACACCCGTGAGCGCAGGCGACTATTCTGCGGGGTCCAACCATGTGTTGCCGACCCACGGTACTGCCGTGTTCAGTTCTGGCCTTTCGCCGATGACCTTTCTTCGCACCCAACAAATAATCGAATACGACAAGGATGCTCTCTCGCACATCGCCGGGCATGTCGAGACTTTTGCGCGGGCGGAAGATTTGCCCGCGCACGCGGAAGCCATCACAGAGCGATTCTTAGAGCGCCCGGGCACCCCGGCCAGCGATTAGGCTGAGAAACGATGTATTGCCCATTCTGTCGACACCCCGATTCCCGCGTGATTGATTCTCGGACCAGCGATGACGGGCTTTCCATCCGTCGCAGACGTCAATGCCCGGAGTGCACGAGGCGTTTTTCTACCCTCGAGACTTCGAGCTTGAGCGTGATTAAGCGCAGCGGGGTCACGGAGCCGTTTTCCCGCGAAAAGATTGCCTCCGGGGTCAAAAAAGCCTGTCAAGGAAGGCCGGTCACCGATCAGGACCTTGCCCAATTGGCCCAAAAAGTTGAAGAGACAATTCGTCAGACCGGTTCGTCCCAGGTGGACGCAAACGACATCGGCCTGTCCATCCTCGACCCGCTCAGGGAATTGGACGAAGTTGCCTACCTCAGATTTGCTTCCGTTTACCAGGCCTTTGAAAACCTTGAAGATTTCGAAGAAGCCATTGTCTCGCTCCGCAAGATTACTCCGGTCTCAGAGGATAGGTAATGTACCCCTTCGTTTTCTCGATTCTGAAGCGATTTGACCCCGAGATCACCCACCATCTGGGAATGATTCTGATTCGGCTCGCTGGTTTGCCGTGGATTCGTGGGCTGGTGCGCCAACACACCCAGCCCGATGCTTCTCTCACCACAAAGGCTCTGGGCCTTACCTTCACATCTCCCCTCGGCCTGGCCGCAGGATTCGATAAGGACGCTGTTGCTGTCCGGGGAATGTATGCACTGGGCTTTGATCATGTCGAAATCGGCACGGTGACGGCACTGGCCCAGCCGGGAAATCCCAAGCCTCGACTTTTTCGCCTCCCTCTGGACCGAGCGCTCGTTAACCGAATGGGGTTCAACAATGAAGGAGCCGAGGTGGTGGCTACCCGCTTGGCTGCCCTGCGCCATTGGGGCGGAGCGCTCCCCATCATTGGGGTAAATATTGGCAAGAGCCGGGTGACCGATATGTCTGATGCCACGGCTGATTATGTAAGAAGCGCGCAGTTACTTGCCCCTCATGCCGACTATCTGGTGGTAAACGTAAGCTCTCCGAATACCCCTGGGCTTCGCGGTCTTCAGGAAACGAAGACTCTGGCCCCCCTTCTTCGCGCCGTCGCGCAGGCCTCGAAGCCAACACCGCTCCTGGTGAAGATTTCCCCCGATTTGGAAGACCAGATGCTTGCCGAAATCGCCGCGGTGGTGGTGGAGTTGGACCTGGCAGGGATTATCGCCACGAACACCACCACTTCCCGTGAGGGGTTAATCACCTCGGCCGAAAAAGTGTCAGCGATGGGAGACGGTGGACTTTCTGGCGCGCCACTGGCGGATCAGTCCTTAAGGGTTCTGAAGCTACTGCGCCAAACTCTCCCGCGAGACAAGAGCATCATTAGCGTCGGGGGTGTGTTCACGGGAGACGATGTCAAAGCCCGTCTTGAGGCAGGAGCCACACTGGTTCAGGGGTACACCGGATTTGTTTATCGTGGCCCCCTTTTTGCACATCTGGTCAATACCGAGCTTGCACAACTGAGCTAGCGGGGCTTTTCGCCGCGCTTTACTTGAGCTTTGGGCAGCCGCAACCCACGCATCTGGAGAGATCGCATCGCCGAATACCAGCGCACACCATTTTCTGTGCTGTCCTGCCCAAACTTCAGCCGCAAGCCCTTGCGAACCTGGTAACCAGCGAGGGACGCGTCGATGATGGTGAGAGCAAAGAAGGCCCACAGCACGACGATGGCAATGAATTGGGCTTGGATCGAGGGTAAAAAGGTGGCAATGATCACGGCAAACATAATAGGAATCAGGAACTCGCCGAAGCTCCAGCGGGAGTCGATGTAATCTCTCGCCCACTTGCGTTGGGGCCCTTTGTCTCGCACAGGAAGGTAGCGCTCTTCTCCCGCAGCAAGCCCTAACCGTGCTCGATCGCGCTCTTTAGAAAGCCGCGCACGGGCTTCCTTGCGGTCGTTAGACACCAGCGGCCTGCGAGCAGCCGCCTCGCGGTCCCGGCGACGAGGCGTAGGGCGACCTTTGCCAATTTCCGGCTCGTCTGCGGGGGAGGGGGTTTCTCTCTTACTCACGGAAAGTCCTTTTTTTGCGGTTGCTTCAGCGTACCGGGTGGGGTGGGTGTATTTCACGGCGTGGATGCTCAGCTTGAATACACCAAAGGGTTCTACACTCATATAAGGAGGAACACGATGACCGATACCCTTTCCACTACTCACAACGTCTCTTTGACTGAGACCGCCGCATCGAAGGTGAAGAACCTCCTCGAGCAAGAGGGCCGCGATGATCTGCGGTTGCGGGTTGCGGTGCAGCCGGGTGGCTGTTCTGGCCTGATTTATCAGCTTTTTTTTGACGAGCGCCTCATGGAAGATGACTATGTCCGCGACTTCGACGGTGTCGAAGTTGTCGTAGACAAAATGAGCTCTGCCTACGTTGATGGCGCCTCGGTCGATTTTGAAGACACCATCCAGAAGCAAGGCTTCACGATTGATAACCCGAACGCGCAGGGTTCCTGTGCCTGTGGAGACAGTTTTAGCTAACTCGCACGCGGTGTTCCACGCCGTTGTGGAAATGCCCATGGCATAGACTTTGCCCCAGATAAGCTCCTCAAAGGCGGAAGGTAAGAAGTGCACCAAAGATTTACACGCGGCTTCAAGGGTGCGTCCGTTCTTGCACTCGTTGCGCTCGTTTTGGCAGGCTGTACCCAGCAATCCATGCTCGGTTGGATGCCCACTGAGCGGGGCTTGACGAACCAGGTCGATCGCGTCATCGACTTGTGGGTTGTGTCCTGGGTTGTCCTTCTCATTGTCGGTATCATCACGTGGGTATTGATTATTTGGGCAGCTGTTGTCTACCGTCGCCGCAAGGGCCAGACAGGTATGCCCGCGCAACTGCGATACAACATGCCCATCGAAACTTTTTACACCGTTGTCCCGCTGATTCTGGTTTTGGGGCTCTTCGCTTTCACTGCTCGCGACCAAATCGAGATTGAAACACCGTTAGAAAACCCCGACGTGTCTATCGAGGTCTATGGCAAACGGTGGGCATGGGACTTCAATTACCTCAACGAAAATGTTTATTCGGCGGGTATTCAAGCCAGAGAGCTTCCGGGTGGGACCATCGATAGAGATGTTCTCCCCAAGCTTTATCTCCCGGTGGACCAAAAAGTAGAGATCAAAATTGAGTCCCGCGATGTTATCCATTCCTTCTGGATCATCGATTTTCTCTACAAGAAAGACATGATTCCTGCTCGCACCAACTACTGGTATTTCATCCCACAAGAGGAGGGCGTGTTTAGTGGGAAGTGCGCCGAATTATGTGGCGAGTACCACTCCCTCATGTTGTTCGAAGTCCATGTCGTTTCCCAGGCCGAGTACGACCGTCAGATTTCGGGGCTCCGCGCAGAGGGCAATGTTGGGCGACTTGGTCCAGAGCTCAACGTCCTCCAGAATTTGCCAGGCACAGCACCCGTAAGCGAAAGGGAAGAATAGATGACTCAGACGGCTCCTCGCCCCACTGTTGAAGAGATGCCTCCAGGGCTCTCTAACCCCGGAGTAGCCCGCAAAGGCAATGTTTTTGTGGACTGGCTCACCACCACCGACCACAAGAAGGTCGGTTACCTCTACCTCATCACCTCTTTTGTGTACTTTCTTATCGGTGGGGTCATGGCCCTGGTCATCCGTGCGCAGCTCTTTGCCCCAGGCCTCGAGGTTGTAGCAACAAAGGAGCAGTACAACCAGCTCTTCACCATGCACGGCACGATCATGCTCCTGATGTTCGCTACCCCGCTATTTGCTGGTTTCGCCAACGTCTTGATGCCACTGCAAATTGGTGCGCCAGATGTTGCTTTTCCTCGTCTGAATGCTCTGGCTTACTGGTTCTTTAGCTTTGGATCGCTCATTGCCGTCGCCGGGTTCCTTACCCCTCAAGGCGCAGCATCGTTTGGTTGGTTTGCCTACACTCCGCTTTCTAGCCAGACCTTTTCACCGGGTTTGGGCGGAAATATGTGGGTTTTTGGTCTCGGTCTAAGCGGATTTGGAACTATCCTGGGTGCAGTGAATTTCATCACCACCATCATCACCATGCGGGTCCCTGGAATGACGATGTGGCGTATGCCCATCTTCACCTGGAATACCCTGGTGACATCGATTTTGGTTCTGCTTGCCTTCCCCGTCCTCGCTGCAGCCATGTTTGCCTTGGGAAGTGACAGAGTGTTCGGTTCCCATGTCTACGACGCCGCAAACGGGGGGGCGATCCTCTGGCAACACTTGTTCTGGTTCTTCGGCCATCCCGAGGTGTACATCATCGCCCTGCCTTTCTTTGGCATCGTGTCGGAAATCTTCCCGGTCTTTAGTCGCAAACCAATCTTTGGTTACAAGACCCTGGTCTATGCAACCATCGCGATTGGGGCACTGTCGATGACCGTGTGGGCTCACCACATGTATGTCACAGGCTCGGTTCTTTTGCCCTTCTTTGCCCTGATGACCATGCTGATAGCGGTGCCGACAGGGGTGAAAATTTTCAACTGGATTGGAACGATGTGGCGGGGGTCTGTGACGTTTGAGACGCCAATCGTGTTCGCGTTGGGCTTCCTGATTTCCTTCGTTTTCGGTGGTCTCACCGGGGTCATTTTGGCCTCACCGCCACTGGACTTCCACGTGTCGGACTCGTATTTTGTGGTTGCCCACTTCCATTACGTGGTCTTTGGCACCGTGGTGTTTGCCATGTTTGCCGGATTCTATTTCTGGTGGCCCAAGTTCACCGGGAAAATGCTCAACGAATCCCTTGGCCACATCCATTTCTGGATTCTGTTTGTCGGGTTCCACATGACCTTCCTAATCCAGCATTGGTTGGGGGTCATGGGAATGCCTCGTCGGTATGCCACCTATCAGGCTGAGGATGGCTTCACCTGGATGAATCAGCTCTCAACGGTGGGTTCCATCTTCTTGGCACTGTCAATGATTCCGTTCTTACTCAACGTGTATCTCACCGCGCGTAACGGCCAGAAGGTGACCGTGAATGACCCCTGGGGCTATGGACGGTCATTGGAGTGGGCAACGAGTTGCCCACCTCCTCGTCACAACTTCACCTCCATCCCTCGTATTCGTTCCGAATCACCCGCTTTTGACCTCAACCACCCCGAAATCTCGTTACCCCCAATAGAGGCATCAAAGGTTCCGGCGCAGGCAGGAAAGTCCTAGTACATGAAGACAAACATCCGCGTACTGCTGGTTTTAGCGGTCTACTTTTTTGTGGTGGCCACCCTGTACACGGTGTGGTCGCTCATTGACCACCAGAGTGTCGAGTGGGCGGGCACGCTCGCTATAGGTTTAAGTGGCGTTCTGACCATTTTCATCGCGTTCTTCCTGCAAGTTCAACATAAGAATCAGGGTGGAGAGCTGCCGGAGGACCGCCTAGATGCAGACATTGACGAAGGCGACCCGGAGTTGGGTTTCTACAGTCCGTGGAGCTGGTGGCCCGTAATTCTCGCAGCGGGGGCGGGAATAGCGTTGCTGGGCTTTGCGGTCGGGATTTGGATTGCTTTCTATGCCATCCCGCTCGTTTTGGTGGCTTTGGTTGGGTGGACCTATGAGTACTACCGTGGATATTTTGCCCGCTGACACCCCCGTCGTCAGGCCTGCCGTGTTGGGGGACTTGGACCGGGTCTATCATCTTGTCGTAAAACTGGGACACAGTGTCGCTGTCGATCCCGATGTATTCGCTAAGAGTTTTGCTCACGCCCTGGCAGACTCGCCCCGCACAATGGTTCATGTGGCTGAGGCGGGCGGGGAATTAGCGGGGTATGCACTCACCACGATGAACACCCTGCTCTACACCAACGGTCCCTCTGCCCAGCTTCAGGAAATCGTAGTGGACGACAGTCTCCAAGCTTCTGGCGTGGGTACAGCCCTGGTGAGGGCTGTGGAAGCAGCGTGCGCGGATTTGGGTGTTACGCAACTTACGGTCGCCTCGCGGCGCGCAGGCGGGTTCTACGACAGGCTGGGTTACACCCAGCAGGCAGAGTACATGCGCCGATTGTTCTAACCCACCAGCTCGCCTCCGCTGCTGGTGTGCGTGACTAGTGTGCACTGCTGATCGAGACGGGCCAAGTCTGGGCGCTCGCGGAGAAAGAAAAAAGGGCGACCCCTCAGGGCCGCCCTTTTTCATGGCTTAGTGCTTGCTTGCCTCGAGTTCTTTGGCCGTGATGGGCTCGACCCGGTCCTCAAAGAACCACCGGGAGACTGTTGCGCGGAACCTGTTTCCCACCGTGATGCGACCTTTGTCATCGGGGCGCACGGTGAGGGGCAGATACTCGTTATAGTCCAGGAGCTTCCAGCGTTCGTAGTCTGAGAGCTGTTCGTGAACTTCGATGTACTCTCCACCGGGCAACCTCACAATTCGACCACTCTCATAACCGTGGAGAGCGATCTCGCGGTCCTTACGCTGGAGAGCGAGACAGGTGCGCTTCGAGATGAAATACGCAGCAACCGGTGCAATGAAGAAAAGGACCTGCAGTGTCCCGATTACTCCTTCAATACTCATTCCAAAGTGCGTAGCCAGCAAGTCCGAACTTGCTGCCGCCCACAGGACTGCATAGAACACCACTCCAGCGGCGCCGATACCTGTTCTGGTGGGTGCATTACGAGGGCGATCAGCAATGTGGTGCTCGCGCTTGTCGCCAGTTACCCATGCTTCGAAGAAGGGATAGAGCGCGACAGAGACCAACAACACAATGAGCACCACGGTCGGCACCAAAATATTCATTGGCCATGTATAGCCGAAGGCCACAAATTCCCAGCCCGGCGGAATAAGCCTCAGGGCACCATCGGCGAAGCCGATGTACCAGTCCGGTTGCGTTCCCGCCGAAACAGGGGAGGGGTCATAGGGCCCATAGTTCCATATCGGGTTGATGGTGAAGAGCGAAGCGATCAGCATGATCACACCGAAGACGAGGAAGAAGAATCCACCGGCCTTGGCCGCGAACACGGGGAGGACGGGAGAGCCCACAACGTTGTCGTTGGTGCGTCCCGGACCCGCAAACTGTGTGTGCTTATTGACGACAAGCAACACCATGTGGATGGCCAAGGTGGCTATCAAAATAGCCGGCAAGAGCATGATGTGGAGAACGTAGAGCCTCTGAATCACGTCGGTGCCGGGGAACTCATCTCCGAAGAAGAGGTAGGACATCCAGACCCCCACCATAGGGAAGGCCTTTATCATGCCGTCAATGATTCTCAGCCCGTTCCCCGAAAGCAGGTCGTCGGGCAGGCTGTATCCGGTGAAGCCCAATGCCATCGCAAGGACAAAGAGCAAGAAGCCGACAATCCAGTTCAGCTCGCGGGGCTTGCGGAATGCGCCGGTAAAGAAGACGCGGAGCATGTGGAGTCCAACGGAGGCGACAAAAAGAAGCGCAGACCAGTGGTGGACCTGCCTCATCAACAACCCGCCTCGGACGTCAAAAGAGATATCCAATGCCGTGTGGTACGCCACAGACATCTCGATACCCTTGAGGGGCAGGTAGGACCCTTCGTACTCAATCTCCGTCATCGAGGGGTCATAGAAAAAAGTGAGGAACGTGCCCGAGATCAGCAACACCACGAAGCTGTAGAGGGCCACTTCACCCAACATGAAGGACCAGTGGTCGGGGAAGATCTTCCGACCAAGCGTTTTGACTGCGGTCGAGGCGCTCGTGCGCTCGTCAACGTAGTTGGCAGCCCAACCCGTGAAGCGCATACCGCGCCCGGGTTCTGTCGTGGTGTTATCTAGAGTGTTGGTCATCTCTCCCGCTCCCAGAAACTTGGACCCACCGGCTCGGTGAAATCACTTTGTGCTACTAGATATCCTTCCGCATCAATGGTGATAGGAAGCTGTGGAAGCGGTCGTGCCGCGGGCCCGAAGATCACTTCACACTCATTGGCCACATCAAACTCTGATTGGTGACACGGGCAGAGGAGGTGGTGGGTTTGTTGTTCGTAGAGCGCCACAGGACAGCCCACGTGGGTGCAAATTTTCGAGTAGGCGACAATTCCTTGGTAGGACCAGGATGCCCGCTCCGGGGACTCGTTGAGTTCATCGATGGGCAGGCGCATCAGCAACACTGCTGCCTTTGCCTTTTCTTCGAGTCGGTGCTTCTCTAATTCCATGAGGCCTTCGGGAACGACGTGAAACGCTGAGCCGATAGTCACTTCGGAGGCTTTGATGGGGATACCTGAAGGGTCTTTCGCTAGCCGCACTCCGGTGTCCCACATGGTGTGCTTCATGAGTGCGATGGGGTCCTTAGCAGGAGCTAAGTCCCGGAACAACACCACCGCTGGAATAGGAGTTGCGACGAGGGCGCCAAGCAAGGTGTTTCGGACGAGTGACCTCCGGGTAAAACCACTTTCCCGGTTGGCCTGGGAAAACATTTCTACCGCGGTGGCTCGAGTTTCTTCATCACCTCTCGTGGGGTGACGCTCTTCTACCAATTCGTGACCGTGCATGAGTGATTTTGCCCAGTTGACGGCCCCGATACCTACTCCGAGAAGCCCAATCGAGGCGCCGAGGCCAACAAACATGTTGTTGAGTCGCACGGACTGCATATCTCCGGGAATGATCGGAAACACGACGTAGGCGACTGCTGCAATAACCGAACCCACGATAGAAAGTGAGAAGAACAGGGCAATCCTGCGCTCGGCCTTCTTTTCCTCTTTGGGGTCCAGGTCGGTGATGCGCTGGTGCTCGGGCTCAAGGCCCGGGTTCTGCACTCCACCGGTCGCGACAACAGCAGTGCCGGGTTCGTTTTCGGGGTAGTGATCGCTAGCGACCACCTCAGAGCTGGGAGGCTTTTGAGCCATAACCGCGATGTCCCTTCGACCTAGTTGGAGCGCGCAGTGAGCCAGATGGCGACCGCAATGAGACCGCCGAGGCCGATAAGCCAGATGAAGAGACCTTCCGATACAGGACCCAGGCTTCCGAGGGAGAATCCACCCACCGAAGGATTGTTGTCCATGTACTTGAGGTAGGTAATGACATCGTTTTTCTCTTCGGGGGACAGGTTCATGTCATTGAAAACGGGCATGTTTTGGGGCCCGGTGACCATCGCCGCGTAAATGTTGATTGGCTGCAAATCCCGAAGGTGTGGCGCATACTTTCCTTCGGTAAGCGCTCCTCCCGCACCAGCAACGTTGTGACACATGGCGCAGTTGATGCGGAAAAGTTCCGCGCCGTTTGCCGCATCACCTTCCGCGTCGTAATATCGCGCGTCGGGAAGTCCCGGTCCGGGAGCTAGTGAAGCTACCCACGCAGCCATAGCGTCGATTTGGGGCTGGGTGAATTGCACAGGCTTTACCGCTGCTTGGGGGCCAGAGGCCGCCATAGGCATCCGGCCGGTTCCCACTTGGAAGTCGACTGAGATTGCTCCTACCCCGATAACGGAGGGGCCTGCTTCGCTTCCTTCACCGGACATGCCGTGGCAGCTGGCGCAATTGGCCATGAAGAGCTTTTCTCCGCCGTCCACGAGGTCTGCAATAGCAACCGGCGTTGTTTCAGCACTTGCCATTGTTGCGCTTGTCGCAGCGTAAATACCACCGGTGGCGAAGAGGCCGAGGGTGAGAAGAAGTGCGCCCATTAGGGGATGGCGGCGGCCGGAGCGGCGAGCAGAAGCAGTCATGAAGCTATTCATTTTCCTTTTCGACTATTGGAGAACGTAGATAACGAGGAAGAGACCAATCCACACCACGTCAACGAAGTGCCAGTAATACGACACCACAATGGCGCTGGTGGCTTCACGGTGGGTGAAGTTTTTCACGGCGTAGGCGCGGCCAATGACCAGCAAGAAGGCAATAAGCCCGCCGGTAACGTGTAGGCCGTGGAAACCCGTAGTGAGGTAAAAGGCTGAGCCGTAAGCGTCAGAAGCCAACGTAATGCCTTCGGAGACGAGCATGGCGTATTCGTAGACCTGGCCGGCGACGAAGATCGCACCCATTGCAAAGGTCAAGAAGAACCATTCGACCATTCCCCATTCGGTTGGCTTCCAGCCCGTGGCGCGCGATTGCAGGCGCTCCGCCGCAAAGACGCCGAATTGGGCGGTAACAGAGGACAGCACCAAAATCGTGGTGTTCACCGTCGCGAAGGGGATGTCGAGCAATTCTGTGTTGGCAGACCATAAGCCCGGGGAGGTAGAGCGAAGAGTGAAGTAAATGGCGAAGAGGCCGGCAAAGAACATCACTTCGCTGCCCAACCAGACGATGGTCCCGACGGCAACCGTGTTGGGACGGTTAACGGTGGACGCTGAAAAGTCGGAAGTCAAAGTTACGCTGCTCACCCCCTTATTATGCCTGATGGAACCCTGGAGCTTTCCCCCACGACATGCTGTGAATCTGCCCAGTATCATGGCGTGTATGCCCTCTGACTTCTTCTGGCCGAGTGTCCTTACACACCTTCTTGAAGGCAAAGACCTCTCTCTTGAGCAGGCCCGCGAAGCGATGGCAGCAGTGATGGCCGGTGCCGCAACAGATTCGCAGCTGGCCGCGTTTCTGATGGCACTTCGTGCCAAACCCGAAAGTGTCGAAGAAATTGTGGGATTTAGAGGTGCAATTTTGGACAACGCGGTGCCGCTGTCGATCGACCCGATGGTGTTAGACATCGTAGGAACCGGGGGAGACCCTTATGGCGCTGTGGTGAACGTTTCCTCTATCGCGTCGATTGTGGCGGCGGCGGCGGGGGTTCCGGTGGTAAAACATGGAAACCGTGCGGCAAGCTCCGGTTCTGGCGCGAGCGACGTGTTGAGCCAGTTGGGGCTCAACCTTGATTTAGAACCATCCGAAGTCTCAAGGGTGTTCCATCAGGTGGGGATCACCTTCGTTTTTGCAGCAAAGTTCCACCCCGGATTCAAGCATGCTGCGACTGCGAGGAAAGAAATTGGCATTCCGACGGTGTTCAACATCTTGGGGCCACTGTGTAACCCTGTGTCTCCAGAAGCCTCTGCCGTGGGAGTCAGCGACGCTGCCAGGCTTCATCAGATGGCAGGCGTCTTCCAAACCCGGGGTGCAACAGCACTTGTTTATCGCGGTGAGGATGGAATCGACAAGCTCACAACAACCGGCAACTCGAAGGTTTTGGAGGTGTCGCGGGGACACCTTGTGGAATACACCATTAATTCGGGCGAATTGGGGCTTGCCAAGGCAGCTCCGGAGGATATTTTGGGGGAGGGTCCAGAACACAATGCCGGGCTCGCGCGTAAGGTGTTGGCGGGGGAGCCAGGCCCCGTTCGAGACATCGTCGTGCTGAACGCTGCTGCTGGTCTCGTATCTTTTGCCCTCGCCGAAGACCCTGCGCAGCAGGAACGCAGTCTGTTCGAACGGCTCCAAGAAAAAATCACAGTGGCAAGCGCCACCCTGGACTCCGGCGCGGCGGCAAGAAAACTGGGGGAGTGGGTAGAGGCCACCCACTCCTAGCCGCACGGAGACCGCAGGAGGAGAGACGATGACAGCTTTTCACAGGGAGCTTCGGGCGGGCCGATTTATTCCCCCCGTCAGGCTTTCTCGGCCGTTTGTTGAGATGATGCAAAAACAACGCCCGACCGGTGTTGTGCCTCCTGAGGATGTTGTCATCGAGGACGCTTTTGTGCCAGATTCGGCGGGGCGCCCTGCCTTGAGGGTGCGGGTATATCGGCCTGCGAAAGCTCGACCTCATATGCCGCTGCTCTATTGGATGCATGGCGGGGGCTACGTCTATGGAAATCCAGAGATGGATGACACTGCGTCGATAGGGAAAGTTCGTGACCTCGGCGCAGTGGTGGTGTCTGTTGACTATCGCGTAGCACCGAAGAATCCCTACCCGGCAGCGCTTGACGACGCCCAGGCCGGGTTGGAGTGGGCTATCGAGAACGCAGAAATATTGGGGATCGACACCACGCGCATCGCAGTTGGGGGAGTCAGCGCTGGTGGCGGCCTCGCTGCAGCACTGGTACTCAAGCTCCACGACGAGGGATTAATTACCCCGGTCTTCCAGGTCCTGGTGTATCCCATGCTCGATGACCGCAGCGTATTGCGAAAGCATCACCCCAAACATATGCGGGTGTGGTTGCCTCAAAATAACCGTTTTGGCTGGAGGGCATATCTCGCTGCGAAACCCGGCAGTTCGGGCATTACGGACTACCAGGCGCCGGCACGAAGGCGCAACTTCAGCGGTCTGCCTCCCGCGTGGATTGGCGTAGGAACGAATGACCTTTTCCACGATGAGGATCGTGAATACGCGCGGCAGCTCGAGGCAGCGGGGGTGTCGTGCTCGCTCCACGTTGTCGAGGGTGCGTTCCATGGATTTGATGCCATATTCGGCGCCACCAACGTTTCACGTGAATTTGAGCTCGCCCAAAGGAGGGCCCTGGCCCAAGCCTTCCAGCACCCCGGTGAAGCATTGGAACCTCTCCCGCACCCCTGATACGTGCGGTCTCAGCTTCTGGCTGGGACGCATACAGCCTGTGGCAGCTCTGTCCTTCTAGACACGCTCTGCGCTGCGAGACCAGCGCGCCGACACGACAACGATCGCCGCGAGAAGGATGATTTCCACAACGCTCGCAAGGACGTAATAGCCCCATTCACCGACGGCACCACCCGCAACCGTGATGGCGAAGAGGACCGCAACGACGATGTTTACTATTCGGTTGGTTCGACGCGGCAGGGCAATCGATAGCGGAATCATCAGCGTGGGGACCAGGACATAAATAATGACCCCCAGCAGGAACGATGGTCCGATGTCAAAAACGAAGATTGTGCCGCTGTCAATCTGCGCTCGGACGTCAGATCGGTAGAGACTAAAAAGGTCAACAAAGGCGACAGCAATGATGCACGCAATCCAGAGGGACGCAAGAAGAACACGAGTGTGGAGGGATTGGAGGGTGGTGATGACGGTCATGGGGTGAACCTTTCGCTTTGTAAAACAAACCCTAGCCTTACGGGTGTAAAAACGCAACAATAGACTCATGGAAGAAAAACCCCGATTATCCCGAGAGAAAATTATTGCTGCAGCCGCTGGGCTTGCTGATCGAAGCGGGCTGGCCCGAGTCAGTATGAGAAATGTGGGAGCGGAGCTGGGGGTGGAGGCTATGTCTCTGTACCACTATCTCTCCAACAAGGAAGAACTGCTCGACGAATTGTCGGACTTCGTGTTCTCGCAAATTGAGATACCCGATGAGTCAACGCAGTGGCGGTCGGCCCTAGAGTTTCGGGCGAGCTCGACGAGACGGGTGCTTGTTGCACACCCCTGGGGTTTGGGAATGATCGAGTCTCGCCCGATCCCCGGGCCCGCTTTGCTCAAACACCACAACAGCGTCTTGGGGCACCTTGTGAGGGCTGGGTGTGAACCGCTGTTCGCGTCGCAGGCCTTCGCCACCCTGGACGCTTTTGTGTATGGGTTTGTGCTCTCAGAGACCTCCATGCCCTTTGAAATGAAAGAGGGGGCAGAGATGGATTATGCGGCCTCACTCACGCTCGACGAGTCGGAATACCCGTTTCTCGCTGAGAATGTGGCGGCATTGCGCGAGGCCGGAGGGTTCGCGTTTTCCGATGGCTTTCAGGTAGGACTGGGGATCATTCTTGATTCAATAGAGGCCCGGCTCTAAGGGGGAGGGATTACTTCGCCGTCCCCACTTCGATAATCTGACATAATATAGATTATCGGACACTAGAGAAGTTTGTGGCAGTCCCGAATGAGTGTGGGCAAATACAAAGGTTCATAGGGGTCGGCACCTGATTCGAGCTCTTCCACACTGAACCAGTGCCATCCTGTGACATCAACGTGCTCCTCTGGCGTCCAGAAGGTTGAAATCGGCTCGAAACGTTCGGCCTGGATCAAAAAGTATTCGGCATACCCACGATTGTGGTCAGCTTGGTCCCACGCGACGTCAAAGTGATAGGTCCAGACAGGCTCCGGGCCAATTGTTCGTTTTTGACCGGTTTCTTCAAAAAGCTCACGCTCGGCAGCCACCAGATGGGTTTCTCCCGGGTCGACGCCGCCACCGGGTGTAATCCAGCGACTAAACCCGCTTGAATCGGGTGCCGCGGTGTTGAACAACAAAACACTGCCTTCGGGGTCCATCACCACGATGCGGCTCGTGAGTCGCAGGCGATCTGCAGGCGCCATGAGGATTAGGCGGTGAAGCTGGAGGTGTCACCCACCAGGCGGGTGTGGTCTCCAGGGATGTCATCCACGCACGCCAGTGCTACTTCTGCGGCGAATTCATCCACGTTGTAGAGCTTGCCCACCTGCTCTTTGCGCTGCTCGAGGACACCAGGATTTGCACGGTTTAGCAGGGTTGCGGTCACGGTCCCCTCGATCATGTCGCCAGATACCACCACGAAATCGATACCCCGGCGGGTCATGTCATCGATCATGCCGCGGAGAGCGTCCTCGCCGGCACGTTTGGAAAGTGCGACGGGGACATACTCCGCCATCGTGTCGGCTTCGCGGATGAAGTGTGCTTGGTGGCTAGTGACAAACACCACCCGGGATCCTGGTTCCATCAGTGGCAAAACGCTCGTGAGCATACCGACTTGGGCGTCGCGATTGAGTTTCATCGCGTAATCCTCGCCCATGTCGGCTTCCATTCCACCCGAGGCGTTCAAGATGAGAATGTCGAGCCCGCCCCAGGTTTCCTTAATCTGTATGACGAGCCGTGCGACTTCGAGGGGATTCGTGAGGTCAGCACCGATGGCGAGTGCTTTACCCCCGGCGGCTTCAATCTCCGAGACGAGTTTTTCCGCTCGCTGTGCCTTATTGCGGTAATTGATGACAACCGATGCGCCGGACTGGGACAAATATTGTGCGGTTTTCGCACCTATTCCTCGGGACGACCCGGTCACAAGAACACGGGCACCGGAGAGTTGGTCTGCATGAAGGGGAGTTGTCATCCCGAAAGCCTACCCAGACCCGCCGATTTCCTTGTTTATACTTGCCGGACACGAACAGAGGGGCTTGAGTGGCATTTTTAGACGGCGCTCCCCCGCGCGTCATCGCCCATCGAGGTTTGGCTCTTGATCATGCGGAAAACACCCTCGGTGCGTTTGGCGCAGCCCTGGATGCGGGCGCAGACATTCTCGAAACCGATGTACATCTGAGTAAAGATGGCAAGGTCATCATCGCCCACGATGCAGACCTTGAGCGCGTGGCGGGGATTTCAGGCTTTGTTAGTGACCTCAGTGCCAGCGAACTCGCCGCAATAGACTTAGGTCACGGTCAAGGATTTCCCACTCTGGAGCAGGCCCTGGAGGAATTCCCCGAAGCCAGGTTCAATATTGATCTCAAGGCTCCCAGCGTGGTGGAGGCTTTTGTGGAAACAATCACTCGCACCCAAAGCCACCACCGTGTGTTGGTGGCTTCTTTCGATGAATTTTCGCGGGCGGAAGCGGTTCGGGGGCTTGGTTCTGTTGCCTCGAGCGCCACCACCGGTCATATTCTTGCCGGGCGAGCGATCAGCGCCCTGGGTCTTCCGTTGAGCCTCTGGAAGGTGCCAGAGGGCATTGTGGCTTTGCAGATACCCCCCAGCCACCGGGGGCTTGCCCTGGTGACACCAAACCTCATCGGACTCAGTAAACGAAAGGGCCTGGAGGTTCACGTGTGGACGATCAATGACCCCCGCCAGATGGAGCGTTTGTGGGCCATGGGCGTGAGCGGGATCGTCACCGACCGCGCTGATGTGGCGGTGGAGCTCCGGACCCGGCTCTCGCTAAGGCCGTGAAACGAGTTCTTCCCGCCTCGTGCGTCCCAGGTGTGAAAAAAGCGCGACGAAGAGGCCCCCAAAAGTGAAGGCAACCAGGAAAGTCTCCAGATTTCTGCCCAGCGCCGTCGCGGGTGTGACGGTCTCAGAAAGGGGGACTTCCTGGATCATGAAGCCTTCGGTGTACACGCTAAGTCGATCCAGTTCGGCCCCGGTGGGGTCGATGATGGCGCTGGTTCCCACCGTGGAAATGTTGACCACGCTCCGCCCGGTTTCGATGGCACGCAGTCTTGCGATCGCGAGTTGTTGGACGCTTTGGTCCGTTCTCCCGAAGTCAGCGTTATTCGTGGGGGCAAAAATAATGTCCGCCCCCTCCCCCATCATTTGCCACAGAATTTCGTCATCCACGATGTCGAAACAAATCGCAACACCCGCGATAGCGCCATCCACGCTAAAGACAGTGTCCCTCGTTCCAAAGGAGTAATCCCTGGGAATCATCGAGAATAACGCAGGTGCGAGCGGGTAGAAAAAATCGCGCTCTGGCAGGTACTCGGCGAACGGAACGGGGTTGATCTTGTCGTACTGGTCTCTCGCTACCCCGAGCCCCACTGCACTGTCGTATTCCCACAGCAGCATGCTGTTGTAGGTCTCATCACCGTCTTTGGTGATAGTCCCCACAACGATGGGTGCGTCCATTTCTCGCGAAATTTCGGAGAGTAAGGCTGCGGCTTCGGGATAGCGCAGGGGATCGATATCCGAGGCGTTTTCTGGCCACACCACCACGTCGACAACTTCGCCATACAGTTCACGATTCACCAGGTAGTGATCGCGGAGGTTATCACCTCTGTCATAGTCGGCATAGAGGCCCGCGTCGGCATTTCCTTGGACGGCGAGAACGCGAAGAGACCCCGATTCCTGAATGGGGAATGCGGGCCACACGAGGAGAGAGAGAAGTCCCGCCACACCGAGGGTGTAGCTGGCGTCAGTGGCGATTCGCTTCTCCGTAGCGAGCGCGATGACGAAGGCGACGAACCAGACCAGTAAAAAGCTCACACCGCTGGTTCCCACCCAGGCCACCAGTGGAGCCAGTGGACTCTCCGATTGGCTCTGCGCCAGCCTTGCCCATGCAAATCCACTCCACGGGAACACGCTGGCGATGGCTTCCCTGGTGAGCCAGGCACCTGCCACCAGTGCTGGTACCAACACCAGCCTGGACCACAACGACGTCCACTGAGCTGAGCTGTAGCGCCAGACAAGAGAAATTAGACCGAGACCGAGGGAAAAAAAGAGCACCTGTAAGAGGACGAGAGCAATCCAGGGAATCAAGCCCAGATAGACAGTCAGCCACCAAATATGGATGCCATAGAACGTAAACCCACCAATAGCGCCGACCAGGAGAGCCTTTGGGAAGCTAACGCCCCGGACCGAGAGAATCATGAGCCCCGCCCCCACAAGCGCCAGCGGCCACCAATCCCTGTCTGGGAAACCCATGTCCATCACCCAGCCGGCCACCACCGACAGGGGGATCGCCAGGGGCATTGGGACGCGACCTCGAATGTCCCTTGGAGACGCCAAGACGGGGGTCGGATAGCTCACGTCCTAGGCCACGCTACTCATCGCCACGACGCCTCGGAACACCCTGGCCCTGGCATCGAGTGCCACCTCGTGGATCGGACCTACCCCGACCGTGATGATTTGGTCCAGAACGTCAATAATTTGTTTACACCAGCGGACAAAATCTCCCGCTTGAACATCGTGGCCATCCAACACCGATTCCAGCCGCCTGCCTGACGCCCAGCGGTAGACAGCCAACGACAGGTGAGCCGCTAAGTCACTGGTTCCCGCCACCTGGTAATCCGCTTCAATGTCCCGCAATTTCTGGTGAGCCCGTATTGTCGCGCGCAAAGCGTCCGGGAAGGCGCCACCTGGCATATCCCGCGGGTGCAGGGGTGCATCATCGCGTCGCGGTTCATACACGATCGCTGCGACCATGGCCGCAAGGGAGGGTGCGTCTAAGCCATTCCATAACTGGCGACGAAGACTCTCGGCGACGAGAAGATCGCGCTCGCCATAAATACGCCGCAGGGTTGTGCCGTGGGTGGTGAGTTCGACATCCTCGCCATTGCCCTGAAGGTATCCGGCATCCGTGAGAACCGCCATGACACGCTCGAAGACGATGGAAATCGCACCCGTGCGCTTGCGGATTTGACGCCTGGTGCGGTCTGTCTCGCGTTCCAGTTTCCACCACCTCGTCGCCCATCTTGCGTGTGCTTCTCGATCGGGGCAGCTGTGGCAAGCGTGGGTGCGGAGAACCTTGCGCAGCAATTCGAGCTCATTCAAGGCGCCCTCTGAGTCCCGGCGCCTCGAGGACCGGTGCCCGCCCTCACGTTCTTTGTCGCTGAGTTCGCGGCGGAGGGCAGCGTATTCGGCAAAATCTCCCAGATGGCAGCTGAAGGCTTCTGCGTAGCCTTCGAGAATCTCTTCGTTCTTTCGAACGCTGCGCGCCAGTTCCACGACGTGACGGTCTGCTTGGAACTGAGCGAAAGAGGACTCCAAAATGCTTCGTGTCCGCACCACCCCAAACCGCGCAATCAGGTTGACCGCCATGTTGTAGGTGGGGGAAAAGCTCGATTTTAGCGGGTAGGACCTCCTCGACGCGAGCGCTGCCACCGCCTCGGGATTTATTCCCGGTTGCCAAATAACCACCGAGTGGCCCTCCGGGTCGATACCCCGCCGACCAGCGCGTCCGGTGAGCTGGGTGTATTCCCCAGCAGTAATCGGAACGCGGGCTTCGCCATTGAACTTATCGAGCTTCTCCAGCACCACCGTGCGTGCGGGCATATTGATTCCCAGCGCCAGGGTTTCGGTGGCAAAGACAACTTTCAAAAGTTTTCTGCGGAAGAGCTCTTCCACCACTTCCTTAAACATGGGCAACATTCCGGCATGGTGAGCCGCTACACCGCGGAGAATTCCATCAAGCCATTCGTGGTACCCCAGCACGTTGCGATCATCGTCATCGAGTCGTTCGCACCGATCCTCGACAAAATCGAGAATCTGGTCCCGCTCATACTCTTCAGTGAGGGTTACTCCTCGCCGCAAGACCTGGTGAACCGCCTGGTCGCAGCCTTTTCGGGAAAAAATGAAGAAAATAGCTGGCAGTAGGCCTTCATCCCCCAGCTGTTCCACCACATCGGAGCGATAGACCTTGTGGCGCTGGTCCTCGTAGCGCTGATAGCGAGGGGCTCCGCGCGTGTTGGGTCGATGACTTCCGCCTCGACCCAACATTTGGGCGGTCTGCATCACTTCGGGATTCACCGTGGTGAGATCGCCCTTGGAAGCAAAAAGTGGCAAGAACTTGTGGGAAAAAATCATGTGTTGATGGAGGGGAACAGGGCGTTCTTCGCTGACGATGACGTCCGTGTGACCGCGAACCGTGTGAAGCCAATCCCCAAACTCTTCGGCGTTGGAAACAGTGGCACTCAAAGAGATGACCTGAACGGTGGAAGGAAGGTGAATAATGACTTCCTCCCAGACCGCTCCGCGAAAGCGGTCGGCCAGGTAGTGGACTTCATCCATCACCACGTAGCTGAGGTTTTCCAACAGCTCGCTCCCGGCATAGAGCATGTTGCGCAACACTTCCGTGGTCATGATGACCACCTGGGCCCGCGGGTTAATGCTGGTGTCACCGGTCAGCAAGCCCACCCGGTCCGCGCCATAGGTGGCGACAAGTTCGCTGAACTTTTGGTTCGAGAGCGCTTTCATGGGGGTGGTGTAAAAAACCTTCACATCGGGCTGGGCCATCGCGACGTGAATAGCGAACTCGGCAACAATCGTTTTTCCGGCACCCGTCGGGGCAGCGACCAGGACCCCACGTCCCGCTTCCACCGATTCACACGCACTGATTTGAAAAGGGTCCAAATCAAAGGGTTGAATCCCCCGAAACCTTGTCAGCAGGGGGTTCTTTGTCCTCGATTGGGCAACCCGGTAGCTCTCAGAGGGGGAAATATCAGTCATAGCGCCCTACATCTTCGCCGCAAGTGCTGCGGCCTTTTTTGCTTGTCGCCTGTCGTGAATCCACGCGATTCCCGCGGCCACAAAATATAGCCCAATCATCGGGATCGCCAGGATGATCATGGAAACAATATCGGCTGCCGGGGTGGCTAAGGCAGTGAACAGTGCAATGACCACGATGGCCCAACGCCATCCCTTGATAATTGCCACCGCGCTGAGCACTCCAATGAAGTTCAAGAGCACGAGAAAAACGGGCAAAACAAAACCCACACCGATGGCTAAAACAAACTTTAGGGCGAAGTCCAAATAGACCTTGGCTGTGAGCAAAGTGGCTGACTCTTCGGGGGCAAAGCTGGTGAGAAGCAATACGACATTGGGCAAAATCCACCACCCCATCGTGACCCCGGCAAAAAAGAGCGGAAGGCTGGCTCCGAGAAATCCCAGGGCGTAGCGTCGCTCTTTCCGCATGAGGGCCGGGACGAAAAAAGACCAGATTTGGTAAAGCCATACGGGCGCTGCAATCACAATCCCCAACACCAGAGCGATGGCCACTTTTGTGTCAAAAGCCTCGGTGACCGAGGTGTAGTTGATGTCCGCGTTGCGGTTTCGCTCACTCGCGATTTCCAGGACAGGTTCACTGAGTGCGGACCAGACGGGGTCGGCGAGGAACCAACCGGCAACCGCTGCAACCACCACGGAAATGCCAATGATGCCCAAACGTTTGCGCAGTTCAACAAGGTGCTGACCTAAGGACATGCGTCCTTCAGGTGAGCGGCGGCGAGCCTCCGCCACGACTACTTCTTGGGGGATTCAGTGCTTTCGGAGCTAGCGGTAGAGTCCGACTCCCCTGCATCAGAGTCGGGGCGCACTTCGCTCTTGAAAATCTTCAGTGACTGACCAACACTCTTAGCTAGGGCCGGAAGCTTGGGCGCACCAAACAACAGAATGACGACAATAATCAGTACCAGACCTGTCCATCCACCGAGATTGCTGCCCATGATTGCCTTTCCCTAGCCAGAGTATTGACGAAAGTGTATCAGGGGGTCCCTGAAGAGGCGGGATAGTGAGCGAGAGCCTTGTTCGCGAAATCCACCACCGCCTGGCGAGCAGTTCCGGGGCCGGCAATCCGCACCACGTGGGAAAAAGCGCCGACAAACATGGTCAGTGAGCCGTAATGGGCGAAGGGCACCTCGACGCTCACCGTGGCACTGCCTCGGGGTGCCTTCAGGCCCCTGGGCAAATAGTCAGCGATGAGGGGCAATGCGCTCACCGGAAATTCGAGCGTCACGACAATGTCGTCCTGGCTAGGTTCGAACAATTCAGCAGGAAGTGCAGTCGTCAATGTCTCGTGGTCACCCTGAGGGACATCGGTGACCAGCACGTTGTCCATATGGTCGATACGGAAGGTGCGCAGTGCTTGCCTTGTGTGGCAGAAGGCACGGACATACCAAATCGCATCGCGGGATTCCACAACAAGGGGGTCGATGGTGCGAGGGCCTGATTCCCCCCGCTTGTTGTAATAGGTCAGACTCACCGAAACCTTCGCGTCGATGGCGGCGCTGATGATGATCAGACGTTCCTCTGTGGCGGGGGTATTTACCACGATGCGGTTCGATGGCCCGGCGCCGGTGCCCTGGCGAAGTTTGCCGGTGAGGGCTTGCACGTCAGGCCTGCCGGCGTACGCGGGATGGCTGGACAGGTATTGCAAACCCGCCAATAAGGCCGATGCTTCCCGGGCGGAGAAGCGAGGTTTGCTATCGAGTGCGATGGTGTTCCAAAACGTTATGCGGCGATCGTTTTCAAACAGGTCCCAGTCAATATCGAAAAGATCCAGGTGCGAATAGGCGCTGGCGTCGCCTGGGACTCCTGCACAGGCAATCATTTCCACGGCCCGAATGATTTCTGATTCATCGCGTTTGAACTGAAGCGCGACCTCCGCCACGGACACTTCCCCACGGTCAAGGACATAGGGGACGATCGAGAGCAGCAAGAGCAATTTGTCGCTTGCGGGCGCCAGGGAGGAATTACTCATGGTGTGCCACCAGTGCCCGGAGATTTGCGACGACTGCATTCACCAGTGCCGCAGGCTCTGCGACGATCACGTCATCTCCGAAAGAGGTCAGCTCATCGGCAAAAATAGCCAAGTCTGTGTAGTGAACGCGGAGAGTGTCCCCGGAGATTTCGGTCTGTGTTCTGGTGGAGAGCACGCTCCACGCATCAGAGTGTGGCACTACCTCGAGCACAGCAACCTGTTGGAGGAAGATTTCCTCCAAAGCGTGTACCGCCATCTCGGTGACGTTCTCTGGTGCTTCGGCTGCGGGTGACTTCGTTAGGACAACGGGAGAGACAATCCTGCGCAGCAGAAAAGTCTTTGCCGTGTTGGACGAAGTTTCATGGCCATAGACGTGCCACCGTCCCTCATGGCTGACCAACGCCCAGGGCGACACCTCCCTTGTGGTGGCTGACATTTCCCCCGGCTTCAAATACTCAAAGCCCATCGTGACGCCTTCGTCGATGGCGTCACGAACCCTGGTGAGAGCTGGATCTCTAGTCGAAATGACCGGGGCGTAACCGATGAGTGATTCGGTGATTGTCACTCCAAAGGAGGCCAGTTTCATTTGAGCCACGCGGGCATCAGCGGAGAGGGTGCCCTCCTGCCACAGGGCCGCGGACAGATTTAATAAGGCAATGTCCGTGGCGGTGAATTCGACGTTTTCGGGCAGGTGGTAATCGCCCTTGGGGATGCGATAAGTGGTGAAACGGTTGTTGGCGTCTTCGCTTGCGGGAATGGAGACTTCGAGAGGGATTCCCAGATCCCGCAGGGCATCCTTGTCTCGCTCAAATCGTCGCTCTAGCGTCTCTGCGGAAGACCCCTGGTCGCCGTCTGCGGCATAACCGCGGACACTCCCCAGTATTTGATCTTTTGTCAAACCAAAGGAGCTCGACATTAGCGCCAAAATCAGGTGAAAAAGCCTGTCTTCGGGCCGAACGCCACTATTGCTCATACTCACGCGGTCATCCTAATGCGACTGAGCAATTCTGGGGCTAGTTATTCACGCCCAAAATGTCAAAGACATAGACCAGTGTGGCACCAGGTGGCACTCCGGGCGGTAGGGAATCCTCTGCATATCCCAAGTCGGGTGGGATGGAAACCAGTACTTGGGATCCCACACTTTGACCAATCAGCGCCTGTGCCAGTCCAGGAATAACACCCTCGCCGCTGAGTGAAGTGGTCACGTCGGTTGCCCGCAAGGACAGGGGAACCCGCTGGTCAAAGGAGGAGATGAAGACAGTGCGGGTATTCCACACCGCTCCGGTGAAAGTGGCGGTGACGAAGCCACCTTCTTCCACGATGGCACCCTCGCCTTTCTTGAGCACTGCGATGCGGAGGTCCCCGGGAATGGGGGCGTTGGGAAAACTGAGGCCGTGCTCACCAGTGGGTGCCTGCACCACGGTGGGGAGCCCTGATTCGGGAAGCCGGGGGGAGCCATCTGCTTGGGCGAGGTAGGTGTTTCGCACATCGATTACCAAGGCAATCGTGGAATCTGATTGCAGGTAGCCATCGTCCTCAATAGGACCAAAAACATCTTCCACAGTGGAGGTGATCACCACGGTGGCGCCGGGTTTTTGGCACTCCAATACGCTTCCGAAGAAATCGGGGAATTCCGAGAGCACGGGTCGTCGAACAGGGTCACCCTCGAGGTAGCTCGAGGCGGTAAGCAGTTCTTGATCCGAGCCGACAAAGACACTGACGTCGAAGTCAACGAAGCCACCTGCCCGGGCGGGCTCCCCCGCACCTTCCGCCAACACACTCAACTGCCGCCCGTCGCTCACGAGCGGGGTGGGGAAGGACGCGCGCGGAAGCCCCTCGAGGCTTGGCGTCACCGAAACAAGGTCGGAAGTAGTACCGGCTTGGAGGGCAGAGGTGCATTCCTCTGGAGCGTTTGCAGAGAGAACAACAGCAGTTCCTATTCCTCCGCCAACCAGGGCAACAACGGCTGCGAGACCAAGGACAGAAGGCAGAGAAAACTGAGGCATACGACGAGTCTACTTTGTCGGTCTACTCGGAAGCTTTGCGAGACCGAGTCGCTCGAGCTTGGGCTTGACGCACCGTTTGGCGGATTTTTTTGTCGCTCCCGTGGCGCTGCCCGGTGGCACCTGGCGTCCACAGCTCGACGTCTTCTTCGGAATATTCAGGCTTCGCCACGCGCCGCTTAGTTTCTGGTAGCACAGCTCCTGGGGCCAGGAGCCTGGTTGTCATCACAAAACCGGTGTGTCCAATCATGCGGTGTTCGGGCCGCACAGCGAGCCCTTCGACGTGCCAGGGGCGAATCAATACCTCTTCTGAGTACGGATCGGTGTAACGCCCGGTCACCCGGAACGCTTCAACGACACGAGAAAGCTGCGTGACCGTGGCGACATAAATCGTTACCACGCCGCCGGGAATGAGTGCATGGCTGACTGCTTCCACGCAGTCCCAGGGGGCCAACATATCCAACACGATCCGGTCAACGCTGTCGGGTTCCTGCTCGAGTGCACGGTCTTCGAAGTCTCCGATTTCCACAGACCATTGCTGGGGCATCCCGCCAAAAAACATTTCAACGTTTGCTTTCGCAATGTCCGCAAATTCGCTCCGCCGCTCAATGGAGAGGAGCCTTCCCTTCTCGCCGACAGCTCGAAGCAGCGACATGCTGAGGGATCCAGAGCCCACGCCTGCTTCCATCACAGTGTGACCGGGAGCGATGTCGGCGATGGCGACAATATGAGCTGCATCCTTGGGGTAAATGATTGCTGCTCCCCGCGCCATCGAGAGCACGAAGTCTCCCAACAGCGGTCGCAGTGCGAGATATGCGGTCCCGGCGTCCGTGCTGACGACAGACCCTTCGGGTGAACCCAGGAGAGCATCGTGGGAAATAACTCCCTTATGGGTGTGAAATTCACCGCCTGCTTCCAAAGTGATGGTGTGCAGGGTGTTTTTAGGCCCTCGAAGTTGAACATGATCGCCCACCACGAAGGCTCCACGATGCGGGCTCACTCTGTCCTCCGGTGGCGATGGTAAGCCTGTTCGAGATCGAGAAGGGTTTTTCCAGCCATCGAATCCCACAGCTCGTGGGCAGAGGTGTGGGGAATATCCACATGCAGGGGAATTCCAATGGTTACAGCGCCGGCAGAAAAAGCGCTGGCAGCGCCAAAGCTGGAGTCTTCGAACGCGATCGTGTCATGGATGTTCACGCCAAGAGCAGTAGCACCTGCCAAATAGGCTTCAGGGTCTGGCTTGGGGTGGGTGACGTCATCGGCGGAAATGATGGCACCAAATACCTTTTGGCCCAATTCCCGATCGAGAGCGTCAGAAAGTGCCCGGGCGTTAAGACCAATCGACATTGTCACTAAAGCGCAGGGAATCCCGGCACCCAGGACCTCGCCCAACATTTCCCTTACACCCGGCCGCCACGGAATCACAGCGTCCACCTGGGCGCGCACCGTGGCAGAAAGATGGGTAATGATCTCCTCGTGGGGAAGGTCTACGCCTTCGGAGCGTAAAAGGCTTGCGGTGTTCCACAAACCAGAGCCGACCAGGGCATAGCCCTGTTCGTCCCGCCAGGTGCCACCAAAGCTTTCGACAAGCTCACGTTCGGCAGCCATCCAGTAGGGCTCAGAGTCGATAATGGTGCCATCCATGTCAAAGAGCACGGCGCCAGGGGAAATTTTGGTCACAACCACGCAGTCTACTAGCGAGTGTGCCCAGTAGAGTGGGGTCAAGAGTTTGGAGGTTGCATGACTGGTGTTCCCCTGAGTGACCCCAGCACACTGCTGATTGTTGCGTTTGAGGGATGGAATGACGCGGGAGACTCCGCAACCACCGCAGCCCAAATGATTGTTGACCAATCTGGTCACGAACCACTACTGGAAATCGATCCAGAAGAGTATTTCGACTTCCACATGGCCCGGCCGGAGGTGGAACAGGGTCCTGATGGGTCACGTTTCCTCATCTGGCCCACCGTCACTCTCTTTGAACCCCTCTTAGGCGATGACGACTCCCCCTACGTGTTGGTGGGACACGAGCCCTCGAGGCTGTGGAAATCTTTTGCCCAGCAGATGGTGGACCACGCGCTCAGCGAGGGAATTGAAGCCATTGTGTTCCTCGGTGCGATGCTCGCTGATGTCCCACACTCACGGCCTGTCAAGGTGACCTGTACCAGTGATGACCAGGCCATCAGAGATCACTTCGATATTGAAAAATCCAGTTACGAGGGACCCGTGGGGGTGTTGACGGTTCTTTCCCTTGCTGCGGCGGAGGCAGGCATACCTTCCCTGCACCTTTGGGCTCACGTCCCCCACTACGTCCACACGTCCCCCTCCCCTAAAGTGACCCTTGCTTTGTTGGAGGAGCTAGAGAACCGGGTGGGCATCACAACCGATCGCACCGATCTCGAGCTCGAGGCGATGCGGTGGGAAGAGGGCATTGATGCGCTGGCCTCGGATGACGACGATATGACCGCCTATATCGAAGGTTTGGAGCAGGCAAGAGACGCTGCTGACGCCCCCGAGGCTAAAGGCGAAGCCATCGCTGAAGAATTTGAAAAGTACTTGCAGAGCAGGCCAGATCGCCCCACCTCTGGCGAGGGCTAACTACAGCGGTTGCAATACTCCTGTGGCCAGTAAAACCAGCAACACACTGCCCAGGCCGAGACGGTAAATCACAAAGGGCATAAAGCTCCTGGTGCTGATGTAACGCATCAGCCAGGCGATAACCGCCAAACCCACACCAAACGCGATAACAGTCGCCACAGCGGTATCCAGCAGCGTAAACGGCCCCGCCTGAGCGCTCTCCCCCAGCGCGGTGGTCAATTCATAAAACCCGCTGCCCAAGACAGCGGGAATGGCGAGGAGGAAGGAGTACCGTGCGGCAGACACTCGGTCATATCCGAGCGCGCGCCCCATCGCGATGGTGGCACCGGAGCGAGAGACCCCGGGCACCAGGGCCAGGGCCTGGGCAAAACCAAACATCAGTCCATGGGACAGTGTCAGCGCTTGCAGATCGCGGTATTTCTTGCCCCACACGTCTGCTGCTGCTAACACCAGACCAAAAACAATCAGGACCGTTGCGACGAGCCAGAGGGAACGGAAAGTTCCTCGAATGTATTCCTGAGCGGTGTACCCAATCAGAACAATCGGCAGAGTTCCGACGATAATCAGCCACCCCATGCGGGCATCGCTTCTGGCTCCCGATTCAGCATCATGCCACCACGCTCGGCCAGAAAGCGATCGAAACCAGGTGCTGATGATGCGCCCAATATCTTTGGCGAAGTAGACCAGAACGGCCACCTCGGTACCAATCTGGGTGATGGCGGTGAAAGTGGCGCCAGGATCCATCGATCCGGGCAAAAATTCGCCCACAATACGCACGTGGGCGCTAGAGGAAACGGGGAGAAACTCTGTAAGACCCTGCACAATTCCCAGCAGTATTGCCTCCAGCACGCCCATCCCCCAACGCTAGTGCCAATACCTCGATGCGCGGCGGACTTTAGTGGTAATGTCATCACTTGGTCGAGTCGTGTACACAATCGATGGACTGCGCGCGGATGGCGGAATTGGTAGACGCGCTAGCTTGAGGTGCTAGTGCCCTAACGGGCGTGGGGGTTCAAGTCCCCCTTCGCGCACACACTGCAACATCGAGGTTCAGGCCTCAAAAACCCCCAGAAACTTTCCTTCTGGGGGTTTTTTGTTCCCAGCCCCCGCCACGGGTAAGCACATGCAAATACCCTTTTCTCCCCGGCCGTGCGGGCTAAGGGTTAGAATTTTGGGATGACTACTCCGACCCTGAAAAACTTTGTCAACGGCTCGTACGTTGAGTCCACATCTCAAGAAACCATCCCTCTCATAGACCCTTCTACCGAAGGTGTTTATGCCCACTCCCCCGTGTCTAATGCCCAGGACGTCGACACCGCCTACCGTGCCGCGGACGCTGCTTTTGAAGGTTGGGGCGACACGACACCGGGCGAGCGCCAGCTGGCGCTTTTTCGCATTGCGGATGAAATGGAAAAGCGGGCAGAAGAATTCGCTGACCTAGAGTCGCAAGACACAGGAAAGCCCCGAGGTTCACTTGTTGACGATGAAATCATGGTCAGCGTTGACCAGATTAGATTCTTCGCTGGTGCGGCGAGAAATCTTGAAGGCCGCAGTGCCGGGGAATACATGAAAGACCACACTTCTTTCATTCGTCGCGAGCCGATCGGGGTTATCGGCCAGGTAACACCGTGGAACTATCCCCTGAACATGGCGGTCTGGAAATTTGCACCAGCTGTTGCTGCGGGAAACACGACAGTGTTGAAGCCCTCCGACACCACGCCACAGAGCACCCTGCTGTTGGCAGAGATTTGTTCCCTGCACCTTCCCCCCGGCGTGGTGAACGTGCTCACCGGTGACCGGACTACGGGCGCTGCACTGATTGACCACAAGATTCCACAAATGGTGTCGATTACCGGCTCGGTGCGCGCAGGTATGGAGGTGGCTAAGGCTGCTTCGCAGGATCTAAAGCGGGTGCATCTGGAGCTCGGTGGCAAAGCACCCGTCATCGTGTTCTCCGATGCCGACATTGCTCTTGCTGTCGAAGGCATCGGCATCGCCGGTTACTTCAATGCCGGCCAAGACTGCACTGCCGCTACCCGGGTGTTAGTCCACAAGGACATTCACGATGAATTCGTGTCTGCCCTGACGAAGTGGATTTCTGGCAACGTTGCCACCGGAATGCCAGCAGACCCCAATAGCTTTTATGGCCCGGTCAACAGCGAAGCGCAGCTGACCCGAGTACTGGGCGTCATCGACGCTCTTCCCGACCACGCCTCTATTGCAACGGGCGGTGTTCGTAAGGGAGCATCGGGTTACTTCATTGAGCCCACGGTCATCACAGGGCTAGGCCAGAAGGATGCCGCGATTCAAGAGGAAACTTTTGGGCCCGTCATTACGGTGCAGAGCTTCACATCTGAAGAAGAAGCGCTCGGACTTGCCAACGACGTCCAATACGGGCTCGCCTCGAGTGTGTGGACGAAAGACCACGGTCGTGCGATGCGCAGCGCGAAACAGCTTGATTTTGGTGCCGTGTGGATCAACTGCCACATCCCCCTTGTCGCTGAGATGCCCCACGGTGGCTTCAAGCACTCGGGATATGGCAAGGACCTCTCTGCCTACGGCTTTGAGGACTACACGAGGCTCAAGCACGTGATGTCCTTTATCGGGCAGTAGCGGGGAGCTGGATTCGCTTACGCTGACTCGTCGTCAGCTCTGGCTAGCCGTTGCGAAATGTAAACGGGAATCAGCGACAGCAAGATAATCACTGTCGCTACCACGTTGACCACACTTGCTTGGTTGGGCCTGGACATTTCTTTGAGGATCCACAAAGGCAATGTGTCAACGCCTGGTGGGGCGGTGAAGATGGTGACATAGACTTCGTCAAAGCTCAGCGCGAAAGCAAGCAGCGCACCAGCAATGAAAGACGAGCGAAACTGCGGGAAAGTGACCAGGCGGAACGTTTCCCAGAGTCCTGCGCCAAGGTCTAAAGAAGCCTCTTGCAAAGAGGGATTCATTCGTTTCATTCGGGCAAAAACGTTGTTGAACACCATCACAATGCAGAAGGTCGCGTGGGACACTATCAAGCCGAAATAGCCAATATCTATTCCGATGGGGCTGAGGAAGTTTGAATATGTATTGGAGAACGCAACACCGGTCACGACGCCGGGCAACGCAATCGGCAATACAACAAGCAGGTTTACCGTGCTTTTGCCAAAGAACTCGTACCGGTTGAGTGCAAACGCAACGAGGGTGCCAAATACCGCGGCAAAAACCATTGCCGCAGACGCCACAATCACGGAGTTGAGCAAGGCCGCCCGAATGGGTTCGTAGGTGGCAGCAAAGTGCCACCAGTCGAGGGAAAACTCTCGAATGGGCCACTCAGAAAGCTGGGCTTTGTTGAAGCTGTTGAGCACTACCACGAGGAGCGGAAGATACATAAAAATGATGATCGCCGCGACGATGGATAGAAAAACAAGCCGTGTTGATCGGGAAACGCGAAGCATCGGCTACATCCTTTCCAAAGATCCGGTACGCCTGGCAACCATCAAATACATGACAACAAAGGCGATGGGCACCATAGAAAACGCTGCGGCCACTGGGGGGTTCAAGTTGATGTTGGAAGCAATGATGCTGCCAATCATTTGGGTGGAACCGCCGGTGAAGCGTGCCGCCAAGTAGTCACCCAGGCTGAGCGAAAAGGTGAACACCGAGCCAGCGATTATCGCCGGCACGATGAGGGGTAACACAACGCGGAAAATCGTCATGAAGGCTTTGCCTCCAAGGTCAGAGGAAGCGTCAAAAAGATTGCCGGGTATCTGGCGGATAGCGGTAAAAACAGGCAAAGCCATATAGGGGAACCAAAGGTAAGTGAGGGTGATAATTGCGGTCCACATCGTGAAGCCTGGACTCGACACACCCACCGAGCCCAAAGCCCAGTTGATGAAGCCGTTTTCGGTAAAGACCAAGCGCATGGCCAAGATTTTGACCAGGTATCCCGCCCAAAGGGGCAAGGTAATGGCCACAGCGAGGAGGTTGCGCATCATCGGGGAAGCGAGCTTCGCCATATAGATACCCAAGGGAACCGCTAAAAGGGCAGAGATGGCGGTCACCGCCAGTGCCATTCCCAACGTACGAAGAGACGTTGAGAGATAGGCGGGAACGGTGAAAACGCTAATGAAGTTATCCAGTGTGAAGCCAGGGCTGACCCGGGAAGTAAAGGGGTTAACAACCCAGAAGGCGGTGATCAGCAGGAGAAACAGAGAGACGATGTACACGCCGACGAGCCAGGTCATAGGAAGCGCTAAGAGGGCACCGAGACGGAATTTTTCCCGGTGGTACAAGAAAGTAGACACTGGCTTGGACTGCTTGCGAGAGCTAGTTTTCTGCCCGGGCGCGCTCACCGCGTCACTCTGAAGCGTGTTATCCATGGTGTCCTCATCGAGTGGGTGTGTGGCGGGGCTCGAAAGCCCCGCCACACGAAGGGATTATCCCTTGACCGTCAGCCAAGCGTTAGTCCAGTCTTGGAAACTGGTGCAGGCGACGTCAGTGCGTCCATCGAGGCACTGCTCGATGGGGGTGGTCCATGCCCAAATACGGTCGAAGAACTCTTCGTCTTCGGCGGCGTACTCATCACAGTGTGCTTGGGCTTCGTCGCTCGAGGCGCAGAACGCGGTGTTGGCTGGTGCCATACCGAAGTTCATTGCGATCGCTCCGTTGACGGATGGCTGGCTGGTGTAATCCATCCAGGCATAGGCACAGTTGACATTAGGAGTCGAAGAGCTTACGAGCCATGCGTCATACCAACCGGTCGAACCTTCAACGGGAAGGGTGGTCTTGATGCTGGGGGTGTCTGCGAACTTACGCAGAACTTCCCATGAGGTTCCGACCACGGTGTTTCCACCCACGAACGAAGTGATCTGAGCGACGGCGTCAGACCAGTACTCGCCAATAATGCCGTTTTGCTGCTTCAACAGTTCAACGGCTGCATCGAGCTGGGTTTGGTCCAGCGCGTAGGGGTTTTCAATACCCAGTTCTGGCTGGTGATACATCAGGTATACCGCAGCGTCGGCGATATAGATGGGTGCGTCATACGCGGTGATCTTTCCGGCGTAGGGGCTGTCAGTTTCCCAGACAACATCCCAGCTTTCAGGAGCTCCACCGGTGACATCTTCGTTGTACTGAAGAAGGTTTGCGCCACGGCCGATGGGCACGCCATAGGGCATGCCGTTGACGGTGTCATACAGCTGACCCACCATGCCGGGGGCAATGTCGTCACCGAAGTTGGGGATCAATTCAACGTTCAGAGGCTGAACATCGCCACCAACGATGAGACGCAGTGCTGCGTCGCCGGAGGCAGAAACGATGTCGTACTCACCAGAACGCATCAGGGTGACCATTTCATCCGAGGTTCCTGCGGCACGAGAGTTAACGGTGCAGCCGGTGTCGGTGGTGAACTGGTCGGTCCAGGCTGGCTCGACAAATCCTGCCCAGTTGACGATGTTGAGTTCGCCTTCAAAGGCCCCAACTTCTTCAATCATGGGGATGTCAGGGACATCCAATGTCACTTCACTGGTGCCAGCACAGGCACTCAGAATGAGTGCCGATACCGCAACAAGCGAAACGACACCTACTTTTTTGGTCTTCATTACACACTTCTCTCTGGCGTGAGCCTTTTGTCTTGTGGAATTGTTGAGACGTGGCTGTTCTGCCACACCGCAACAACTTTGTCTCCGGGCACAAACTCGCGAAAGTCTGCCGGCAATTCTTGGTTGAGCCTGGTGGAAGCCAACACGCTTCCCCCGGCCGTTGTGGCTAAGTACACCGTGTTGGGGCCGGTGTAGGAGACGTCGGTAACCACAGCGTCCGCGCTGGACTCCCCCGAACGAGCCTTTGTGCCAGAGCCGCGAAGCATAACCCTTTCCGGCCGCAGGTTCACAAGCTCTGGGGAACCAAAGAGCGCTTCCGCCTCTGGTCCGTGAATCAGGTTCGACGCTCCGAGGAACCCCGCAACAAATGCGGTTTTCGGCTTCTCGTAAACCGATACGGGTGACCCCAGTTGTTCGATTCGTCCCGCATTGAAGACGGCAATCCGATCACTCATGCGCATTGCTTCGTCTTGGTCATGGGTGACAAAGACGAAGGTAATCCCCGACTCTCGCTGAATGCGCTTCAGCTCCGACTGCATTTCTTCACGCAACTGCTTATCCAATGCGCCTAAGGGTTCATCGAGCAGCAACACCTTAGGACGCATCACAAGGGCCCTGGCCAACGCAATGCGCTGGCGCTGTCCGCCTGAGAGCTGGTGAGGACGACGGTCGGCGAGATGGCCCAGCTTGACCGATTCGATAGATTCTGTCGCCAGTCGAGAGCGTTCATCTTTTGCGACCTTTTTAGCTTTCAGGCCGTATTCGACATTTTCCTGGATAGACATGTGGGGAAAGAGTGCATAGTCCTGAAAGACCGTATTAACAGTCCGGTCAAAAGGAGCAAACTGGGTGACATCTTCACCATCAATTGTGATGGTGCCACTCGTGGCGGTTTCAAAACCGGCGATCAGACGCAAAACAGTAGTCTTTCCTGAACCCGAGGGTCCGAGCATGGAAAAAAATTCCCCCTGCTCGACATCGAGGTCAAGGTGTGACACCGCTGCTACCTCACCAAAAGATTTGGTGAGACCGCTCAGAGAAACAAAGCCGCTTCCAGCTCCCCTTGGTCCACCACTTACACCTGTCACACAAAACTCTTTCGCCGACTCCAACAAAACTATTTCCCCACAATAGTCGCTTGCAGCGAATCCCAGAGTGTCGAACGCACCGTCCGCCTGCGCAGCCCACGACCTCTCTCAACCATGCCTGCAGCGAAAAAATAGGTCGGGACAGTAGGTCTTGCCTCCCTCAATCGGGAGGTTCGTCACCGTCTCCGAATAAAAACCAAGGCCAGCAGGGCACCGATTGCGCCTCCCACAATTTGTGCGGTGATGAACCCCGGTGCCGAAGAGGGTGCGATGCCAGCAAACGTATCGGAGAACATGCGACCCGCGGTCACTGCCGGGTTGGCAAAAGAGGTGGAAGAGGTAAAGAAGTACGCAGCGCCGATCCATGCTGGTACCAACCAGACCAAGAGAGCGGCTTGATTGCGCCTCACGGCGATCAGAATGATCATGATGAGCCCGGCCGTTGCAATGACTTCCCCCATCAATGTTCCTGTGCTGACCCGATCAGTGGTGGATAGCTCAACCAGGGGAAGATCAAAGAGCAGGTTCGCCAGCATGGCTCCTGCAATTCCCCCGGTAATTTGTGCCGGGATGAAGAGGGCTGCGTGGCCCACAGACAGGGCTTTTTCCCACACCATTACGAGGCTGACGACAGGGTTGAAATGAGCGCCAGAAACAGGCAAAAAAAGATAAATCAAGACGGCCAAGACAAGGATGGTAGAAAGCGTGTTGCCCAACAAAGCGATACCTCGGTCGGCGCTGAGATCGTTGGCCATGATTCCCGAACCCACAACACCGAGGACAAGAACCAGGGTGCCCAAAAATTCTGCTGAAACCCGGACGGAAAGGGAAGGTGTCATGCCGGATCCTGACGACGCTTACGGACTGTAGATTTCCAACCTATCGTGACACCGTTACCCTTCACGATCAGGCGGCACTTCCCACAGAAGGCCCGATACAGTGATGCCGTGAAAAGGCAACGGACCACAGGATTATTCGCACTAACACTCGCCCTCCTTAGTGGGTGCTCTCCCCAATCGGTTGCCGAAACGGTTTCCACGGCCCAAGTCTGTGCTGAATCCGCGGTCATTTTGGGTCAGATGCGAGAAACAGTGGTTCTTGCTGCCACCAACCCCGCAGGGTTTGCGACCTACGCGACAAAATTGGGCGATCTGCTGGATGACTTCAATGCCCTCGAGCCATTGGATCCTGAACTCAACGTTTCCCACGAAAAGGTTTCCCGCAGTGTCGAGTCGATTGTGGTGACCCTCGGTGATCCCACCGTCGCAGCCCTTGCGCAGCTTCCCACCCAAATTGCAGATGCTCAGCTTGGCCTGATGGAGTTCGTGGAGGCATGTTCTCTCTGATGGTTTCTGGGAGTGATTGAGTTTCTGGTGGAGGCTCACCCTCCCTGCTAATGCTCACCCAAAATCGCTATATTTTAGCTATGAAAAAACTTGCTTTCCTTTTTTTTGCCCCATTGTTTTTGGTTGCCTGCGCAACAGGTAGCACCACAGAGGATGGCGTGAGCTCTTCCGGCGAAGAATCTGTTGCAGATGTCACAGAAGAAACACGCTTGGCTGATGATGTCCAAGAGGGCGAAGAATGGACCGACACTCCTGCTGATGGCGCGCAAGCGCCAGGAATCATGGTCCTAACCCTCGAAACCGTGGCTCAAAATAATTCGGAAGAAAGCTGCTGGAGCATCATCGATGGCTCGGTCTATGACCTCACCGATTGGATCAGCCAGCACCCCGGGGGCGCAAGCAGAATCCTCGGGTTGTGTGGGAGCGATGGCACTTCTCAGTTCCAAGGCCAACACGGTGGTTCTGGCTCCCCCGAGTCAACGCTGGAGCGCTACCTTTTGGGGCCGTTGGAAAGTAACTAGTTTTTTAGGCTGTTTTTATCCCCACCGTAGGGATTCTCAGGCTAGACGATGAACTTTTTGCGTTGGAAACGTTAGGAAGCAGTCTTTAGTCTTTGTCCACTGTCAGTGGGTGTTGACACAATCGAACAAATGTTCGAATATAGTCCTATGTCCCCCGCACTCACTCTGGAGGGGTCGCCGCCTAGGCGCCCTGATGTTTTTGCGTTGCAGCAACGCATTCATGCCATGCAGGCGGTTAGTGCGGAGCATCACGTCTTCCCTGTGGCATCAGGCCTCGAAGGGTTATTCCCCGAAGGGGGTATCCAGCGGGGCGCGATCTACCAGGTGGATTCTTCTGCTTCTCTGCTCTGGAGCTTGGTGGCGGAAGCCACGACTAAGGGAACCTGGTGTGCTTTGGTGGGGATACCCGATGCGGGCGTGGCGGCAGCCACTGAACTGGGTGTGAACGTGGACCGCCTGGTTCTTATCCCCTACCCCGGCACACAATGGCTATCCGTTGTGGGCGCACTAATCGATGTGGTGGGCATTGTTGCCCTTGGCTCTGTGGCGGCACCCTCTGATCGCATGTTGTCCACGCTCAGTGGTCGCTTACGCGAGCGGGAAGCGACTCTTTTGGTGCGACAGGCGTGGCCACGATGCGAAGCCAGTATCGCTGTGCGCCACCAGTGGAGTGGCGCATACGAAGGCGGTGGGCTTTTGCATGAACACCAGGTCTTGATTGAAGCAACACCGCGTCACGGCCAGCCCGTGCGGCGGGCTGAGTTGATGATTGATGCCTTTGGCTCCCACGATGTGGCGCCCAAGGCGCCGGTCATTGATATCAACACCCAACGGCAGGTGGGCTGATGATGCGCCGCGCGCTTGTTTTGTGGTGCCCAGGCTGGTCTGTGGTCAGCGCCTATGGTGATGATTCTCTTCCCGAAGTGGTACCTGGCGTGCCGGTCGCAATTGTGCACAAAGGCCTGGTGAGCGAATGCTCACCAGAAGCCCTTGATGCTGGCGTGCGGGTAGGAATGCGTCGCCGTGACGCTCACCTAATGTGTCCTCAGTTGGTTTTGACTGCTCACCAGGCGGAACGTGACCGGCGCGCCTTTGACCGTGTGGTGATTGATTTGGCGCAGTGTGTGCCGGATCATTCGCTGCTCTCCCCCGGCCTTGTTGCTTTTCACGCCAGAGGGTTAGAGCGTTTTTATGGCAGTGAAGAAGCAGCGGCGCGCATGCTTCGAGAAGCCATGGTGGTTAGTGAACCCCTCGCTACAGCACGCATTGGGATTGCCGATGACCTTTTTAGCGCCGTGATTGCTGCCCAACACTCCACTGATAACTACCCCCTCCACAGCGTGGAAAAGGGTGCGTCAGCTGAATTCTTATCCGATGTCTCAGTGGAGACCCTTCACGACCCTTCTACCGTTTCGTTGCTTCTACGGTTGGGGGTCACCACCCTGGGTGGATTTGTGGCGCTGGGCTTGGAGGCAATTCGTGAACGCTTAGGTGTCAACGGTGAGCGGCTCTATCGCTTAGCTTCGGGGACTGGCCACACGTTCTTAGAGATGAAGCAAGCACCTGTGGACCCTGTGCGACGCATCGAGCTACCGGAAGCGTTGGTATCGGTGGATCAGGTGAGCTTTGCCCTTCGTGTTCCTGTGGAAGAGTATGCGACAACGCTCCGCTCAGCTGGTGTGGTCTGCACACAGGTCAGTATCACCCTCGGTTTTGATAACGACACCACCCACCAACGGGTATGGCAACACCCCCGTTACTTTGAAGCATCGGATGTGGTGGATCGAGTCCGTTGGCAGCTAGAACAGTGTTTCCGGGATCAGCAGGGCGAAGGTTCGGGATTCCCCGTGGCGGTGTCATGGGTGAGGTGTGAAGCACTTTCACCCGAAGAAGTCTCGGCACACGAACCAGGTTTGTGGGGGCAAGGTCCCGACGCCAGGGTTCACCATGTTCTCTCGCGCGTGCAAAGCATGGTCGGTGCCGGTGGCGTCATGACCGCAAGCCCCCGTGTTTCTCGGGTGGCATCAGAAACCCAGGTGCTGACTCCGTGGGGAGATAGCGTGCGCGAGCAAGAAGCACCCGGCCCCCTGCCGGGTGCTCTGCCCAGCCCTCTGCCGGGAACAGTTTTTGCCACCCCGATCGAGGTTATTGTTCTGGCCGCGGGTGAAGAGCCTGTTGTGATCTCAGAACACGCACAGCTTTCGCTTCCCCCTCGTGCCCTGGTGTGGGGTTCCAGGCGCCTTGTGGTGGTGTCTTGGGCGGGGCCGTGGCCGGTCTGGGAAAAGTGGTGGGATCCCACCCAGAGCCGCTTTTTGCACCGGGTTCAACTTATTGATGACCACGGCATGGGATGGCTAGTAAGCGCTCAGCAACACAACCGCTGGTTTCTGGAAGCCCGGTATGACTAGTGGGGTGGAACAACCCACCTATTCCCTGGTCAGAACACGAACAACGGCTGCGCGGTCACCAGAAAGCTACTGCGTCGCCACCACCGGGTGATGGTGGCGACGCTCCCGCCTGGTCTGCTCATCGCCATCCCTACGAGGCGCCAGAAAAGAAAAAAAACGAAGGTGATGAAATTCCCTATGCGGAACTCCACGTGCACAGCAGCTTTAGCTTTCTCGATGGCGTTTCCGCACCCGAAAAACTGGTCGAACGAGCCGCCGAGCTAGGGCTTAAGGGCTTGGGGCTGACAGATCACAATGGGTTTTATGGCGCGGTGCGGTTTGCAGAAGCGGCTGCGGCGCACCAGATGCCCACCGTGTTTGGGGCAGAGATTACGTTGGGAACCTCACAGCCCAGGGGCGACTCCCCCGACCCCCCAGGCGCACACCTTCTGGCACTGGCTAAGGGTAAAACGGGGTATCACCAGCTTTCCGCTGCTCTGACCCAAGCGCATTTGGCTACCGAAGAAAAAGGCACCATGACCGCGGATGTGGGCGTCTTGGCTGAGCATGCCCAGGGTGAATGGTTGGTGCTGACCGGATGCCGCAAGGGGTCCGTTCGCAGCCCCCTTGCCCCACACCGAATGCCCACAAAAGTGGAGCAGGAACGCAGTGAAGCAGCTTTAGTGGAGCTGGTGGGTCACTTTGGTTCTGACAACGTGGTGGTGGAGCTTTTTGACCACCAGCACCCCCTAGATAGCGCCCACAATGACTTTTTTGCCACTCTGGCAAGGCGTCACCACCTTTCCACGGTGGTGACAGGTTTGGTCCATTACGCCACAGCCGTGGAAGCACAGATGGCACAGGCGATGGCTGCGGTGCGGGCCAGAAGCAGTATGGATGCTCTGTCTTCCTGGTTACCGGCCTCGCCTGCGGGATATCTTCGTTCTGGTTCCCAGCAACTCCAGCGCTTGCCGCGCTTTGGCGAGGCCATCGCGCGGAGTGCGGAGATTGCTCGAGAGCTCAGTTTTTCGCTCAAAAAAGTGTCTCCTGGCTTGCCTACCTCGGTGTGCCCGGAAGGGCACACACCGATGAGCTATTTACGCGAACTGATCAACGAAGCAGTCCCCAAGCGTTACCCCACAGCGTCCGCTGCGGTGTGGGAGAGAATCGAGAAAGAACTCGCGCTCATTGAGCGCAAAGACTTTGCCGGGTATTTCTTAATCGTCCACGACATCGTGCGTTTCGCGAGGGCTCGGGGCATCCTGTGTCAGGGGCGGGGTTCTGCTGCGAATTCCGCGGTGTGTTTCTTGTTGGACATCACCGCGGTGGATTCAATTTATTACAACCTTCCTTTTGAACGTTTTCTTTCCGCCCTGCGGGATGAAGAACCCGATATTGATGTCGATTTTGAATCCCGCAGGCGGGAGGAAGTGATCCAATACGTCTACCAGCGCTATGGCAGGCTCCAGGCTGCTCAAGTGGCCACGGTTATCGAATACAAACCCAAAAGTGCGGTGCGGGACATGGCTAGAGCGCTCGGTTATAGCCCCGGGCAACAGGACTCTTTTTCTCGCCAGGTGGAGAGATCGAGGTCTTTGTCAGAAAACACGGATCACACCATCCCCGAGAGTGTCACCGAGTTAGCGCAGCGGGCACTGAAAGCCCCCAGGCATACCGGTATTCATTCCGGGGGAATGGTGTTGACGGATCGTCCGGTGTCTGAAGTGGTGCCCATTGAACGAGCACGGATGAAAGATCGCACCGTTTTGCAGTGGGATAAGGACGACTGCGAATGGATGGGCTTGGTCAAGTTTGACCTTCTGGGTTTAGGGATTCTCGAAGCTATTCGCGACACCTTTGATATGGCAAGGGAGCATCTGGGTGAAGACTGGGAGCTTGCCGCCCTTCCCCGGGATGAAGCAGGTGTCTATGACATGTTGTGTCGGGCGGACTCCATTGGGGTTTTCCAGGTCGAATCTCGCGCCCAGATGGCGTTGTTGCCCAGGCTTCAACCTCGGCGTTTTTATGACTTAGCCATTCAGATTGCGATGATTCGACCAGGACCGATTCAAGGCGGCGCTGTTCATCCCTTTGTCAGGCGCAAAGCAGGGCTCGAACCGGTGGAATACCCGCACCCGGCACTCGAAGAGTGTTTATCCAGAACCCTCGGGGTTCCCATCTTTCAAGAACAGCTGATGCAAATAGCGATGACGGTGGGTGGTTGCACAGGAGAAGATGCGGACCTACTGCGCCGAGCAATGGGATCCAAACGAGGGTTGGAACGTATCGACTCGCTGCGCGAGACCCTGTTTACCGGTATGGCCGCCAGCGGTTTAGATGATGACACCGCGGAGCGTGTCTACCGAATGATTCAAGCGTTTGCTGCGTTTGGTTTTGCGGAAAGCCATTCCCTGGCCTTTGCTCTGCTGGTCTATGCCAGTGCGTGGCAAAAACTGCACTACCCTGCTCTTTTTCTGGCAGGTTTATTGCGCGCCCAACCCATGGGCTTTTACTCCGCGGCGTCATTGGTCTCTGATGCGGAACGCCACGGTGTGGTGGTTGTGGGCCCTTCGGTTCAATATTCGCTTGTGGAAGCATCCGTGGAACCTGTGGGAACACCCGGTGGTGGGATGGCTATCCCCACGGGTTTGGATTCCTGTTTGGTCTATGAACAAGAAACACCCTCCTCCGTGTTTAACTCCGCAGGTCCAGACCCGACCACCACGCATCGGCGTGATGGTGGGTTGGTCACTCGCCTGGGTCTTTCTCGCATCCGAGGTGTTGGGAAAAACACCGCGCAACGGATTGTGACCGAACGGGAAGAAAAGGGACCGTTCGCCGACGCCAGAGACCTTGCGAGGCGAGTGGGGCTTTCCACCAGCCAGGTAGAAGCGCTGGCGAGCGCAGGAGCGCTGGCGGACTGTGGTTTGGGAAGGCGTGAAGGGTTGTGGGCAGCTGGACATGTGGCGGCAGAGCACCCGCAGTACCTCCCCCACACCACCACGGAGTTGGAATTGCCCTATTTTGCGGCGCTGAGTGATCACGAACGAATGGTGGCTGATCGAGTGTCCACCGGTGTTTCTCCCGGTGACCACCCTCTGGTGTATTTGCGCACTTCCCTTCGCGGGCGGGGTGTCGGCTCTGTCGCCGACATGCTGGTGTTAGAGCCTGGTCGCAGAGTGTGGGTAGCGGGAATGGTGACTCACCGACAACGCCCCGCTACCGCCATGGGGGTCACCTTTCTCAATGTCGAAGACGAGACAGGCTTGGTTAATGTGGTCTGCAGCGTGGGGTTGTGGAAGCGCCACCGGGTCACCCTGAGAGAGAGCTCCGCCTTGATTGTCCGGGGGCTTTTGCAACGAAGCGCAGAAGGGGTGGTGTCGGTGGTGGCCGATGGCATTGAAGCGTTGCCCCTGGGCGTCCCCGATGGCTCGCGAAATTACCGTTAGCGCAGAGCCCACAGCGCCACAGCGCTGGCGGCGGCAACGTTCAGGGAATCAACACCGTGGTGCATGGGGATAGACACGGTCACATCCGCACTGGCAATGGCCTCCGGGCTCAGGCCCTCCCCTTCCGTACCCAAGACGATGGCGAGCCGCTCGGGAAGATTCTTCGCAAACTCCCCGAGTTCTCTAGCGTTGTTCCCGAGCGCCAATGCTGCGATGGTGAAGTCTTCGTGGTGGAGAGCGGTGATCAAGTCATCCCATGTGCCAGCCCGTGTCCAGGGCACCTGCAAGACCGTGCCCATACTCACGCGCACACTGCGGCGATAGAAAGGGTCGGCACAGGAGCGAGAAACGATGACGCCATCAGCGCCGAGTCCCGCGACAGAGCGAAAGATGGCACCCACGTTTGTGTGATCCACGATGTTTTCCAAGACCACGATGCGCCGGGCGCCGGTCAACAGTTTTTGAACACTGGGCAGCTCGGGGCGGGCCATGCTCGCCAACGTCCCGCGGTGGACATGAAACCCCGTGAGATATTCCAGGAGGGCAGGATCTGCAACATACACCGGGGTGTGTTCTAGCGCTTGAGCGTGGAGGGCCTCCAGCTGCGCCAGCTTCTCAACCCACTGGGGCGTGGTGATGATGGATCGGGGTTGGTGCCCTGCGCTCAGTGCGCGCTCAAGTACTTTGAGAGATTCTGCGATGTAAAGGCCCTGTGCTGGTTCGCTGAGGGAGCGAAGGGCCACCTCGGTGAGGTTGGTGTAGTCCTGGAGTGCTTCATGCTCAAGGGAATCGAGCGTGTTCCACTTCATAGAGACCCTCCCGGGGCGGAAACATGTTCGTAAAATACCGGCGCTAGCCTCAAGGGTAATGGCTGCGCGACAAGGAGGTGCCGGATGTCTCTTATCGCCCTTGACCCTGCCCTCGAGGCGGGAATCGACCACGCAGTTTCCGTTCTCCGCGGTCGCTCTGTTGCCGTCTTAACCGGTGCCGGGGTCTCCACTGATTCCGGCATTCCTGACTACCGTGGTGAAGGCGCTCCGAAGGGGCACCCCATGTCCTATCAACAGTTCTTGGGCTCCCACTCGCACCGACAACGTTATTGGTTGGGGTCCCACCTGGGGTGGTCTCGGTTTGCCACGGCGACGCCAAATGCCGGGCACGAGGCGATAGCCCGTGGCGAAGCACTGGGGATGTTTGGGGGCGTCATGACCCAAAATGTTGATGCTCTTCACCACAAAGCGGGGTCCGCGAAAGTCGTGGATCTCCACGGTCGCCTCGACCGGGTGCGATGTATTCACTGCAACCAGGCCTTTTCCAGGGCCGCGGTCGCCGAGCTCCTCGAAAAGGCGAACCCGTGGGTGGTACGCCTCGCAGTGTCGGGGGAAATGCGCCCGGACGGTGACGTTGATGTGGCCCAGATGGCCGATTTTGTCGTACCGTCCTGCCCCAACTGCCAGGGAATCGTGAAACCTGAAGTGGTTTTTTTCGGGGAGTTTGTGCCCCAGAGTGTGTTCGAACAGGCTGCCGCGCTGGTTAATCGATCCGAGGCTTTGGTGGTGGCGGGCTCATCGCTCGTTGTGAACACGGGAATGCGGCTAGTATCCCTCGCGCACAAGCGCAAAAAGCCCATTGTGGTCATCAATAGAGGAGTTACCAAGGCTGACAAAGTCGCATCGGTTAGGATTGAGGCTGGAGCTTCAGAGACGCTGTCAGAACTGGTTCGGCGTCTAAGTTTCTAAACCTTGTTATCCAGGGCCTAAAGGCCGAGGGAGTGTTATGACCCGCTTTTTTCTTGTGCGCCACGGTGAAACGGAGTGGAACCGCATCCGACGCATCCAAGGGGTTTCTGACATCCCCTTGAACGTCACAGGGCGCTCTCAGGCAGCCGCGGTCGGTGACATTCTCTCCCAGCACAGTTTTGACCTTCTCGTGTCGTCACCACTCTCCAGGGCAATGGAAACAGCCACCATCATTGCCAAGCGCCTCCAGATGCCCGCTCCGCTTCCTATTCCGGATCTCATTGAGCGCAACTATGGCGAAGCCGAGGGTCAAAACGGACACGATCTTGATGTCCGTTACCCACCAGGAACCGAAATACCTGGCAGAGAGCCAAAAGAGGACGTGGCCAAGCGTGTGGTTCGCACGATGGCAGATCTCGCCATCAGGCACCCCGAGGCAGACATTCTCGCCGTGTGCCACGGCGCGGTGATCCGCTCGGTAGTCGAATATGCAGCTCCGGGTCTCCACAAAGAGCCCATCACGAACTGCTCCGTGCATTCCTTTTCGCATGTTGCAGGAACGCTCGAGCTTGTAGCGTTTGACGACCCGATGGAAATCGCCTCACACACCGTGGCTGATGAAGAATTTACGGACCAGAACCCCGCAGAGGCTAGGGAAGCGCTTCACCAAGGGTAGGCACAAGCTTGAAAAGGTCCGGGGCAACCAGCCACGAAGCTTGGGTGTTATTGCGCGCGGAGATATCGATACGAAACGATGAAGTACCCTGCAGGGATGAGGACTTTGCGAATATCCATCATCGCGGCCATGAGCGCTTTCGCTTTGGTTGCCTGTGCAACGGAGGAATCAACTGTCGTCATTGACGATCCATTGGTAGTGGAAGTGTTCGCCGCTGAGGATGTCGACCCTTCGGTGACCCTCGCAATTGAGGAGTCTCTTGAGCTGGCGATTGAAGCCTGGGGACTATATTGGCCCACCGAGTATTGGGTATTGGGTATTGGGTCTCGATCCTAATGCTGGGGTGGCTTTGGTTTCAGAGTTTTGCCAACGTCGCGATTCGCGTGGCGAATGGGATTATGACGACTGTATGCAGCGCGAAGCCGGTGATGAGCAACACTCCATGATTGAGTACCAACGGCTTGGCGCACAGGGTTTGGCAGAGGGTTCGAATTTTGGCACTGCGGGTCGCAATGGCACCGTGGAATGGGGGATTCACCGTTTTGCAACAATGTTGCCCTGGGGTTTAGCCGGAATGATGGGTAACTCTGGGGCAGAGGACGTAAAAACTGTGTTCCATGAGTACTGGCACGCCGTGCAGCACTCCTTCATTAAGGCTGTGGACAGAGATACTCGGGACGAGGTTATGGGTCCGGTGTGGTTTGTAGAAGGGTCTGCAGAATTCATGGCCCAATACGCCACCGCGCAACTCATCGAGCAAGGCACCATGCCGGAGGTGCCAGCAGGTGATTACCCCTTCACGTATGAAGACCAGATGCGCAACAAACTGTTCGATATCGAGCGAGAGTTCTCTGGCGCCTGTGCTGGTCGAACAGTGACATCGATCGTGGACTACTCGGATGAATGTTCAGGCTTGGGTTACGGGCTTGGGGCTTGGGGCATGGCATACCTCGTTTCACAAACCTCCCCGGAAGTCTTACTCAACGACTTCCACCCTGTCGTTGAGTCGCTAGGTTTTGAGGAAGCTTTCGCGCAGGCCTTCGGGCAGACTATCGAGGAGTTCGATACTGAATTTATGGAATTCTTCGCCAGCAGCTCGGAGAGTGAAAAACTCGCGATTCTCCCCTCCCCTTAGCAAGAAAGCCTGCTCGTTCGCTAGTTTCCACGCCCTAGCCAACGGGTAGAAGGCGGCCCACGAGACGTCGGCGTCGGCTCATCGCCACCATCACACCCACCAGTGTCGCAATCCCACCCAGAGCCGTAGCAATAAGCAGCAGGGGCAACCAGCTAAACGGATCCACCCCTGGAGGAACCAGCGGTGTGTCAGCCAGGTCACCAACGACCACACCTAGGTTCGCCGCCCTCACAAAACCATCATCACCCACACCCTGAATTTGGAGGGTGTGATCCCCCGTGGGCACAAAATTACTATCCACCGCGAAACTCGCCTCGAAAGTCCCATCCGCAGCAATATCTACGGTCCCCATCAAGGTTGGCTCAGAAAACAGCCACACATCAGCCCGCGTACCCGGCATGAACCCCGCGCCCGCAAACACCAGCGGGGCATCTCTGGTGAATGCCAGATTCTCGGCGGTCCCATTCGACGCGGAAGCCGTGACCGTGAAAGACCACCCCTCGCCCGCCACGGAAAGAGTCTCATCCACCCTCGACAATGAAACCGTTTCCGGAGTCCCCGCGTTGAACGCAACACTCTGACCAGGGCTCAACACCGGCCGCTCACCGCTGACCCTGTTGATCTCTGGCACAGGTAACGGCTGTGAAATGGTGACGGGTATTTCTAACACCGTCTGGTTGCCATCTTCGTCAACACCAAACATTTGGATGAATTGCTTCCCAATACGCAACGGCCGTTGCCGTTCCGGAGTGCCAAACGTCAAGGCAGCATCAAAAGACCCATCTGGTCCCACCGAGACTGGCGGCAACTCAATAAACGACCCATCTGCAGCAGGCAAGAAAACTTGCATTCGTGAACTCGGCTGCAACCCCGAACCCTTAACCGCAGCACTACCACCGCGCCCAATCTTCACAGACGGCATTCCAGCAACAGATTCAACCGTGCCATCACTCTCCTCAACACCCATGTCGAGGACAAACTTTCCCGCACCAAAACGAGCAGCCTGCGAACCCTTCGCCTCAGACTTCACCACGACCTCTTGGCCACCGACCAAAGCGACCGGCTGCGAAGACTTAGCCCCCTGCGGATCCCGAGGCAGTGCCACAGGGGCTACCCTCGCACCCAACTCAACAACACGACGCGGCACCACCACTGCCGGCGCACGCGCGGGAGCAACGGGTTTAGCCGCCGGTTCAGAAGCCTCACCACCCGATGCGGGCGCAACCACAACCACACTCCACTGCGCGTACAGGGTCAGATTCGCCGAGAAATCATAGGTTGTCCCTTCCGCATACGCCGTGCCGGTACCGTCAGCCGCACTATTCCAGCCCGCGAAGGTATACCCGGTGCGGGTGAACGTGTTCGAAGTCAGGGTCGAAGAAGCAGAACCGGACTGGGTAGACATCGACCCGGAACCTTCATTCGAATCAAAAGTCACGGCAACCGCAGTCCACTGCGCATAAAGAGTCAGGTTCGCCGAGAAGTCATAGGTTGCCCCTTCTGCATACGCCGTGCCGGTACCGTCCGCCGCACTATTCCAGCCCGAGAAGGTATACCCGGTCCGGGTGAACGTGTTCGAAGTCAGCGACGAGGAAGAAGAACCCGACTGCGCAGACATCGACCCCGTGCCTTCGTTCGCATCGAAAGTAAGGATCTTGTTGGGGTCGGAAGCGTGAAATATTGCCCTGGTGTAGTTTGCCCCACTTCCCATTGCAGGTGACTGCCCCAATGAGCTGGTGTTTCCAAGACTCCAACCGGGCGACAGCCCAGCTTCGCTAGCGGCCCATCCTGGGGAAGCACTTCCGTCCGCCCAACCATAGGAGGCTGGCAGATTAGGAGCAGAATGCCAACAGATTGATAAAGCGCCCTGATAACAGGGTGTGCCAGATTGGTTATCGGTGAAACCCACTGCCTGGGAACCGTCGCTTCCCGCTCCTCGGTCATCACCGAAGTACCATTTAGTACCATTGGAATTTGTTGCGTGACTAATCCCTGCGGTAGCTGTTGTTGCAAAAACGTCCGAACGGGGGGCAGCCGCGAGTACCGGGAAAGTGGTGGGAATCGTTTCCGGACTCGTTGAAACACCACTCCAACCGGTGTACATGATGTACTCACCATCACAAGCCGCAAAAATGTCTGAGAATTTTGCGAAGCCGTTATAGGGGCCTGACCAGCACAACTCCCACCCTCCAGTCAAGACGCTAGATGAGGCGACGTTCTGCTGTGGTCCCGAGGGGTAATACGAAGGACTGTAACCCGAACCGAAAGCGGGTGTCGGTGCTGAAGTTGCGCCGAGCGACAGGAATAACCCAAGGACAAGGGCCACTGAAAGAAGAAGTGAGGATGTACTTTTCCGTGTTCGCGTCACGGTTGTTCCGTCATCTATGAGCACCATGTCTCCGAAGCTACGAGGTGGTTCAACCCATGCGGTTGAAATGTACGAAAGCGAACTTTTTGGGTGGTGTGGTCTTGCGCCAGGGAAGCATTGGGGTCAGCGACGCAAGCGCTAGATATGTTTGCTATTTTTCGGGGAGGAGGAAAGTCGTGAGTTCAGGTTCGTGGGTGAGAAGGGTCCTCATCGTCGAAGACGACCCCATTACCCGCACGCTCCTCGAAGTATCTCTTCGCGGAAGGGATCTGGAAGTTGCGTGCGCTGCCTCCGCCGCGGAGGCTCGAAACCTGCTGAATACTTTCGATCCCGACATAGCCATCGTCGATTTCGACCTCGGGCCTGGCGCGAATGGGTTGGACTTCGCCACCAGTGCGTCTCGCACGCATCCGCACTTGGGGCTGCTGTTCCTGTCCCGCAGTCCCGAACTTGAGCGGGAGTACCAGCGCGAAGGACGGCTACCACAGGGCTCAAAATTTCTTTCCAAGCTGGAATTCTCCAACGAGGAAGTACTGATTAATTTGCTCGAGACATGGGTAAAACCTCAAGCGATTGCGACCGAACCGCAGTCGCTGGACCCCGTGATTCTCAGTCGGATGCAAAGGGAAGTGTTGAAACTTGTAGCCGCAGGCCTGACCAACAAAGAAATTGCTGCCCGACGGGATACCACCGCGCGCGCAGTGGAAAAGATGCTGGCCAGAATACAAGAGAGAGTGCCGTCACTGCTTCTCGATAGCCGTAGTCGGCGAGTGTCATCCGCGAAAGCGTTTTTGAGTCAAGATGAGTAGATGCGAACAAGGGTAGTTACTCCTACCCCGGTGCAACAGAACGCTCACGCCGAGCGGGACAGCCCGAAGTTTAATCTCTTCCCGTGGGAATTTGTTCCGATTTGGGCAGCCTGCATCGCCTTTGTGAGACCAGGTTTTGACGCAAGCACAGGACGCGAGGGAGAGGACCTGATTGCCCAGGTCTACTGGGCGCTTTTCACAGTCGTCGTTGCCGCGACGGGCCTCTGGTTGGCTCGGAAAGCGGCGAGACGATTCACAGCGCCCCTTCCACATTGGATTCTTGCCACCGTGCTCTACCCGCTCATTGCAACGGTCAATATTTTTCTTCGCAGCCTTTCCGAGGATTTCAGCCAATACTCCGTCGGACTCTCTTGGTATCTGGCCGGAGGAGTGATGTGTCTCGCCGCTGCGATTGCCGCGATCGCAATGAAGCACCCCCTCACACTTCTTCGGGTCGAGGCCAATGAGCTTGCTAAAGCTGCGGAGTCTCTTGAAGCGGAGAGGTCTCGCTTTGAATCGGAAATCGCTCGGGAAACACAGTCGATAGAGAGCCTTACTTTGAAGCGCCTCTCGCCTACGTTTGAGGGTCTACTCGATAGGCTTCAACGCCCTGGCGACATGAGAGCGAACTCGATCACGATTCTCAAAATTCGCGAGTCCATCGACAAAGTCCTTCGCCCTTTTGTCACTCGCCTGACAGAAGAACCTAAACCCACAGAGCTTGGGCCAATCGACCCGAGCCCACTGAAGCCAGCCAGGAGCAATGTACCATTTCAGTTTGTCGTCCAGCCCCTGGCTGCAGCTGCTGTCGTGGGGATGTTTCTTCTTGCCATCGGGTTTCGCGATCAACTATGGCTCGACCCTGTTACATCTCTACAGTTATTCGTTTTTGTCCTTATTGCGATCGGAGCCGTTTACGCCGCACACAGGGTGTTCCGCCCGCTTGTGCAAGTGTTCTCGCGAGGCAATGTGGTGGTGTCAGCCGTACTGACCAGCACGGTCTACTCCTTCGCTGGGATTTCCTTAGTCTCGTTGGTCAACCTGATACCCGAGGGGTTCCTGAATTATGACTCCTGGGGGATACGGTTTCAACCGGTTCAGGGCAGCCTCACCGTAATCCTCTGCTGCGTCTCGATAGGAATCGCCGCTGCTGCGGTTCAGAATGTAAACAGAGTGGTGGAATCGCAAAAGACCGTCGAGGCTGACCGACGCTTGCACAACGCGAAGTTGCGCACCCAATTGTGGTATCTCCGGCGGCAAACGGCCCTTTTCGTTCATGGCGAGGTTCAATCGGCGTTGACTTCATCCGCCATGGAGCTGGAAAAGTCCGCCACCGACGAAGGAGCCCGCACTCGGATCATTCAGAGACTCCAAAAAGGTCTTGCTGACCTGAGAGAGCGACAAGAACGTCCCCTTGTTTTGGAGGAGGCCCTTGCGGACATTCAGGGAACGTGGGCTGGTGTTGCGCAAGTGAGTTGGAGCCTTCATGACATCGGTGCCTCTCAGATTGACGCCCAGCCCGCCGTTTCCGCGTCTGTCGCGGAAATTGTGCGCGAATCAGTCTCAAATGCCATTCGACATGGGGCGGCCACGGAAATCGGCGTCGACGTGAGGCTGCTAAGCGGGAGTGAATTGAGAGTGGAGATCACAGACAACGGGGGCGGTTTGGCGAGTTCCGATTCACGAGGGCTAGGGTCGAGCATGTTGGATGAAACGTGTTCGTGGTGGGAGCGGACGAGGGTCAACGAGGCGACAACACTTCGCGCCATAGTAGCTTTTTAGGGGTAGCAACCCGATTCAAGAGGTCCGTTTGGGTATGGACGGTGGGGGCCTAAGATTAGGCGGTACCCCGTTCTTTTTCCAGGAGCTCAATGGATTTCGCCCTTCCCTACGCCCGTCGCGGGCTAGAGCACGACCCTCAGTGGTATCGCAGAGCTGTCTTTTATGAAGTGATGGTGCGCTCGTTCTATGACACCGATTCAGACGGTGTCGGCGATATAGCAGGGCTCACGAGCAAGTTGGACTATCTCGAATGGTTGGGCGTTGATGCTCTGTGGCTTCCCCCGTTCTATTCTTCGCCGCTGCGCGATGGGGGTTACGACGTGGCCGATTTCATGGCCGTGTTGCCCGAATTTGGCACCATTGATGACTTCCAGGAGTTGGTATCCCAAGCGCACGCGAGGAATATGCGCATTGTGATGGACCTACCCCTGAATCACACCTCCGACCAGCACCACTGGTTTCAGGAGTCTCGCTCTGATCCCACAGGCCCCTACGGTGACTACTACGTATGGTCTGACACCGATGAAATTCGTCAACAGATCCGGATCATATTTTCGGACACGGAAGACTCCAATTGGGCTTTTGATGCCGAACGCCGTCAGTTCTATTTCCATCGCTTCTTCTCCCACCAGCCGGACCTGAACTATCACAACCCTGCGGTTCACTCAGAAATGCACGAGATCGCGCGGTTCTGGCTCGGAATGGGCGTCGATGGCTTCCGCCTCGACGCCATCCCCTACCTCTATGAATCGGACGAAGGCACAGGGGAAAGCGAACCGGAAACGCACGAGTTCTTGCGCACTTTCCGATCGTTCCTGGATGCTGAATTTCCAGGCCGGGTTCTCATAGCTGAGGCGAACCAGTGGCCTCGAGAAACAGCGGAGTATCTCGGCACAGAGGAAGCTCCGGAATGCCATATGGCCTTTGATTTTCCGATCATGCCAAGAATTTTCTATGCGCTGCGCTCCCAGCAAGCAGAGCCCTTGAATGAGGTTCTCTCCGAGACTGTCGATATTCCCCCCGGCGCAGCGTGGGGGGTCTTCTTGCGTAATCACGACGAACTCACCTTGGAAATGGTCTCGGAGGAGGAACGGCAAGCGCTCTATGGCTGGTACGCCTATGACCCACGAATGCGGGTCAATGTGGGGATTCGCCGCCGGCTCGCCCCCCTACTGGATAATTCGCACCAAGAGCTTCAGTTGGCTCACGCCTTGTTGTTGTCCCTACCGGGGTCCCCCTTTCTTTACTACGGGGATGAAATTGGTATGGGTGACAACATTTGGCTGGAAGACCGAGACAGCTCCCGCACCCCGATGCAGTGGACCCCTGATCGAAACGCTGGATTCTCCGATGCTGACCCCGGCAAGCTGTACTTGCCAGTGATCCAGTCTCTCGCCTTTCACTACAGCTCCTCCAACGTCGAAACGCAACTCGCCCAGGGGACATCCCTTCTTCACTGGGTGAGAAATCTTGTGCATCTGCGCAAGGAACACCCAGTCTTCGGGGTGGGCTCTCTCACGGTTGTCCGCACCGACAATGCCTCTGTTCTTGCGTTTCTGCGGGATATGCCGATCGACGATTGCAAGCCTGGAGAATCTCCCGAGACGCTCCTGTGTGTCTACTCCTTTGCCCACCAACCCCTCTCGGTCATGCTGAGCTTGCCCGAGTCTTTTCGAGCAAACAAAGTGATCGAAATCATGGGTGGCGGAAGTTTCCCGGCGCCCGACGAAAAAGGGGACCTGGTGCTCACCTTGCCGCCACAGAGCTTTTATTGGCTCTCGCTGGCAGGAATAAAAGCGTCGGTGGCTTGACCTAGGCTTGCCCTATGGCCCACTGGAGCGACACCCTCGCCGTTTTCGATACCGAAACCACCGGGCTTGACACCCGTTATTCGAGGATTGTGACGGCCTTTGTCGGCGTTATAGATGCCTCGGGCACCGTGACAGACTCTTCAGAATGGCTGATCAATCCCGGCGTCACCATTCCTGATGCAGCAACAGCTGTTCACGGGGTCACCAACGAGCGGGCTCAGGCAGAGGGCCGCGAACCTTCTGAGGTCGTTTCTGAAATTGGGGCGACCCTCGCGGGCTATCTCGCTCGGGGTATTCCGGTTGTTGCGTACAACGCGTCCTACGATTTTTCCATCCTCCACCACGAGATGGTTCGCTATGGATTAGAGCCTTTGGCCGATCCCAAACCAATTATTGACCCACTGGTAATTGACCGTGCTGTCGATCGCTACCGAAAAGGAAAGCGCACCCTACAGATGGCTACCGCTCACTACGAGGTAGCTTTCGATGGTGCCCATACAGCGGACGCGGATGCCGTGGCGGCGGGTCGTGTTGCTCAGGCCATGATTCGAGCCCACCAGAGCGAACTGCCCGAGACAGCAGAGAGCCTTCACGACCAACAAATCGAGTGGTCGACGGAGTGGGCAGACAACTTCCAGGCCTTTCGGCGCGGGCGCGGTGACGCAGGCTTCACCGCAAGCGGTGAATGGCCCGTGCGGCTCTAGTTACTTACCGAAGTTTTTGAAGCGCTGGTTGAACTTCTCTACGCGACCAGCGGAGTCAAGAATGCGCTGCTTACCGGTGTAAAAAGGGTGAGAGGCGGAGGAAATTTCAACATCAATGACGGGATAGGTGTTACCGTCTTCCCACTCCATCGTCTTTTCACTCTTCGCGGTAGAGCGGGTGAGGAAGCTTTCCCCGGACGCCAGGTCGCGGAACACGATCGTGTTGTACTCGGGGTGAATGTCTGTCTTCATAGCAAATCCTTTATCGAACCGATTCCAGCTCATCAGAAAACTGGCGAAGCTCCAACTTTACCAGGAAAATCACAAAGCTGTTGCCTGAAAACGACCATTGTTGTGTGTGACCGAAAGGGGGCGGCCAAAAGCTTCGGAGAGAACTTCTCCCGTGAGGGTTTCTTCTATGGGGCCTTTCGCGATAATTCGGCCATCAGAGATCACCAGTAGGTGCGTGAAGCCGTTGGGTATCTCCTCGACGTGGTGTGTCACCATCACCATGGCCGGCGAAGTGGGTTCCCCCGCGAAATGATCGAGCATCTCGATGACATCTTCCCTCGCTCCGACGTCGAGGCTGCCGGCAGGTTCGTCCAACAACAAGATCTCCGGGTCAGTCATGACGGCCCGAGCGATTTGGACCCGCTTTCGCTCACCATCAGAAAGAGTGCGCATGGTGGATTCCGCGAGGTTTTCTAAGTTCCATTCAGCAAGAACGCGCTGCGCGCGCCGGAGGTCGATGGATTCGTAGTCTTCCTTCCACCTGCCAGTGACCCCGTATGCAGCGGTCAATATGGTGTCGAGAACGGTTTCGTTGTAGGGAATCCGATTAGCCATATCACTGGAAGCAAAACCCACCCGGGGCCGGAGCTCAAAAACATCGGTCTTTCCCAACTTCTCGCCCAAAACGGTGACCGTTCCAGAGCTCGGGTGCGAAAAAGAGGCCAGGAGCCCCAGCAGGGAGGTTTTTCCCGCACCATTGGGACCGACGATCACCCAACGTTCGCTGGAATCGATGTCCCAGGACACATCCGTCAAAATCTGCGTACCTTCTCGGACGACACTAACAGAGTCGAAGGAAGCAACAAGGGGCATAGTCACCCCAGACTACTGCACCGCCCAGGAGCGGTATCGAAGCTATCCACTACGCTGAGAAGGTGTCCTCGCCTAAAGCGTTCGGAATTGTCCTCGCCGGAGGCGAGGGCAAGCGACTCATGCCGTTGACCGCAGATCGGGCTAAGCCTGCGGTTCCCTTCGCCGGTCACTATCGGCTCGTTGATTTCGCGATTTCGAACCTGATTAACTCGAGCCTTCGCCAAGTGGTCGTGTTGACCCAGTACAAGTCTCATTCGCTTGACCGCCACGTTTCTCAGATGTGGCGACTTAGCGGGATGCTGAACGCCTATGTCGCCTCGGTCCCGGCCCAACAACGCCTGGGGAAGCGCTGGTTTGCAGGCTCAGCAGATGCAATTTTTCAGAGCTTGAACTTAATTCGCGATGAAAAGCCCGACCTGGTGGTGGTGGTAGGCGCAGACCACGTGTATCGGATGGACTTTCAGCAGATGATCGAGGCCCACCTTGCCAGCGGCGCAGGCGTGACTGTAGCGGGTATCCGTCAGCCACGAGAGCTCTCTGATCAATTCGGCGTTATTACTACCGATTCCGAGAATCCAGAGAAGATCACTGCCTTTACCGAGAAACCACGACACCCTGAGGGCCTGGTGGACTCCCCCGACGAAGTGTTGGCGTCGATGGGCAACTACGTCTTCACGACAAAGGCCTTGGTCGACGCCGTGCGGGCAGACGCAATGGATGTGGAATCCGACCACGATATGGGCGGAGATATCATCCCAGCTTTCGTGGAACGGGGGGATGCGAATGTCTATGACCTGAATCGGAATAAGATTCCCGGTGCACGAGAAAACGACCGCTTTTACTGGCGCGATGTGGGGACAATCGACGCGTTCTTTGACGCCCACCAGGACCTGATTTCTATTGACCCGGCCTTCAACCTCTTTAATTCTGATTGGCCCATTTATTCCCAGCAGTGGAACTCCCCGCCCGCCAAGTTTGTGCAGGACCAGCAGGGCAATCCCGGTTCTCTTTCTGAATCCACTGTGTCACTCGGGTGTTACGTCGTGGGCGCAAAAGTCTTTCGAAGCGTGTTGGGACCCTGGGTGAAAATTGACTCTGGCGCAGTGGTGGAGGATTCCATTCTGTTCGAAAGGGTGGTGGTGGGTGCTGGGGCCCGCATTTACCGGGCCATTTTGGATAAAGATGTTGTGCTCGAACCTGGCGCGACGGTAGGGATTGACCGAGCCGCTGACAAAGCCCGCGGTTTTACCCTGTCTGCTGGCGGGGTCACCGTGGTGGAGAAAGGAACGGTGGTGAAGGGATGAGCGCAGGACAAAAGTTGATTGTTCTTGATGTGGATTCAACGCTTACCCAGGATGAAGGAATTGACATCCTCGCGGAGTGTGTGTCGTCTGAGGTTGCTGCTCGGGTGGCAGCAATTACGGCACAAGCGATGGCGGGTGAGATTGATTTCGCCGAGTCTTTGACACGGCGCGTGAAGGAACTCAAAGGCGTCACGCAGCACCAATTGGTTGAGGCGTCACTCCGTGTGCGCCACAGCGTAGGTGCGCAGACTCTGGTGGACTCCCTGCATCGCGCGGGTCATTTAGTTGCTGCGGTATCGGGGGGCTTCCACGAGATGATTGACCCCCTCGCTCTTGACCTGGGTCTTGATCTCCACCGGGCAAACCGGTTCATCACCGAGGACTACCTTCTCACCGGTGAGGTAGAACACCCCATCCTGGATGCAGCGGGCAAAGAGGCCACGTTGCGCGCATGGGCAACGCTGCGAGGAATCGACATGGCCGACACTGTCGCTGTGGGCGACGGAAGTAACGATATTCACATGCTCCGCGCTGCAGGGGTCGGAATCGCGTATATGGCCAAGCCCGTCGTGAGAGAGGCAGCAGACCACATCATCGAGACCCCGGACCTAGCTCTCGTTCTTGACGTGTTAGGAATTCCTCGGGTTTAGTGGCCCATTCCCAGTCCCCCATCAACGGGGATCACCGCACCGGAAATATAGCTGGCATCGTCGCTGGCTAGCCACAGCACAGCGCTGGCAACCTCACCGGGCGCAGCGAAGCGTCCTGCCGGAATTGAGGCGAGGTAGGCCTGCTGCTGTTCGGCCGGTAATGCCTTGGTCATATCGGTATCGATAAAACCCGGTGCCACCACATTGGCTGTCACGCCCCGCGAACCAAGCTCTCGGGTGAGGGATCTGGCGAAGCCCACCAATCCTGCTTTGGCTGCGGCGTAATTAACCTGGCCAGGCGAGCCGTAGAGCCCCACCACACTGGAAATCAGAATCACCCGGCCAAATTTCTGCTTCATCATTGACTTAATGGACCTCTTTACAACGCGAAAAACCCCCGTGAGGTTCGTGTTGATGACATCTTCAAAGTCTTCATCACTCATCCGTAGCAGCAGTGTGTCTTTGGTGATGCCCGCGTTCGCGACTACGACCTCGATCGGTCCAAGCTCACTCTCCACCTGCGCAATGGCGGCATCGAGGGAGGCGCCATCGGTCACGTCTGCGGTCACCGTGAGGCAGCCTTCCGGCCCCTTTCCGTTACGAGCGGTCACCGCGACGCGGTGACCCTCCTCCACAAATCTCTCGGCAATGGCGTATCCAATGCCTCGGTTTCCTCCGGTGATCAGTACGGTACGAGGTGTCTGCATGGTGCCAAGCTTATTGGCAGGTTTTTGTTCTAGCATTGAGCCAATGAATCACATTCCCTCAGCTACCTCTTTGGGCGAGGCGCCCGCGGACGAACGGCGCTCGCGGATGTTGAAGTACTCGCTTGCGATGGCTATTCGGTTGGTGTGTATCGGAGCATGCTTTTTCACCCCGGGTTGGTGGCTGCTTGCGCCCGCTTTGGGAGCAATTCTGCTGCCGTATTTTGCAGTAGTGCTGGCCAATTCTGTCGCTCCTTCCAAGGGGAAAGGCCCACTGCGCCCAGGAACCATCAGCGTCACCACATACCGGTGATTATCCCCGGCGCCCCCACGGACGGGCTCAGATGTTCCAGAACTTCTTGTCGGGACTCTCCGGGTTGGGAAATCCAGTGGCGGAACCCGAAAATTCACCCGGTTGACCGTGTCAAAACATGGTTGTCCTGCGATGCACATAAGGAATATTTCGTGGGTTATCTCGGCCAACGCAGTTTCCCGGTCTCGGCAGTAGCTCTGCCGAGTGAGCAATAACGTGTTTCGGCAATTGTTTAGCTCCAGGTGGCTGGGCTATCTCGCGCTAACGGTCATTTTTGCCATTGTTTCCACACTGTTTGGCCTGTGGCAATGGGATCGCAGGGGCCAGGCTGTCGCAGCGATGGATCGTGTAGAGACCAACTGGGATGCGCAGCCGATCAGCCTCTCAGACTTCGAGCGGGTCACTCCGGTTCCCGGCCTCAAGGACGAATGGACACCCCTCATACTCGAGGGTCGCTATGAGCCAGACGACCAACTCCTCGTTCGGACCAGGCCGCGAGCGGGCCTTGTTGGTTTTGAGGTGCTCGTTCCTTTCACCTCCGGAAACGAGAGTGTGCTTGTCTCCCGGGGTTGGGTCGCCACCGGCGAAGAATCCGACTTCCCCGACGCAATTCCCGCCGTCCCTGATGGAGTTATTACCTTGGTGGGAAGGGTAAAGATGTGGGAGCCACAATTGCGTGGACGGGGCGCTCCCGAGGGTCAGGTAGCCACCATTAACGTCTCAGACGTCGCCGCACAAGCGGAGACTTCAGTGACAGAGGAGTTTTATCTCATCGCTGCTGCGGAAGACCCTGTCGCCGGCTCTGTGCCACTAAGAACCCTTCGACCCATGCTGGACGAGGGCCCACACCTGAGCTACACCTTCCAGTGGTACTTGTTTGCTGCAATGGCGTTTGTCGGGTTTGGGTGGCTTTTTCGCCAAGAATGGATGCTTTCGCGGGGTGTTGAACCCTCCGGGCCCGCAAAGCCCAGTGATGCCGATGAAGAAGATGCGTTGCTCGAAGCGTCTTTGCGCTAAGCCAGTGACACCAAATCGGCGTACTCGTCGCTCCAGTGGTCCTCTACCCCATCGGGCATAATCAGCACACGCTCTGGATTCAGCGCCAGTACAGCCCCATCGTCGTGGCTGACCAAAACGACGGAGCCCGAGTAGTGGGCCAAAGCATCCAATATTTCTTCCCGGCTGGCAGGATCCAAGTTGTTGGTGGGCTCATCCAAGAGCAACACGTTCGCTTTAGACACCACAAGGGTGGCAAGCGAAAGCCTCGTTTTTTCTCCGCCCGAGAGCACGCCGGCAGGTTTCAGGACATCATCACCGGTAAAAAGAAAGGAACCCAGCACAGACCGCGCTTCGCGCTCACCAATATCGGGTGAAGAAGCAAGCATGTTTTCCAACACTGTTCTCTTGACATCGAGAGTTTCGTGTTCCTGGGCGTAATAACCCACCCGAAGACCGTGCCCGGCTTCGATCACACCTGTGTCTGGAGCATCTACGCCTGCGAGAATCCGCAAAAGTGTGGTCTTGCCCGCCCCATTAAGACCAACGATGACGACCTTGGAACCGCGGTCGATGGCTAAGTCGACGGCGGTGAAGATTTCCAGGGAGCCATAGCTTTTGGACAAATTGTGCCCATAGAGCGGGGTCTTTCCGCAGGATGCCGGTTCGGGAAAACGCAATTTTGCTACCCGTTCGGTTCCCCGGACATCATCAAGGCCTGCGAGCATCCTCTCGGCTCGGGCCACCATCTGATGAGCTGAAGCTGCTTTGCTGGCTTTTGCGCCGAACTTAGCCGCCTGCAACTGCAGGGCCGTCGCCTTTTTCTCCGTAATGCTGCGCTCTTTACGACGCCGTTCTTCGTCGGCTTCCCGCTGGCGAAGGTAGTGCTTCCAGGACATGTTGTAGATGTCAATCGTGGAGCGCATCGCGTCCAAATAAAAAACACGATTGACCGTTTCTTCGACCAACCCCACGTCGTGGGAGATGACGATCACCCCGCCGGGGTAGTTCTGAAGAAAGTTTCGCAACCACACAACCGAGTCAGCGTCCAAGTGGTTTGTCGGTTCATCCAACACCATGAGTGGCGCGTTCTGGAAAAGAATCCGTGCAAGTTCAATGCGACGTCGCTGGCCGCCGGAGAGGGTGCCAAGCTCCTGGTCCAGGGTGGTGTGGGGCAAGTTAAGGTGGGAGGCAATCGTGGCGGCCTCCGCTTCTGCTTGGTAGCCACCGGCTGCCAGGAACTGATCGTTCAAGCGCCCATACTTCTTCATGGCCGCCTCAGAAATCGCCGTGTCACTGCTGGCCATCGCGGTCGTAGCCTCGGTCATTCCCGAGATCAGGTGGCCGAGGCCTCTGGCATCGAGAATTCTGGTTCTCGCTGACTCCTTGGGGTTTGCAGCCCGAGGATCCTGAGGCAGATAACCCACCTCTCCGGTGACCTTGGCATATCCTTCGGTGGCCTGGAACTCACCGCTGATCACCTTGGTGAGCGTGGTTTTTCCAGCGCCGTTTCGCCCGACCAAACCCACTTTGTCACCGGTGTCGACGCGAAAAGAAACGCCGTCGAGAAGGACGCGCGCGCCGATACGTATTTGAAGGTCTTTAACCTCAAGCATGCCAAACCACCAGGTGAGGCGTGGGGGTTGCCTCTGTTGTTAGATCGAGAATCCGAGAGCTCTCATCATGTCACGACCGTCGGCGGTAATGCGCTCCTGGCCCCACGGGGGCATCCAGACCCAGTTGATGCGAAACCGCTCGACGATGCCATCAAGATTGTTCGTGATCTCTTCCTCAATGACGTCGGTCAAGGGGCACCCAGCTGAAGTCAGAGTCATGCTGACGATCAGGGCATCTTCTTCGTCATCCCAGGACAAGTCATAAATCAGCCCCAGGTCAACGATGTTCACCCCCAGCTCAGGGTCAATCACGTCCTTTAAGCCTTCTTCGACCTTGTCGAACTTCTCTGCACTCAGGGCGACGGTAGCCATGCCTAGCTCGCAGCCATTTTGGTATCGGGGAGGTAGCGGTCATACCCTTCGTCTTCAAGCTTCGCGGCGAGCTCGGGGCCACCCGACTCAGCGATCTGACCATTGACCATAACGTGGACGAAATCGGGCTTGATGTACTTCAGGATTCGGGTGTAGTGGGTGATCAGTAAAACACCAAGGCCTGTCTTTGACTTGGCACGGTTGACGCCTTTGCCCACAATTTTGAGAGCGTCAACGTCCAGGCCAGAGTCGGTTTCATCCAGCACCGCGAATTTAGGCTGCAACAGCTCGAGCTGCATGATTTCGTGGCGCTTCTTTTCTCCACCGGAGAAACCCTCGTTCACGTTACGCTGGGCAAACTCGGGCTCCATGCTGAGGTCTTCCATGGCTCCTTTGAGCTGCTTCACCCAGTCGCGAAGCGCAGGGGCGCGGCCGTCTATCGCTGTCTTCGCGGTGCGGAGGAAGTTGGTGACAGTGACTCCAGGGATTTCCACGGGGTACTGCATGGCAAGAAACAGGCCCGCGCGGGCACGTTCATCGGGAGACATTGCCAATACGTCCACGCCGTCGAGAGTGATGCTTCCTTTGGTGACCACATAACGCGGGTGGCCAGCGATGGTGTAAGCAAGCGTTGACTTTCCGGAACCATTGGGGCCCATGATGGCGTGCGTCGAGTCTTCTTCGAGGCTGAGTGTGACGCCCTTCAAAATCTCAATCGGCCCGCCCTCCGTCTCGATGGATACGTGCAGGTCGGTCATCTCTAGTGTGCTCATGCTGTGGCGCTTTCTGGGGTCTGGGGGGTGGGATCAATAAATACATCTCCGTCGGTGACGGTCACGGTGTAAACGGGTACTGGCTCAAAGGCCGGAAAGTTAAGGGGCTTGCCTGTCCCGAGATCAAACTTGGAACCGTGAGCCCAACACTCGAGGGTGTTGTCTTCAACAAAACCCTCGGCAAGTGAGATCTCGCCATGGCTACAGGTGTCTCCAATCGCATGAAGATCACCGGCAGAGTCCTTCACCAGGGCAATGGGCACACCGTCAATGGTTACCTTTAGCGCGGTGGCGACGGTGATGTCCTCTACTTTGCAAACCTTAACCGCACTCATAGGGCCTTCTCCGTCTTGGTGAGCTTTTCCTGAAAGATCAAGGTGAGCTCTCCGGCTAGTTCAGTGTCGTCAATCTTCTGGATAATTTCGAGAAGGAACCCCAGCACCACCAGACGCCTGGCGTCAAGTTCCTCAATTCCCCGCGATTGCAAATAGAAAAGTTGTTCATCATCGAATCGACCCGTCGCGCTGGCATGGCCAGCGCCTTTAATGTCACCGGTCTTGATTTCAAGATTGGGTATTGAGTCTGCTCTGGTGCCTTCGCTTAGGACAAGGTTCCTATTTTGTTCGTAGGAATCTGTACCGATCGCATCAGGTCCAATCAAGACGTCGCCAACCCAGACCGTTCTGGCACCCTTCCCGTGCAGGGCACCCTTGTAGTTGACCCTCGACACGGTCTGCTCCCCGACGTGATCGACATACACGCGGTGTTCTTGGTGTTGGGTAGCGTCGGCGAAGTACCCGCCAAACAGGTGGGCTTCAGAACGCTCCCCCACTAGGTGCACGCTGGGGTTGAGGATGACGATGTCTCCTCCGACGTCGACCACAATGTGGGTCAGCGATGCCCCCTTACCGATCGTGGCAAAGTGACTCGCGTACTGAATCGTTCCGCTGTCCCATTGGCCGACAAAGACGGCCTGGAGGCTAGAGCCTTCGCCGAGTTCGAATTCAACCGTTTCGGCAAGCGTGGCCAGGCCCTTTGACACCATCACCAGGCTCGCTTTTGCCCCGGGTTTAACGCTCACGATGGTGTGACCCGACTTTGCGGTCTCGCCGAGGTTATCGCGGACGATGCGCAGGGGTTCTGGGTGCTCCCCTTCGATTGTCACCAGCAAAACCTCTTCGCTTTGCCCCCAGGCGTTTGCGGTCAGGCGGTCTTCGGGAAGCCCCGCCACTCCACGTTTAACCAGCGCTGTGGCATTCCAGTCGACACTAAAACCGGTTGATTGAGTGAACTCAATGGGATAGCAGTACCCATCGAGAGTCCCATCAATGAGGGGGCGAAGTTTCGCGACCGGACTCAATTTCCATTGAGTCTCACGCCCTGTCACCTCAGGGAACATCGCAGCCTGATCAGAACTGAAAAACTCTGACCTGCTTTGAACAGGAACCACACTTGGCGCGACCATAGCAGCGTCCGCCGAGGTGGTGGCGGGGGAAGACGTGTTCATTTAGCCGACTGAACCTTCCATATTCATTTCAATCAGCTTGTTCAGCTCGAGCGCATACTCCATGGGGAGCTCGCGGGCGATGGGCTCGATGAACCCACGAACAATCATGGCCATCGCTTCGTCCTCTTTCATACCCCGGCTTTGGAGGTAAAACAGTTGTTCCTCGCTAACCCGGGAAACGGTCGCCTCGTGACCGAGCTGGACGTCGTCAACCCGGATATCGATTGCCGGGTAAGTGTCGCTACGCGAGATGGTGTCGACGAGTAACGCGTCGCACCGCACCGTGTTTGCAGAGTGGTGGGCATTCTCGTCCACCCTTACCTCGCCGCGATATCCCGCTCTTCCACCACCGCGGGCGATGGATTTCGAGACAATAGAGGAGGTCGTGTAGGGGGCCATGTGCACCATCTTGGCTCCAGCGTCTTGGTGCTGTCCAGGTCCTGCGAAAGCAACCGAGAGGGTCTCACCCTTGGCGCGCTCGCCGACTAAGAAGACCGAGGGATACTTCATCGTGACTTTGGACCCGAGATTCCCATCAATCCATTCCATGGTGGCACCCTCGTGGGCGATCGCACGCTTGGTGACGAGGTTGTAAACGTTCGTCGACCAGTTTTGGATGGTGGTGTATCGAACGCGAGCGTTCTTTTTGACGATGATTTCCACGACAGCAGAGTGCAAGGAGTCGCTGGAGTAGATGGGGGCGGTGCAACCCTCGATGTAGTGGACGTAGCTACCCTCATCGGCAATGATCAGTGTGCGTTCAAACTGTCCCATGTTTTCCGTGTTGATTCGGAAATAAGCCTGCAAGGGAATTTCGACGTGGACACCGGGTGGCACGTAGACAAACGACCCTCCAGACCACACAGCGGTGTTGAGTGCGGCGAACTTGTTGTCTCCCGCAGGAATAACGGAACCAAAATATTCCGTAAAAAACTCCGGGTGCTCTCGGAGGGCGGTGTCCGTGTCCAGGAACAGAACGCCCTGCTCTTCGAGGTCTTCACGAATCTGGTGGTACACGACCTCAGACTCATACTGGGCGGCAACACCAGCAACCAGGCGGGATCGCTCAGCCTCGGGAATACCCAGTCGTTCGTAGGTATTCCGGATGTCTTCGGGGAGGTCCTCCCACGTTTGCGCCTGGCGCTCGGTAGAGCGAACGAAGTACTTGATGTTGTCGAAATGGATACCAGACAGGTCGGCACCAAAATTAGGCATGGGCTTCTTGCCAAAGAGGTCATACCCCTTCAGGCGCAGCTTCAGCATCCACTCGGGCTCATTCTTCAGCGCAGAGATTTCGCGCACTACCTGCTCGGAAATGCCCCGTTTTGCAAGAGCTCCCGCGCTGTCGGTGTCGTGCCAGCCAAACTCGTACTGACCCAGACCTTCGAGGTCGGGCCTATCAAGAAGAACGTCAGACATGGTGTTCCTTTCCGATGCAAGGGGTAGCGGTCATACTTCCAGGATTCTCTAGCACTCGCCTTCTAGACTCGCAGATACGAGCTGTGCAAGCCGTGTGAAAGTCCCCGTTCCACCTGGAATACCCCCAGTCTAGGGGTTTCTGTCCCGTTTGTCAGGAGAGATTTTGTTGAAAAAACTGTGGCTCATGCTCCCCGGGACCATTGACCTGCGGGTGAAGGTGTTCGCATGGGCATCGCTGGTCAGCCAGATTGTCATCATTGGTACCGGTGGAGCGGTGCGGCTAACGGGGTCCGGTTTGGGCTGTCCCACCTGGCCCCGCTGCACCGATGATTCTTTTGTTTCCACCCCAGAAATGGGCCTCCACGGCATCATCGAGTTTGGAAACAGGCTTCTGACCTTTGTCTTAGCGATTATCGCGGTGGTCATGTTTGTACTGCTGTTGCGGTTGCGTAAGGAACGCCCGGAGCTGTTTAGGCTCTCCATCGTCTTAGGCCTCGGGATCCCCGGTCAGGCCGTCATCGGTGGAATTACCGTTCTCACCAATCTGAACCCTTGGATTGTTGGTCTGCACTACGTCCTGTCGCTGGTTTTGGTAGCGCTGGCTGCCGTTCTCCTCTATCGGGTGAGAACCGGAAATAAGCCGCGCACATGGGCGGTTGGCGCCCCCCTGAGGACTCTGGGCTCTGCTCTGTTAGGCACGCTGACAATTTCTTTAGCGATGGGTGTCATTACCACCGGTTCAGGTCCACATTCGGGAGATGGTGGCAGTGCTCGCAATGGGCTTGATTCATGGCTGCTTCAACACTTTCACGCATGGCCCTCCTACGTAGTCTTGGGTCTGCTCGTAACCCTCGCGGTTGTGTCCAGGCTTCCCGGCGTGGCACCGGCAAGTTATCGACGGGCAATGACTGGTGCATTGGTAATCGGACTCACCCAGGTCGCTGTCGGCCTCTATCAAGCGAGGAACGGCCTCCCCGAGCTCGCTGTCGGGATTCACATGGTCCTCGCCGCTGTACTGGTTGCCCTGGTGACCACAGCATTGCTGTCCCAGCGCGGTGCTACCAGGGCAGAAGTGGATCGATCCCCACGGAAACAAAAAGCAACGTCAAGTAGGTAATACTCGCTCCAAATACCCGCATGGGCTGCGTTTCCTCTCCGGCAAGGGCCCTCGCGTAAAGGCGGTGCGATTCAACGATGAACCATCCCCCTGTCGTCATGGCGATAACAGAGTAGAGAATCCCCATCGGTGCCAGCGGGATGAGCAGAAGTGAGGCGACGACAGTTGCCCAGGCATAAAGGATGACCTGCATGCCCACCACCGGGGCTTCGCGAACAACAGCAAGCATAGGAACCCGAGCGCTCTCGTAGTCGTCCCGGTATTTCATGGAGAGGGGCCAATAGTGCGGGGGCGTCCACAGGAAGACCACCAGGAACAGAATCCACGCCTCCACGCTCAAGCTTCCGGTAACAGCCGCCCAGCCGATTAACACGGGAAAACAGCCAGCTATTCCGCCCCAGATGATGTTTTGTTCGCTTCTACGTTTCAACCACATTGTGTAGATGAAAACGTAAAAGGCGATGGCTGCGGCCGAAAGCAGCGCGGCCAGCGGTGTGGTGAGCCACCAGAGGAGGCTTATTGAGAGGGCAGCAAGAACGCTCGCAAATATGAGAGCCGCACGCGGTGTGATTTCCCCCGTCACAAGGGGACGGGATTGGGTTCGACCCATCACGGTATCGATGTCGCGATCAATAACCATGTTGAAAGTGTTGGCACTTCCCGCGCTCAGCGTGCCGCCAGCGACTGTTGCCAAAACCAGCCACACATTAGGCAAGGCTCCCTGTGCCAAGACCATCACGGGCACTGTGGTCACCAACAGCAGTTCGATGACACGCGGCTTGGTGAGGGCGACATAGCCGCGCAGAACGGCTCCTGTGCGCGCAGGAGCAAGTGAGGAAGTAGTCGACATGGGATCCTTTAGGGCCTATCCCCATCTTAGAAGCACTCCAGTGGAGAGAGCTGTGAGTGATGGCAAGCTCGAAGGATTGGGGCTTCGATAGAATGTCGAGTGATGGCAAAGGCACCAGCGCCGCCTCATCCGGTTCAGCTTGGTGCAGAAAAGGGTTTCTAGCGTTATGGGTTCAGTCTTCAACGACCACGACAAAAAAGCAGTCGATATTGCGAAAGCACTCGCGGCAGATTCGGTGGAGAAGGTTGGTAACGGCCACCCCGGCACGGCGATTAGCCTCGCTCCCTTGGCCTATTTGCTGTATCAAAAAGTGATGGCCGTGGATCCCACAGACCCCGCATGGCTGGGTCGAGACCGTTTTATCCTGTCGGTTGGCCACTCATCATTGACTCAGTACGTGCAGTTGTTCCTGGGTGGTTTGGGGTTGGAAATTGAGGATCTGAAGGCACTGCGAACCTGGGGCTCACTGACGCCGGGCCATCCGGAATATGGCCATACCGACCACGTAGAAATTACGACCGGTCCCCTCGGCCAGGGAATTGCCGCCGCAACAGGGTTCGCGTATGCCCAGCGTTTCGAGCGTGGTCTTTTTGACCCGGACTCCCCACAGGGCGAATCACCCTTTGACCATTACACCTATGTCATCGCGGGCGATGGCGACCTGCAGGAAGGCGTCTCCGCGGAGGCAGCCTCGCTTGCGGGACATCAGGAACTGGGAAGTCTTATCGTCTTTTACGACGCCAACAAAATTTCGATTGAAGACGATGTTGACATCGCTTTTTCCGAGGATGTTTCGGCCCGATATCAGTCTTATGGCTGGGATGTTCACACCGTGGACTTTGGTTCAGGGGACAATTACTCCGAAGATATGGACGCCGTGATGGTGGCCATCGAAAAAGCGAAGAAGGAAAAGGGCAAACCGTCTCTGATCACACTTAGGACGATAATCGGCTGGCCCTCCCCCACGAAGCAGAACACCGGTGGGATACATGGGTCGGCACTTGGTGCCGATGAGGTCGCCGGGCTGAAGAGAGAGCTAGGACTTCCAGAAGACCAGGCGTTCTTCGTGCCTGCAGAAGTGTTGGAACACACCCGTGGTCTCTCAGAGCGCGCGAGTGCGGCTCGAGCGGCCTGGGATCAACGCTTCCACGCGTGGGCGTCAGATAACCCCGTCCGCAAAGCGCTCCTCGACAGGCTGCTCGCCGGGGAAATGCCGGACCTTGAGGAACACCTGCCCGTTTTTGAATCGGGATTATCGATTGCCACGAGGCAAGCTTCGGGAACGGTGTTGAATGCATTGGCATCTGTTTTGCCCGAAATGTGGGGCGGTTCTGCTGACCTCGCCGGGTCAAACCTCACGACAATCAAGGGTGCAAAGTCCTTCGCCCCGAGCCATCACTCAACGACCGAATGGAGCGCTGACCCCTATGGTCGAGTGCTTCACTTCGGTATCCGCGAACACGCCATGGGAGCCATTGTCAATGGAATTGTGCTTCATGGGCCCACGCGCGCTTTTGCCGGTACATTCTTGATTTTTAGTGAATACATGCGCCCTGCTGTGCGGTTGGCGGCCCTGATGAAGGTGCCAGCAATCTATGTGTGGACTCACGACTCAATTGGTGTCGGCGAGGATGGCCCCACTCATCAACCCATCGAACAGCTCGCGAGCCTCCGCGCAATTCCAGGCCTAGACGTCGTGCGCCCCGGTGACGCGAACGAGACAGCGTGGGCATGGAAAACCATTCTGGAGAAACAAGACGGCCCCGCAGGCCTCGCACTGACCCGTCAGGGGTTACCCACCCCCGTTCGAGGCACTGGCGAAGCGAGCGCAGAAACCCTCGCCCACGCACGTTTCACTGCTCGCGGTGGCTACGTGCTGCAGGATGCTTCGAGCGCCCCGGAGGTCGTCCTGATAGCTACCGGATCTGAAGTGTCTTTGGCTCTCGAGGCGCGCTCGATTCTCGAGGCAGCTGGGCACCCCACCCGCGTGGTCTCTATGCCGTGTGTGGAGTGGTTCGACCAGCAGGATTCAAAGTATCGAGATGCAGTGTTACCGCCGTCCGTGAAGGCGCGTGTCAGCGTAGAAGCGGGTATTGCACAGAGTTGGTATCGCTTCCTCGGAGAACACGGACGCCCAGTCTCTCTGGAGCACTTTGGGGCGTCAGCAGATGCTGCCACCTTGTATCGCGAATTTGGGATGACGACCGAAGCCGTCGTCGAGGCGGCACACGCGAGCATTGACTCCATAGGAAAGGCATCATCATGACCACCCCCACCGAACAACTTGCCGCAATCGGCGTCAGCATCTGGCTCGACGATCTGTCAAAAGACCGTCTGACTTCTGGCTCGCTAAAGTCCCTGATGGATGACCACTCCGTGGTGGGTGTTACCAGCAATCCCACGATTTTCGCCGGGTCGCTCGCGGGAAGCGATTCCTACCGCCAAGACATTCTGGACCTAGCGGGCAACGGCACATCTGCTGAAGATGCTGCATTCGCGATTATGGTCGCAGACGTGCAGGGAGCGTGTGATGTTTTGCGGGCCACCTATGACGCCACCGAAGGTGTCGACGGTCGGGTGTCGTTGGAGGTTTCCCCCACCCTGGCCCACGACACAGGCGCCACCGTGGCGCAAGCCATCGAGTTGTCGAAGAAGGTAAATCGAGAGAACTTGATGGTCAAAATACCCGCGACCTTAGCTGGCATCCCTGCTATCACCCAGGTGTTGGCAGAGGGAATCTCGGTGAATGTGACCCTGATTTTTAGTCTCACGCGCTACGAGGCAGTAATTGATGCCTATCTCAAGGGGATTTCCTCCGCCGCGGCGAACGGCCACGACATCAGGACAATCCACTCTGTCGCGTCCTTCTTTGTTTCTCGTGTGGATTCCGCCATTGACCCGCAATTAGAGACCATTGGCACCCCAGAAGCACTGGGGCTGAAATCCCAGGCCGCCATCGCTAACGCCCGGCTCGCCTACGAGCTCTTCGAACATGCTCACGGGACACCAGAGGCCCTGGAATTGGTCGCCGCAGGGATGAACCCGCAGAGGCCTCTCTGGGCTTCTACCGGTGTAAAAGACCCAAGCCTTCCCGAAGCTCTCTATGTGACCGAACTGGCTGTAGCGCACACGGTCAACACCATGCCAGAAAAAACTCTTCTCGCCACCGCACGAGATGGTGGCGTCGACGGCGACCGAGTGCACGGGCGTTTCGATGCGGCCCGGGCGACGATGACTGCTCTGGCCGGACTGGGTATCTCGATGGATGCCGTCACCGATGAACTTGAGCGTGACGGGGTGGCGAAGTTCATTACTTCCTGGCACGAACTTCTGGCGACTGTGACGAAGGCCATGCGGGGTTAGCCATGCAGATAAGCCTTGGCCCGCAGTGGATACTTGCCGCGAAACGCTATCTGGACGAGGCAGTGGAGAGCCACTTCGCCTCGCGGCTCTTTGCCAAAGACCACACCTTGTGGGGAAAAGCAGCGGAGGCCGAAGCTGGTGTCCGGCTCGGCTGGGTAGAGGACCCGGCCCGCTGGCTGTCCCTGGTGGAGGAGCTTTTGGCATTCCGCATGGAGTTGGCGGGCAAGGGTGTGAACTCCGTCATCCTTTGTGGCATGGGTGGATCGTCACTCGCGCCGGAGGTCATGGCCAAACAGGCCGGTGTCCCCCTCCACATCATCGATTCAACACACCCCGACCAGCTCTCATCAGTAGTAACGGGCGACCTATCCCAGAGCGTCGTGGTGGTTTCCTCCAAGTCAGGGGGAACTCTTGAAACTGACTCGCAACGGCGAATTTTCGAGTCTGCTTTTCGGGAACAAGGAATTGACCCTCTGGAGCGCATCGTGGTCGTCACGGACCCCGACTCTCCCCTGCATCACCAATCGAAGGCGACCGGATACCGCGTGTTTTTGGGGGATGCAACGATCGGCGGTCGTTTCTCCGCTCTCAGCCCCTTCGGCCTGGTTCCCGCAGTTTTGGCGGGGGTTGACGTCGCAACGATCCTTCACGATGCATCCGGGGCCTACGAAGCTCTCCGCCTCGATGTTGCCAATAATCCAGGCCTACTCCTGGGAGCTGCAATCGTGTCGCGCTACCCGGAGGTAAACAAAATCCTCCTGAAGCCGCAAGCCGGTTTGCCGGGAATCGGAGATTGGATTGAACAACTTGTTGCTGAATCCACCGGGAAGCAAGGCCAAGGCCTTTTACCGGTGGTGGAGTGCTCTCTGACCGGTCTCTTCGATGCAATCACCGTAGGTGGCGTCCTTCCCGGGATCGATGTGGGGTTAGAGGCAACTCTGGGCGAACAGTTCCTCCTCTGGGAAGTTGCGACAGTCTTTGCGTGCCAGATTTTGCGGGTCAACCCTTTTGATCAGCCCAATGTCGAAAGCGCCAAGGTCGCTGCGAAAGAGCTACTCGATTCTCCGTCCCAGAGCCAGCGGGATGAGATGGCATTGGAAGGCTTCTCGCTGTGGTCACCGAGGGCGATCCCGTCCAAGCTCACGACGCTTCCAGAGGTCATCACCTGGTGGCGGTCATTGTTGGGACCACGCTCCTTTGGCGCTGTGTGTGTCTTTGGCGACCAGGGACACATCGAAAGCTGGGAGACGTCCCGGAAAGCGCTCGAGAGAGCGACTAACCGACCGTTTACCCTCGGTTTCGGGCCTCGCTTTCTTCATTCCACCGGTCAACTGCATAAAGGAGGCCCCTCGGAGGGCGTCTTCCTTCAGATTATCCAGACGCCGGAAGCAAAGCTTGCCATTCCCGGCAGAAATTTTGACTTGGGAACCCTCATGCTGGCCCAGGCCCATGGAGACGCAAAGGTACTCGCAGACGCAGGGCTTTCGGTGCTGAGTGTCACGGCGACAGCACCCCAGCTAAAGGTGCTGTGGGAAGCGCTAGGGATTTAGCGGCGACCCTTCTTGGCCCGCAGGTTCTCCAGCGCGTCACCGAGAATCTGTTTGGCTTCTTCCTCTGTCCGACGTTCTTTCACATAAGCCAAGTGAGTCTTGTATGGCTCGTTGGAGGCAAGCACCGGGGGGTTTGCCTTGTCGCGACCGGCGGGAAGGCCAGTGGAGGGGGAATCGATCAGTTCCGGAATATCTTCGGGAGCAACCTCTGCGGAAAAATGACGAACGGTTTCGTTCCCCATCGCATCCCAGTAAGAAACGGTGATTCTGTCAGCTTGGATACCCCGGTCCTGTTCCCCCATGGGACCAGAACCCACACGGGTTCCCCTGATTGCGCTTCCACCTGATGCCACCTGTTGCTCCTAAACGTCGAACCGGGTAAAAAGACCGAGGGTCACGATGCTGGAAACCCAGATGAGGGCCACCACCACGGTGATGCGGTTGAGGTTTCGCTCTGCCACTCCCGAGGAACCGAGGTTAGAGGTTACGCCGCCGCCGAACATATCCGACAACCCGCCACCGCGACCACGGTGCAGGAGAATCATGAGGGTGAGCACGATGCTGGTCAATGCCAAGATCACTTGCAACACTACGCGCACAATTTCCACTGATACCTCCTGTGTAAACACCCAGCATAAACGCTGGGGCCAAATTACGAGTCTAGCGTGACGTGTTTGGGGAACTGAATGATCGAGCTAAATTCGCTCACGTCCAAACTCGCACCGCCAACAAGGGCGCCATCAACGTCTGGTCTCTTCATAAAAGATGCGATATTCGAAGCCTTAACTGAACCGCCGTAGAGAATTCGGGTCGCTTCTGCCCGCTCGGGTCCGTGCAGTGTGGCGATGGTCGCACGAAGTGCGCCCGCCACATCATTGGCCTGATCAGGCGTTGCTGCCTGACCTGATCCAATGGCCCATACCGGTTCGTAAGCGATGACATAGTCATCACCCGAATCAAGCGTTTTGAGGACTGTTGTGAGCTGGTCAACCGGCACCTTCGCCGCACCATGGATTTCTAAGTCTTCCGCAGTTTCACCCACACAAATGATGGGCACCAGAGAGTGTCGAATTGCCGCTTGAGCTTTTGCCGAAACAATTGCATCATCTTCGCGGTGGTCTGCGCGGCGTTCAGAGTGCCCCACAATCACATAGGTGCACTCCAGAGCCTTCAAAAACAGCCCTGAAATATCCCCGGTGTGCGCACCATCGTCGAACATGGAAAGGTCCTGCCCGCCAAATGCGAAGGGAAGCGAATCCGCGTTAATCAAAGTTTGCACGGACCGCAGGTCCGTGAAGGGTGGGAACAGTGCTACCTCAACGTCTGAGGCGACGTACTTCGCGTCCTTCAAGGCCCAACCCAGCTTCTGGGTGAAGGCGATCGACTGCAAATGGTCCAAGTTCATCTTCCAGTTACCCGCGATGAGCGGGCGTCTCACTGTTGCCATCCCAATATCTCCAATCCTGGTAATACGGACCCTTCCAAAAATTCAAGGCTTGCTCCCCCACCTGTCGAAATGTGGCCGAAGGCTGATTCGTCAAACCCGAGAGAGCGCACCGCAGAAGCAGAGTCTCCACCCCCCACCACGGAAAGTCCTTTGACCTTCGTGAGGGCCTCGGCTAACACCCGCGTGCCATGGGAAAACGCTTCGAACTCGAAAACTCCCATTGGCCCATTCCAAAAAACGGTCTTAGACGACGACACCACAGCGGCGAACTCCTGGGCGCTGGCCGGGCCAATATCGAGCCCCATCGCCCGTGCGCCGGCTGGGCCGGTGGCTAAATCGGCCACTCCCAAGACCTCGTGCGACGCCGTGGGCGAAAATCCCTCTGCCATCACGATGTCCGAGGGCACATGAATCGTCACGTTGTGTTCCGCAGCCTGAGCGAGGAACCGCTTCGATGTCTCCACCATGTCGTTCTCAAGCAAACTGGCTCCTACCTCGAAGCCCTGGGCCTTCAGAATGGTAAACACCATCCCCCCGCCAATCACAATGTGATCCACAGAGGGCAACAGGGCTTCGATCACGCCAAGCTTGTCGGACACCTTTGAGCCCCCGAGAACAACCGTGTAGGGGCGCTCTGGCTCGCTGGTGAGGGCGGTGAGCACCTCCACCTCTTTGGCGACCAAAAAACCTGCGTAACTTGTGGTGAGGCTGGGCAACTCATACACGCTGGATTGCTTCCGGTGGACCACGCCAAAGGCATCGACTACCGTGACATCGACATGATCGGCCCATTCCAGCGCGAGTTCGAGTCGCTCAGCGGGCTCCTTTGATGTCTCACGGGGGTCAAACCTCAGGTTCTCCACCATGCACACTTGGCCGGGCAGGAGGGCATCGACGCTCGACCACACCAGTTGACCGCTCACCCCAGGAATGAGGGGCACGGGCTTGTTCAGGAGGGCCGAGAGGCGCTCTGCGACAGGAGACAGGCTCAGCCCAGAGTCATGGGGGCCACTGGGACGGCCCAGATGGCTCGCAACGACCACGGCTGCGCCTTTAGTCAGTAACCACTCCAACGTGGGAACAAAAGCCCTGATTCGGCCGTCGTCGCTAATCACACCGTCGTCGAGGGGTACGTTTGCGTCAACGCGAAGGAAAACAACCCGACCGTCGAGCTCAGTCTCGTCGCTGAGGGTCCGTAGCACTGGTTAGAGCGAGGTCGCCATGTAGGCGGCGAGATCGACGAGGCGGTTGGAGTATCCCCACTCGTTGTCGTACCAGGAGCTCATCTTGACCTGATTACCTAGCACACGGATCAAGCCAGCGTCCACGATGGAAGAGTATGGGTCACCCACGATGTCACTCGAAACGATGGGTTCCTCGGTGTACCGCATGATGCCCTTGAAAGACCCCGTGTCCGAAGCCTTCTTGAAGACTTCTTGGACCTCTTCCAGCGTCACTTCCCGACTGGCTTCAACGGTCAAATCGGTAATCGAGCCAGTAGGCACTGGGACGCGGAGCGCAAATCCATCAAGCTTGCCCTTCAACTCGGGCATGACGAGGCCGATGGCCTTTGCCGCTCCGGTCGAGGTCGGGACGATGTTCACCGCTGCGGCACGAGCGCGCCGCAAATCGCTGTGAGGGCCATCTTGCAGATTTTGGTCCGCTGTATAGGCGTGAACAGTGGTCATCAGGCCTTTTTCAATACCAAAGGCGTCATGAAACACTTTGGCCATCGGTGCCAAGCAGTTGGTCGTGCAGGAGGCGTTGGAGACAATGTGGTGGTTGGCGGGGTCATATTTGTCGTGGTTAACACCCATCACCACAGTGATGTCTTCCCCCGATGCCGGCGCAGAGATGATGACTTTCTTAGCACCTGCATCCAGGTGAGCTCTCGCTTTGGCGGCATCGGTGAAGAACCCGGTGGACTCGATCACGATGTCCACTCCGAGAGTGCCCCATGGGAGCGATCCAGGATCGCGCTCTGCATATACAGGGATACTCACGCCGTCAACAACAATTGCACCTTCTGCCGCTTCCACGGTGGCAGCCAAGCGTCCGCCGACAGAGTCGTACTTCAGCAGGTGGGCTAAAGCGGTGGGGTCGGTGAGGTCATTAACCGCGACTATTTTCACATCGTGCGAGCTCGCTTGCACGGCACGGAAAAAACTCCGCCCGATACGCCCGAAACCATTAATTGCAACCGTGACCACAACGTCTCCTTTAGATCCTGAAATACTGAAAACTCGATCACCGCAAAAAGCGGCGAGCCAACTAAGAGATTAGCAGTGATGCTGCGGCCGACGAACGGGCTGCTTCGAAGCGCAGACCAACGTTTTCCCAGTTCACGATGTTCCAGAAGGCCTTGACGTAGTCCGCTTTCACATTGACATAGTCAAGATAAAAGGCGTGCTCCCACATGTCGAGTTGCAGGATTGGGATGGTGCCCTGCGCTGTGTTGCCCTGCTGGTCAAAGAGCTGCTGAATAATGAGCTGTGCTCCCACGGGATCCCAGGACAATACGCCCCAGCCCGAGCCCTGAATCCCCATAGAGGCAGCCGTGAAGTGAGCCTGAAAGGCCTCGTAAGACCCAAAAAACTCGCCGATCGCTGAAGCGACTTCGCCTTCGGGGGAACCGCCACCGTCTGGATGCAGGTTCGTCCAGAAAATGCTGTGGTTAATGTGACCGCCGAGGTGAAAAGCGAGGTCTTTTTCGAGGCGGTTGACATTTGCAAAGACGCCGGTCTCGCGGGCTTCAGCGAGTCCCTTGAGGGCGTTATTTGCACCATCCACATAGGCCTGGTGATGCTTGGAGTGGTGCAGCTCCATGATGCGAGCAGAAATGTGGGGCTCAAGGGCTTGGTAGTCGTAGCTGAGCTCTGGCAGCGAATATGTCATGGTTGCTCCTCGTGTTTGATTGTTCCAGTGTAAAAGCTCGGGGTAAGTAGCGCCTGTGACTAGTCGATTTCTTCGGGCACGCTGTCGAGTGTGTTGGGTACCCCTAAATCCTCTGCTTTTTTGTCCGCCATCGCGAGAAGTCTGCGGATACGGCCTGCTACTGCATCTTTGGTGAGGGGAGGATCGGCGTGGTGACCAAGCTCGTCCAGGCTTGCGTCGCGGTGGCCCAGGCGGAGATTTCCCGCATAGAGCAGGTGTTCGGGAATATCCTTCCCAAGAAGCTCCATTGCCCGCTCCACCCTCGCACACGCCGCAACCGCTGCCTGGGCGGACCGGCGCAAGTTGGCGTCGTCAAAATTAACCAACCGGTTCGCCGTTGCGCGAACTTCGCGGCGTTCTCGAAGCTTCTCCCACTCCCCCACTGCTCCCGGGGCACCCATGCGAACCAATAGGTCCGATATGGCGTCACCATCACGCACCATTACCCGGTGTGCCATTCGAACTTCGCGGGCTTTGGCGCTCACACCGATCCGCGCGCCAATCCCGACCATCGCCATCGCAGCCTCAGCTGTGGGGGCGACGATTTCAATGGCGGCAGAGCGCCCCGGCTCGCTGATTGACCCGGTCGCAAGGAAGGCGCCACGCCATATTGCAGGCAAGTCGCCGACTGGCGACGTGGTCAACTTGTTCGGAATGCCGCGAACCGGACGTTTTCGGGAATCTAGGAGGCCTGTTTGGCGGGCTAGGGTTTCGCCGCCCTGACGAACGCGAACCACGTACAGCGGATGGGTCCGGTTCCCCGAAGGCTGCATTACAGCGGCGTCGGTAGCCATCCCAAAGACATCTCTGATGTCTCGACGCACGCGCTTTGCGGCTTCCATGTGGTCGAGCTCGACCTCAACAGCGAGGTTGCCTCCAATGACGTGGAGGCCACCTGCGAACCTGAGAATAGTGGCGAGTTCCGCCACACGCTGACTGGTGGTCAGTGAGGTCGTCGAAACGAGTTCATCCTTCACAGCAACCGTTAGAGAGTGCATAAAAACCTATTCACGACCCAGGTCTCGGTGCTTAATAGAAACCTGGATGTCCTGTCTGGGGCCCAGTCGAGCCGCAATTTCTTCCGCCATTGCTACGGAGCGATGCTTACCACCGGTACACCCTATCGCAAGGGTTGCATACGTCTTATTTTCGCTTACATAGCCCGCTAGAACCGTTTCGAGCGCTTTCAAATAGTGTCCCAGGAACTCTCCTGCAGCGGGGTTGCCCGTGACGTAGTCCTTGACGGGCCCGTCTTTCCCCGAGGAGTGGCGCAGGCCCTCTTCCCAGTAGGGGTTGGGCAAGAAACGCATATCCGCCACCATGTCGACATCGCTGGGAACGCCGTATTTGAACCCGAAGCTCATCACCGTGAGCTTCGTCGTTGCCTCTCCAGGTGCCCCGTACGCGCTCTTCACCGCCAGGGTGAGCTGGTGGATGTTCATCTCGGAGGTGTCCATCACCAGATCACTGTCTTCACGGATGGAGTGCATCACCCCGCGCTCTCTCACAATGCCATCCAGCAGGGTGCCTGCCTCCTGCAGGGGGTGGGGGCGCCTCACCTGCTCGAAACGTCTTACCAGGACGTCATCAGTGGAGTCAAGAAAAAGCACCTGTATATCCGGATCCTGGGCCAGGCGCGACACCACGTCAATGGCGTGGGTAAACAACGCTCCACCCCTGACATCCACCACGGCAGCAAGTTGAGGCATTGCCGAGTCTGGCTCCCGAGCCAGCTGTACGAGCGGGGGCAACATTTGGGGCGGCAGGTTGTCCACCACGTACCAGCCCAGGTCCTCCAGGGCGTTGGCCGCTGTCGATCTTCCCGCTCCTGACATGCCCGTCACAATCAGAACGCGGTTGGTGGGGGTAGTGGGAGTCATGGCCTCTTTCGTAAGCTTTCGCCTATTCTACGCTTCGTTAGCTGGCGGGAGACAGAAAAGAGTGAATCTGCTCGGCCAACTTAGGGCCTACCTTCGGAACATCTTCGATATCAGCCACGCTCGCGGATTTCACCCTGGATACCGAGCCAAAATGACGCAGAATAGCTTTTGCGAGTTCCTCTCCCACTCCAGGAATATCCCGCAATTCCGAGGTGAGTGAGCGTTTCCTCGTGGAGCGTTGGTAACTAATCGCTACCCGATGGGATTCATCCCGAATGCGTTGGAGCAAAAAAAGTGCCTCACTGTTTCGGGGGAAGATCAAGGGGTAGGGCTCTCCTGGGCGCCATACCTCTTCAAGCTTCTTCGCTAACCCGCAAATAGGTATATCGATTCCCGCCTCTTTGAGGGCGCGCTGCGCAGCGTTGACCTGCGGCAGCCCCCCATCCACCACGATAAGACCGGGCGGATAGCGAAACCCCCGGGCCGACTCGGAGCCGTCATCGGTCGCCACCAGCCGTGCAGCTCTCCGAGAAATCACCTCGTGGATCGCATCGGTGTCGTCTCTCGCGTCTCTAATCGCGAAGCGACGGTAATACTCTTTGCGCGGAAGACCATCCTCAAAAACCACCATCGAGGCCACCTGGTTTTCCCCACCCAGGTGTGACACATCGAAACATTCCATTCGAAGCGGAGCATCCGCAAGGCCCATCGTGGTCTGAATCTCGGAGAGTGCTCTGGATCGGGTGTTTGGGTCACTGGTTCGCTTCGAGAGGTAGCCCTGGAGTGTGTGGGAAGCATTCATGGTGACGGTGCCCTGCAAGATAGCAAGCTCACCCCGCGATGCCTTCTTCAGCTTCACCGAGCCGCTTTCGCCCGCCTCTTGCCTCAGTTCACCGAGCTGTTCCTGCCAAGCAACTGCTCCACGGGGCAGGGTGGGAACAATGACGGTGCGAGCGGGTGCCTCCCCTTGAAACCCATCGCGCAAAATCAACTCGATAAGGCCCTCTTCGTCCTCTTCCGATGGCACCTCCACAATGAAACCTTTGGCGCTGCGGATGCGACCGCCTCGAACCCGGAACAGGTGCGCGGCGGCGACGAGAGAATCCGAGGCGAGACCGAAGATGTCGACGTCAATGTCCTCGGAGAGCACCATGGTGTTGCCCTGGAGGATCGTATTGATGGCCTCCAAGCGGTCCCTCAGCCGGGCGGCGCGTTCAAACTCGAGGTCACCAGCCGCATGCTCCATGCTCCGACGCAACACAGTTGTGACCTCGGCGTCCTTGCCGGCCATAAAAGAGGCGAGCGATACTGCCAAGGCTTTGTGGTCCGAGGGAGAAACCCTCCCCACACAGGGTGCCGCGCATTTTCCGATGTCCCCCAGCAGGCACGGGCGACCCTGGCGTTCAGCCTTCTGGAAGGTGCTCTGAGAGCACGACCTGACCGGGAAGGCTTTCAAGATGGTGGAAAGAGTCTCCCTCAGGGCATAGGCAGTGGGAAACGGCCCAAAATAACGGGCGCCTTTTATCCCTCTTTTCCGGGCCAAGAAAACTCTCGGAATGTCCTCCTCGAGAGTGACAACGAGATAGGGATAGGACTTATCGTCACGAAAGCGGACGTTGAATTCTGGCTGGTACTGCTTGATCCACAGGTATTCCAGATGTAGAGCCTGGCGCTCGGAGGGAACCAGCGTCCAATCCACGCCCCGAGCCATGCCGACCATACGTCGGGTGCGCTCGTGCAAAGCCTCCGGTTTCTGGAAATAGCTGGTCAGTCGGGAGCGGAGGTTCTTGGCTTTGCCCACGTACAGTACTCGCCCACCCCCGTCCAAAAACCGATACACCCCGGGTGTGATCGGGATCGCGGAGGTTTCTGGCTGCCAGTCGTGGCGTTTGGCCATGGGCTAGGACAGAACCTCGGCGAGGAACGAGCCTGTGTAGGACCCCTTGTGAGCGGCGATGGCCTCAGGAGTTCCCGTGGCGACAATTGTACCTCCGCCGGCTCCCCCTTCGGGTCCTAAATCAATCACCCAATCGGAAGCCTGGATGACGTCGAGGTTGTGCTCGATGACGACAACCGTGTTGCCCTTATCCCCCAAACTTTGAAGGACATCGAGCAGCTTCTTGACATCGTGGAAGTGCAAACCCGTGGTCGGTTCATCCAGCACATAAATCGTTCTTCCGGTGGACCGTTTCTGGAGTTCGGTCGCCAGCTTCACCCGCTGTGCCTCGCCTCCTGAGAGAGTTGTCGCCGCTTGGCCCAGACGCACATAACCCAACCCAACGTCAACCAGGGTTTTGAGGAACCGGTGGATCGTGGAAATCGGCTCGAAGAAGCTGGTGGCCTCTTCAATGGGCATGTGGAGGACATCAGAGATGGTCTTGCCTTTGTAATGAACCTGCAGTGTCTCTCTGTTGTAGCGCGCACCATGACACACTTCGCAATCGACGTAGACATCAGGGAGAAAATTCATTTCAATCGTTATGGTGCCATCGCCGGAGCAGTTTTCGCATCGGCCACCTTTGACATTGAAACTGAATCGGCCCGGCTGGTAGCCCCGCATCTTTGCCTCTGCCGTTTCCGCAAAGAGTGCACGGATTTTGTCAAACACGCCGGTGTAGGTAGCCGGGTTACTCCGCGGTGTTCGCCCGATCGGCGCCTGGTCGACGTGAACGATCTTGTCCAGTTGCTCCACTCCCCGGATTCGGGTGTGGAGGCCTGGCACATGTCGTGCACCGTTGAGAGTGTTGGCAAGGGAGCGATACAAAATATCGTTGACTAACGAAGACTTACCCGACCCGCTGACCCCGGTTACGGCGACGATAACCCCTAGGGGGATATCGACAGACACGTCTTGCAGGTTGTTTGCTTTGGCTCCTTCGATGCGAAGCACGCGGTCGTGGTCGACTTCACGGCGGGGTCGGGCAGCCACAACGGACGATGTTTTGGCGAGATATCCCGCGGTGATGGACTTTTTCTCCTTCAGGAGCGAAGCGAGTGAACCAGAGTGCACGACTTCGCCACCGTATTCGCCGGCACCGGGCCCAATATCTACAATCCAATCAGCGGTCTGAATCGTCTCCTCGTCGTGTTCCACGACAATGAGAGTGTTCCCGAGGTCGCGGAGCTTGATGAGGGTATCAATCAGGCGACGGTTATCCCGCTGGTGGAGGCCAATGCTGGGCTCGTCCAACACATAGAGAACCCCGGTCAAGCCAGACCCGATTTGGGTGGCCAGACGGATCCGTTGCGCCTCTCCACCAGAAAGCGTCCCGGCGGCTCTGGCCATGCTGAGATAGCTGAGCCCAACTTCTAACAAGAATTCCAAACGAGCCCTGATTTCGCGCAAAATAGGCTCTGCGATCGTCTGGTCGCGCTCGGAGAGCGACAGATGAGACATAAAGGTGAAAGCATCCTGAAGGCTCATGTCGGCGACGTCAGAGATCGAGGTGTCATTGACCGTCACGGCAAGAATCTCGGGTCGCAATCGCTTACCCGAACATTCGCGGCACTCGATTTCTCTCAGATAGTCCGCGAAGCGCTGCTTGGACCACTCAGAGTCGGTTTCGTGGAACTT